>Ga0209480_10000170_pt1 | contig 58019 bp, 38 predicted proteins | sample JI61114C2DNA_FD_187501 | JGI IMG/M metagenome (GOLD analysis project Ga0209480, IMG submission 187501) | Wastewater effluent complex algal communities from Wisconsin, to seasonally profile nutrient transformation and Carbon sequestration -... | ecosystem: Engineered > WWTP > Effluent > Algae...
CTGACGAAATCGCGGGGCGATTTGTCAGGATGCTGACAAACTTGCCCGCAAGTTTCGTCAGCACTGTCACGCACGGGGTCGCGGGTTCGAGTCCCGTCCGCTCCGCTTAATTTCTTCAAAACCCTTGCTGTGCAAGGGTTTTTGTTTTTATAGTCGCGCTATTGTCGAGCAGAACACGAATTAGATAGCCTTGCTTTACCAGATTTGCCGCATATTTCTTTAACTTAACCCAAATAATCAATTCAAAACCTGAAACCCAAAATATTAATACGAGCTGGAGAGGAATCAATTGAAGTTAGAGCATGCTACTATGATGTAAGACACAAGCGGAATCACTCTTTATGAGCGCAAACATTAGGTAATTAATCTTGAAATTATATTCTTAAATAGTTAATTATATAAATTTTTACATAACATTACATGGGAAATCCAAATTGGGGGAGGCTTAGTATTTATCGCCTCTGCAATATCTAAACTGCCGTTGAATAACAATTTATAAGAATCTTTTTGCCAAAAATAGTGGAAATTGAAACACCAAGTGAATATAAATAATATACGGAAATGAGTAACGAAATAATATCATCATTAATTGAAGGGATAGCCACTTTTTTAGCAACTGGTGTTCTTGGCATTGTTGCGGTTATTATAGCAAATAAGGCTTCAAAAATGAAAGAAACCAACAGGAAACTAATTGAGGATTGGGAATTTCTTTACATGGTTGAAGAAATTCTACTGAAAGAATCAAATTCAACCTCACCAATAATAACAACAAAGATAAAAATAAGAAAGCAAGTTGCAGATGAACTTGGTAGGCCAATTAATTACAACGGAATTTCACATATTAGAAAAATTAAAAACCAATAAAAATGAATTTATCAATATTCAAGTCTTTAAAAGACAATTTTGTTAATGCAACAAGTCAAAACAATCGTTCAACTGTTGAACTTTGTATTACAGAATTATCCTCAGGCAATTTTCCAAAAGCAATTGACCTAAGCGAAGAACTAATTAAAAAGGACATCAACGAATCTATTGGTTGGGCTACAAAAGCACTCTCGCAAGCACATCTTTTTGACTATCATAACAATTTGTTCTTGCTTAAATCTTCACTCACTTCTTTGGAAGTATTCAAAAGCAAAACTTCTCTTTCACAAAAAGAAATTTTGACAGTTGAATCAATTTTCGTAACAACTATTTTAGACAGAACTATTACAGTAGTTAATGAAAGAGTTAATGAAGTAATTGAACTTCGGAGTAAGGCAATGGCTGAAAAAAACAAAGCAACAGCTTCCGCAATTGGTGCAGTTATGAGTGCTTATGCGGGAAGCCAATCAAAATCTGACGTTGGTAAAATTCTTGGCTATGGAGGAGCAATTGCTGGAGCAGCTGCAAGTTCTCATTTTAATTCAAACGCTGAACTTTTAAATAGTGCTTCAAAGGGTGTTTTTGGTGTTGCAGTCGCAAACATTTCTTTAACTGTCGGCAGTGCAATATACTTAAAAAAGAATCTTGGCGAACTTGAATTTGATGTTCGCAATGAAGCGACAGCCTCTTTGCAAAATTGGATTAGCACTCTTACTTTTTTATACCAACAAGTAATTGAGAACCTAATTGTTTACGGAGAGGAGTTGAAAAAGAAAAATGTTTTTACAAAATCCTTCAGGGAAGCATCAATCAATATGGTTAATGCACCAGAAGCAACACAGTTTATTTATCTCTCAAAAATTCTTGGAATTGAAAATTCAATTCCACAGTTCAAAGAACTTGAATCTCAGTTGATTTCTTTACGCAACACAAACGAAAGCGAAATAAAATCAGCAGTGAAAGAGATGCATATAATTGGTGGAGTAATATTAGTTCTTGCTGCTATAGCAATGTCAATTGAAGACAGTGACAAAGGTGGCGAACCTGTTGTTGGACCAATATTGTATTTTGTTCTTGCTGCTGTTTATGTTTACTTTTGGTTTAAGCCATTAGGCAAAGCGGGAGAATTAAAGCAATCAGTAAATGAATTTGCGAATGCAGTTAAAAACTTCAAAGTAACAAGCGACCGGATTATCGTTGAAAATATGATACCACAAGATAAATTATAAACTGATAAATATAAGCATTTAGAATAGTGATATTAAAAATCGTAATAAATTAGTTGATAATTTTTTTCAATCAAAAATTAACCACTTCCCTCCGTGGCTGGCGTCAAGCCATTCTGCAACGAAATTTAACAATACCTAAAAATCAATACTTAAGCAAGTTTTAAAAATATTGGAAGACTCCACATGAATAATTGGTTAAAAATACTTGTAGCATTTAGAGAGGGTAAATTCCCACAGTACTATTACGGTCTTACTTTACGATTCATTATTGGAGCGTGCCAAATTCCGATTGGGAAAGTATTTGAAACAAAGGAGTTGGCCTATGACGCAACAAAGCAAATGTTTAACGAAATGCGATTATTCGATTCAGACGGAATGATTGTTGTATCGAACATGTGTGGTATTCACAATGGTCCTGTGATGAGCTTGTCGGCAAGAGGTTGGTCTCAAAGTGAAATTTCAACATCATTTGAGGAAATCTGGAAGCGATATGGTGAGGAAATAGCCAAGGGTGAATATCAAATTGATCCCGCTGAACGTAAAATTATTGAAAAAATATTCGCAGTTTAAAACATATTCTTCAAATATGTAAAATTCTAAAAAGTTTAATGCGCCCTGAATTAAAACCCAACATAGAACCGATCTTGTTTTCACTTGCCTATTTGGAGCATTTGAGCAAGCAAGGCCCTGAATTTAAACGGGCAGTAGAATTACTACCTATACTAAACCGATTTGAAAACATCTGGGAAGAAATTTTGCGGATGAAAGGGACACTTGAACTTGCGGTTGAAATCCCAGAATTTAAATTTTCTAATCTCCTTACCAAAAAGCAGTATGAAGAATTAACCACAAAATCCATAAATGATATCCAAACGAATTATTTAAACTTTTCTAACAACAAATTAAGTGAAGGCGATAAGGCTTATATTATCAATGGGTTGAAAGATTTTTATAAAGGCACAGAATACAGCATCATACCATTTTACAATCAATATTGCGCAACAAAGCACGATAGGATTGCCTATATGGGTTTATCATTCTTGTATTTATTTAGTCAAATGATTCAACTCTTTTACCTTGTTCAAGAAAAAAAGACAGCGAAAGACAATAAGTTAATTGATATTACAAATAAAATAAATTCAATTAACAGTGTTTTTGAAATTGAAGAATCGGAGATGGAAAAAACATATTCTGAAATGAAAAAGGTGCACGAGAAAATGCCTCCAGAAGGATTTGAAATGGTGAAGAATATTTTAATGCTATCGCCAGAAAAACAAGCGGAGTTAGATGATAGTCAAATGTTCTCTGGATTGGATCTTGCTACGGTATTTGATGAGGATTACAAACTTGACAATAAAGCACTGGATTCACACTATATTAAAATTATTTTTAAGAGGATTCAAAATTCGTTGCCAATTCTCACTCTACACAGGCAGTATATTTTGACCGGCTATGTCGCTCTAAATTTTGGTATTATAAAAGAAATAGAATATCAGCCTGCTTTCAGTTCCTACAACTCTTTGACGCAATTCCTGAGAGACCGAGTTAAAGGCATTGTGAAAAAGGGTTAGGGGATTTTACCTTTTTCTAATTGCTGTTTTCCCCTAAGGGATTTTGCAATGCGATGGCAAGCATTTCTCCTACATAAATACCTTGTTACCAATTTTTATTATATCTTACTTTACATATTCAATTTAAAGAATATGAGCCAATTTTTTACAACCTTGACAAAAGATGAACTCCGGGACATGCTCCGGGAGGAAATCAATCTCCTCAAAAAAAATGAGGACAAAGAAACCAGCCAGTTAAAAAATCAGGATGAGTTTCTCACCGTCCAAGAAGCCTGCAATTTACTCAGGATTTCAAAACCAACTTTGTATAAAAGAATGGAAGATGGAACCATTAATTCTAAACGAATGGGTTCCCGTATTTTGTTCAACAGGGCAGAATTAATTAACACCATTAATAAATCAGGAGGTAAATAATGGAAACCGAAATATTGATTCCCTCTGAGCAAAAACCTGCCGCCAACAAAAAGGTTTTCACATTAAATGAGGATCAAATAAATGCCTTTGGCGGTAGAAAGACTGCCGAACAGGTTATTCAAAACCTTCTTGCTGAAATCAAACCTGTTAATTTCCGGGAATATCTGCAATTACCTGACAATATTAAAACTGCTCAAAAGCATTATGTAGTTGGGGTTGTAAAGCGATTGCAGGAAATTGCAAAGGAAAACAGATGGAACCTGGCAAAGGTTTATGATTACGTATACATTTTTAATGGGTGCTATTGGCTGCAATTGGAAAAGGATGAACTAAAATCTATGTTAGGGGAAGCTGCAATGGCAATGGATATTCCTTTATATGATGCACGCCACTTCGACTTTAAGGACAAACTTTTAAAACAGTTTATGACAGACGGCCATCTAAGTCCGCCAAAAAATAACCCGGATGCGATATTAATTAACCTGACTAATGGCACATTTGAATTTTCGGCTACCGGCGGTAAACTTAGAGATTTCGATCCAATTGATTTCATAACGAATCAATTACCTTTTGAATATGATCCAACAGCAAAATGTCCAATGTTTGAAAAATTCTTGAATAAGGTATTACCAGATGTAAGTTGTCAATCTGTGTTGCAGGAATATTGCGGATATATTTTTAGTGACTTAAATCTTGAAAAAATACTGATGTTAACAGGAACAGGATCAAATGGGAAAAGTGTTTTCTTTAACATTCTTTGTGCTTTAGTTGGAGCAGAAAACCTGTTAAATTATTCTTTAGGAATGTTTGAACATGAATATAACCGCGCGAAATTGACAAATAAATTGCTAAACTACAGCAGTGAAAAAGGCACTGAAATAAATCCCGATACTTTAAAATTATTAGCAAGCAGAGAACCAATGCAGGCGCGGGAACCGTATGGTAAAAGTTTTACGATTTTTCCAAAAACAAGATTTATTCTTAACTCAAATGAGACGCCTAAATTAACAGAACAGACAGAGGCATATTTCAGAAGATATATCATTATACCCTTTGAAACAAAAATCTCAGATGCCGAAAAAGATATAGATTTGGCTGAGAAAATTATAGCTCAGGAACTACCCGGCATTTTTAATTGGTTACTAATAGGTATTAATCGTTTGCACGCGCAAAAAAAATTCACCCATAGTGATAAAATTGATTTTGCAATTGAAGAATATAAAAAACAGTCAGACAGTGTGGCATTATTTATTGATGAAAAAGCTTTGATACCATCAACCACTCGAAAAGAAACAGTTGCAGAGTTATACCAAGCCTATAAAGCCTTTTGCTCTGAAGATGGATATAAGGCAGTTAGTAAAAATAAATTTTCTACACGACTAGAAAATAAAGGTTTTGAACGCGCACGTCTTACAGGTGGCAGTGCAGCATTCTTTTTAGAAACCGACTATTCCCGCGAATAAAAATCTTTATATCTCACTTTCACTGCTTCACTCCTTCACTGATCGTATTGTAAATGAGTGAAGCAGTGAAACAGTGAAGCACCAAAAACAAAAGTATTTTATGAGTGTTTTACATACAAACGTAAGCTACTACCCTTCTATCCTTGCATCCGATTCCGGCACAAATGTTCCACTTCTCAGTATACTTAATACAAGCAAACACCAATCTTCAATTATTAATATAAGAAACGAATCAAATCCCGAACTTCAAAAAGCCCTAAAAGAAAAGCTCCCCTGTTTCACCGTTTCAGGAATTTTCAACCGCAGAACAAATAATGGCCTCATCTCTTATTCCGGCCTTGCAGCTGTTGATTTAGACAGTGTAGAAGATTACGACCCGATTTTAGTGATGCAGGAGCTCAAAAAAATACCCTATATAGCCTATTGCGGCCTTTCATGCCGTGGAAAACGCTTATTTTGTATTATTCCATTTCTTTACCCGGAATTATATTATAGACATTACCAAAAATTAATCCGTTCATTTGAAGATATTGGACTACCAATGGGTGATAATTGCCATAAAACCATTTCACAGCCGAGGTTTGTATCCTATAATACGAATGAAACGCACTTTTATAATCATAATGCTAAAAAATATCACCTTTTAGAATCTGTCAGACTATTTCACCTGGCAACCCATGCAAGTAGAAAACATTTTAGGCAGCCCGAGAACGCATTTCAATGGTGTGTGGAACAAATCAATAAGCAATATTCATTTACGGAAAATCAAAGACACAATTACATTTTACATCTGGTAAGGTATTGTAATCAAAAAGGAATTAATGAAACTGAAACCCTAAAAGAAATACTAAAGTTTGCAGAACAAGATTTCAGTGCGAATGAAATAACTAAAATTGTAAAATACGTGTATACAGCACACAGCAATAGTTTCAATAGCTTCCCGTTTGCTAAATAAATATAAATTTATTTGTGTAAATATGTTTTCACTACCAATTTACCTTAGAGAAAATACTTTCCATTTGAGTAAAATTGCATACAATCGGATTTCAATCGTTAAACAAAGTAAATTTTAGTAAATAAATACAAATACATCCGATTTTACTCTGTATACAGAAAAATTCTGTATATTTTTATCAGATGGAAAATAATTCAAGATCAAAAGTATGCAGGACATGCGGCAACGTATTTCATGGTAGATTGAATGCAATATATTGTTCCAACGAATGCCGTTTTGAGTTTAACAATGACCTTGCTCGAATTGAAAAACTACAAGTAAATCCAATACTAAAAATATTACTAAAAAATCGGGAAATCTTACAAGACTTATTTAATTCAGGAACCACCGAAATTGCAATCTCAGCCTTAAAGGCTAAAAGGTATAATTTCAACTACCTCACCCACCAAATGAAATCCACTGATAATAAAAACTGCATTTTTTGCTTTGAGTATGGGTATTCCATATCTCAGGAAACCTTAAACCTTCGGAAATATGATGGAATCTTATAGCCCCATTAACTTAACTGCTGAAATTACAAATTCATTAGTGCAATTGCCGAATACACATAGTAAAAAAATAAACAGGACATTGCTTGTGACAATTCTTATTGTAATTGGAATACTGGTATTCCTTGCATATTTTAATGAAAGAAGCAAAGCTGAAAAAAGAACGACAAATACAGACTGAAATACTTAAGTACCTCAACCTATCTAAACAGGTATTACATGGTACACCTAGAATTATAAGTCATAACTATCTGAATATCTACTATTTAGCCAAAATGACTCAAATTTGTGGCTCACTTTAAATATTTTAAGGGTGGGTTGCCTAATCCACAATTTATTCTATATATTTGACCTTATTAGGACAAGTCTTAAATAGGTACAAATGCTTGGCGAAAAATTAAAAGAACTAAGGGAGGCTAACGGCATGGTTCAGCGGCAAGTTGCGGCTGATTTGCAGGTTGATACTGCTTATATAAGTAAGATGGAACACAATGAGAAACCTGTGAGCCGAGGCCATCTTGTGAAACTTGCACAGTTATATAATATACCTGAGTCTGAGTTAATTCCCATTTGGCTAGCCGATAAAGTATTAGATCTCATCGGTGACGAAAATTTTAAAGTACAAGCCCTTGAAATGGCTTTAAACAAAGCTAAAATCAAGTGAATCAATTAACTCCACATCAAGCCAAATATATCGCTTACGAGCTAACTAGACGTTTCCCGTCTGGCAGCAGCGAGAAATTTAATATGACGCTTCTTGATGCCCAAGTTGATTTAAATCCACACCAAGTTGAAGCCGCACTTTTTGCTTTTAAGTCTCCACTTTCCAAGGGTGCAATATTAGCGGATGAGGTCGGTTTAGGTAAAACAATAGAGGCCGGAATTTTACTTTCACAGCTTTGGGCAGAACAAAGGAGAAGGTTATTAATAATTTGCCCGGCAAACCTGCGTAAACAATGGAGTCAGGAATTATTGGATAAGTTCTTTCTTGAATCAACTATTCTTGAAAACAAAAATTTTACAGATTTAAAAAAATCCGGTATTAATAATCCGTTTGAGCAAAATAAAATAATTATATGTTCCTACCAGTTTGCAAGAGCTAAAGCAGATTTAATGCAATTAGTATCTTGGGATCTGGCTGTAATAGATGAAGCCCATCGACTTCGGAATGTCTATAAACCTACAAATAAAATCGGGAACGCTATTAAAGATGCTTTATCGCACTCAAGGAAAGCATTGCTCACAGCAACACCCCTTCAAAATTCATTACTAGAATTGTATGGTTTAGTTAGCATTATTGATGAACATACTTTTGGCGATATTAAAAGTTTTAGAAGCCAATTTCTAAGAACTGTTGATGGCGAAAATTACCAAGATTTAAAAGACAGGCTAAAATCTGTTTGTATTCGCAACCTACGGAGACAAGTGCAGGAATACATTCGCTACACTAATAGAATACCACTTACAATTAAGTTTGAACCATCTGATGATGAACAAAAATTATATGAAGATGTAAGTGACTATCTACAACGAGAATTGCTTTTTGCATTGCCAGCAAGTCAACGCCATTTAATGACGCTCATTCTAAGAAAGCTTTTAGCTTCATCTTCTTTCGCAATTGCCGGTACATTAAATAGTTTAATTAAAAAACTAAATCATGTAATTAAAGACCAAGAAATAATAAATGTGGCTGAGGATATTGCAGCTGACTATGAATTATTTGAAGAACAAGCAGAAGAGTGGGAAGAAGAAGAATCAGCTTCGGATAAAAAGTTAAGTGAAGAAAATTACGAAGCTATTCGTCAAGAAATAATTGAATTAGAAAAATATCGAGACTTAGCTGAGTCAATAAAACGCAATACTAAAGGTGATAAGCTCTTAACAGCCTTAAAAGAAGGCTTTGCTAAAATGGACAAAAAAGCCAATCAAAAGGCAATTATTTTTACAGAATCAACAAGAACTCAAAACTACCTTTTCAATTTATTAAGTCATTATTACCCTAATAAAATCGTATTGTTTAATGGCTCCAACACAGATGCAACTTCTAATAAAGTATATAAAAGTTGGCTAGGTCAAAATAAAGGAACAGACAAGGTTACAGGTTCACCTACTGCTGATAAACGTGCTGCATTAGTTGAACATTTTAGAGATGAGGCAACCATTATGATTGCAACAGAAGCGGCTGCTGAAGGTATTAATCTGCAATTTTGTTCTTTAGTTATCAATTATGACTTACCATGGAATCCACAAAGAATAGAGCAGCGTATTGGCCGCTGTCATCGTTATGGACAAAAATTTGATGTTGTAGTAGTTAATTTTCTAAATGTAAAGAATGCAGCTGATATACGAGTATTTCAATTACTCGATGAAAAATTTAAATTATTCAGTGGTGTATTTGGCGCTAGTGATGATGTACTTGGTAGCATAGAATCAGGAGTTGATTTTGAAAAAAGAATTGCAGAAATTTATCAGAAATACAGAACTGAAAAAGAAATTATTGACCAATTTGATTTGTTACAAAAAGATTTAGACGAGCAAATTAGTATCAAGATGCTTTCAACAAGAGAAACACTTCTAGCGAATTTCGATGATGAAGTATTAGATAAATTAAAAATAAGGCTTGCAGAAAGTAAGGAATATATTAACAAATATGAACAATGGTTATGGGCAATAACTAAATTTGAGTTGAACGGGTCTGCCAAATTCAACGACAAAGATTTGAGTTTCCAACTCAAAAAACAACCTTACCCGGATTTAACCTTCCCTACCGAGTCTTTTAAACTTGGAAAACCAAATACTGAAGCCCACGTTTATCGAATGGGACATCCATTAGCACAAATTGTTTTAGAAAAAATTAAAGAAAAAGAATTATATCCAACTTCTTTAACATTTGACCTGACCGGTTACAAGGGCAATGTGGCTATTCTAGACGAATTGAAAGGACAACACGGTTGGCTTAGCGTAATGGCTGTAAGTATTAACTCTTTTGAATCTTCTGACTACTTAATTGCTTTTGGTGCATTAGACAATGGAAAAAATTTAACTGAAGATCAAACTAAAAGACTTCTAACTTTACCTGCAAAAAATTCCAGCGGAAATATATCCTTAGTTGAAGAAAATTCAATTTCTAAAGCCGGGAATATATATTTAAACACATTATTAAAAACGCTAGCTGAAAGAGATAATAATTATCTAAAATTTGAAACTGAGAAGTTAACCAAATGGGCGGAAGACAGAATGAATGCAGCTGAATTAGCCATTAAAGAAACCAAAGCCAAAATAAAAGAACTGAACCGTGAAGCTCAGAAAACTATTGACCCAAGCTCTCAATTAAAAATCCAGGAACAATTACAGGAGGAATCGCGAAAACAGAAAAAACAGCGACAGGAAATATTTATAGTGGAGGATGAAATTGCCGAAATGAGAGATAAGATGATTGTTGACATCCAGAAACGAATGAAACAGGAAATTAATAAGAAACATTTATTTACTATTAATTGGAAATTAATTTAAGCATGACTAACTACGAAAAACTTATTAATACACTCAAAGAAGTGTTCATGCTCGATAAAGCTGAACTTGATTTCGGGATTTATCGAATCATGAACCAGAAGCGAAAAGATATAGAACAGTTTTTAGAAGTTGATTTATTACCCCAAATTAGAGAAGTGCTTAAAAGCAATCAAGCTCTTGATGCAGATAAAATTAAAAGTGATATCGCAAAAGAAATTGAAACAGCGCGCAAATATGGGAATGCCAATCCTGAAGACTTACCTCAAGTAAAGGAATTGCAGGCGCAATATGAAAGAGTTGGGGATTTAAATGCGATTGAAAATGAAGTATTTTCTTTGCTTGCTAATTTCTTTAAACGCTATTACGACAACGGTGATTTCATATCTATGCGCAGGTATAAAAAAGATGTATATGCTATACCATACGAAGGCGAAGAAGTGAAAATGCATTGGGCAAATGCAGATCAGTATTATATTAAAACAAGTGAAAATTTTAAAGTATATCGCTTTAAGCTACCAAATGGGAAAATTGTATCGTTTGAATTAATCGAGGCCAGCACCGAACAAAACAACAACAAAACACAAGGTGATAAAGAAAGACGATTTGCTATTTACCAGGAAAAAAATTGTGAAACTATTGATGAAGAATTTAAAATTTTCTTTACTTACGAACCTGCCGACAAAAAAATAAAGCAAAGCGATTTGTTGCAAGATGCTTTTGATGCTGTTAAAACACAAATACCCCAGGATTATATCGAATTACTTAATTTGCGACCAACTGAAAAAGACAAGCAAAGAACCTTGCTGCAAAAACACTTATTAGATTACACAGCCCGAAACACTTTTGATTATTTCATCCATAAAGATTTAGGTGGCTTCCTAACCCGTGAGATGGACTTTTACATTAAAAATGAAGTGCTGTATATTGACGACCTAAACACACGTGACGAACAGGAATTTCTTAAACAACTGAGCAAGATAAAAGCCATTAAAAAGATTGGTGAAAAGATTATTGCTTTTCTTGCTCAATTAGAAAACTTCCAAAAGAAACTTTGGCTAAAAAAGAAAATGGTTGTGGAATGTAATTATTGCATTACGCTTGACCGTGTGCCGAAAGATTTGTACCCTGACATACTCAGCAACCAAGCCCAAATACAGGAATGGATAAAACTTTTTGCCATTGATGAAATAAAAGCTGAAAAAGCAAACGGTTTGTTCCCGGAAGATAAAGTTGGTTTTAGTAACCCTCTTTCTTTAGAGTTCTTGAACCAAAACCCCTTTTTAGTTTTAGATACTGCTTGCTTTTCTGAACCTTTTAAATGGAAACTGATTGGAAGAATTGAAAACTTTGATGAGCAATGTGATGGTTTGTTGATTAACTCTGAGAATTTTCAGGCCATAAACTTACTTTTTAACAGAATTAAAGAAAGTTTAGATTGTGTTTATATAGACCCACCCTACAATGCAAAGTCAAGTGAAATTCTTTATAAAAACACTTTTAAGCATGCCTCATGGATTACATTGATGGAAAATAGAATTTCATTATCTAAGGGACTTCTAAAAGAGAAATATGTGCATATAACTGCAATTGATGAAATAGAAAACTTTAACATTGGCAAATTATTTGAAATTATTTTTCCAGAATGCGAAGATGCTTGTATTTCTATAGTTCACAATCCAACTGGTCAACAGGGTAATAATTTTTCATTCACGCATGAATTCGCACATTTTATTTATCCATCAAACGGGAATTTTATTGGATTAGAAAATAGGGAAGATAAAACAAGAGATTCAGAACCAGATATTCGACCACTTAGAAATGTTTCTTCCGGGAAAGACCACCTTAGAGAATCAGCTGCAAATTGTTTCTACCCCATTTATGTAAAAGATGGAAAAATAATAGGTTTTGGAGAAGTGAGTAATGAAGATTTTCATCCGAATAGCATTAACATTAAAAGAGCTGATGGCGTAATTGAAGTATATCCAATTGATCCATCCAATGTCGAAAGTAAATGGGTGTTTGCCCAAAATACTGTTGAGTCAATTTTTAATGAACTTACGGCTGAATTTGATAAGAAAAAAGGAATTTGGGATATTATTAGAAAGAAGAGCAAGTTCAGATACAAGAGTCTTTGGAGTGATAAGCGATATAGTGCTAACAGCTGGGGCAGTGTAGTATTAAACAATATGCTTCCTAAGAATCCATTTACATATCCAAAATCTATTTATACAGTAATGGATTGTATTGATGCAGGTTTAGAGAACCGCAATTCAGGTTTATTACTAGATTATTTTGCAGGGTCTGGCACCACTGGGCATGCCGTGATGAATTTAAATAGAGCAGATAATGGCAGCCGTAAATATATTTTAGTAGAAATGGGTGAATATTGTGAAACCGTAACAAAGCCTCGCATACAAAAATCCATTTACAGCAAAGAATGGAAAGACGGCAAACCAGTAAGCCGAGATGGAATCAGCCATTGTTTTAAATACATACGCTTAGAAAGTTATGAAGATACATTAAACAACTTAGTCTTAAAGAAAACCGAAACACAACAGAAGGCTTTGAAAATTAACCCAACATTTAAAGAAGGCTATATGCTCAATTATGTGTTAGATGTTGAAGCAAAAGACAGTTTGCTCAATTTAGAGTGGTTTGTAAATCCGTTTAACTGCTACATAAACATCACAAAAAACAACGAACTACTACCTACCAAAGTAGATTTAGTAGAAACATTCAATTATCTAATAGGTTTGGTAGTAGAAAATTATGCAGTCCCAAAAGAAGGTTATATAATTGTTACCGGTAAAAATCTTGCAGGGGAAAATATCTTAGTAGTTTGGCGGGATTGCACTAAGCATAATCGCACTGAGCTTAATCAATTCCTTGAAAAAAGTAAATACAATCCACTGGATAGTGAATATGATCAGATTTATGTTAATGGAGATAATAATGTTGAGAACTTGAAAACTGGTGATGAACGATGGAAAGTGGTTTTGATAGAGGAAGAATTTGGGAAAAGAATGTTTGAACAGAATTAAAAAAAAAAGACATGTCAGATATAAAACTAAAATCCTTTACAATAAAAGGATACAAAACAATAAAGGCGATTGAAAATTTTGAGCCAAGACCAATCAATATTTTGATTGGCCCCAACGGTGCAGGAAAAAGCAATTTCATTTCCTTCTTCAAGTTCCTAAGTTGGATGCTTAATTCTGATGGAAAACTACAAGAGCATGTGGCCTATTTAGGTGGAGCCAACGATATTTTGCATGATGGTGCTGATGTAACTAAAAGTATTGATGCTAAAATATCCATCAGTAATCGGTATGGCATAAATGATTATAAGTTTAGTTTAATGTTTGCAAAACCAGACAAGCTTGTATTTCGAGAAGAAAATTATCGATTTAGTAGCTTTCAAAAAGAAGGAACTGCTACATGGAGTTCATGCGGAGTTGGACATGAAGAAGCAAAATTACCTAATGTAAATAATTCAACTACCACTGTAATTCTAAATCTATTAAGAAAACTAATCGTTTATCAATTTCACAACACCAGTGATACTGCACCTATGCGGTTAAAATGGTCGCAAGCAGATGGCAGATGGCTAAAACAAAACGGAGAAAACCTGGCTAGTTTTTTATTCAGATTACAAGAATCGGAAAAGCCATATTATCTGCGAATTGTAAAATATATAAGGCTGGTATTACCGTTCTTTGATGATTTTGTATTGTACCCTGAGTTTGGTCAAATCCTATTACGTTGGAAAGAAAAAGGTACTACTAAAGAATTCAATGCAGGACAAGCATCGGATGGAATGCTTCGCACCATTGCATTAATAAGTCTTTTGGGTCAAAACCCCAAAGACTTACCCGCAGTGTTGTTTTTAGATGAACCCGAATTAGGCTTGCATCCAAGTGCCATTGATGCAATTGCAGGTTTAATAAAAGCCGCCTCATCACATTGTCAAGTGTTTGTTGCCACGCAATCCATCAGTTTGGTCAATAATTTTGAATTGGATGATTTGGTGGTTATTGACAGAAAAGGCAGAAATTCAGAGTATCACCGTCCTGACACAGAGCACTTACAAGCCTACTTAGAAGAATTTTCTACAGGGCAAATTTGGGAGAAAAACATTATCGGAGGACGCCCATGAAGAACTTACAAATAATAGTAGAAGGAAGTTCTGAGGAAACCTTTGTCAATGATGTATTGGTAAAGCATTTTGCTGCATTGAATATTTTTATTTCTGCGCGAAAAATAAAAACAGGTTGGGATAGAATAAATAATAAACCAGCTAAAGGAGGATTACTGAAATACATCAAATTCAGAAACGATGTTTTACGATGGATAGAATCTGATAGAGGAAGAACAAATACATTTTACACCAGCTTTATAGATTTGTATGCCTTTCCAAAAGACGCAGAGAGTCCTTATACTGAGCAAATTCAAAATATAGTTGATCCTTATCAAAAAATTACTGCGTTAGAGGCGGCAATTGGTCAAGATATTAGTCATCCAACTTTTATCCCTTATGTTCAGTTGCACGAGTTTGAAGCATTGCTTTTAGTTGAACCAGACAGATTGCTCACTATGTATCCTGATGGACAAACTGGAATTACAAGGCTAAAACGAGATATAGGTCAAACGAATCCCGAGGAAATTAATGAGTCTCCACAAACGGCACCATCTAAACGTATCATACAACATTTACCCAATTATGCAGGACAGAAAGCACAAGTTGGTCCATTGGTGGCAGAAGACATTGGTTTGAATTTATTAAGGCAAAAATGCCCACACTTTAATGATTGGATTAACAAATTGGAAAACATCTAAATTATGGTAGGTACAAAATGGTATAAATGCGACTTGCATTTGCATACACCCGCAAGTAAATGTTTTCAAGACAGAGAAACTGTTACTCCTGAACAATGGGTACAAGAAGCTATTGGTAAAGGGTTAACCTGTGTTGCTGTTACCGACCATAATTCTGCAGAATGGGTAGAGGTAATTCAAGCAGAAGCTGCACAAAAAGGCTTAAATGTCTTTCCCGGTGTTGAACTCACTTGTAGCGAAGCGAAGGTTCACATTCTTATTTTATTTGAAATAGGAACAAATAGGAGAACCATTGAAGACTTCATTACTCTTTGCAGAATTGATAGTTCAAACTTTGGCGAACAGGATGCTCATTCACCATTATCCGTTGATGAAGTTATTTCAGAAGCAACAGGCAAAAATGCAATTTGTATCCCTGCACACATTGACGAATATGCAGGAATAGGACAAGTTGCTCATGGGTTGAGAGAAAAACTTTTTCAAAGTGATATTTTTTTAGGTGTGCAAGTTGTCCATAAAGAGTTTTTAGTTGAAGAAGGAAAATATAAAAAACAAGAAGCTCTAATCTCAATCAATAAATTTAGAGGTGCAACTAAGGAAGAAATTACTTCTGGAAAACTAAAGATTTCTGAAGAAAAATTAAAGGAATGGCGTTCACCAGTTCAACAATCATTAAAACACAGCAAAGCAATTTTAACTTTTTCTGATAATCCTCATTCTGAATTTAATTCAAAACATGGTTTATGGGGAATTGGAAGAAGATATACTTGGATTAAAATGGATCAGCAACCAAGTTTAGAAAGTTTAAGACAGGCAATGCTTTTACACCAGTTCAGAATTAAAAATGACTTTGATTGCCCTGACCAACCCTATTCGATACCTGATACCTGGATTCAAAGCATAACAATTAAAGAAACAGAACTTTCTAAAAGTGGTAATGAAGTGTTGATAAACTTTAATCCACAAATGAATACTATTATTGGAGGAAGAGGAAGTGGCAAATCATCCATATTACAATTCCTTAGAGGAGTGTTTGAAAAAGAAAATGAAATTGATTCTTTAACCACAATTAAAACAGAGTTCTCTAATTTCTTCAAAGTTAAAGATAAAAAAAAGCAAGGGGTACTTAAAGCCGCCTGTAGTATTGAAATATTAATAAACAGAAGAGGCGAATTATTTAAAGTTTTGTTTACACAGGAAACACCGAGTAATCATAAAACACAAATATTAAAATTCAACGAGATCAGCGGCAATTATGATGACGAGCAAAATTTGTCGTTTCTAAAAATTCTTGATTTCGATATTTTTTCACAAAAGCAGATTTATGAAATAGCAAATAATTTAAACTCTTTAAGAGAGCGAATTGATGTTTCTTCTGATGATATACTAAAACAGCAGGATGTTTTAGAGAATAAAAAAGCGGAATATATTAGACAGTCTTCCGCAATAAGAGTACTTAAATTAAAAATTTCAAAAAAAGATGTTCTTAAATCTGAGATTCAGGATATTGAAAGTAAAATCAACAAAATAAAAGAAATTGGGATTGAAGATGAACTTAAAAAAATTCAAGAATTTAATTCAGACAACACTCAATTTAAAAATTTTGGCAGTGCTATTGAATCTGAACAAAGCCAATTTGATTCTCTAACGGAATCTGTCCGTGGATTAAAATTAAAGCCTGAAGCTTATTCGGAAAGCTCAAGGGTTCTGTTACAAGATCTTATTAATATTGTGAATGGTGAAATTGAAAAAATTGCTGTTTCATTGGAAAAGTCTAAGACTGATTTTGTTAATCTAAATACACTTTTATCAAAAGAGTTAGGTGCGAATCAGTGGACTACTGATAAAAATGAAACAGAAGATTCTTTCGAAAAAAAGAAAGAAAAACTTATTGAACAGGGCATAGTTAAAATTGAGGAGATTGAAGCAGATATAAAACTTCTTGCAACTAAAAAAAGTGAATTAGAATCAATTGAAAAAATTGAAACTGAAATTGCTGAAAAGGAAACTGCATTAGCTATTATTAAAGAACTTTATACTACCGAACGACTAAAACTAAGTAATGTGAGGAAAAAGTTTTTAGAAGGTTTGCTTTATGATGGTAAAGTACGAGCTAAGGTTAATAGTTGTAAAGATTTTGAGAACTTAGAAGAACAGATAAGGTTAGTTTTAAGTAGTCCAGATTCATTTGATAAGGATGTTGCGACAATGATAGAGTATTGGTCGGGATCTGACGTAAAAAGGGCTAATAAAGGTGTTTTTGATATTATCGTTGGAATACATAACGGTACAAGTGCAGGAGCTGATTTTGACAAAAGATTTATTACAAAAGTGAAAGGCCTAAATGGTGAACAATTGGATTCTTTTGATTTAATGTTTCCCGAAGATGTTATTCAATTAGAGTACAAAACCAATGCAGGTGTTTGGAAAGCTTTATCAAATGCTTCTGCTGGGCAAAAAACAGCAGCTATACTTACATTGATTTTGTCCGAAGGAAATAAACCATTAATTCTTGACCAACCAGAAGACGATTTGGACAATTATTTAATTTATGACTTGGTAGTTGACCAATTAAGAAAATCTAAAGAATCGAGGCAAATAATTACTGTTACACACAATGCGAATATCCCAGTAAACGGAGATAGCGAAGTAATAATTGTTATGGATTCGGAAACAAAATATTTGAGTCCTAAACTAATAGGAACTATTGAAGATGATGAAATAAAAAAAGCTATTTGCTCAATTATGGAAGGTGGCACAGATGCTTTTAATATGCGTTCTAAACGTTATCAAAATGTAAAAACAAATGGCTAAATTAAGCTCATCACTCGTCCTCAATAAATATATTCTAAATTTGTTTGGCGTAACAGACTTAGAAGCCTTGTCATTGGATTTGAAAGATTCATCACTTGAAGGGTATGACGAAAATAATATTTCCCATTTTCATCATTCTTTGGTTGCAAGATTATACAGCAATGCAAATCTCCCAAAAAACCTTTTATTACAATATGACCAAAATATTTTTTCACACACCGAAAAAATCTCTGAAAAACGGAATGAACCTATTAAATGGAAGTACTTCCAATACACGGCTTTGTTGTTTACAGAAATATATTTACATAAATATTTCACAGACAAAACTGCATTGCAATCAGAACTGAACACGTTTCTTTCGTTTAATCACGGCAAAAATGGCAATGATTTTAAAGCCATTACTGAATTTCAATTACAATCAGTTGTAAACGATTTAAATAAGCTAGCATATTGGAATGCCACCGGTTCAGGCAAAACTTTGTTAATGCATATCAATATTTTGCAGTATAGGCATTATTTAAAAATGCACAATGTTGAAAAAGGTTTGAATCGAATTATAGTGCTGACTCCAAATGAAGGCTTATCAAAACAACACCTTAAAGAATTTGCACAATCAGGCATGGAAGCAGAGTTGTTTGATAAAACAAGTGGTACATTATTTTCGGGACAGAAAATTGAAATAATTGACATACACAAACTAGAGGAAACAAGTGGCAACAAAACAGTTGCTGTTGAAGCTTTCGAAGGAAATAATTTAGTGTTAGTTGATGAAGGCCATAGAGGTGCCGGCGGTACCGAATGGAAAGATAAAAGAAACCGCCTTTGTGAAACCGGTTTTTCATTTGAATATTCCGCAACATTTGGTCAGGCGGTTCATGCATTGTCTGGAGCTAAACAAAAAGTTCTAATTGATGAATACGGTAAAGCTACCTTATTCGATTATTCCTATCGATATTTTTACAATGATGGCTATGGCAAAGACTATCAAATTTTAAACTTAAATGAGCAATGGCATGAAGCTGGAAAGGAAGAACGAGTTGTTTTATATTTAACGGCTAGTCTACTTTCGTTCTATGAGCAATTGTTAGTTTTTAAAGAAACCGGAAAAGAGATTGAACCATTTTTGATAGATAAACCACTTGCCATTTTTGTTGGTGGGAAAGTAACCAAAAGCATCAGCAAAGAAATCGCTTCGGATGTTGTAGAAGTATTGAAATTTTTAGAATCGTTTGTAAAAAATGATACTCAATCAATTGAAAGAATAAAATTATTACTGGAAGCTAGAGATGGTTTGAACAATGATATGGGACATTCCATTTTTAGAAATGCTTTCAAAGAAATTCGCAAGTCGGGCAAAACCGCTCACTCTGTTTTCCAAGATGTTTTGAAAGAAGTATTCAATTCAGAAGTGGCCGGTGCATCATTACACATTGATAACCTAAAAGGCCAAGATGGTGAGATAGGTTTGCGTATAGGCAATGCCGATTACTTTGGCGTAATTAACGTAGGTGACGACAAAGGCCTGTTGAAGATTTGTGAGGGTCACAACATGTTAGTGGATGATAAAGATTTTTCTACATCACTATTTCAAGAAATCAACAGCAAAGGCAGCAAAGTAAATATGTTGATTGGTTCAAAGAAGTTTTCAGAAGGTTGGAGCAGTTGGCGGGTAAGCACAATGGGGTTATTAAATATTGGCCGTGGAGAAGGCTCAGAGATAATTCAATTGTTCGGTAGAGGTGTTCGTTTAAAAGGTTATAAATTTTCGCTAAAACGTAGCACAGCTTTAGATGAAAGTTTACGACCTGCTTATATTCCAGAAGTGTTGCCCATACTAGAAACTTTGAATATATTCGGTTTAAGGGCAGACTATATGCAGCAGTTTAAAGACTACCTTGAAGAAGAAGGTTTACCAACCGATTCAGATTTTGAAAAAATTACAGTTGATATTCTTCCAACCATATCAGACTTATCTGAAAAAAAATTAAAATACATTCGGGTTAAGGATGGATCAAATTTTAAACGCGATGTTTTAGTTGATGCTGTTCTTTCTGAAAAAATTCCTCCCGTTTTAATAGATTGGTATCCGAAAGTACAGGTATTAAAAAGCTCTAAACTACCTAATGTTACTACCCTTGTCGCAATTGAAGAAGGTAAATTAGAAATTATACACACTGCGTTTTTAGACTGGAGCAGAATTTATTTTGACATTCAGAAATTTAAAAATGAACGAAGTTGGTATAATGTTAATTTATCAGTTGAAGCATTAAAAGATATTCTTTTAAGCCCAGATTGGTACACCTTGCAAATCCCATCATCTGAGCTAGAAATAAATGATTATAGCAAAGTAAAACTTTGGCATGAGTTGGCTCTTTCATTACTAAAATCGTTTATAGAAAGACTTTACAATTACCAAAAGAACAAATTTTACAGCGACAAAATAGAAGTTGCGATATTGGACATCAACAACCCGAATTTTGAAGCAGAATACAATTTCTTAGTGAAGAAAACAGAAGACCGTTTGATTGGCAAATTGAAAGAACTGAAAGAAATTGTTCGCAAGAAAGAATTTCAAGAAAACTTTAAAATTGACAATGACTTTGAGGCTTTGTATGCTAATCTGCATCTTTATCAGCCCTTGATTTACATTGACAAAGGTAGGTATGAAGAAGTAATAAAAATTCAGCCAGTGCCGTTAAATAGAGGTGAACGTGACCTAGTAGAAGATCTGAAATTATATTTCAACGGCAACACCGATTTTTTCCAAGATAAACAACTGTACTTGCTCAGAAACATGAGTAAAAAAGGGATCGGCTTCTTTGAAGCAAATAATTTCTTCCCGGACTTTATACTTTGGCTGGTTGTTGGGGATAAGCAATATGTTTCGTTTATTGATCCGAAAGGACTAAGGCAAATACAAGGCTTGACGGATCCAAAAATTCAGTTGCATAAGTCAATCAAGATGACCATTCAACCGAAATTAAATGACTCTAATATTGAACTAAATTCTTTTATTATTTCCAACACACCTTATAACCAATTATCTCACTGGAAAGGTCAGGAAAGTATTCAAGATTTCAATTCAAATAATATATATTTTCAAAAGGAACAACGGTTAAATTATATCAAAGCGATGGTAACCAAGCAATTACATTAATTAATACCGAAAATTGAATCTGCAAATTATGGAAACAACTTCAACTCTCACCAAAATAAATACCGATTGGAAAAGAAATTTTAAGATTTTAGGTGATAAAATTCATTCAGAATTGAAAAAACAAGAATATTTTCAAAAGATAACTCCGAGTAAGTTTAATGCTGAAAAAACGAATTGCCTCGGGTACTATTCCAATCTTTTTAAAATAAAAAATATTACTGGCTATATTAAACTATGGATGGATAACTACCCTAATCATAGTCGCCCCAAAATTTCAATTTCTTATTACAATAAAAATTCGATAGCGATACTAAAGGTTGCAAAAAAGCTAAAAAACTTTGATTATATATTAACTTTGGATACAACAAAAACTAAATTTGCAGAAACTAAAGAGTGTATCCTGCAAAAATCGCTTGCCCGCAAATATTTTGACTTATTTTTGATTGAAGAATATAAGGACGAAAATTATTTAACAGTGATTTTATCAGACAATTTAACTATTTCCCTTACTTCAAATGAATTAATTTCAAACATTATTAAATTCATTAATTTCTTAACCCATCTTCTTATCAGTGTAAATACAGTTAGCAATCCAAAGGCTACAACTAAAGAAAACAAGAAAAAGTTAGTTGTTCATCTTCGCCGCGAACGCAATTTAAAATTTAAAGAGGATAGAAAAATCATAGACAATTATATGTGTCAAGTATGTCAATTCAATCACGGCAGGGAATTTGGGCAATTTGGATTTGCAACTTTAGAAGTTCATCATGTAACTCCGCTTTCGTATTCTAATAAAGAAGTTCAAACCGGGTTGAAAGATTTAATAACCTTATGCGCCAATTGTCATAAAATGATTCATAAAATGGGTGGCACACGTTACTCTATTAATAAATTAAAAAAACTTATTAATTCACAAAAGCACTAAAATAAATTTAATGTACTATAAAATCAATCGTAAAAGACATCAAGATATCTATTGGATAAATATGATTGCTTTATCACTCGGTGTTATTATGTATTGTATTTTGGATAAAAACATTGAAGTTTTGTCTGTAATCGTTGCGACAGGAATTTCGATTTCATTTGGAATACGTCAGTATAAAATTGAAAATGATAAGATATTTAAGGAGTTATTTATTGCATTCAATGCAAAATATGATTCAAAATTTAATAATAAATTAAATGAAATTGAACAAAAAGATTTAATCTCTACTGAGTTTAAACTGAATCCTGAAGAGCAGGCTATAATTATAGATTACCTGAACCTTTGTGCGGAAGAATATTTATGGTTTGAAAAAGGCAGGATTGGCGAAATTGTTTGGAAGTCCTGGGAATCAGGTATGGTTTATTACATGAATATCCCCTCTATAAATAAGATAATATTGTTGCAAAAAAATCAAAAGGATTCCTATTATGGCCTTTTTAATAGAATTGGAAATCGAATCAACAATTGGAATTAAATTACCTTCTCCCAATATTTCATCATCTCTCCTGCCGACAACTCCTCATCCACTTTTATATACTCCAAAAAGCCCTTTTCGGTCTTATAGCCGCAAATTTTTTCTGATTAGTAGATACAGAATACCCTTCAAAAGCTGAATGGTGCGAAATAACAACCGTCAGGCTTGTGATGAAATCTGATAAATAAACTTATTTGTTGCTAGATTACATGTCAAGGCAATAGAAAAACTATTGAGCTATAATTATTGACTTTGTGATATTTATACCAGACGACTGAAACCTAATGATATACATTCCTGGTTGAATATTTTCTAAGTTCAACACTGTGTTTCCCGACAATCCATTAAATGCTCTAACCATAGCACCATAATTATCTATTAGCACTGCATCAAATTGTGCACCGAAATCCCCTCTGATTGTCAATTGATCATTGTAAACAGGGTTAGGATATAAACTGAAATAATCCTCAGTAATTATATTATTTGCACTCGTCCCTGTCACGACCGACAAAAGGGCCGCCTCTGTAGTGTCGTTGCAAGTCATAGAATATATCACGCAACGAAACTTCTGATTATTATTCGCCATGGAAACACTTGTAACTATCAAAGTGTCATTATTTACGCCAAAGTATTGACCGGCATCTGATAGTAGAACAAATCCAAATCCCATATCTGATTCCCATTGGAAGATCACTTCCGGATCATTTGAGGCACATGTGAACTGGACGTCAGCACCAACTGAAGATTCCAGATCAATTGGGCTTTCAGTAATCTCAAGGTCACAACTTAGGTATAGTTGGTTTACTTCTAAATTCGAAAGCGGTCTCTCCCATATCCCAATATCATCAATGAAACCATTGAAATTGGCATTAATATCAGGCAAACAGTTACTTTCACCTATTAAAATCGGTAGTCCCGTGTTGGTATATGCACCAGCTGGGTAATCAATTTGATCTAATACAGAACCGTTCAAATAATATATTAATTTGCCTATACTTTCATTACGCACAATTACAATATGAAACCAGTTGCCAACTTCATTTATATCGTCAGGAATAATAAAATAGTCCGCACCTGTCATACCATATCTTATATTCAATTTGTTCTCAGAGTAGTATATAGACCAATCGTTGTCCGTGCCGCAAAAATCTCTATCAATTAAATAGCCCGGATCAGCACTTTGCGGGTTAAACCAAAAACTAATAGAAAAATCATTAGTTATTTCTTCGTTACCTGCGAGGCTAATAAAATCGTCAACCCCATCACAACTGTAGGCACTATTGGATACTCCGTTTCGATCGTTAACAAGGTTTGCGCCATAAACAATTCCATTATTATCATTAATGCTTTCATCGTTAGCATTGCCATTAAACGGATACCAAGAAACCAGACCTGCAATTGGCACATAACCGGGGACTTGACTCTCTAAAGAATTAAAACAAAATAAAAACAGTCCAATGATAAAAAAAGCACTTTTAAGATTTTTCATGTGTGAATTTTATTTTCTAAAATAAATATGATTATATCTATTGCTAAAATATTAGTGATTAATTGCAAAACATTTGACCGCTAAGATAATAAAAAGATAGTTAAAGAACTAGAAGGTCACTGGCTATTGTGCTTGAATAGGAATATTAGCTGATACGTCCCAATATTTCATCATCTCCTCTGCTCCTAACTCCTGATCCACCTTTATATACTCCAAAAACGCCTTCTCTGTCTTATGCCCACTTATTTTACGGATTAGAATAGAAGGAACACCCCTTAAAAATTGGTTTGTACAAAAAGAACGCCGGCACGTATGTGAAGAAATCATTTGCCATTTTTCGTAAACCACTTCTATAGTTTTCGTTCCTTTTTTTACAGGAACAACCACTTGAGATGTAAACCCGGCCATTTTCATAATTTCCTTTATTTCCCTGTTAAGGTATTGATTGGACACTTGGAATGCATCATAATCCTCATATTTACTTAGAACAGTGCGCAAGCGGTCTGAAACAGGAATAACAACAATATCATGCGTTTTTAGCGTGCTAATTCTAATAACTTTACCGCTGAGGTGATGTTTAGTTAACCGGGAATAATCACAATAACGCAAACCGGTTTCGCAGCCTATCATAAACAGGTCGCGTATAATTTCTTTGTGCGGCTTTTTACTCAAGTCAAATTTTAGGAGTTCGTCCAGTTCCGTTTCTTTGAGATATACACTAAAAGTCTTCTCTCCCATTTTCTTCATAAATGATAAATCAACAAACGGAATAATTTCCCGGCGCATGCAGTTATTAAGGAAAGTTTTTAGATTCTTATCTTGTTTGCCAACAGAATTAGGTTTAAGCCCTTTGCCACCATTAGCATTTTTTGCATTACTTCGCAGATAGTCGTTAAAATCATCGTAGGTTGCAGCCTTTGATATTGTTGCAAATGTCACCTTGGTTTTGGTAAAGACCTCAAATTCCATTAAATGTCGCTTCAGGGCGTTATAATCAGTAATTAACCCGGCACTAACCCTTGAGCGAGCTGTGTCTATATAACGGTCTAAAACTTCATAAAATCCGTAACCTTTTGGCGTTTCAGTTAACACCTCGGTATGAAATTTTTCAATAACAAATGGAATGGTAGCATCAACCTTATTGAGAATTGCATCATCAATAATTGTTTCTAGCCTCAGCTTCAAGGTATTTACAAATTTATTAATTGCCTCAGCGTTTGGATGAGATCGCTTTACCCTTCCCTTTTCACCATCCCAATAAGCAGGCTCAACACTCTTTCCGGTATTTAGCAAAGTCCGTTTTGTGCGGTCATAGGAGTATTGAAAATAAATGGGTGTAGTTCCATCAGCTTTTGTGCTTTTACCTTTAGTAATAACTTTAATCGTTTTCATAGTTGTCGAGCATTTGTCGAGCAAATATAGGTAAAAAGCAATTAAAACTACTTAATGACAAGGCAATTAAATTTCATAATTTACTGATTATCAGTATATTTAGTAAAATAAGGTAAAGGCAAATAAAGTTAGTTCGAGTCCCGTCCGCTCCGCAGAAAAGCCTCCCTTTGGGAGGTTTTTTTATTTATTATATTTTCGGGTTCGAGCTTGGCTGCCGAGATAAAACCACAATCTCTAATAATCATTCATTAAGTGAATGTATTTGAAAAAATGGCAACCGAGTTAACATTAAGGCAGGTTTATCTGCCGGATTTATACTCTGAGTAAAAAATATTGATATGAATCTGTTAAATGTGATGTGGTCATTAAAGTAAAATAATTAAGGAAATTCCGAATTTTTTCTAAAACATTAATTATTACTATCTTTCAATTTTCTGAATGCCTCTCCAAATCGCATCGCTCAACTCAGGTTCCAATGCCAATTGCTATTATGTAGGAAATGGTGAGGAAGGGATATTGATTGATGCCGGACTCAGCTGCAGGGAAACATTAAAAAGGATGCAGGAATTAGGGCTGGATACAAAGAAATTACGCGCCATCTTTATTTCGCACGAACATACTGATCATATTTATGGATTGGCGCAATTGCACAAAAAATTAGATTGCGCTGTTTTTATTTCGCAGAAAACATTGCGGAACACTGCAATAAAACTGAAGGAAGAAGCAGTGCAACACTTTGAGGCTGATTCTAGTATTAAAATTGGCGCTCTTACAATTTTACCATTTGCAAAACATCACGATGCTGCTGATGCGCATAGTTTTATGGTAAGCGGTGCCGGCGTTCATATTGGAGTAATTACTGATATCGGATATGCTTGCAGTGATGTAATTAATTGTTTCAGGCAATGTGATGCTGTTTTTCTCGAAGCTAACTATTGCGAAGAAATGCTCAGCAACGGTACTTATCCAGTTGCATTAAAAAAACGGATCAGTGGTAATAAAGGACATTTAAGCAACAAACAAGCGTTCGAATTATTTCTAAAACACCGCACCAAAAATCTGCAATTATTGTTACTTTCGCATCTCTCTCAAAATAATAATACACCGGAAAAAGCCTTGGCCCTTTTTAAGAATCATTCGCAACAGGTTCAAATTGTTGTTGCTAGCAGGAACAAGGCGACTGAAGTATTCGAAATAAAATCACGTAACAATGAATTGTCGAATGGAGTGATTGTTTCTAAAAAATCAATTCAACTCCGCCTGTTTTCGTGAAAATTTTCGACTTCTATTATCCTGTAGAACTTTTTATTAATAACAAAAATACTCAACTTGCATTATACTTTAATTAAAAATTTAATAAGATCATATCACTAATAATCTTATGATTTATTTTATTATTTTTGATTGTATGATAGCGTTATTTTGGTAAATTCAAAAATTGCCGCGGTCCTCAAGCCATTACTCTTCATACTCAAATGAAAATAATTCCTTACCTTTTGAATAGTTCAGTTTTAATACTCCCATTAAAACCGGAATCGCCATCCCATCCCAATCGGCATATACCCTAACATGCTCGCTTTTTTGTAAATAGTATTTAGCGTTAAAGTGCGAAGTTTAATTCAACATGCAGTAAAATACAATTTATTCATAATTCAATATAAAATCTCATAAAACACCGTATCAAAAGCAGGAATGTATATAGTATCCTGAAAAATTTCCTGATTACCTGAATCAAAATTTTCAATGACCCAAAAAAGAGGTTTATCGGCATTGCCGAATAAATCACCAGTCAAAACTGTATCTAACATATAAGCGGGAACCCAAAAAGTGCCACCGAAAGGTGTGATCCTGAATTCAGCATTTTCAAGGTAAGGTGGAACGTCTGTAATTTTAAGTTGCAAATACCCCTCAGGTTGTAAATAAACAACGGTATTTGATGTGCCACCCAGGTTATCTATAAATGTAACATTATTACTTTGATCGTTCCAATATTGATCTTTAATGGCCTGTACGTAATAACTATAACTCTTTCTTGCGTTAAAATTAAATGCAAAATTTCCGGATCCATCGGAATAAACCTCTTCTATTAATGTCCCACCCAAACCAAATGCACTTTCACCATCGCGCTCGAATAATCCGACATTCGCATTGCTTACGCCGGCGAAGGTTGTTATATCCTGGACTGAACCTGAAACTATACTAGGTCCACTTTCTCTATGACAAGAACCAAGAAATAAAACAAACGTTAATAAAAATATAGCGAAAACGAATGGGGCAATTTTTTTCATTAATTATCTTTTATAAACTATGTATAAAAAATGAATGATAATCAAGCTAATACTCAAAGTTACTGCAAAATCCCTTCCCGGCATTTTTCTCCCTTAAATTTCTTCCTATTACAGTCAAAATTGCCCTTATATTCAAATGGAATCCTTCACCACCTCCCCTTCTTCCGCACACCCGCCTTCTTCCCGTTTGCCAATTCTTTCTGCAATTTTTCATACCCACCCTTCAAATAAAACTGACAAACTTCAATCATCAAACATTCCGGGCATAAAGGTTTTGGTCGACAAATTTCCCGGCCCAGGAATGACATGGCCATACCTGCTTCACTCCAATCATTTTCGTCGATTTTTTTCATACAATCCTGCTCGATTTTTTTGGGGTCATCACTTTTAGAAATGCCCAATCGCGTTGCAACACGAGTTGTGTGCAAATCCACAACTATACCTTCAGCTTCCACACCGGCTTCACGCATAATAACATTTGCCGATTTTCTTCCTATTCCGGGTAAAGCAATTAAAGCATCCATAGTAATTGGAATATTTTCATTTCGTTTTAATTGTCTGGCTATTTCCAAAAGGTATTTTATTTTTTTAGCATGCCCAACTACACCTTTAACAAATGGATAAATATCTTCATCACTTGCTTTTGCCATTGCACTAAGATTCGGAAATTCATCAAACAGTGCAGGTGCAATTTTATTTATATAATCATCACTGCTTTGTGCAGATAAAACCACCATTACCAAACATTCATATAAATTATGATGCTGCAATGGATGCGGCTTTTTTTTATACTTTTTGAGGAGAGGTTTAATAGCAACTTCCCAATTTATTTTTGCAGGCATTGTTACCGGTTATTTTGAAATTATGTATTGTGAAAAGGTAAATAAAAATACAGTTTTATTGGTAGATGCATGTTTTGTTTTAGCTGGATTAGCCCAAATTGCTCCGAATTAATGACTAAGGCTCGATACAAAAAATAACACGATTGATCCGGGTTTGTTGAAGCTCATTAACCTGAGAGCGTTATAACTGACAAAACGTCAAAATCCCTTTTGATGGCAGGCATTTGACAATTTGTCATATGGTTTTCTAAATTTTACATCATTTTCAAACTTTCTGTTTACGATTGTGAATTTGGTATAAGCATTGATATTAAGTTTTTACTAAAATTCTACAACAGGAATTACAAAACACACTCATTCACTTCTAACTCAATTCCTTTTTCAAGGAATTTCTCTTGGCCTGCTAAATTAAGGTCAATTGTATGCTCTTAAAGTTGAAATTTAAAATTTCAATTGAAGTAACTCATTGGTAGTAAATACCAAGTCCCATTTTACGTAAAAAAAGTAAGATTATGCCCTATTCAATTAGTGTAAATTATCATTTATGGCCTTATTGTAATTATAGGTGCCAATATTGCTTCGCAACCTTTGAAGATATAGCGGAGATGCAACCTACAAAAAGGTTTTTAAGTATTGAGGAGTCATTTAAATTAATAAACATACTTGCGGATGCTGGTTGTAAAAAGATCACATTTGCCGGTGGCGAGCCAACACTTTGTAATTGGCTTTCTGATTTAATCGCGCACGCGAAACTGGCCGGATTAAAAACTATGATTGTAACGAATGGATCACAACTAAATGAAGAGTTTCTTGCAAATAATAAAGGTAAACTGGATTGGATTGCAGTGAGTATTGATAGCATCAACACAAATACTAATAATTATATTGGTCGTTGCAGTTCAAAATTAAATTCCAAAGGAGAAGAAGAATATCTTACCCTGATAAACAAAATCAAATCCTTTGGTTATCGCCTTAAAATTAATACAGTAGTTTCTTCAATCAATTGTAAAGAAAATATGGCTTCCTTCATTAATAAAGCAGAACCAGAACGCTGGAAGATTTTGCAAACCTTACCGGTAATTGGACAAAACGATGGAAAGGTTGAACAATTCCTTATAACCCCCAATCAATTCCAGCATTATCTGGACTTAAACGCAAACCTTCTGCCAGGAGTTGAACGAGTGCCTGAAAGTTGCGATGCAATCACAGGTTCTTATTTAATGGTTGACCCGTTAGGGAGGCTCTTTGATGATACAAAAGGAACCCATACGTACAGCAGCGAAATCCTGAAAGTCGGAATTGAAAGAGCACTATCTGAAATCAGCTTCGATTACCAGAAGTATTTATCCAGGGGTGCAGATTATGATTTTTGAAGCACGGGATGCTAAATAGAAACAATATTTAGTAAACAATCATATCCAAAACCAATGGATGAAAAAAAACCAGTTAATGAGTCTGTCCTTTTTTGGGATGCTTACAATTTGCTTCAAATTATTTACCTTTTTAAGCAAAAATAAATACAATTTGCGACAATAAATATTTGAACCTCTATTTTAAACTAATTAAACCGCTTGGCGAAATTTTACTTATCGCAGGATTGTTACCATCAGCTTCAATACTTTTAAAGCTGGAAATGAATTCAATGAATTTTTTATTATTATCCATCGGATCTGCCGCACCTACATCCTGCTTTTGATTAAATTGTAAAACTTTATAATCGGAAGTGATGATTGAATATTTCACGCAACTATGCACTTGGGGCCAAGTAGAGCTATTATAAAACATCCAAATGTTGAACACGGTGTTCGTGCCGAAACGAACTGCAATTTTTTCATTTTGTATATTCAGAATATCACAATCGAAAAAATAATGTTGGTTACTATAGTTTGTAGATTCATTTTTGCGAGAATATACTTTAATAATAAATTTAATTCCAGGAATTTCTATTGCTTTATCCCAAGAGTGTTCCTTTATTGTGACCCCATTTTCAAAAACTACATAAAAAAAGGGAAGCGCATGAGTTTCTAACCGCATAAAATCATATTAAGATTATTTTAATAAAATAGATGTAAAAATACTAAATAAATTGACAAATATATGAAAATCCGGCTAATTATACTATCTCCAAAGTAGTATGCATTCAACTTGAAATAGTACTCAGTGACCAATCAATTTTTTTAAATAAATCCACTAGAACTGATGCCTTGTAAACAAGCGGTGATATATAGATTGCTTTATTTCTAAAAACCATTTTATGCATTTTTTACGAAGCTAACACAAATTACACATATCAAAGGAAGCCTATCGCATATTAATTAGACGTAACAGCATCAACGTTCAATTGATGTTCCAATGCAGCTAAAAAATGGAATCTTTTTTATTCCCTCAAAGGTTATTAACTTTTAATTCGTTCGCGTTTATTATATATTTGTATTCAAATAAAAGTATTAATTAACTATGAAACACCCCTGCATTATTTCATATCGTTTTAATCCTTTCCAACCCAATAAAATGGTTCTTCAAAAAAGCGCAAGTTCTTAATTTTGGAATTTCTTGACCACACTAAAAGGATTTTCCAGTAACACATATACATTGTCACCTGACGTTCTATTTTGCTTGGAATAGTTTTATTCAATTTCAGGTCAGGAAATTTTGCATACTTTGATTTAAAAACCTTGTTCCATCCTTTCAAAACATTGGAGTCAATAATTGGTACAGTTTCAGGAAAAAAAATATGTAATGTTTTTGAAGCACCTACTATTGAATGATTGATAGCTCCAGCCAATATTATTAATGATTCTCTAATAACTTCCTCGTTTTTATTAAAATCATCAATTGATTTAATCGAACCCATTTTATTTGCAGCTACCAACATCTCTTTAATCCCAACACCATCACTGAAATGTATATCAAGCATTGTTGGCATCCAGGAATATGCTATGCTGATTGCTATAATTAAATTATCTGAGGATATAGGGACAAGTTGCAATCTTTTTACATGGCTATACTGATCATATTTACCGTTATTGTAGCGTCTTTTTATTCGGTCTGCCTTACTTTGTAATTTGAGAATCAGATCCATGTTTAAAATATCAATTATAGTATTTTTCGAAGCGGGTTGGATAGTCTTAGATTCTTTTTTATCCGTCAAAACTTTTACTTCTAATTTGGGTGCATCATATTTATTTGATAACATCAAATACAAACCGCCGGAAAGAACATTTTCCACCCAATATTGACCTATAATTTCAACTCCGTCATCAAATTCCTTGTAGCTACCTTCGATTTTTTCTATTGGTTGTTCTGACTCAGCAACTGGATAAAACCTACCTAAAAACTTCTTGTCATTACCATATAAAAAACCCTTTATATAACCACCCCAAGTTTCATCGTTGCCAATTAAATTACATGTTAATTCTGGAAATTCTTTACCCCTATCAATAAAAATAATACCTCCTTTGAGAATGACTTTATTAGATAAATCGTATTCGGAAATATCAAAATCCTTTATATCATTAATCTCGGGATAGATACAATAGCCACTCAAGTCCTTGACCAAAATGGTTTGTGCTTTCGGGTGTTTCTTATTATTCATAATGTCTGTTTTAATGTTTGCCGCAAAAGATACAATTTCCTAAGAAATTATGCAACATCAAAATTGTATATTAAATTCTTAATTATTTTGGCCTAAATAAGATGTTTCTTTAGGTATTATTTCTTCAAACCTATAGTCATTCTTAATTAATCAGATGGAACACCAAAACCGGCAAAGTCTACCAAATAAATATAACCCTGATTCCTCGCTTCTTGACACCAATCTCTTGCAAAATTTGTATCGTTTTCTACATCGAATTTGCACGTGTCTTCGTAAGACCAAACCACTACTTCGTTTACAACAAATCCTGAAACAGTTTGGTGACCTCCTACAAAATTTGCGTTACCAGCTAATTCTCCGATAGCTCTTGTTGTGTTTTCCTTTAGTAGCTCATGAATATAAAATTGTGTGCCGTTGTATGTAACAACTCTCTTTCTTACAAAAACAAAATCACCACTTTTGACCAAAGTATTAATATAACTGTTTACACCGCCATTAAAATTAAAAGCTTTAGCAGCCCAGCCTATTTTTAGTTTTTTAATTTCTGGCTGTACAGGAATGCCAAGGCCAACATTTGTATTCTCAGGAATAACATAGCGGTTATTATTTACTAAAGCAATTTCTCTGAAATGTTTGAAGATTAGCAAACGATACCTTGCTCTTGTATAAGCTACAAATGCCAATCGTTTTTCTTCGTCTAACTGTTCATCTAGTTCAGCTTGAGTTAAGAGGTTGTTGATTTTTAAAGGTAGATTTGAGAATGATGGAGGGATAATAACGCAATCAAATTCGAGTCCTTTAACCTTATGCATTGTAGTTAGAACTATTTCCGTTTCATGAGTTACTGCTGAAATTTTTTCTATATGTTTTTCATATATTTTATACAACTGACCATCATCTTTAAAGGTCAATTCGGTTATAAAATCTAATAAATTTTCGAAAACCTGACTTTCATCTTGTTCTTCCAAGTATTCCAAAACAAGTGCATGAATTACTCTAATGTAAAAATGATTCCAATTTTGGTTGTTGTTTATCAGGTCGTTTATAAATACACGAAAAGTTTGCTTAAAATCTAAAGGAATTTGTTGGCCTAATTTAGATTTTAAGAACAATATAACTGCATGACATTCTCTTATACGAGTGAACTCATAAGGTAAGCTACCTTGAATGCGTATTCTAATATTGGTAAGATTAAGTCCTTTTATTTTTTGAAAGCCTCTATACACTTCGTTGTTTGTTCTGAAAAGTATTGCTATCTGTTTATATGGCCGTTGCCCAACTCTTTCATCCATTAATACTGAAATCTGATCCCACCAATCAACCCTTTGCTGTGTCCTGTCTATGATTTGAGCATAATTTGCGATGAAATTCTCATCAGGAACTCTTGTTGATCTTGGAATCAAATGCTGGTGCTCTTCCGGAAGTGTCAATACTTGACTTGCAAATTTCAAAATATCTGGATATGAACGATGATTGTCTAATAAAGTAAATTTTGTTGGATTAAATCTATTATCAAAGTCATTATAATAGTGGTAGGGATCCATTATCTCTCGCGAATATCCATAAATACTTTGGTTAGGGTCGCCAATAATAAATAAGTAAGCTTTTGAAAGATCATTTAAACGATATAGTAAATCCATTCTTACTTCATCTATATCCTGAAATTCGTCAACCAAAATATGCTTTAATGGAGCCAATTGGTTCATAATAATACCAGGAGTATTATTCAAAATCTCTAATAATTTCGGTTCCCACTCCTCAAATTTTAACCCTTCTAAATGCTGTAGGCAGTATTTTTTCGCTAGACCGTGAAACGTAAATATTTTAATTCTTCTTGCTAAATTACCAAACCCTAAATCTTTAAATAATTTACCTAATCGTTCTTTTAATTCTGAAACTACTGCACGATTATAAGCTAAGACTAAAATTTCTTCTGGATTAGAAAATTTATAGTAAACTAATCTTGCAACTCTTAATGTTAAGGTATGAGTCTTCCCTGAACCTGGGCCAGCAACAACATTGATGTTTTGATTTACATCTGAAAAATATATTTCTCGTTGTTCATCATTTAATCTATTAACTTCTTGATATTTTATTGCTTCACCTCTGAAGGCTTTAAAAATAGGATGTTCATCATCAATATCTCCTACAGTTTGAAGATGGTTGATTAATTCTAATTTAGTTTTAGACGTAAAAAAACCTTTTATAAAAGCATCTTTTATATCATCATCTAATTTTGAGAGTACTTGTAATGAAATTAACTTTAACTCCCTAATTTCTTGAGTTTCGTTAAATTCATCATAAATAATTTTATCATTATTCTCATCCCGTTTTTCATCTATTAAGTCAGTTGAATGCAGATAAACCTCAATACCAGTAGGAAGTAACCCTCCGGTTTTAATATAGCCTAATACAGTTAATATAAAGAGCAAGTCGGTTAAGTATTGTAGATTCCCTTTGAAATCCAATTTGGAAATAATATCCGGCCAGTTGAAATTCTTTATGTTTTTATCAAAGTATTGCATTGCAACATAATCCAATAGTTTTATGCAATCTGTCTCTAATTGTGCAATCTTATTTGACCATTCTTCCTTTTTGTGATAGCCATTAAATATTGACTGTTTTATTCGGACTTTTCGGTTGCCATCAGTAACCTTTTCCATTTTGGTTTCGTGTTTAGTTTTCCCCAACAAGCGAATTATAGTAAAGGCATGTTTGCTTCTCTTTTTGAAAATATCATTGATGTAATAGTAGTACTCCTTTGTTTGAGCTTCTGTATTGTCTTTCTTTGTCCAAGGTAGTTTTTTAAAGTTAATATTTTCATTTACAGATTCCTTCAAATAATCATCTAATTCTTCTCCTTCAAAAAAGGATGAACCATTACTGCGAACTGATCCATTAGGAAGAACTGAAGACATAATTGTTCTTGCAAAAGAAAAAACTACTCGAAGAGCAGGGTACTTTTCATTCTCGTAATATATATTCTTGCAATGATTTGTTTCATCCAAACGAATTTTAGTTGGCTCAATAACGACATCTTGTAATAGCTTTATAATACCAGCATCGTGATTTTTCAATAAAGCGGCAAACAGGTTTTCAAGACTTAGCTTGGAAATGCTGCGCAATGAAGCAATAGAAAGTTGGACTACTTTATTTGATTGACCATCTCTTGGAAATAATTCAATTATGGCATGACATACGTTTTCGCAATCCAAATCCGGACAATTATTTAAACGTTCGGCTAATTTGTTTAACGTTGCGGCATCAAATTCTAAATGGGTAATCGTGAAATAGCCTAATTTAATTCTTTCTAAACGTTCCAGCCAATGCAAGGCCATTCTGAATTTGTTATCGAGGTCATCATTAAAAGAACCTTTTTCATTTGAATATAGATTGAACGGCACTGCTACTGAAATTTCAGTATCCGGTTTCAAGGGTTTAAACCTTGCGATATATTTTTCCAATACTAGTTTAATATCCTTTACCTCATTCCATGAAATTCTGCTTTCATGCAGTTGGTCTTTTAATTTTGCAAAATCATTATTGGTAGTAAGGCAAAGTGTCTTCATAGGGTTTTCACTATTATTAAAGCCCGCTTCCAATCGTTGCTTTTCATTTCTACCAGCCCTTCCAACTTCTTGTAGAAAATCTTCAAAAGTACTGGGTGGTGAATAATGAGTTACAAAATGAATATTTGGAATATCCATTCCCATACCAAATGCTTTTGTCGCAAAGAGAATTAGAATTTCACCCGTTTTATATTTTTCGTAAATGTCCTTTCTATCTTCTGCATCCATTCCTGCATGAAACGCACCTACTTTTTCCGCAAAAATACAGTCAGCTCCAAATACATCTTTTAAACTGTCAGGCATTATTAGTGAGCATTCTTCAACCTTTTTTCTGCTCTTAACAAAAATGATTGCCCGGCTTAATTTTGGATTGAATTTGCCAGATTTTAAGTAATTCGCCACTTCAAGAAGCCTATCATCTTCAACCACATTATGTTTGAAATCCATTTTGATATGGTCTCTTACCGGATTGTAACTTTTCTCTGTGCCTTCTACAGTAACAACGCCTGGCATGAGAATACCTATCTCTTCAAAAACTTGTTCGGAAATTGTTGCAGAAAATAGCAACTTTCGCATTTGATAGACTCCGGAATAACCTGCAACTTTTTTTCCTGCATTCAAATAATCAGGACGAAACTCCTGACCCCATTGCGAAATACAGTGGGCCTCATCGAATACAACGTACTCTAATCCACGATCAGCATCCAATCTTGTAAGAAGACAATTTTCAAATGGACGAGACCTAAATCGTTCTGGTGTTATGTAAAGAAGTGTTATCTCCCCACCTGAGATCCTACGATATATATCTCTAATTTCTATATAAGATTTGTCCCCGCTTAGGAACTCCACATTGCTATAAAAGCCTTTATTCCACAGGGCATCAACCTGATCTTGCATTAAAGCACGAAGTGGACTAATAACAATTGAAAGCTTACAAGAAAAGGCTGAACGGAACAAGGCCGGTCCTTGAAATAATAATGATTTACCAGCTCCAGTTGGTAAGGAGATCAGCAAATCCTTTTTTGCCGGTAAAATTTCATCCAAACACGGGTGCTGATAATCATGCCACGGATATGGAACACCACCCTCATCTGGTTTCAAAAAGATTTGTCTGAGTATTTCTTTCGCTTCTTCAATATTAAAGTCGGTGTCTGCATTCTCATGCGCAGAAGAAAAGAACTCAGCAGCAATTTCCTTATCTGAATCGTAATCTGCTTCTTTAAACCACATTTGAACATTTTTAGCATTAACATTTAAACTCTTCTCAATGCCATAATAGTCAGTCAGTCTTGAATCACAAAGGAATAGCTGCGAATCTGGATTATTATCATAAAGCATTTTATAGTAATAATCAATAAGTGGTTTGTGAAGTTTTATAAGGGAAAATAAATCATAATCCTTTTTAACTGAATTAGTGTTAGCCTGATAGTCATCTTGCTTTTGTTCTTCATTAGGATCAAATGCCATCTGAATCTTCCCCTTCAACATTTCCAATTTCTCCTGTAACAAAAAACTATCCCATATAAAATCTAATGGGCCGGTATAGTTGCTTGAAATTATTTTATCTAAGGTTAGGAAAGAAGCTATTAAAAGTTTGTTAGGTGATCTATGAGTATGCAGTAATTCTACCTGTCTTGCCAATGAAGCCTTTGCATCGGGAATAAAATACCCTTTACGCCTTGCATAAGTTGACAGCTTTTCAGTTTCCAATTCATCATTTACAATTAAAACTTTGGGATTATTTGTATTGCCAATACCCTCGAATAATTTGAATTGATATACCCAATATATTTCCCTATACAAAGATTCAGGATTAACCCTTTTTTGCTCGGCTATATAACCTGAATTCCTGGCATCCGGCCTTATAATAAATGAATTTGATTTTATAAAGGTTTCATCTACCCAATCAATATAGTGAACCTCTTTTATTGGCAAATTATTTATAAAGTCCTCAAAGTTGAGATTACACCATACTTTGAATTTGCCTTTACCATTTTTTTCTAACCAAATATTTTGAACAAATTCAGGAAATTCTGTAATACCCAATTGCTTGCAGTGACTTTGTTCAAGACAAATGAAACTTTTACCACCAGACATTTGCAGCAATTTAGGTTCATCTTTCAATCTGTCGAAAATTGCAGCAAAATCAAGGTCTTGGCCTATTTGAAATTTACTTGTTAAATTGTATAATTCAATTCCAACAACAATTATTTTTAAAATTGAACCTTTATTACCATGCTGTTTTAGGATTTCTATATCAGTTGGCTTAATGCAGATAGGCTTGTGATTAATATTTCCAAAGTCAACATCAATGTTGTCACATATTAAAGCGGATTGTTCGCTAGTTAGCTTTAATCTTATTGCTATTGGCAGGTGCTGAAAATAAGGCTGCAACCCTTTTGAAATGCATGAATCCACAAATCGAAAAAGTACAACTTTGAGCAATTTGTCATCACAAAGAGTCTCGTTTATTTTTTCTTTATTTAAGCAAAAGCCTAAAGTCTTATTATTCGAATAAAATGTAAGGTCAAATTGATGGGACAATGTATCCCAAAGAAAATCGGGAGCAATTACAACCTTGTTTCCCTCTTCATTTAATTTTTCGGTGAGTTGATTAAAGGTTTGTACAGAAATATTCTGGTGTGTGGGATTAGGACGGAAAAACTCATTTGACTGTTTTAGAAAATATTCATAATCCAACAATGCCAAATTTGAATTACTGCTTATTTGATTAATTGCTTCGACTGCTTTTGAAGGCAATAATTCTTTAAGACTATCTAAATTACTTTGCGAAACTATTATCCTTGATAATTGATTTTTGAATAAACGATAAGTGAGCTCAGTATCTGATGCTGCGCTGTGTTCTGTTTTAAGCCCGTAACTAAACCGTTCTGGGTTAAGCAACATTTCAACTTCTAGAGTATCCCAAATAAAATCAGAAGATGGCGAAATTCCGTGATTCGATAACACAGATAAGTCAAACTCCTTAATGTTCTGACCAATAATTAAATTACCTGAATTTATGAGAGTTACAAGTTCTAAAATGCCATCTTCCTTGTTTTTAAAATCCTTTTCACTTTTTATACTTAATCGGCTTTTCCATGCAAACTCATTTATTATCTCACCATCGGATTCTAAGTCGAAACATAAAAAATCTATTTTTGAAATTTCGCTTTCAAGTATGCCAACAATGTATCTTTCTTGATAATTTGACAGCGATGGAAATGAAAAATAATAGGATAGAATTTTATCTGATGGCAGTTTTTCTATAAATTCTGCTTTTTCATCATCAGTCTTTAATTCTTCTATATATTGCGTTAGTCGAATTTCAGAAAGCTCTTTTATTAAACCAACATTGTATAGATCTATATAAAACTGACTGTCATTGCATCTATAATTATTCTCTTCCAATTTGATGGAAGGGAAGACCGTTTTAAATACCTCCAGAAACTCAATAACAGTTTGTAATTCCTCGTTACTGGTAATCTCCCAACCTTCGTCAATCAAATATTGATACGATTCTTTAACCTGCATTGTTGGACCTTGCTCAGCAATGAGTTTAGTTAATACGTGTTGCAATGTCTCCCAAGCTAATGATGGCAAAACCTCGAATCGCCAAAAGGTAGCTTCTTCGTGCTTTGAAGGATTTGGCAACTTTTCCATTTCACCTAATGCCCACAAAACAAAACTGATCTTATTAAGTGTTTGCTTTTTTGCCTCCAAAAAGGTTTTGAAGAATGAAAGGTCCTTAATAATTTCTATTTCTTTATTGATTTCATGAATAGCCTTCTGCTCTAAATTGCCGAGTAACTCATTGCAAATTGAATTCCTCTCGGATTCAGACAATTCTGCTTGTAACCATAACGTTAGCCATTCAATTGAGCCTTTATGCTCGTTAATACTATGAAAAAGTTTAACAATTATCTCCTTACCAAATGAAATAGTCTCTTCTTTTTGAATTACTTCAGAATGCAAAGTGGAAGCCCCCCAACTTGATGGACTAGAGTATTTTGCGCCGATATTTATAAATCCTGTATCTAACTTTTTAGTTAAAGTGATTTCTCGCACTAAATGCTCAGTAAATAAAGGGTAAGCATATGAATTTGATTGAGTATCTTTATTGAAAATAAATACAGGGATATTCTTAGATACGTTGGAGGCCTTGAACCTTCCATCTCTCCCTTTATCCAATTCATAAACCACAACATCATTATCGTTAATGGGTGGAGTTAACACATTCACGGGTGATACATGACACTCTACACCATCGCTAATTCCAACTATAATTCCAAAGTTGTTTTTTCGATGATCAAAAAACTTAACCTTTCCAAGTTTTAACTTTTTATTTTCCAAGGCTACTTGTTTCAACATGTTTTAAATATAGGTGCAGCTTCATTAACTGCTCGTTTGAAAGCACTTCTTTCAGACACCTGTTTGGAAAATTATTATACAAGACCTTTTGCCACTTCCATTGCTCTTTCTTTAATATCACTGCCTGCACCAAATAAGAGATATTTTGTTCTATCAGTTGTTTGTCGCAAATTTTTGTGATAATCAATGTATTCAGTAACACCGTTATAGGCTGCCCATAACGTCCCTTTTATGCCTTCTTGTTCATTGCCTTTTCCTTTTAGAAAGTATACCTGCGATTCGGAACGAAGTTTTTCAATCTGCCTACTTTCTTTTTCAGCAGCCTCAGTATTTAATTTGGTTGGTAACGGAAAAACAGCATTAAAATAATCTGTAACTTCGTCTGCGTTTAGTGTCTTTTCTGCCATATTAATAAACAGTGTTTCTAAATCATAATACTTTGCTTTAATTATACCAAGTATGTCTGCTACGCTTGAAAGTTTACTATGCAGATTCTTTTGATGCGGAATAGACAAGGTCTTGTCACCACCCGACAATGCCATGTTCAAGGTATTCTGGCATACAACCCGAATTGGTGTGAATTTTATCTGAACAGAAGTGTTGCCATCGTGCCCATTTGAAAGCAGCAAAAATTTGTTAACAATATCCTTTTCTTTTACCTTAATTTCACCGGGTAGTTTCGCTAAAATCCAGATTTTGTCTCCTTTTCCTAAGGCACCCGCAGTGTGGTAAATCGCCTCGCCTTGACCCACAATATTATCAAAAAAATCGAAAGCCTCAGTATTCTGCAGTGGCGTATATGCATCTGTCACGACACCAAAGATTTCGCATTCAGACTTTCCTATTTTATCCTCCCTTACGATGCCATACTTATCACTCCCAATCACTGATGAATTTATAATTCCAAACATAGGAACCTTGACAACCTTCCAATTTAAATTTGCTGCTACTAATGCTTCTGCAGCAGTTGCAGGAGCATCCAATTTTGTTCCGAGGTTATGCCATGGTTTTGAGCCAACATAAAACATGCTAGCTTTTTCGTTTTCCATATGAAGATTGTGTGCCATAATTATTAATATTTAATTTTAAATTTGAAATCTAACAATTTGTTGGTATAATAAAATAATTTACCTAATTATCTTAAATTTCCCATAAACGGCAAATCCGATGTTTGAATTAGTGAAATTAAATTTCTTAAAGGCATAAAACTCATCCATGCTGCAGTGTTCAAAGTCCCAAATGTTGCCAACTTTAATTGGGTTATAAATATTTGTCCGTGTAAACACTAAAGCTATACCATAAATACTTTTATAGTTAGCATAAAAATCCTGATCATGATGAAAATAACTCTCTGCTTGACTTAATGTTTTTTTATAAAATTCATCGGTTTTATCCTCAAGCCAGCTTTCATGAGTTGGTTCATATTGGCTTGCCCAATAACTTTTTGCTTCTATTATAAATAAGGTTTTTTTATTCAATTCAACAATTAAATCAATAAAACCATATGTGTTGTTTTCTTTTTCAAAACGAAGTTGTTGAAAGGTCTTTATTTCTTGATACGTATTATTTTGCTTAATAGCATCTTGGAAAATGTCTGTAAAGGTCTTTTCAGTTCCTTTATCTAAAATATTAAATAATAAGTTATTCGGTTTATAACTTTCTAGACTATCATAAAAGGATCGAATATTATTTTGCAAAAACACATGCAATTTTTGATTCTTGGTATTAATTTTAAAGTGGATGTCTGTCATATACTTTAGTTTTTAAATATTTAATTTGCAAATAATAGGAAATCATTCACTTAAGACGGACTTTTGTAAAAGCATTTGTCCGTTTCCATAAAAAGGAATATCTGTTTTTCCTAAAATTGAAGTTGGTAATGTCGTTATTTCTAATAAATTATCTATTGGAACTAGGATAGTTTTTGCTCCATTCTCAGAAAGCAATGTTACTTTATCCGCGAAGTTTAAGGATCGTTCTATGGCTCCACCTATTGAAATATTTCCGAGTACGGCCAAGCCCGGCCTTAGGTTCTTCTTATATAATGCAGATAGGATGCCAACGTAAACAGCACAACCTATTCCTCCGCTAATATAAGCTCCCATTAAATTACTCACTTGTATATTCAAATCAAAAGCAGAAAGTGAATGTTGCTCATTTAATATACTTTTTTCATTGGCACGTAAATAATTATAAGTATTCTTAATATTTTCCTTTACCTCCTGTGAATTCGAGCCGGTTATATTAATCTTTCCGTTTCCTTTTAAAGCAACGACCTCAATTTTTACCAATGAGTTTGTATCGCCATCGCTTGTTGCCGTATAACAAATTCCTGGCAATAAAGGATTGCTTTCAATTAAGGATGAACCGCGTTCCTCTGGTAGGCCTATAAATAATTCTTCTTGTGATTCTTTATCTATATACGAAAAATTGGTATCCCAAAATTCCACCCCTCCAATGCGTTTTAATTGCTCTTTAACGCGTCTTCGCATTTCCATTGCAATTATTAAATATTCACGGATATCTTCTTTGGCATATTCGCCATCAGGATGAAGCAGTTTGATGAACCCGGATACAATTCTTCTTACAGATTTTGAATCCCGTTGTTTAATGTGGGAGCCTAATGTGAAATATTTATCCAGCGCTTCGTAGTAGGTTGTTTTCCTTTGAGATTTTAAAATTTCGGAAAAAAAGTCTGTACTAAAGCCGAAATGATTTGTGAAATTTTTTGGACTAAATTTAGTTATTTCCCATCCAGGTAAAAATAAATTTATTCGATCTAAGAATGCTGTGTCATGATTGACTTCATCAGACAAAGGACTAAACAAATGTGAAGTTTGCAAAACTGTTTCAACAGGTTGGTTGATATTCCCGTTTAAAATTATTGAAGCTGACCCAGAAATTTCACCGCCCTTTGCTCTAGAAAAGGATCCTGATTCCATATAGTCTTTCATCAAAGGTATAGCATCCCTATCTTTAAATAACATATCAGTACTTTCATCAAAGCAAATAGTATCCCATAACCCGACAGCACCAACACGCCCCGTAGTATTATTTACAAAAAGTTGAGCTACCGAACCTTGGCCTCCCGAAATTAATATAGCATATGGCGTTATTTCCTTGTATATGTATGATTTGCCAGACGAACGTGGGCCTAATTCAACCATATTAAAATTAGCTTCTACAAGTGGAATTAGTCTACACAAAAGCAAATCCAACTTGCGATTATCAAGACCTTCACTAAGTGGCTCGTATCCGGCACTTCTAAGCAATAAGGTTTTCCATTCTTCTTTTGAAAATAATTTTCTCTTTTCCTTAATTTTACTATTGTCAAAACTTGATAATTGAATTGGCTTAATATCTCGAACAACAAATGGATAAACTGTTGATCCAATTGTAATCATTGGATCATATTCCATTTCTATAATTGCCCAAATACCTCCTAATAACAATTTTTCATGCGTTTTTACTAATTCGTCACTAATGTTTGCTTTTTTTATATTGCTATTGCTAATATTTGCCCAATACCTATCTTTTTGAGAATCCAGATCTACTGAAATCTTATCAATAATTTTGTATCTTCCTTTTTCTCTGAGTTTTGATTGAATCAAAGTACTTTCTTCTGGGTTTATATAATGGTCACGAAGAATTTTTTTTACATTCTCCATTCCCTCTTTTAGCTTTTCTTCATCTTCAGTGCTGCATGTATTTGCTAATAGGTATTCTAATACAAATGCCGGAACATTTGCACCACCTTTGATAATACCCACTAGATCTTTCTTTACAACAAATCCTCTAAAGTGGTCTAAAGCTTTTTTATCTAATTCGTCTAACACTATCATAATTTAATATTTTATTATAAGCCTCCTAAATCACGAAGGTTTGATTTTTTAATGAAAACAGAATCTATTTGTTCCAATGTTGTGGCGTCTATTAATACAGCCTGCACCTGGGTATTACCGTTAAAGGAGAACTCCTTATCTAATATCGAATTGGCTTCAATAGAAATGATGTCACTGCTTTGGTATTCTTTGCTTCCAGCATATAATTTGATTTGAACCTTTCTAACTCCACCAAATAAATCAATTGGCACTTTTGGAGCATCTAATTTGATAACAAATAACTCACTTGGCACTTCATACAAATCAGATTTGTTTGAAATGAAAACAACTAGTTGTGAAGTTTGTGATTTTATTTTTGAAAACTTAAACTTTGGAATAATAATCTCTTGCGGTGTGAAGCCACCATGTGAAAAACCATATACTCCTTTTGATTTAAATGGTCGATGATTTTTTGCCGCATAAACATACTTATACTCCCCATAAATTTCTTCAAAAGCTACCCATTCATTGTTAGCTTGTTTGTCCACTGTGCGAATGAATCGTTCATGTACTTCTTTTTTACCTGTTGCGTCCGGGTCAATTTTATCGGCCTCGTCCAATAAACCAGTTAAAACAAAACCATGATCGGTAATTAGGTATACATCTTGAAAGCCAATATTCAATAGAAGTTCAATTTTATTAATTAAAACAGTCTCAAACTCTGAGAATAATTTTATCGCAGCTTGCTGTAATTTTTCTCCGGCACTATCAATGTCCTTGTAGGTTAATACAAGGAAATCCCCCTCTGTCCCATAATTAAGTTGTTCTAACTGCATATATACAATAGCTTTCCCTGTTGTTTGTGTTAGACTTACTTCACGTTCTTTATGTATTGGGATAACTTGATTTTTGCCTACATAAAGGGCACTCATATTGTGTTCTGTTTCAGAAGGCATATCGGCCATCATAATATGCTTCTCTACTTTGAAATATTTTTGCAATTCTGTGGCTACAAAGTTTGCAATTTCATACCTTACACCATCACCAACAATGACTGCTGTTTTAGGTTTTGCAGTAGAAAACAACTTTGGCAAATAGCCTTGCTGATCTGATTTGTATTCTGAATAAAAACTAAACCATGTTTGAAGTACCAAATGGTTTAATCCTTCATAGTATTCCTGTAAAGGACGAATAATTTTTGAATCACTTAAAAACATTTCGTACAAATTACGGATGGCTCTATCCACTTTAGAGAATGTGCCTGTATAATACTCGATAAAAGCATTCAGGTTTTTGCAGGCTGATAGCGGATTGGTATCTGCGTGAAATAATACCCAAGCCTCATGCCACCAGACAGGTGCAAAAAGTTGAGCCTTGGAGGAGAATATCCGTTTCTTTAGTTTTTGTAATCTATCACTTACAAATGATTTATCCCGTATGTTCTCTGCAATTTGTTTTAAAGCAAGGAGGTCGAGTTTTTCAAAGCAATGATCAGGATGAGCATTCCAAGGATTTGCAATACCGTTTAATTTATAGTTGCGGACATATATGTCTAACGATTGACGATAAGTGGTGCTGTCAACCCATTTGTAATACAAAGCCAATAAGGTTTCAGAAATTTCATTATTTGCCAAACCATCCAACATTCTTTTCACTACTTCATTAGCCAATGTCTTTGCAGGTTTGCTAATGTATTGCTGACCTAATAACTCATGTAATTTTTCTTCAAACAATCTCTTTATGTCAGCATCCTTATTATTTAAATAAGCATCCGGGTTGTGAACGAATGGAAGTAATTCATCATTCAGATTTATAATATCCTCCAAATCCTGCACTATTTTTTTCCACCAAGTAAGGTCTTTGCCTACACCCAGTTTAGCTGCTGTAAGCAGCATTGGATTATCTAACGTAATTTGATGTCCAATAGCTGCAAAAAGTTTTTTGCGTATCCATTCAACTGGATTACTAAGGTCAACGCAACCGTGAGTTGAACAATAATCAAATAAAAAACTTAATTTAGAAATAGGTCGTGTTACATAAAACACCACCTTTTCATTTTTAAATTTGCTTTCGGCTTCGTAACGCAACATTAATTCTTCTTGCACTGTTTGCCATTCTTCGGTTTTGGCATTGTCTGTTTTGAAGATAGTATAAGAATGCTTCTCGATCATTGGCAATAAATAGCTGCACTGACCAGTAGGGTCGAGTATTACCACCCTGTTTCTATGGGTAATGTGTTTTTCTATATCTTGTATTATCCAGTTATCTGTCATATAAATTACGAATTTTCAATTAGGAATTAGGAATGGTGAATTTTAATTCAAACTGCCAATCCAATGCATGAAGTAAGGTTCTTAAATCATCCAAATTATTTATCAGTGCTTCAAAACCTGGCTTGTTTTCTTCGTAAATCATATCTTCTTTCATTTTGGCGTAATCGGCTTCCCAATCGGCTATTACTTCTTTTGGAGGAATAGGATTAAGCGTATTCGGATGATGAAGATTATAATCTACCTCGCCTACTCTTGAAAATTTATATCGGTGTGAAACAATGGTTTCGTATAACTCTTTATCATTTATTGCTTTTGTTGCAATTCCTGCTTTTGTTAAGTGGTATATATCGTATAGATGGCGACTTAATCTATCTACTCTCATTTTTTCAGCTGGTCGATGAAACTCTTCATGCAATAGGAATAGCTTTTCTAAAAAGGTGCGTTCCGGATTTACAGTAGGCACAGTAAATAATGGTTCTGCAAAGTCCCTATCTGCATAAAATTCATCTACCAATGAACCAAAAGTTTGAACAGTAAAGGGTTCTCTTAGTGACCTGCAACTGATTTCGATTTGTACTCTTGGTAAAACATATTCAGTAGGTTGTGGTATAACATTGGGGTAGTAGATTTCAATAATTCTTGGATCTTGATCACTTTCTCCGGTGTCAATTATTTTAAATTCAAGCTCCTCAAAACCTTGTGCCTTAAACTCTTCTTGCAATTCTTCAAAGAAAGTACCGGTTGTATATACACCTGCTACTTTTCTTAGTTTGCCTATTTGTGTTTTTGAAATATCTCCTTCATAGCCCTCAAAAAACTCCTTATCAATTGCCAAATCAATATCTTCCGAAAAGCGATTTATTAATTCCCAAGCTTTACTCAACGATGTGCCACCTTTAAATACCAAATGTTTGGCAATATCCATTTGGAATATGATGTTTAAGGTTCGGCTTACCCACCAATCTTTCTCTACAGCAAAGGGTGTCATTCCCTTTTCGGCTGCTATGGCATTGAAAATGGCTATTTTTTCTGCCTTATCTATTGTATAAAAATTAATTTTTGCCATCGTGCAATGCTTTTTTTATGTCGAGTATCTTATTTTTAATGGTGAAATTGAACTCGCTTATCTTCTGTTTCATTCGTTTTCTTCTATTTGTAAAGCTCGTTTCATTATTTTTTGTATCCATACTGGCGCTAATACTATGTCGTACTTCAGGTCTTTTACATCTTCCTTTTTTAGCAATTCCAATATCTTTTTCTCCTCGGTTTCGTTTACTTTGCCATTGCCTATTTCTTTTAAAGCTTGTATAACCAATCTGCTTATTTTACCTTTTGCCATTAGGTTTTTCGGGGTGGTTTTCTTAAACTTTATTTTTCGCTTACCTACTTTTATTTCTCTTGGTGAACCATCTGTTAGCAGGACAATATTCATAGGCACTTGTGTACTTAGCCCCAAAGCATTCAAAGCATAGCTGCCTGTAGGTACGGTTCTTATTTTATCTCTTTTGGCTATGGCTTCTGCTACTTCCTCAGCACTGGGAAACAATGGCCCTATCAGTTTACTTATTTTGGGACGTACATAAATGCCTTGTGCCACTCTTACAAGCACCTTTTTATCTTGCAAACGATCCAAAGCTTTACGCACCGCATCTGATGAGCCATAAGACAAATAATCGTCTGGCAATACCAACGAACCGATTGGTTTGCTTTTTATTGACCTTTCTATTTGTTTTTCAATGCTTTGCATACTTTATTATTCTTTTATTTTGTCACAAATTTAGTAAATATTTGTGACAAAATAATATTTGAGTTGAATCATATATTGCCAAATTGGTTACGACATTTCGTCACAAATCTTGTCAAAATTTGTGACAAATTTTGAGTGCCAAACCTCATTCCTAATTGCCCATTCCTAATTTTCAATTCTGTCATTACCAATCTGCATTTAAGTATTTATCTAATTGTGAGTTCTTGCCGGCAGACTTTAATACTTCTGCTCTCAACAAATCTTTCTTTTGTAAAGGGGCAATGTTTTTGCCAACACCATCATCCAGTTTAGGGTCGTAGCCTTCGGCTATGAGTTCGTCTATTTTGGCAGTGAACAATTTTATTTCTTGCAATTGCAAACGGATGGTTTCTTTCTCTGTTTGTGCTTGCGCTGTGTTTACATCTTGCAAGGTAATTTGGCGGTATTCTAAATTCTGTACCCGCTGGCTGATGTAATGCGATTTGAGTTTAAAAAGGCTATCTCTGTTCCATTTATAAATGAGAATGTATGCTTCAAAGCCTTGATGCTGCCCACTGCTTAAATGCCAAATAAATGGCGTTTTGGGCAAGTACATAAACAAGTTGAGGTGATTGCTTAATTGGTTAAAGAAATGATGCTCTAAATATTCGTCTACAGAACGCCCCAACAAACTATCTAATTGCATATACTGAGCAGCAGTAAAGCCATTTTGTAAACAATGCTGCTCTAAGCGTTGGCTTAGGGCTTCTTCGCCTGGCAAGCCTACCAATGGAATAATGCCGTCATCATCTTGCTGTAAAAGTGTACGAATGGCATCTGCTAAAAACTCTAAAGCAATTTCGGAAGCTCTTGCTGCTGGCACTATGTTGGCTTCTTTAAACCAATACCATAGATTGATGGGATTGACCTGATGGCGAATGCAAAACTCTTCCAAATCATTGTTGCTTTGGTATAGTGTGGCGAACGCTTCTTTAATTTCCCTTATTTGTTGCTCATCAAAAGTAGTGATAGGTAAGTTTTGAATATGCTCTGTAACTTCTGCTAATGGGTTTTGTAATTGTGCTAAAAATGCTTCTTTGGATTCTTTTAATACAGCTAATGAACCAATGGAAAGACCCATTTTTGTTTCCACCTGCTCACGGTCTGCATCGCTCAATTCATATACTTCAAAAATAAGTTCGTTGATGATGGCTTCATTGATAAGTACCTGTGTGAGTTGTACATTCTCGTCATTGAGATATGCCAATAGACGGTCTTTTAAAGCTGCACCTTGAAAAAACAATAAAGGACTTTGGGTAAAATTGGTTTCAATGATGCTATAACTCGAAAAATATTTATTTATTCTTACATTAAAATCAACAAGAGTTTCAACAGTTTTCTGAACGACAAAATCGACTTTTGGAAAAGGTATTTTACTTAAATCTCCTACGGTAATATTTACAGTGGGATTTAATGAATCAAGAATATAACTTACGACAAGTGAATTTAAAACACCTAAAGCATAATTTATTTTTTCTATATTATTAGAGTTGTTTTTTGGAAAAAAGCCAATGTCAGCATCGCTTATCCATTGATTTTTGTCCTTAAATTTGAATGAAGGACCTTTAGTACCTACCCGAGGTGTATAAATTCCATATTGATCAAAATACTCTATTCCTGAAAGGCTCGAGAATTCTTCTTTTAATATATTCTCTTTATTTTTTTCAAAATCAATAGTAAGCCAAACCTTTCCATACCATTTTTTGAATGGACCACCTTTGCTAATGTTTTTTACGTTTTTAGTATTTTGTTCGTTAACAAATCTTAGATACTTTTCATTGCGACCAGGATTAAAGCCTCTGGTAAGTTTAAATTCGTCACATATTGCTATTTCCTTAAACTTCTCCCTAAACCCATCACTAATCCAATAGATAAAAGGCCATCCTTCAATAATTTTGAGTTTTTCTTGGAGAAGGGTGTACAAACGGCTGTTGCTTCGGTTGTTTATAGCGTCTTCATAAGCTTGTTTTAATGATGCTTGTTTTGCTTTTTCTTGTTGGTTGGCAGTGATGCTGAAATACAAGCCGGAGCTCTCTTTTTTCTTTTTACTCAACACATACCAAGTAGCATCTAACAAAATACCCGGGCCAAAAAGATTTACCCTGTCTAAGCCATAATCCACCATTAAATCAATATGGGTATGTTCAATCACGTATTTGCGTACATCTTCAAAAGTCTTGATGAACATAAAGGTGTGCGGATGTATCATTCCCACATATCCATCATCTGTTGTAATTTCACAACAACGCTTTATAAAAGCTGCATACAAATTGGTATTGAATTTATACGGTTGCTTGTAATTAGCTTCAACAAACTTCTTTAAATCAGGGCCAAAATCGGCACTATCGGTATATGGTGGGTTGGCTACTGCTACATCGTATTTTTGGGTAAGTAGTTGCAAAAAAGTAATGGCATCTTGAGTTTTGGTATTCAAGAAAGTTTGCCCTTGTTTGGCGGTATTTTGGGCTACAGCCTTTTGTAGGTTGGTAAAAAAGTTTGTTCTAAAATTGACGTAATCTTCTAAATTTTGCTGTCCAAAAAGTACAATTTGGTTGGGGTCATTTTTATCTTTAGTACCAAACCATTTCAAGTTTAGTTTTTCTTCTAAGCGAATGAGTGAGCCAAATTTGTGAGCATTTTGTAGGTCTTCCCACAGGTCTTCAATAATCTTTCTTTCTCTTTCGCCTACGTTGCCATCTTCAAAAATATCCTTTACATCATTGTAAGCCGGTAAGAAAAAGTCGGAACTAACGATATTGAAATGTTCAATTTTGACAGAACGTTTTTTTCGTTTGGCTTTAATGTATAAACCCAACTGAGCCAACTGAATGGCACGGTCGTCTAAATCTACTCCGTGCAAGTTGTGTTCAATAATCAGTTTAGGTACATCAGCTTCGTTATAATCTGCACCATAATTTTCTATTTGGTCTATGTACAAATCGTAATACATATCAAAGCCATACAACAGATAATTGCCCGAACCTGTGGAGGGGTCAATCATTCTTATTTCGTGGAGGGGCTTTCGTTCTCTTGTTTGCGAACTTGGAGCATTGGCAATTTTATACTTATTGCGTATTTCACTATCGGGGAACATTTCCAAATAGAGTTTCCCCAAACTGTTATCTACCAAAAACTGCACTACCCAACGTGGGGTATAAACTTGACTTTGGATACTTACTTTGTTGTATTCTGTTTTATCACCACTGGCTTTATGGGCTGCTTTTTTGTAATTGTTATAGCTTTCGTAAAGCCATCCCAATACATCATCGCTTTTCCAAATTTCAGTTTCTACTTGTGTATCGGTTTCTACATGATTAAAGGCATTGATGATGCTTTGCAATTCTAATGCAGTAGGCAATAAATGATAAGGATGTTGAGGGCTGAATAAAGGATAATCGGAAGCTAATTTTTGCAATTGGTCTTCTAGGAAAGGCAGCAAGCCTTCGGCTTCATCGTTTCTTGCATTGGGCTTTTGCTCCAGCCAAGCCAAATGAGCAAATGAACGACCACCGTGGCTTTCTCTTCGGGTTACAATTTCAGGGTGCAAAGTATGGGCTTCCATCACTTTGAGAGCCGCCAAACGATTGAACAACGTAAAGGTGAGTTCCTCAACCAACTTCTCATAAGCATCAGACACAGCGCCTGTTTCTGCAATAAACACTTCACGGATGGTTTCCATACGTTTGCGTTCAGCAGGCATATTTTCAATGGCTGTCAATTGTCCTTTATTTATACCCATTCTGCCCAAGCGATTGCGAAAGGCTTGGTCTATGAGTTGGCGTATATGTTCGGTGTGTTCGGATAGTTTCATTCTAAATTGAATTTTAACTTTAAGTCTTCTAATGTTGGTTTTCCAAGCAGTAAATGATGTCTCTTTTTAAAAAAATCAACAATTGGTTCAAATTCAGACCCCCAATTATATAAAGGATATGTTGGTGAACAATCATCTCGCTTTGCTGAAGGGCAAAGACAAGTCCAGATGTAATCAATAACTTCTTCGCCATTGATATAGGCTTTTGGATTATGATTTGAAGTTGATTTTTCTATTGAAAAAATGATAGGTCTAATTTTTACTGAACCATAAACTGAATTAGCATAAATCCCGGCCATATTAGAAGCATCTGAATCAGCACAACTCTGGAGATGCGGCAATAAATTCACAATCTCATTAGCTTCAAACAAACCAATCCAATTTAATATTTGGGTCCAGTTTCTATCTGCTAAATAATGGTCTGTTTTTAAAGGTTCATTAAACTTAACACTTTTTGATTTTACTTCAGCTATTACAATATCTATGTTACCTGAAGGGGGATTTAAGACAGGACAGAAACCTACTTCTCTTTCAGGCTGCCGATGTAAATGAAATCGCATTGCCAACACATCAATTTCTGTGGCATTTTTTCCCCATTCAGCTGAATGAGAAATCAATCCAGTTTGAAAATAGCCATTTAGCCTTAAATAAAGGCTAACTAAAGATTCATAAAATTTCCCTTTTTCCATTATTTAATCTTCAATTTTAATTTCATCGGTATCATTAGCACCTGCAATTTTTTGCAACTCTCGTGTTAACCAAATTTTATATTCTGAAACTTGAAGTAAATATTTGGGCCGTTTGGTGATGTAAGTTTTTTTTGTACTTTTTTCATCATTCGTTTCATCATCTTTTTTAGGAACTTGTTTTACTAAACTAGCTTTAATTACTTCAATTTCAGTTTTCTTTGAACCATATAATTCAATAAATGAAAGCACTTCGGAATATGTGAACCGACTTTGTTTGTCTTTTACATCATAATCAATAGTAATAGCAGAAAGGGTTCTTTGCTTTGCGTATTGATTGAGAGCACTGGCTTTTGATGATGCAACTGTATTTAGACCAGCAGGCAATGATTCGATTTCCTTGATAAGTTCAGTTGCCAAAGCATCAATCTCCATGTATTTAGCAGCACAATCTTTCATAGCCGTACTAAACAGTTGATGATATTCATCTTTTGTTTTTTGTGCTGATTGCTGAAGAGAGGCAAAGTTTTTAATTACATTACCAGTTAAATGGCTGTCGAAATCTAATCTTAGTTGCTGTATTGCTGCATTACTCATTGCAGCTTTGGTTAATTCATCTTGTACAGCAATAATAAATGCCTCCCACTCTTTTACTTTTGAAAGGTTATTTCTGATGAACTTCTCTACTTTTTCAATATCCTGCAAGGCTATTAGAAATGCATCCTTAGCAGCTAAAAATTCAACCGCCTTGTCAATGTAGTTTGCTTCACTTACTGCACCAGTAAAACCGCCAATAAAGGTGGCGTTTTCATCAGCCTTTGGAAATAATTTGTCAAACTCTTTCTCGCTTTTACGCAGTGTGGTTACTTTATCAGCAAAGTGCTTGGCTGTATCTCTTACGGCTGAAACCAATTCAAAATCATTGGTATTGTAATCTATTTTATGACCGATATAGTTTTCTGCTTCTATATCTAACAGGAATTGAGCTAACTCTTGTTTTTGCAATGCTGAAAGCGATTTAGAAACCGCTTTGAAAGTTGCTCTACGAAACTCTCTGGCTGCATTAAAAATGGCTGGTACACCATCATCACGCCAAGAGAATTTTTCTACGCCATTGTATTTGGCAATAACTTTTCCTGCTCTCATTAAAGCTGCCACAGAAGATATAACAGTACCGAATGTAAAGCCCGCAGGTGGTTGTTCTAAATCTTTTTCAAGTGTTGTTCCATCAACAAACGTGTTTCTTATTTTGTATAAAATTTCTTCGGCTACCTTTAGGTTTTCACCAATGAAATTACCCTGAGCATCAAAAAAGGCAAAGTCACTACCAGTAAAGTAATGTTGTAATCTTGCATTATTGGTTTCTTTAATAACCGCAGCAGCTACACTGTCGCTTAATTGTGAACCCAAACGCTTGCTGTAAACATTCTGTATAATTTGCTTCTGCTGTGTTTGCAGGGTTGTTTGCCAATTGTCTTTATTTAATTGCAGGGTATTGTACAAATAAATGGCTGTTGCGTTTAGCAAAGAATCTTCCACCAAGTCTTTAATACGATTTTGCTTTTCACCTTTGGCAGTTGAGAAGCTAATCAAAATTTTGCCTTCTTCGGAATTTGGATTGTTGTATTTCTGCTCTAAATATGTAGTGCGTTCTACTTCATCAATTAAGCGGTCTAATTCTTTAAAATAGCTATTGTCTGGCACTAACCACAACAGGTCTTTATCGTTTTGATGCTGCACCTTTAAGGCATCAATATCAGTGGTTCGGCTGTCTGAAATATTGTAAACGCTTTTAACTTTTAATTTTAAGTATTTTAGATTGGGTGTTGTTAGTTCATCATCATTATCGGTAGTGATAAAGAAATCATACTGTAAGCCTGTATCTGTTACTTTGGCTATTGTTTTTGTAAACTGGGCAGCTTTGTATGCAGTTACTAATTGCTTCTTTTTAACGAAGCCTTGAACGGTGAAACCGTTCATTTCATCCAATAAACGTTGTTCAATATCGGAGGTGATGCGATAAGTTTTGTTGGTATCTAACAACACTTTTGCCTCTGTTAATATTTCAAGTGCTTTTGTTATATCAACCTGAACTTTAAACTGATCATCAGGGTCGCTGATGAAGGATTTAATGATGTTGGGCAAAGTAGAAGGAGTAACTTCTGCTTCTGTTAAGAAATTGATGGTTTCTAAAAGTTTTCTACCAGAAATAGACGAACCTGCTTCGGATAAAATACGTTCTGCGTTATCGTAACGGCTTACCACACGAACTGGAGGCTGTGGTTGTCCTTCTTTGGCTATATGCCAACCTGTAACTGTGTGAAACAAATCGGTATGTTGTACTTCCTGCTTTAAAATATCATAAGTTGTTATTATCATTCCCCTTGCTGCTACTTTGGTAGAAGCATAACCCTTTGTACCAAAGAGAAAGTTTTGAAGCAAGTCGAACTGATACTTGTAAAAAGGGTAATAAGTGGCGTAGTTATCTGCACTATCTGTTTTGCTAATACCGGCACCGTGTATTGAAGCATGGTCGGCAATTTTACCGGCATTTTTTCTATAATGCTCGGTAAGTTTTTGAATACCTTTTTCGGTTTTCTTCAATAATCTGTTGCGAATGATTACGCCAACTTCAGTAGCTTCAAGATGTATTTTAGTTTTAAAGCGGTCAGTTACTTTTGTGAGTTGAGCTCTGCTAACATTCGAATTGTTGATTACATCATCTAATTTTTCTTGCGCTATGGCAATAGTCCAAACTTTTCCGCCTAAAGATGAAAGTGATTCACTGATGGCTTGCAAGTCCAATACAGTGATTTTCTTTTGATTTATCGCTTCACTGGCTTCATCAAACAAAAAAACGACCTTCTCATCTTTTACAATTTTAAAATAATTTGTAAGCTCTTCTTGTAATCTTGAAGAACTGAACTGATCTATATCTCTACGAATAGTGGTTATGAGATTATCATAGTCTGCTTGGGAATTGCCTTTTTTGATATAAAGCTCTTTTATGGCTTTTGCATATTTGAAGGAACTTGTTCTTATTTCATTCCAGTCTATATTCAACACATCGAATATGAAATCTTGTACAACAGTTTTTCCTTCACTCAACATTAACTGGAATAAGAAAATACCATGTTCATTCTCAGGCAAACCGAGTGATTTTAATAAATTTTTATATAAAGTAAATGAGAAACCTTTTGAGGTGTCCTGTTGAGCAACATCTAAGAAAACGACTCTTGAATTAACTGAATTTAGTTTTGAAAGTGAATTTTTAATTATTGCTTCATCATTTACACCTGTGAATCGTTGCAATATTCTTTCCCTTGCAGGAGTACCATTAATGTTTCTATTGCTAATCATATACCCCAGTAATTTCCCAAAGTATGACTTTCCAGAGCCATAAAAACCTGAAATCCATACACCTGTTTCAAGAATATTGGAAGTGTATATGCCAACAAAATCAGCATATTCTTTTGCCAAACCATCAGTAACAATATAGCTTTCAATTTCTGCTTGAATTTCCTTTTCGGAAATATCTTCTAAGTTTATTACATTTTTAATGTCTTCGCTTAGATCAATGGTCAGTATTTCTTTTATCTTCATTTTCGTATTATTCTTTAGTTAACAATCATACATCTGTACTTAGATGCTGGCCGAGAGTTTAGAAACATTAATTGGTCTCCATCTTGTGTAGCTGGATACAGAATGATTAAAGGTTTTTTTGATTTCATTACCAACTCACTTTCCATTAAGTGAATATTATCGATGCCACTACCATACAAAGCACCTGAATGTATCAGAACTGGAATTTTATCTTCATTAAATGATTTTTCAATTTTAGAAAGTATGATTGAGAATAAGTCAGGTCCCGTTTCGCCTTCAGGTGATTTGAAAATTTGATGAACAGAACCTTTCAGCAAATCAAACATATCAGTTAAATCAGAATTATTTGTTTCCACAAACGAGATAAGCAATTCATTTAAATCAATGATTGAATATTCTGCACCCATCAGCTCATTTAGTTTTACAATGAATTGGTATTCCAAATTTGGAGGGCATACCAATAAAATGGAGTTCCCTCCATTGGCATTCAGTCTTATTTCAGACCGCTTGTCTGATTCGACCAATCGCTTTACTTGCGTAATGATATGTTCAGGATTTATTGCTGTACTCATAAATTGAATCGTAAGGTTTTATTGGTTCTATACTTAGTTTATCGCCTGTATAAACCACATTAAAATATTTTGAAAACTTTTTTTGTAATAGTCTTTCGATAAACGTTTGTTTTTCGTTGAAGCTATATTTCAACCATTCACTATTCAATAGATTTGGTTTCTCTGAAATGGCTGTTAGCCAGTAAACAAATAACACAAACATCGTATCCGATAAATTTGGATGAATGATGCTTTTATTGACTGAGCCTTCCATCAATCCAAACTTCTTTAATAATGTAAGATACTTTGAAGCTGTAGTAGTAATTGTTATTTCAGACCACTTCTTTAGATCATCTTGTGTTTCTTTTAAATCTTTTATACAAGCAACTACTTCATCGTTTTTTATTGATACCCTACCACTGTAAAAGGCAGGAAAAAAGACTTTAGAATTTAAATAGTTTAATAATTCATTATTCACAGATGCATTCCAGAATAAAAGAAAAAGCACTTCGTTTGAAATTGCATTTGCCTTTATTACAGAAAGAAAAATAGATTCTGAATTGGAATTTTTAAAACTTAAAAATGTAGCCTTAATAGCTTTTTCAAATCGCATAACAGACTTATCCGTTTTAATAGCGGTATAGGTATGTATTCCACCTTTTTCTTTGATGGAAATCATATCTTCTGAAAGGAAAACTTGAATTAAGTTCCAATCAGGAAGGCTGCCTAAAACATTTATGTCTGAGTTTATTTTCACTATTTCTTATTCTTCTTTAAGTTTATTTTTTTGTCAGCTACTTGCATAGCTTCATTTGCAAATTTTTCATCTTTGACAACAGCATAAATCTGGTCGGCAAGCCACAGGGTTTGCAGTTCTTCTACATCGGCTTTTAGTATTTGGGCTAACAATGGGATTTGCTCTTTCTTCAATTGCCTATCGCCACGTTCTACTTTGCTAATAATAGAAGTGTCCACATCTAACAGAGAAGCAAGTTGCCGCAGCAACATATTTTGCTTCGTTCTTAGTTCTCTTATTCGTTCACCAAACTGTGTTGCCATTATAATAATATTGTCTTGACAAATATTGGCAAATATAAGAAAACAAAAGCAAATAGTTA
>Ga0209480_10000171_pt1 | contig 58006 bp, 39 predicted proteins | sample JI61114C2DNA_FD_187501 | JGI IMG/M metagenome (GOLD analysis project Ga0209480, IMG submission 187501) | Wastewater effluent complex algal communities from Wisconsin, to seasonally profile nutrient transformation and Carbon sequestration -... | ecosystem: Engineered > WWTP > Effluent > Algae...
TGGGTAGGCAGTTGTAGCCTGAGTCAAAGGTGCAAACTCAACGTCGGTGCTCTTGCGAATTTTCGCTAATTCACCGAGCAAATATTGATGCTGGGCAACAATCAGATTGCCGCCAAACTTAGCTGATATTGTAGCTTTGGCATTCTGCCCAAGCTCAAGCCGCTTGTTCTTGTCTTTTGTCAGGCTTGAATAAGCTTGAGCGCACTCAGAAACGCTCGTTGCAATAAACTGACTGGCTAGGCCAACATGGTTTTGATGGTCTAGTAGTGACAGCGAGCTTAGCAAGGCAAAGTCGTCTGTTAGTCCAGGCAGTGGTCCTGTGGTAGGTATAAGAAGTCCGTTTTTGCCATGTTCAATAATTTCGCGGTGGAAGCCCCAATCGCTTAGCACTACTGGTAGTGCATGAGCCATGGCCTCAAGAATGGATAAACCAAAACTTTCTTGCGTATTGTCGTTTAACTCTGTATAGATGTCTGCTGCTGCCCATGCCGCATTCATGGTCTTGGCTTCTTGACCGTTTAAAACATGTACCGCCACTAGAGGAGCAATTTCTTTAGCGGTTTGTAGATACTGATTTTTTACAGCTTCTGATTCAAACCAGCCAGCCAGAGCTAAGTGTGTTTGTGTGCCGGTTTCAGTAGCAGACCTTTGCAATGCTAAAAGCATTGGTAGTGGATTGGCCTTGGTTAGAGGGCTAAATCTACCAGCGCTCAAGACGAGGATGTCTGAATCGTCAATCTTTAGAGTTGCTCTAAGCTCTTTTCCAGACAGCTCGTCATTCTTTTCTGGTATGCGCACGAACGGGTGTATTACCGGCAGCTGTGCTCCGAGTTTAATGTCTCCGGGAATATCAAAGCGTTCCTTAAGGTAGCTGCCATAGGCGGCAAGCTCACGGATAGAAGCTTTTTTTGTGCTTTCCCATGGGCAGACAAGGGCATCCCACGGCTCAAGCGGTCCTATTACAAGCTCTGCAAGAGCATCTTGAACCAAGTGATGCGGCAGGCTATGAGCTACTCCAATGAGGCTGTAGGCTCTATTGCCTAAATGTCGCCTTTGCCAGGCAAGTTTAGCTATCGCTGGTGATGGGTTGAATAAGGCACCAACAGAGCTGAGCTTGGCATATTCTTGAAGGCGTATCCAGGAGCACTTGGTTTCTTGCCTGGCGTATGGCTTAATCAGCTCGGCAAATTCTTGGAACATGGGTTCTGTTTGAGCAAAGCAGGTGATTGTATTTGGAGCACTGACGTTGACAAAGGCTTGAGCAAACGAGGTAGCGAACTGCTGATTTCCAGTCGGGCCGAATGTACTGGCTGTGTACATGCTGGGGTGGTAGAAAAACGCTATTTCATTGCTTTGCTGGTTCGCTGCTTTGCTCATTGATTCGGCTCCAGAAGTCTTTTGATGAGGTTAGCACGAGGCCTCAGGCTATCAGCTAAGTTCAGTCTAATCTTTAGAATGTCTGACGAGCGCCTGAAAACCTGGATGCAAAGAGATTGACGGTGTTACAATTCCTTCCTTGAAAGTCTTGCTGCTCTTTGCTTTTGCTTGGAGGCGGTTAGGTCGCTCCATGGAATCCCATTGTCCATTTGTTAGTGCATAACCATTGCTTGTTGCAGCGGAAAGGGAATCTATGGCAAGTGAGCTTCTAATGAGATCTGCACGGATTGTTCTGAGTTCGCTGTTAATTGGATTTGCTCTGCCAATGGCAGAAGCCAGAGCTGACGTTCTCAATTTTGATGAAGTGGTTTCAAGATCCCTTCTGGCTTCTTACGATATCCGGCTGACAGAAGCTGATGTGAAGCTCAATAAAAATGACATTTTGCGCAAGAGAACTGACTACCTGCCAAACATTGTTGCTCACATGAACAGTGAGTACTTGCGGGATTTGACAAACGATCAGACTCAAGTAGCTGTCGTAAACAACACCATTATTCCGAATACCACAAGAAATCAGACATCAATAAATCTTGCTACAAGTTGGAATGTTATTGACTTTGGTGCGCGCTCAAAGGCTGTGCTAGCCGCAAAAGAGCACCACATAGCCTCGCGTTTTGCAGTAGAGCAGAGGCGGCGAGATATAAAACTTGCCGTGATCGACAAATATACAGATGCCCTTATTGCATTCAAGAATGTGGGTAATAAGGCTCAAGTACTGGCGTTGCGCCGAGGCGTATATGTTTGTAAGGCAAGGCTATTTGATGCCGGTAACGTCGCCAAGACCGAGGTCGCTGAAGCGGCATTAGCATCGGCAGACGCTCATACTGCCTTGATTCATGCTCAATACGACTATGTGGAAAAGCTCAAAGAGTTGAGTGAATACACTCACGATATCTACAACGTGGACTCCACCGAGGTTGCTGATTACAGTGATACAACGCCTCAAATCTTTGAGAAAATCGTGCTCGATAGAACGCCCGATCACAAATTTTATGACCGAGAAATTGCCAGCAAGAGGGCAGAACTAAAGGCTCTTGACCGGCAGCGTTACCCGCAAATTGGCTTGTACAGCAACTTCTATATGTACGGCTTCAATCAGTACCGTTTCCTTCAGTCTTTCAAAGCTTTAAGACCGGTGACGATATCGTTTGGTTTGAGTGTCAATTACCCAGTCTTTGATCAGCTCAAGAATTATTCAGAGCGGCAACGCAAGAAAATTGAAATTGAGCGCTTGCTTATCGAGCGTGATAAGAAGCTCTGGGAGGTTGAGCAGTCTCACACCAAGACCACTCAGCTGGCTCAGATGCACAGCGTGGACGTAGAAAACAGAACACAGCTGATAGCTCAACATAATGTAAAAGCTGCCATTCTCGGTCGTCTGGCTGATAGAAATTTACTAGATCGCAGCCAGGAACTCTCTCAGAAAATCGAGATGGCGGAGCAGGAACTTGAACTGTTGAAGTCGAAAGTGCAGCTCCAGGCTCATGTTCGGAAGCTTCGGACCATGGCTGAAGGTTAATTGATGTCTAAAGAGTCTCAAGATGCTAATAGCTCGTGCTCATCCCACGAACATCATGAGAAAGAGCCTGCCGGAAATCAGTGCAAGCCATCTGTTCAGACTGGTTTGATTTGTTTGCAGATAGTGGCTCAGGTAAGAAATATCAGTTTCGACGTGAGGGCACTATCGCGCGAATTTGCAGTGGGACCAAAAGAACTAGAAATTCATGATTTAATTAGGATAGCCAGGAGTGCTGGTCTTAAGGCCTCTGCTAAGCAGATAAAGGTCGCTAAAATTATTGAGAAATACCCTTTGCCAGTAATTTTTCAGACTGTTGAACAGCAATATGGTCTGATCTTATCGGCTGACAAAATCAAGAAAGTGGCTCTAGTGCTCATGCCGGGGCAAATGAAGCCGACGGAAGTTAAGCAAGATGAGCTTAAAGGTATTTGCCCCGGTAAGTTTATTGTGATTGGCCAAGCACTCTTGTCGCAGGAGGCTAGGTTTGGTTTTGGCTGGTTCTTCCAAGAAATTGTCAGGCACAGAAATGCTATCAACCAGGTAATGCTGGCATCGTTTTTTGTCCAGCTTTTTGGATTAGTGACGCCACTTTTCACTCAAGTAATTTTGGATAAAGTGATTGTACACAGGACTCTAACTACCCTTGATGTTATGGCCGTTGGCTTCTTGCTCGTTGGTGTTTTTGAGTTCGCACTAAATATGGTGCGCAATTATGTGTTTGTACATGCTGCAAACAAGATTGACGCAAAGTTGGGGGCAAAGCTATTTCGTCACCTCTTGCGCCTGCCATTTGCCTACTTCGAGACAAGGAAGGTCGGCAACATCGTAGCCAGGGTTCGAGAGCTGGATACCATCAGGGAGTTCATTACTAACAAGTCGGTAACTCTCATCATCGACCTGCTTTTCTCTTTCGTCTTTGTAATAATGATGCTTGTTTACAGCCCTCCTTTGACCGGCATTGTGCTGGCGGGAGTTGCCCTGGTTGGCACAATCTATGTCATTGTCACTCCGGAGCTGCGCAACAGGCTACAGAACAAGTTCATTATGGCATCAGAGTCTAGCTCATATCTTGTTGAGTGCGTTACTGGCGTTCAGACTGTCAAATCACTGGCTGTCGAGGGCGCTGTGCAGCGCAAGTGGGAGAACGCCCTGGGTAATTACCTCAAAGCAAGCTTTAAGCTAGCCAATATGGGTAATGTGGCCGGTGCGTTTTGCTCGCTCATTCAGCGCGGCATGACCATTGGTGTGCTTTATATGGGTGTGCGTCTTGTCATTGAAAACAAGCTCACCATTGGCCAATTAATAGCCTTCCAGATGTTTGCCGGTCAGTTTACTCAGCCGGTGCTCAGGCTGGTCAATTTATGGAATGACTTCCAGCAAGCATTACTTGCCGTTGATCGTCTGGGTGACATATTGCACCATCCGCTGGAAGTACAGTCGTCAAAGAGCATTACTCTCCCTGCGGTCCAGGGCGCCATTGTATTTAAGGGCATCTCCTTTGCCTATGGTCCATCAAGACCAAAGGTGCTCGATGACATTAGTTTGGAAATTGAGGCCGGTACAAGTATCGGCATAGTTGGCCGTAGCGGCAGCGGCAAGAGCACCGTGGCCAAGCTCATCCAGCGGTTATATCTGCCAATTGACGGCTCGCTCTTTATTGACAGTGTCGATACACGCCACATGGAGCCATTATGGCTACGGTCTAACATCGGCGTGGTGCCACAAGAAAGTTTCCTGTTCAATAGTTCCATTCGAGACAATATCTGCGATCCCCTGCCTTCAGCCTCAATGGACATGATCATCGCTGCAGCCAAAGTGGCTGGAGCTCATGATTTTATTTCTGAGCTGCCAGAGGGCTACGATACTGTCGTTGGCGAGCGCGGGGCGTCACTATCCGGCGGGCAGAAACAGAGAGTAGCTATCGCTCGCGCTTTAATTAGCAACCCCAAGATACTTATCTTTGATGAGGCCACTTCAGCCCTCGACTATGAGTCAGAGAGGATAATTCAAGAAAACCTCAATGAAATCAAAAAAGGTCGAACAACAATCATCATCGCCCACAGACTTTCTACAATTAGAAGCTGCGACCGGCTGATTGTCCTAGACAAAGGCAAGATTGTTGAGTCTGGTACTCACTCTGAACTAATTGAAAAAGACGGCTTGTATGCCAGTTTAAACAGACAACAAGCTGGCACAGCCGGTTTGGTTGCTGAAAAAGAGCAGCGACCAGTTAAGGCGGGTGCTGTCTGATGTTTAAATCTGATGATAGCAATGAGTTCAAGCCGGTCCTGTCAGAAATTGAAGACAGCCCCATTAGCCCGCTTTCTCAATGGACCTTTTGGCTTGTGATTTTGATATTTACATCCACGGTCATTTGGATGTGTCTAGGAGAGATAGACATAGTTGTTTCTTCTCTTGGGCGGGTAATGCCTGTTGGCGAGAGCAAAATAATTCAGCCACTAGACTCAGGCATCATCTCTAAAATCCTTGTGAGAGAAGGTGATTTAGTCAAGATAGGACAACCACTTGTAGAAATCGACCCATCGGCTACCCAGCCAGGTATTGAGTCTTTGTCAGCCGATATTGAACAAAGTGATCTTGAAATTGAAAGGATAAATGCCTGCATTGATGGCCGTGGGTTCGCACCCGAGTTAAGCAGCAAACATGCACACATTCATGATACACAGTCACAACTTCACGCCTCAAGCCTCAGCAATCTATCGAGTCTTCTTGCCGCCAAAAATGCTGAGTTGTCTAAAACAGACGCTGAGATCAAAGAAACAGAGGCAGAGAAAGAGAAATATTCTACCCTCCTAAAGGCCAGTCTTCTAAAAGAGTACCGTCTATCTGCCGTTCTCGATATTGTTGCTAGAACTGACTATGACAAGGTTCAAGACGAGATAACAACCTACAAAGGCGATATTGAGCAAGCCAATCACAAACTGACTCAGCTTAGCCACAAGAAAACTCAGTTGAATGAAGAATCCAATGAAATTAGGCACAAGTATCATGAGGACAACCTCAAAGAACTTGCCGACAAACACAGACAGAGAGCCAAAATACAGGCTGATTTAAAAGAACTATCGTTTAAAAATACCAAGCAACAAATCCGCTCCCCTATCAATGGTCACATCGATAGATTATTTGTCCACACCATTGGTGGTGTCGTGACACCGGCAGAAAAGCTCATGTCTATTGTTCCAGCCAATAGCCCAATCGTAGTTAAAGTGACAGTCTTGAACAAAGATATCGGCTTTGTTAAAAAGGACATGCCTGTCCAGATTAAGGTTGAGACTTTTGATTTTCAAAAGTACGGCATGTTTGAGGGCACGGTCAGACTAATCTCAAAAGACAGCTATGAAGACGAGAAACAAGGCATGGTCTTTGATGTCTATGTCCAGCCTACTACGCCATTCTTGATGATAGAAGGACTTAAGCAGCCTCTTGAGACCGGCATGACAGTGACTGCTGAAATAAAGGTCGGGAAGAGGCGCATTATTGAATTCATCATTTACCCATTGATGAAATATATGCACGAGGGCATGAGCGTTAGATAAACGAGAAGAGGCAGTGATTAATCACTGCCTCTTCTTAACTCTATAACTAGTACTGGCAACAGTCTAGTTATGCAGCGTGCCAAACATTAGATACGATGGTCATGAGGTCTTGGTTGTTGCGAACGTCATTGATGCTAGTGATATCGACTTCAGTGTGGTCCTGGTCGAAGGCAACCATCTGTTGAATGAGCAAGTTAATGTCGGCTGAGCCAGCAAAATGACCATCGGCAAGCTCAAACTTCTCAATTTTTGAAGTGGTTGATGCTTGGTCTGTGATTTTGATAACATCACCGGCACCTTGACTCAAGTAGAGGTCGCTGCCTTGCATGTAGAAGGCAACATCTTGAGTTGTAATACCAGAGCCAAAGCGGATGGTGTCCATGTGGTCAGAGACTCTTCCTTGGTCACTGACTGTGTCAACACCGTCCCCTTGGGAGAAGAGATAGGTGTCGTTGCCATAGCCGCCAACTAGGTTGTCGTCGCCAGTGCTACCAGAAAGCGTATCTACTCCGTTTTTCCCTTCCAGGTAGTCGTTGCCTGTTCCACCGGTCAGGATATCGTTGCCAGTGTCTCCGTAGATGCTGTCATTTCCATCATCACCAGCAATTGTGTCGTTACCACCGGCACCGATGAGAATATCGTCACCAGCGCCACCGTGGATGTCATCGCTGCCTACTCCGCCATCGATGTGGTCGATTCCATCACCGCCAAGCAGAACGTCGTTGCCAGTGCCGCCAGAGATTGTGTCATCGCCAATGCCGCCGTCAATTGTGTCGATGCCAGTTCCACCAGAAAGAACGTCATTACCAGCCATCCCATAGAGGAAGTCTGCGCCAGAACCGCCGTCTAGATTGTCATCTCCATCACCACCATCGAGTATGTCGTTACCGCCACCTCCGGCCAGAGTGTCGTTGTCGTCTTCTCCGTAAAGGAAATCATTGGCGGCCCCGCCGTCTAGTGAGTCGGCGCCAGTGCCGCCGTACAGGTAATCGATTCCAGTTCCGCCAGCAAGAGTGTCGTTGCCGGTGTCGCCATAGAGGGTGTCGTTGGCTGCTCCACCATCGAGTGAATCGTTGCCATCACCGCCATGCAGCTCATCTATCCCTGTGCCGCCCAGTAGATTGTCATCTCCTTCATCGCCGTAGAGGAAGTCATTGCCAGCGCCACCATCGAGGGCATCCATGCCAATACCGCCGTGGAGGGTATCCACTCCGGCTTCACCGAATAGAGTGTCATTACCATCTTGGCCGTTCAGCGCGTCGTTGCCATTGCCGCCGTAGGCAAGATCGTCGCCACCACCAGCGTTGATTGTATCGAGGCCGTTCTGGCCAAAGATTCTGTCAGCGCCGATTGTGCCAGCTAGGGTGTCATTGCCATTTGTGCCATAAATATCTTGACCAGGAGGGGCAGAAACAAGAGTAACGATGTCGGCGTAGCTGATATTGGAGCCATCAGAGAACTTAACCAACTCGATATGTCTGCTGGTATCAGCACTCAAGAAGCCTTGAACAAGAACACTTTCAGCCGATTGAGTGAAGCTGATGCGCAGGTCTTCACCTTCAGCGGCGAAGAGGACGTTAGGTCTGAGTGCGCCTAACTCAATGGCATCATTTCCGCCGCCGAGTACACCGGCTCCATCGTCGATTGTGTCAACGCCATCGCCCAGGTTGAAGACATAAGTGTCATCACCGATGCCTCCAGAAGCGAAATCATTGCCTAGTCCACCGACAAGGACATCGTTGCCGTCATTGCCGTTCAGGGTGTCTGCTCCGACATATCCATTGAGGATGTCCTCACCAGAGCCCCCGTTGAGGGTGTCGTCGCCGTCATCGCCATACAAGAAGTCATTGCCAGCGTCGCCGCTGAGGATATCGTCACCTAAGCCGCCTGAGAGGTCGTCATTGCCCAGACCGGCAGAGATAGTGTCATTACCGTCACTGCCATTGATTTGGTCGCCAAATCGACTGCCTGTAAGAACATCATCACCAGCAGTTGAGCGAGAAGCATCAGCAATTTGCTGGATTTCAGCGCTATCAACAAGAATAGAGCCGTCAGAGTTGATGAAGGCGCCGACGTTCTTTAGTCCAGCCCCGTCTAGCTGATTGACTAGAGTTACAGTATCGCCAGGAGCAAATCCTAGAGTGAAATCAGAACCAGAAGCTCTGACTGTGACTTGGTTTGCATCCACAGGGTTCAAGAGTTGGATAAGGTCACCGGCACCACTATTCACGCTCAGCGCATCTTCGACTATGGTTGTAGAGCCACTGCCTTCAGCAATATTGAACGAGCTAGAGCCACTACCAGAGTGGATAATGTCATTGGTACCGACTGACATTGTTACATCGCCAGTACCGAGCAAGAACGTACCATTGCTTCCTGTGTGAGTGATGATTTCTTTCGCGGCGGAGAAGCTGCGATCAACAGTTGCATCTGACGAGCTGTCAGATACATTGACTCCTCGTTGAATCAGATCGGAGAAGGCAATGTGAGAGCCATCAGAAAATGCAAAGTCATTGACTGACTTAGCGACAGCAGAAGCATCTAGCCCATCTTTTAGAGTCAAGACTGATGTGCCAAGGCTATCGGTCAAAGTCAGGTCTTTGCCAACAGATGAAAGCGTATACTCATCTACCGAAACAGCGCCAGACAGAACGACTGAGTCATATCCATTTGCATCGCTACCAGCAGTTTGCTCGAAGATTTGAACACCAGAAACGCCTGAAGCAACAGTTATCGTAGCATCGCCAGCACCTCCAAAGATACTGCTATTTGATGAAGCATTTATGTTAGCTGAGCCGGTGCCAACATACACAAGGTTGTCACTGCCAGTATCATTTAGTGTTGTCGTGCCAGCGCCAAAAAGAATAGTGTCGAAGTGACCGCTATTGTTGATTCTTTCATTGGCTGTGGAACTAGACCTGTCAATGATGACATTGTCGAGTGAATTGTCGATTGCCAATACTGATATATCGAGAAGCTGTTGGACGGTGAGTGATTGGCCACCAGCGAATGTGAATGTGCTTACTTGTCGCAGACCCTCTGCGTTAAGACTTTCGCCTTCAATGATGACTTGTTCGCCTGTGCTGAGGTCAATCTGAAGAGTAGTTTCGCTTGTGAATGAAGCGAGAATATTGTCTTCAGTGATACCAGCGCCGAAAATTAGAGAGTCATTGCCGTTGTTGAAAGCTCCGCCGAGTGCACCATTTTCTTGAATAAGGGTAGTACCAGAGCCAGCTTTGATTGTTATTGTGTTAGTTCCGAAATTAGAAACTATCGTGCTGTTGTTACCAGCAATGATTGTGTTATCACCAGCACCGGCATTGATGTAATTGTTGTTGCCGCGGTCTTCAATAGCGTCGTTGCCAGAGCCTTCGTACAACTGGCCATTGTCTCCAATGACAGTGACGATTTCTTTCCAAGTTGCGAAATTGCGATTAATGGAAGGACCGCCAAAGAACGGATCTGTGAAGGCAATAACGTGAACGCCTTGAGCTAAAACCTGATCAAGCGTCAAACTAGAGCCATCGGCGAAAGTGAAGTTTTCAACGTATTTTGGTGTTAGAGCGTTTGGTGGCACATCTAAGCCTGCCACCAAGCCAGCACTAAGAATAACCTTGTCGCCAATTGCAAAATCAATGTTTAAATCATAGGCCGTGGCTTGACTTGAAGCCACTGGTGGCGCCCAGAAATACAAACTCTCAGCACTGATGCCTGCTCCAAAGTTGACAGTATCAAAATCACCTTGATGGAGCGGCGTGCCAAATGGCTGAATTGTGGTGAATCCAGAACCAATTCCAATATTGAAAGTATCAAGACCGCCACCTTGAGTAATTCTGGTATCACGTCCCACGCTGACTGTGACATTGCCACCTGTGCCAGCGTCGCTAAAGGCCGGTGATAGATAGAACTGATTACCAATGCCATGATCGATAAAGTCGCTGTTTCCAGAACCAACTAAAATAGAGTTGTTGCTTCCATTGATGGTTGTGGTTTCTGCAAGCGGAGAGTAAATTCGCTGGAAGGTTTGGTTGTCGCCGGTAAAGGTTACATACAGTGGATTGTTTTGAATCTGTGCGAGGTTGAGAACGCTGCCATCAGCAAACTCAAATTCAGTCACGTGCTTGCTTGATGAGGAAGACACAATTGCATTTTCCATGAGGATTGTGTCAGTAGAGCCGTTGAAGTTAAGCCTGACATTCGTCAAAGCTGTGCCTTCAAGTGACATCTGGATATCACTAGCTAAAATCCCAGCTCCAAATACTATTCTGTCTGTGTGCGAGCGGCTGAGGTCAACCGCGCCACCACGAACGGTGAGTTCACCATCGCCCTGGTCGAAGAAGAACTTGCCGTTTCCTTGACCTTCGACAATCAGTGTGGTGCCGGGGCCAAAGTTTACCTCGGCATCAGCACCAAGTACATCAATCTGTTCAATTGATGTGCCTGGGGAGCGCAGATATACTCTGTTGTTGCCAGCGCCCAGGTTGATTATGTTTTTACCGAATCGTCCACCTTCGACAAAAGTGTTTTCACCGGTTGAATTGAGAATAGAAAGGTCGCCATCTCCCATGTAAATGAAGTCGTTATTTCCATGGGCGGTTATGGTTTCATTAAAGGCAATCGATGAGCGAACAATAGTGGCATTGTCGGCAAATGATTGAACACCATTGCTGTATTGATCAATTAATGCTAGCAGCGTTGGAGATGAAACCGCTATGACGTTTCGGAAGGATGATTCAAAGTCAGTATCTTCAGTAATACCAAAGCCATCTAACATTTTGACAAATTCTGTAGCTTTGAAACTAGCCAAACTTGGGTCTGTTTGCTCCAGTTCAAGCAGAGAAGTTGCTACCAAAGTTAAATCAAACCTTTCTGGAGAATCCGCCGTCGGGTTATATGAACCATCGGCCAGCAAGTCAGCCAAATCGCTAATAGGACCAGTTGATACCATCTGAGCGTAGACATAATCTTTGATCAACTGAAAGGCTGAACTCAAATATTCACTCTGGAAAATACCGGGAGCACCATTGAGCGCACCAGCATAGGTCAAAGTCTGCCCATAAAAGCGTTCAACTGCGTTGTAGACCTGATTATCCATATGGAGACCAGGCAAGGTATGAGGCAAAGTATCAGAATCAGTCCATTTCAAGAGAATTTGCGTGAGTAAAGTGTCTTGCTGCTCAACAGAAGTAGCTTGAGTAAACGCGGTCACAAGCCCTGTCAAAGCACCGGAGCTATCTAATTCCATTGCTTGCTGTAAATCTCTAACAGTTCCCAATCCCCTGGCGGCTGGCAGTGCTTGAATGGCCGCAGAAACTTCTACAGACTCAGACGCCGAAGACAATAAGGTGTTATCTTTGAGTGCATAGTCAGCTAGAAATCCAGCTTGTCCGTTAGCCCAAGTGAAACTACCGACAGCGAGTTGTGTATTTTGGTTGCTGTCTGTAGAAATAGCAGCGGTTGAACTCAAAGAAATTGAAGCAATCCCAAGTTCGCTAAGCGTTTCAAACGTGCCCTCACCTTTCAAAACACCGATTTTGAGATAATCTGTGTCGAGAGAGCTTATGAGCCCGTCATGGTTTGAATCAAATTGATTTAGAGCTGCAAACCCATCAGAGGCAGATGACCCATTAGCTAATTTCATGGAAGTTCCGAAAAGCTGGCTGCCGTCGACAATGTATCCATCGCCTCTGCTGTCAATTGCTAGAAATCCGTCAGTCTCTGAAACCCATGCTGTATCATTTTCAAAACCGGTAGCATGGTTATCAAATGTGAATCCAGCATCGATCGACACCGTTTGAATTCCATCACCATTTAAATCAAGAATTATTGGATCATACGCTGGAGCAGCAGCAGCACCGTTTATTTGCCCAGCTATTTGATCTGGTTTTTTAGGGTTTTTAAAATGTTTTGGACCTTTACCCTCATCGCAATCTTTTTTGTCTTTAAATTCATCAGGTAGATGTGAACCAATAGCGGCTAAAGCAGCTCTGAGTTTGGCTGTCACATTAGGAAAAAGATCAAGCACTTCGACAGAGCTTAAGGTTGTGTGAACAGTTAGCGGTTGGTTTCCTTGACCATTAGCTGGGAAGGATTCGATAATCGCGGCTATAGTGTTCGGTACTAGTTCTTCTGTAAGTGGAGCCGATGCTGCACCATTTGCTGTCATTGAATGGAAATAGTCTCTCTGGGCAGTTGTCAGCGAACCATCATCTTCTAAGGACTGAAGATGCCTTACATCTGTGTTGTAAGCATTTTCGAATTCCACTGTGTCTGTATAATTTTTTTTGCCAAAAACTTGACCCAATAAATCGTTGAGAGCATGTCCGAATTCGTGGATTGTTGCAAACCTACTGTTTACAAGTGGCCCAGATGGTTTTGTTCTCCCGCCGATCCTAAAGTCGGGGTCATTTTGATGCCCTGGCTTAGTATCGGCACATTCATCAGTTTCACCTGCGGCAGCTTCTCCGTTTGTAAGAGGAAGAAGATCAGCATATTGAATTTTGTCGTAACCGGCCTTCTGCAGAATTGCCCCAAGCTTAGGATTGAATCGCGCTAAATCGTTAATTGCATTTCTTACGCCGATTGCCGCATGACTTTGACTTGCAAGAGCTGTTGTGCCAGCCGCATATTTTTGGTAGGGCTCTAAAATAAAGTTGTAGTAAAGACCCTTGTTAGCGTCATTAGGCATTTATGCTCTCCCTATTTTCCACTCTTTGGATAGTATCTAACCAATGCCTGCCCGGCTTTGAAAGGATAGGCTTCTGTAATTACATGATGTTCAACCCACTGCCCTGACTTATTGATGTAGCCAGAACCAGAACTTACGTATTTGCCGTCATGATAAGGACGGTTGGGAATGAAACAGATTCCCTCATGGAATTGAACAAAGTTTTGGCTGAAATCCGGATTTTCAGCAGTTGTGGCACTTAAGTTTGGAGCAATTTTCATCGCTCCTTGCCTGTTGATAAAGCCAATAACGCTCTTTTCTCTGTCTTTAGTGGAAGTGGTTCTTACCGCAGCCAGCCCTTCTGAAAAGGTACCAGCAAATTCAAAGGTAGCAGGTATTATGATCTTGCCGGTTTGGTCGAGAAAACCATACTTTTTAGTTTTAGGGTTTTGAAAAGATGCTAAACCTTCAGAAAATTCTCCTATACGCTGATATTTAGGTTCTACTGAAATAGTGCCGTTAGAAAAAATACCGACAAGCTCTTTGTCATAAAGAAGTCTAGTCGAATTGATGGGCGGTCCAATTTTTGTGTATTTAGGCTCGATAGCCCATCGTCCTGTTTTATCAATGAGCCCCCACAAAGGCTTTGAATTTGTTTGATTGGAAAGGACAGATACAGCAGCATAAGCACCTTCAAACGGTTTGCCGGAATAGAACCGCTGAGAAATCTGCTTACCGGTTTTATCTACATAGCTAACGTATTTGGAGTTCCCGTCAGTTCCCAAGGATTCATCCACACTCACCATAGCCAATCCACTTTGAAATTGCCCTGCAAAGCTGAACTTTGGCTTGATTAGCCAATTGCCTTGAGTATCTAAATAACCCCAGAGTCCATTTATGCTTGCAGCGAGACAACCTTCCGAAATCCCCTGTGTAAACAGGCACTCTACCTTTTTTGATCCTGAAAGAAACATTCCGTTTAAATCAACAAAACCTACCAATTTGCCAATCCTTACCGCGGCTTTACCTTCGCTGAATTGGCTTACCTGGTCGAACCTGGCAGCCAGAATTTCTCCTGATTCCGTGCAATAGGAGTATGCCAAATTTGTGGTACCTACTGCTATGTTTCTTGCATCAGGCTGCTTATATAACGTTAATCGCACAGGAGCGCGATTTTCCATCATAAAATTTACTACTTCCATTTCATCCGTCTTTGGGATGATCTGACCTTGAGGACCAATAAGTTTCCGCACGGCCGTCTTGGTTTTTGAGTTCTCAATCCGTGCTGCTATTTGTCCCTCATCGTCTATACCAATCAAGCGGAAAATAGGAATAGAAGTAATCTTGCCGCTGGCGTTCATAAGTCCCCAACAATCATATCTACGTTGGCACTGCTGCACGTGCAGCTCCTTAAGCTCAATGGTTTCTCCGACTTTTGTGTCAGCTTCAGTCCATAAATTGGTTCTGGCTAAAACAGGGGTAGCTAGGCATATAGCTGCAAAAAATAGTAGTAGTCTCATTCGCTCAATTCCATAAAAATCAAGGGCTAAGCAGCGTGCCAGACATTGGATACGATGGTCATTAGGTCTTGATTGTTTCTGACATCATTGACGCTAGTGATATCAACTTCAGTGTGGTCTTGGTCGAAGGCAACCATCTGCTGAATGAGCAAGTTAATGTCAGCTGAGCCAGCAAAATGACCATCGGCAAGCTCAAATTTCTCAATTTTCGAAGTGGTTGAAGCTTGGTCTGTAATTTTGATAACGTCACCGGCACCTTGACTCAAGTAAAGGTCGCTGCCTTGCATGTAGAAGGCAACATCTTGAGTTGTAACACCAGAACCGAAGCGGATGGTGTCCATGTGGTCAGAGACTCTTCCTTGGTCACTGACTGTGTCAACACCGTCCCCTTGGGAGAAGAGATAGGTGTCGTTGCCATAGCCGCCAACTAGGTTGTCGTCGCCAGTGCTACCAGAAAGAGTATCAACTCCGTTTTTCCCTTCTAAATAATCGTTGCCAGTGCCACCGGTTAGGATGTCGTTGCCGGTGTCTCCGTAGATGCTGTCATTGCCATCATCACCAGCAATTGTGTCATTGCCACCGGCACCGATCAGAATATCGTCACCAGCGCCGCCGTGGATGTCATCGCTGCCTACTCCGCCATCTATATGGTCGATTCCATCACCGCCGAGCAGAACGTCATTGCCAGTGCCACCAGAGATTGTGTCGTCGCCGATGCCGCCGTCAATTGTGTCGATGCCAGTTCCACCAGAAAGAACGTCATTGCCAGCCATTCCATAGAGGAAGTCTGCGCCAGAACCGCCGTCTAGATTGTCATCTCCATCACCGCCATCGAGTGTGTCGTTACCGCCACCTCCGGCCAGAGTGTCGTTGTCATCCATGCCGTAGAGGATGTCGTTGCCAGTTCCACCATCGAGCGAATCTGTACCAACGCCGCCTTCAAGATAGTCAATACCAGCACCACCGGCAAGAACGTCGTTGCCACTGTTGCCATAGAGGAAGTCATTGCCAGAGCCACCGTCTAGCGAATCGTTGCCGTCACCACCATTTAGGTCGTCTATTCCGGTGCCACCAAGGAGATTGTCGTCTCCTTCATCGCCGTAGAGGAAGTCATTGCCAGCACCACCATCGAGGGCATCCATGCCAATGCCGCCGTGTAGGGTATCAACTCCGGCTTCACCAAATAAAGTGTCATTGCCATCTTGGCCGTTCAGCGCGTCGTTGCCATTGCCGCCGTAGGCAAGATCGTCGCCACCGCCAGCACTGATTGTGTCGAGGCCGTTCTGGCCAAAGATTCTGTCAGCACCAATTGTACCAGCTAGGGTGTCATTGCCACTTGTGCCGTAGATGTCTTGACCAGGTGGTGTTGAAACTAGAGTGACGATGTCGGCATAGCTGATATTGGAGCCATCAGAGAACTTAACGAGTTCGATATGTCTGCTGCTATCAGCACTCAAGAAGCCTTGAACAAGAACACTCTCTGCCGATTGAGTGAAGCTGATGCGCAGGTCTTCGCCTTCCGCAGCGAAGAGAACATTAGACCTTAGTGCGCCTAATTCGATTGCATCGTTGCCACCGCCAAGGACCCCAGCTCCATCGTCGATTGTGTCAACGCCATCGCCCAGGTTGAAGACATAAGTGTCGTCGCCGATGCCGCCAGAGGCAATGTCATTGCCGAGTCCACCGACAAGAACGTCATTGCCATCATTGCCGTTTAGCGTGTCTGCTCCGACATATCCATTGAGAATGTCTTCACCGCTTCCACCGTTGAGGGTGTCGTCGCCATCATCGCCATATAGGAAGTCATTGCCAGCGTCGCCGCTGAGGATATCGTCACCTAAGCCGCCTGAGAGGTCGTCGTTGCCGAGACCGGCAGCTACGGTATCATTACCATCACCACCATTTATCTGGTCGCCAAATCGACTACCACTGAGAACATCATCGCCAGCTGTTGAGCGCGAAGCATCAGCAATTTGCTGTATTTCAGCGCTATCAACAAGAATAGAGCCATCTGAATTGATGAAGGCACCGATGTTCTTAAGGCCAGCCCCATCTAGCTGATTGACCAAAGTAACTGTATCGCCAGGTGCAAACCCTAGAGTGAAATCAGAACCGCTGGCTCTGACTGTGACTTGGTTTGCGTCTGCAAGATTCAATAGTTGGATAAGGTCACCGGCGCCGTTATTTACGCTCAGCGCGTCTTCGATAATAGTTGTAGAACCGCTGCCTTCATCAATATTGAACGAACTAGAGCCACTGCCAGAGTGAATAATATCATTCGTACCGACTGTTAGTGTCACGTCGCCACTGCCGAGCAAGAACGTGCCATTGCTGCCAGTGTGAGTGATGGTTTCTTTCGCGGCAGAGAAGCTGCGATCAACAGTTGCATCTGACGAGCTGTCAGAAACATTGACTCCTCGCTGAATCAGATCGTTGAAGGCAACATGCGAGCCATCTGAGAATACAAAATCACCAACAGACTTAGCGACAGCAGAAGCATCTAGCCCATCTCTTAGAGTCAAGACTGATGCGCCGAGGCTATCGGTTAGGGTCAGGTCTTTGCCGATTGACGACAAAGTAAATTCATCGACTGAAACAGCGCCAGAAAGAACGACTGAGTCATATCCATTTGCACCACTACCAGCTGTTTGCTCGAAGATTTGCAAGCCAGAAACGCCTGAAGCAACAGTTATCGTGGCATCGCCAGCGCCTCCGAAGATGCTGCTATTTGATGATGCATTGATGTTCGCTTTGCCGGTGCCAACATAGACAAGGTTGTCACTGCCAGTATCATTTAGAGTTGTCGTGCCAGCGCCAAAAAGAATAGTGTCGAAGTGGCCGCTGTTATTGATTCTTTCGTTGACTGTGGAAGTAGACCTGTCAATGGTGACATTGTCGAGTGAATTGTTGATTGCCAATACTGATATGTCGAGAAGCTGTTGGACTGTAAATGATTGGCCACCAGCGAATGTGAATGTGCTTACTTGTCGCAGACCCTCTGCATTAAGACTTTCGCCTTCAATGATGACCTGTTCGCCTGTGCTGAGGTCAATCTGAAGAGTAGTTTCGCTTGTGAATGAAGCGAGAATATTGTCTTCTGTAATACCAGCGCCGAAAATTAGAGAGTCATTGCCGTTGTTGAAAGCTCCGCCGAGTGCACCGTTTTCTTGAATAATGGTAGTGCCAGAGCCAGCTTTGATTGTTATTGTGTTAGTTCCGAAATTAGAAACTATCGTGCTGTTGTTGCCAACAATGATTGTGTTATCACCAGCACCGGCATTGATGTAATTGTTATTGCCTCTATCTTCAATAGCGTCATTGCCAGAGCCTTCGTACAACTGGCCATTGTCTCCAATGACAGTGACGATTTCTTTCCAGGTAGCGAATCTACGATCAATGAAAGGACCACCAAAGAACGGATCTGTGAAGGCAATTACATGAACACCTTGAGATAGAACTTGGTCTAATGTAAGGATTGAGCCATCAGCGAAAGTAAACGTTTCGACTCTTTGTGCTCCGCCAGCGAGTCCAGCATTAAGAACAACCTTTTCACCTGATGCTATATCAATGTTGAGGTCGTACTGTGTAACAGCGCCAGATGCCACTGGTGGAGACCAGAAGTAAAGACTGGACTGAGTAATTCCAGCTCCAAAGTTGACAGTATCTGAGTCTCCCGGTGTGTATGCTGGACCAGTTCTGCGAATTACAGTAGTGCCAGTTCCAAGGCCCACGTTAACATCGACATGTCCTGTTCCAAGGTTGATACCAGCGTTTGTACCGACTGTTATGTTGGCACTGCCTGTTTGTGTGCTTCCTGGGTTAAGCCAGAATTGGTTGCCTACGCCTGTATCTAAGACTGTGTTGTCGCCTATCCCGCTTACTCCGGCAACAGCGCTGCCTAAGAAAATTTGATTGTTAAATCCAGCAGAATTGACTGTATTGTCTCCGGAACCAGCAAGGATAGTATTGCCAGAGCCAGTGATATTATATGTGTTGTTGCTGTTGCCACCATATATGAAGTCACTGCTTCCACTGACATTAACAGTATTTTCTACGATGCCTATTCTGAGCGTGCTATTAGAGCCAGAAAGATTGATTGTTTCTCTGACATATGAACCACTGTGATCATATGAAGTACTTGAGCCAGTTGCTTCAAAAGTCAGCCCAGCCTCACCGAATTGTTCAGCGCTGAGAGTTGTACCGTCAGTAAAAGAAAAGCTACTGATCTGTTTGGCGAAAGTCTTAGCTAGCTCTCCTTGCAAAACCAATTTGTCTGTAGCCGATTGCCCAAATTGCACGACCAAATCTGAGCCCTGTGCTGACAAGGAGACAGAACTAAAATCAAGCCCTGTACCAAAGCTAACGCTATCTGGGTGAGGTAATAGATCGACATTGCCTGCCCTGAAGCTCATTACTCCTGTGCCTTGACCGAAGTTTAAATGGTCGCTTCCGACGTTTCCTCTAATATAGGTCACATCGGCACCGGTAGCCGAGATGGTCGCACCACCAGAGCCGAGATAGATTCTATTAGTCCCGCCACCAACTGCGATATCATATGAGCCCGTTTGAGTTGTTAGCCATGTGTCGCTTCCGAAGCCCTGATACGTGACAGCTCCAGAGCCTAGTATCACAAAATTATTGTTGCCAAAAGTAGTTACAGTCTCGGCGATAGTGACACCGCTTCTGTCGATGGTTATGCCATCGAGATGATAGATCGGATTTACTCCGAAAGCGTCAATGATTCCTTTGAGTGTCAGATTCCTTGTCGAAATAGAATTGTAGAATTCATCAAAATTCGATCTGCTAAGAAGGTCTAGACCCCGCATGCTTCTTAAAAACTCTGCGGTTTTTAGTGAGGCCGAAGCTTGATCAACAATCGCTAAATCTACCAAGTAATCACTTACTCGATTGAGATTATAATTACGTTGGTCAGTTGTTTGGTTATAAAATGAATCAGCTTGAACAATGGAACCTATCTCGCTTAAAGCGCCCCTATTGAACATGAGTTGACCGTATACTGATTCTTTAATGCCGCCATAGATTGGCTGCAAAATTAGCTGATGCTCAAAGCCTGGAGTATTACTCTGACTACCGTCTACGGTAAATGTCAATTCGCTTACACCAGCGAATTTCTTGATAACTCCATAAATTTTACCATCCATATGCAGGTTTGGCTCATTCTCTGAACCGGTCCACTTAATCAGTATCTGCGTAAGTAATTGGTCTTGCGCTTCCAAGTTGGTCTCACTCAAAAATGACTGCACTAGGTTGACCAGTTCACCTGATGCATCCGCTTGCATTGCCTGGCTAAGATTACTAACAAATCCACTACCTACAGCATCTGGTAGTGCTTCAATGGTCGATGAAATCGGCACTGGATTAAGCTGGAGTGTATCCCAAGTATCTTGCTGAAGAATATAGCTTGCGATTGCTCCAGTCGTTCCATCCGACCTAGTAAAAGAACTCACTGACGTTTGTGTGTTACCGGAAGAGTCTGTAACGTTCGTACCCTGCTTCGATAAATTGATAGAACTAATTCCGAGATCCGAAAGATGAACCACGAGCCCATCTGCCTTTTGCACTATCAATTGCGAGAACGATGTATCTGCGGCACTAATAATCCCATCATTGTTTGAATCATACGCCCGCAACGCATCGAAACTATCAAGGATTTGATTTGTTTCAGGCTGCCAACCAATCAGCTCACTTCCGTTATCGAGATAGTCGTTATTGTTTAGATCAATCGCTAAAACACCTTCGTTACCAGTCACCCAAGCGATCCTACTTGCAAAGCCGGTATTATTTGTATCTATGCGAAAACCGTTTTCAACCGTAGTAGTTTGAAATCCATCGCCACCTAAGTCTAAAATCAGGGGATCAGTGCCATTTACTGCCGACGCTTCGTGAATACCAGTTGGACCAAAAGTGTAAGTAGTATAGAAGTTATACTGTATTTCTAAGCAGCTCCGGTTGTCTGGTGATGGCCATTTTCCACCACTCTGATCCATGTGGTCCTTGGCCATTTGTATCTGGTTTTTTAGAGCAGCGATAGAGTTGGGATAGGCAGCAATAATTTCGTCAGCCGTCTTTTGCGAGTAGTTACTTTTTGTATCACCGTGATCCCCACCCCGGGCCTTTTCTGAGATAGCCATATACAGGTCAGACACAAAGCCATCCCGTTTGCCGGTATCTCCATTGCCCTCTCCTGCATAATTGCTTAAATCCCCAGCGGCGTTATCCGCCGCTAGAGCAGCATTAAAGGCATCAGAATCTGAATAAAGGCCCCGATTATTTTGTTCACCTAGAATATCATTCAAGGCATGGCCAATTTCATGAGGCAAAGTTGCGCGATTGTAGTTAGTATCGGAGAGAGTAATATCGGGTTGACTAGGATACGGGCATTTTTCTGTCTGTCCATTAAGTCCCGCACCAAGAGGACCGACTTTGATCTTGTCGTATTTAGATTTTGCAAGCATCTTAATAATTTTTGGGTCTTGCGCCGCAAGAGCCTCTACTGCTGACGCAGCGGTATCTTTACCAGTTTCATCGAGGTACTCGACAGTAATGCCCTCGGTCCCGGTTAATTTCATAGACTGGCACTCCTAAAAAACGACTTTACCCTATCTTTAGTTTCTAACTCTTGTAGAAGCCTATGGCACCTCTCGTAATGTGCCTGTCTAAAAACTCTGTCAATCTCCTCATTCTTATAACCAACGTCGTCACCCTCATATTTGTAGTCTGTTAGCCTAGCTACGCTCTGATTGAGCAGCGCTTTAGCATCACTATCCTTTCCCTGCGCATGCAATGCTTCTGCAAGCTGAAATAAATATGCGTGATATTGGCTACTGTCTGTTCCCAACTCTTCTTTCACCGCTTGTATAGCCATCTTTAGACAATCGATGTAATCTTGATTGCAACCATGAGCTTTGTAACTCTTTGCTAAAATTCCGTAAATTCTATCTACTCTAAAGCCTGACCTTCCAAATGCTCTGGAAAATGGTGTGCCTTTCTTTGACCCCATGTACTTTTGATAGATGAAATCAGCTTTAGTCTTTGCGGGTTTGTAGAATTTTGAAAATTGAGAGGGACTGAGTTTAAATAATCGATCAGCTGACCCATAAAGATCGAAGAGTTCTGCAATTATTTCAGATCGAATAAGCCTTCCTTGATAGCCGCATTCGAGATTCATCATTAGTTCTGCAAGTTTGCCAGCGTCCTCGGTCCGACCCGCAAACGATAGTTCTAATACTAGATCCTTCCCTATGACTGAGCGGTAGTTGGCATCAATACTAGGATCAATGTATGTTGACCCATATTCTAATGCCCGACAGTAACTTCCAGGAACGCCTAAGAAGCCGCGAATCGGTGGATTGTGGAGATGATACCAAAAGCAACTTATTACTACAAAGGAAACGCTCAAAATCGCGCCCGAAATAAACAGAGCCTTTATGCTGACTTTTCCTTTGAGCATAAAGAAAACCATCTCCGTCACATCTTTCACAGAAGCCAACTAATCGTAATGAAGTGAGGTCAACCCCCTTGCTAAGCCACAGCGGCGCAGATAGCTTATTTTTGAGGATTCCTGAATCTCACTACAAAACTCTCAACTGTGAGAGTTGAAAAACATTGATAACTATATCTAAGTATACAATAAATCGGCTACAGTGATAGTTAAACTATCCAATAGGGGCTTCGGCAGCAACCGCACGAAAGGCTGTTGATATCCCCAAGGCATTATCTGGTGAAATCTACCGAAAGTTGAGCGATTCGCATAGAGGGCTCCTAGCTCGCTAGTTGCCTATCAACTTTTTCCACCAGGGTTTATCTAGCTTGTCGAGTTTTTCGGTGAGGGCTAGAAACTTGTCTTGCACAGCTTTGGATTGCTCGTCCTTGTCTTCTTTGAGACGGGCGATTTCTAGTAGAAGCGATTCTTCCAATTTGATTCTTGCTTCTTCGGCCTCGCGCTTGCTCAGTTCGAGGGCCGTAATTTGAGTCAGGGCTTCTGCTACGGTCCGTTCCTTTTCTAGGCGCTCTTGTTCAAGTTGGCGCTCTAAGGAAGGCAATGTTTCTGTCTCCAGTTTGGCCAGGCGTTCAGCCTCTAAAGCTTTCTCACGACCAAGTTCCTTCATAGCCTCTATTTGCTTAGCCAAAGCTATGGCTTCCAGTTCTTTGGTCTCAGCTTCTTGTCGCCGCTGTTCAGCTTCCTTTTGGAAGTCAGGAAGTAACTTAAGTTGCCGATTCTTATCTTCGATCAAGAGGTCGCGTTGAATGAGCTGCTCTTGTTGTTCGGCTAGTCGCTCCTGCTGCTGCTTGATAATCTCCCCCAGGGGGCGGACTAATTCTTCAGCCATAGACTTTGCAGTCTCGCGAGCCATCGTTTGCCAGTCTGGGGGCTCTCGATACGAGCCAACCATCTCTTCTGGTATTTCTGTGCTTCCGTCTGGATTTCTTTCCGTACTCGCTTCCGTGCTTCCTTCGTAAATAGCGGAAGCTTCGACTATTTCAATGTCTTCGGGAGAGAAATCAAACTCGCTAGTGTCTATTGCTTCTTTCCTTGCCTGTTCGACAGTGCCAGAATTGCGCTTAAGCCCCTCGACTATTTCCTTGGTTGGATACACTCGCCATTCTTTTTTGCCGAAGGCATTAGGAGATTGCGTTCCACGCAATTGATTCTTTTCGAGTCTATATATAACCGCCCTTGGTGTTATATCTAGTGCGGTTGCAACTTGCTTTACAGAAATCGTCTTCATGTATACGCCCTACATATGGTGCTGCTAGTCTAAAAGCCGAATCCCACAAATGGTTAATTCGTCTGCATTATAGAGCTTTTTCTGTATAAAGGAAATCGATTTCTTTGCTTCTTTCTGCGCCCACGGAAGCGAAGCTACTTCTGTATAGAATTCCGAGGCTGCTGATAATTCGGCACTTTGGCAAATCGGTGCACGGAAGATTTTGATCGAAAAACAAAATTAGTTGGCTCGTAAAATATCCGGCTAGGCAATATATCCTTCCGTCTATCTTGGTCTGATTGGCGAGCGGAAACACGACTTCTTAATGACGGAAATTTTCCGTGCCTCTTCTTTCCTCGCTTATTTGCGGGCACGGAAGTGGCAGTATCGCTTCCGTGCCTGCTTCCTTGCTGTCGCGCCGTTGCGCGGAAGTAACCTTTCTGCTGGCAGCGCCCCTTTGCGTGAAAGTGGCTGCTTGTCGATAATCCAACCTGCTTCCTTGCTGGCTTTTGCTGGATGGTTGTTTTCTCTGGTGTTCTTCCTTTTGACGGAAGTCCTTCCTTCCTTCAAGAGGAAATGCCTGGGTGTCATTTCGGTGCATTTGGAACTGCTGAACGGCCAAATATTGATAGATGAGGATGCATGCTGGTTTAGGTTGGCTGGGAAAAGCACGGAAATTTCCGTGCTTTTCCTATCGCTATCCTGGTGCGGATTTGAGATCTAAAGTATTGATCGTTTGCAATGCACCTTATATAGTGGCTGGTGGCACTTGGCAGGAAACTTCCGGTGTATATCTATCAGACATTTGGAGCTTTGGCTCCCTAGAAAGTAGAAGAAGGCTCGAAATATTCTTAAAGCAGAAAACACCGCTTGGAGGCGATGTTTTTTGTGAGACCTTTTAACGGACCTCGTATTCAGTTGTTGTCGCGTTTTTGCTGATTTCGCGATGTGACTTCAGGATAGAGCAATGGTCCGGTTAGGTCAACACGTCCCGAATTAAGGATGACCAACTATTACCGGACAGATTCAAGTGCGCTCGAACTCGAGCGCGCGGGTTAGATTTGCGCGCGATAAATTCTTCCCCTCCGGGTGGGAGTCTTGTTTGGAGCAGTTCCTTGAGCTGTTCCATAGATATGGATATATTTATCGCCCCTTAAAGGGTGGCTCATGGTCGTCGGCAAATGAGAAGTGGAAGCTCAGCGATACTGAAATCATCAAGGCTATTTCTTGTGCTCACGACAAGTTCTATATAGGTACAAGGGCTGGGAAGTCTACTCGGTACGCCGTCCTTGATATTGACAATGGCAGTAAGTATCACAACAAGGCTCAGTTGGATAAGTTGCTTGCTTTGTTGGCTGCTGCCGGGCTTGGCCGTTCCTCTTTATACAGGTCGAGTTTTAGTGGTGGCTGGCATCTATATATATTCTTTGATGAGCCGGTAAATAGTGTTGAGTTGCGCCGTCAGCTCGTGAAGTTGCTTACTTTGAATGACTTCCAGGTGGCAAAGGGCACCCTTGAGGTTTTTCCACATCCTGGTGATGCTTCATTAGGTATGGGTTTGCGTTTGCCCCTGCAGTCGGGTTGGGCCTGGTTGGATAAGAAGACGCTCGATGTTGAGCATGAGCGCTATGAGATGAGTGCTAGTAAGGCGCTGGAATTTTTCCTTGATGTTCTCGATGCCGATGCCAATTCATTTGAGTCTTTCCGGGCGCTCAAGGCATATGTTGAAGATTTAGAGGCTCGTAAGGCTGCCGCAGCTAGTTTGGCTGCTGGCCGTCCGGGCAGCAATGTCATCCCTCTTAGGCGTCCTGAGCCTAGACCTGAAGCTGGATCTGAACAAGTAGTGCCGCCTAGTGAGTTCAGTGCTTTTGTGTCATCTGTCTTTTATCGGTTGCCGCCAGGTATCAATCCCGATAGTTGGTACAAGGGTCGACTGTTTCATCTAAATGGTCTATCTGGGCCATCCCAAAGGGCGGAGGCTATTTTTTGTTTGGGTCACTATTTCTTCTATGGTGATCCCAGCCGGAACCTTCCGGCATTGGGCTACGGCTATGAAGAAGAGAGAAAGTGGGCTATTAGGGAGTATCTTGATGCTCGTCACAACGGCCAGAGTGAGGACATAAATAGAGGGCGGGCTGACGCCATCGCCCAGGTTGATAGAGCAGCTAATTGGCGCCCAGCTCACAAGAAATTAGTTGAAGCTGGCAAGTACTCAGTGGCGCCTCCTATTTCTTGGGTGCGTGAGAATGCAAATAGAAAGAGGGATGCCCGCAAGAGAATTCAGGATGCTTTTGATAGAATTAGGAAGCTTGGGCGGTCATTTACTACTGTTGAACTACAGCAGTCGGCTGAGTGTTCCAGGGAGACTCTCTACAAGCACAAGGATATTTGGCGCCGTGATTATGAAAACCTGGCCGATGGCTTCTTTTCATCCTGTACGGACGAATATAACGCTGTGGTGGAGGCTGCTCCTTGCGAGAGCAAGCCTCCTTCCACTGATCTAGAAAAAATTACGCCTCCTGGGCTCCTGGCAGCTAGGCGCATTGTCTATGAAATATCCATGAGGTCTAAAAAGGATATTAAAGCTAAGGAGAAGTCGTTCTTAGTTACTTCTGAGTCTGCTGATAAAGAGTGGAGAGACAAGGTTGCTTCCTTGACTAAGGACAGTATTTGCGATTTGCCGGTGTCTAAATTGAAAACACTTCTTTTTGTTCTGGCAAATTACTTGAGTCTAGCTCCTTGTGAGGAAGATGCTGTTCCTCTTCATGGCTATATATCAGGATTAAGGCTTGAGCTTAGTCAAAGGCAGCATGGTCCGGCACCTTAGTTTGGGGTGGCAACGATTCGCGCGGAATCCGCCATTTGGTTCTTGGAAAGATGGTGAAACTTCTACCTATTGCCGCATTACAACATTATTCCTGTTTGTGGTATCAAATGTGGGGGCAGATGGTAATAAACCGTAGTTGTAGGCTCTGGGATAGCGAAGCTGTCACCATGTATTAGGAGGCTGTAAAGCCTTATCAGGTAGGCGTTGCAGGATCGAGTTTTTTTTGTTTCTTGTGGTTTGTTTTATTTGTTTTCTTTGCTTTTTCGTTTTTTGTTTGAGTATTACTTCTTTTTCGACGTTGCTGGATTTTGTAATTGATGAAGTCTGCCCCGCAGTTTTTCTGGCGAGCAGTCAAAGAAAGCCTATCGGGCACTCCCTTCTCCCTGCCCGGCGTAGAGCCTAAGCGCACATGCCCAAAGTCAACGCCCAAGCCTACGGTGCCTAGCGGCAGGCATTGACTTTAGGACCCCTTTTTGCGCTTTGCGGGCAGTGCTGCATGGGGCGCACTCGCGCCCTCTTACTTGGGAGGTGCCTGTGAACAATATTTTGGTATGTGATTTGGCTGTGAATAGCCAGATGATTGATAGTCAGACGGTGAGCAGCAATGTGTCTAGTGCGAGCGCTAAAAAGAGCTTGGCTAGAGAGAACTTGAGTAGCAGAAGAACTGACAATAAGACATTGAAGAAAAAGAGATTGAGTGGCAGCACTTTGAAAAATCACTTGAAATATATTGTGCCGGAATTAAAGCTGGCATTAATCAAAGAGCCAGGCGTGAAGCCACATGCTATACATGGTCCGCAAGAAATTGAGCGCTTGATTGAGCCTATGAAATTCTACTCAGAGGAGCATTTTGTAGCCTTCCATCTTGATACTAAATTTCAGGTGATTGGTTACAACGAAGTTTCAAAAGGTACTGTTAGTGCCAGTCTTGTGCACCCAAGAGAGGTATTCAAAGCTGCTCTACTTTCAAATTCTACCGCTATTATTTGCGCGCACAATCACCCGAGCGGTATTGTGAAACCCAGTAATGAAGACATTGAGACTACTAGTACACTGATTAAAGCCGGTCAGATTCTAGGTGTGCTAGTGCTCGATCATGTCATCATCGGCGGTGACGAGTTGTTTAGTCTGAGGGAAAACCGGCCAGATCTCTGGCTGTAGGGGAGAGAAAAACATTGCCGCCGGTGTCGTGGGCAGGCACTGGCGGCTAATAGGGCAGGCAAAAGAGGTGCAGTCAATCGGCTGGGCCAAGATGGCTATGAAAATAATTCGCCCTGCTGTTTTACTGGGCTGATTCTGATAGACCTGGTGCCTGAAAAAGGGGGGTCTGCTCTACCGGCTTTTTCCTTCTATATGAAGGGCATCGCTATACCACAAAGCAGCCAGTCAAGGCTTACGACCTTGTTACATCATAGCACTATGTAATTTGAATATTTGAAGCTGTCAGCTGACATCATGAAACTCCAACTGTGAGTCATTTTTTTATCGCCCAAAGTTTGCAAGATAGCATTTGTAGCAGCCCCTGCCCTCAAGAGTACGCTTTCTTACAGCTTGTTTGAAGCTATGCTTGTTCTTGCAAATCCACCAGACTTTCAAAGTCGATGCCGCAGTTATCTCTTTACCGGAGAGCTTGCCGTTCTTCGTTGGATGCAGCTCTTTGGCTAATTTAGGGAAAAGTTTTGCTAGGCAATTTGTAATAGATAGCCGTCTATTGAGACAGAAAGGGCACTTTGTTCTTACCTGAACTCGCATGTTGACTGACGCCAACCACTCATGATCTGCTCCGCTAGAGCACTTCCACCATATCTTTTCACGGCTCGTCAAAGAGAAGTCTTGTGGCTTTAGTGGTTTGTTTTTACTGGGATGAAATTGCTTTGCTAGTTCTTTGTCGCGCGATAGGTTGTTTGTGCTGGAGGCTAAAGAGCCTTTACAGAACGGGCAACGCTCTCCCTTGCGCCTGTTAAATGTTGAAATCCAGAGATGGTCTTTACTTACTTTGCATTTCCAGTGGACTTTGTTCTTGATTGAAAGCTTGTAAGGGTTTATGCCTTTGTTTCTTTTGATATCAAACTGAGCGAGCACTTTTGGATAACTTCTGAGATCTATGGTGTCGCCAATTCCACACTTTGGGCAACCGGTATCCTTTGAACTGCGGCTGTTTATGCTCACTAGCCAAGTATGCTTGGAATTGATTTGACATTGCCACCAGTAGCGGTTGGCACCTCCGGCAATAACATCTTTTACTTTCTTCTTGTTTCGCTTTTCCATGAACTCTTTGGCGAGGTCAGGACGCACCGTGACTAGAGAATTGGTGACCGATAGCTTTTTATTTGCGCAAAAAGGGCAGCCATTATTTCCACTGAGAAAGGACCGAACAGCAGTAAAAATCACAGTCTTAAAAACGTGGTCTGGGCCTTTGGGGCAGCGGAACCAGGCTAAAACGTTTGCGCCGCTAGAGAAGTCTTCGGGGCCGAAGCCACAATTGCGCTTGTAGTCCCAGAGCGCGGCTACTTCTGGATAGGCGCGAGATAGTGGAACTCGTTTCTTGAGTGGATAAGGTTCATAGATTTCTTCAATATCTCGCTTCTTTACTGGCATATTTCGCACACTAGAAGAGGGTAAAAATCGGACTCTATTATTTCACCGTACCATCAACTGAATAAACAACAGTTTCGCCGCTGGAGAGATCAATACAGGCCGGTGTAAAAGCGGCTAAAAAAACGTCGTCGGTATTTGCAGCATATGAAATCGCCGACGCACCCATGGCGCCAAAGGCTCATTTTTCAGGGGCTGCTATTACGCGCGTGCGCGCGATAGTGGCAAAAACCGCGAAAACGGAAAAATTGGTGTTTTATTGGTAATAATAAGTGGTAATAGTAATAAAAATGATGATAATGGTAAAAATAAATATGTGGTAAAATATCTTCATTGACGAATGGAGGGCTGAAACATGGCACGCAGGCACCCGATAGACCCGGATGAGCTTTTTGAGACCGCTAACCGGCTGGTAGCAGAAGGTAAAGACGTTACCGCGACCACGCTGCTTGATGCTCTGGGGGGCGGCAGCCTCAGGACTATATATAAGTACCTGGAACAGTGGAAGGATAAGGCGCCAATTGTGCCGATCAAGAAAGCGGTAGAAATACCAGACCGGGTGCAAGCCTCTTTTGCTATGGCCTGGCGTATGGCCACAGACGAAGCCGCCATTGAGATTGAAGCAGTGAAGCAAAAGGCTGCCGAAGATGTGACGGCTGCAAACAACCGCTTTCAAGAAGCCCTGAATGCTGCCGAGAGGCTTGAGCGAGAGGCCCAGGAGGCTGCCGAAACAATTGACGGTCTCAAGTCGCAAATGGTGACTTTGACAGAAGAAGTCACTAGCCTGTCTGCTACTGGAGCCCGGTACAAGGCTACCGCCGAACAGTTGGAACAGCAGGTAAAGGCCCAAGGGCAAGAGCTTGAGCGTCTGCATAAAGAACGTGCTGAAGAGCGCGAAGAGCACGCACAGCAAATAACAAAGCTGGAAGAAGGCGCCGCGCAATCGACTAAGAGGTACCAGCAGGAAATTGATAGCCTCAGAGCTGTGTTGGATGAAGCGCGCGGTAAAATTACCGAAGTTGAAAAACAGAGAGACGAAGCGAAAACCAGCATTAGCGACAGTCAAAAGCAGTTGGAGAAAGCCGAAGCCGCGGCAAAAGCTGATAGAGCAGAAAGAGACGTAGCAATTAAGGAAGCGGCGGAGTTGAAGGGGCTTTCTGGCTCATTGAAAGAACAAAATGCTGCACTGATGGCCAAGCTCAATAGTGATGAAAAATCAGAGAAAAAGAAGTAGAAATAGAAGTAACCTAAATGACAAGCAACATCATCGCCACAAAGCTTTTAACAGCACAGTTTGAAGAGATTCTGGCAATAGTTGATACCACCGTGACAGGGGCCATTCTTGGCGGTGTTCATCCAGTATCTCTTGAAGCGCTTTTGTCTATTTGGTTTTTGCGTTTTGCATTGACTGGTCGAATTGGTAAAACTTCAGACAAGCACTTTGATAAGTGGTGCGATATCGACAGAGTCTGGACGCCAGTAGTTAGTCGTGTCATGGATTTCGTTGACGATTTTGATGACGAAATCAAGGCAACTGCCGACTGTGCCGAGCTTAATTTCTTGCGTAAAGAATGCAAAATACGCGATAGGAAACAGACAGAAATAGAGCGGCGTCGCGATGGTAAAAAGGCAATTATAACTATTGAATGGTTGCTATTTACCTTTGGAAAGAGAGCCGAGCCGATAGATGAATCACTCGTGGAGCTGGCGTTCTTGGTGGTCTGGTTTAAGTTGGCCGCACTCCTTAAGCAAGCTGATGATGAATCTTATTTGATAGTCAGACAAAACTGGCTAACCGTGCAGCAGACCTACTCGGAAGTAATGGACCGGCAGTGGCTTGCAATGGGTTGACCAATCAACTCCACCCTCAAGCGCAAAGATAGTGCTCCGGTAGCGCTTTTTCAGGCATATACTATCTGGCTCATGCGTCAGCGGCTGTCGCTGTATGGAAAATAACTTTATCTGCTGTATGTCACTGCACCAATTCTGATTTTCTCTGAGAAATTCTAGTTGCAGTCGCTTGTCTGTTTTGATTCTCATTCCTTGAATGGCTCTGAATTACTCTAGCCTTGCCTGGCTATGCTCGAAAATTGTTTTTGTTGTCTGTCTTATCTAGTTCTGTCACCGCCACTGGTGCACTGCTTGTTTATTGCCGCGATCTGGCTGAGGCTTGAGAGCGCCGGTAGAGTGAAATAGGTGCTCATGTGTACCTCGCGTGCATGTCTAAAAGTGCCTACCGTGACACGGACTTTGTCTGCTATCCAATGGCGACCCCCTTTTGAGGGGGCGCTTGCGCGTCCATTGGGCAGCCGCACTCCGTGTCTTTCTGGGGGCACTAACAAGCACTTGGAGGTGCCAAAATGAACAACTCAATCACAATAGTCGGTCGCGTCGGTCAAGCCCCTAGCTCAGTTTCGTTCGGCGATACTGGAAACAAGGTGGTGAAGTTTTCGGTGGCGGTAAAAGAATTCTCGTCTAATACCGACGAAGAAAAAACAATGTGGCTCGATGTAGATGCCTGGAATGGGCTAGGTGAGCGTGCTCTCAAGACTATCACTAAAGGGCGTGAAATCGTGATCAACGGAAGGCTGTCTCTCTCTAACTTCTCAAAAGAAATAAACGGCGTGAAGGTGCAGTTGACCAAGCCGGTAATAAAGCTCACGTCCTTTCATCTCTGCGGTAAAAGGCCGACTGATGACGAGACTCAACCAGAGGAGCAACCTGCTCCGAAGAAAGCGAAAGCCGCCAAAAGCTAGGCTGTGCTTGAGGCAGGGGTTAAGTAACCTCTGCCTCTTATGGCTTTTCTCTTTATTGTCGATTTTTGTATGCCACCGGTAATGGTGTCACTGCTTTATTGTTTTGTCTGTTTGTTTTTTATTCTGAATTTTGATGTGGCTTTTCAGGTTCTTTAAGCATACGGGAGTAGCGCCACCGCGCGTCAAGCGTGGTGTTAGTGCCGGCGGAATGTTTGACCCTTCCGCTTGACCCCCAGAGCCACCCCCGTACCCCCATAGCTGCGGCGAAAAGCCGCTGTTAACCGGAGGTTACTGAGGTGAAAACAGAAATGAACAGAGCGAAACAGGCGAACCAGTACGGCCTTGAACTCACAAATAATAGTAAGACCTCCTGGGCCTTCAGTATGCCTAGAAACAAGACCTGTGTCATGGCTACAGATGTCTGCCGCAAAGTCTGTTATGGCAACGGTATCCGCTACCAGAGCGAGGCTCAGAAGGCAAAGAGGGAGCGCAATTACCGCACTGTCGAACTGCTTTTAGATAGAGGTGGCCCTGAGTTATTGGCAGAAAATCTCACGGCGCTAATTGATCAGGTGAGACCATCTGATTGGCTTGCTGCGTCAATTATGGGTGAGAAGACTAGGACGCCCTGGACAATTCGCATTCATGATCTAGGCGACTGGCACGAAGCTCGATACGTGAAAGCCTGGCTGATAGCCGCTAAATCCAGACCTTTATGCAAACTCTGGTTTTATACCAGGAGCTTCCAGGAGAAGAAGCTATTCAAGGCAATAACTGAACTGGCTGCTTTGCCCAATTGTCAGGGTTGGCTCAGTGTCGATACTGAAAACTTTGAGGCAGGTTTACTTGCCTACGCCCAGGAGCGTGGTGTCTGGAAGCTGGCGCTGTTGCAGCAGGAGCGGGATCAGGTAGAGGAGTTATTGCCTGAGCTTTTCAAAGCAGCAAGAACAAAAGAGCTTGTGTCTTTTCCTGTCCATCGCGGCGGTCGGCATGTAGAGCCAGTGTTAGATGCTGGCTTGTATACATGCCCGGCTGTGGTGGGTGTCTACAAACTGGAATCCAATGCTGCTAAGCAGCGGCCATGCCAGACTTGTAGCTTTTGTTTGCCGTAATGAGCGGCTCCTCCTTTGTCGATTAACAATAGGCAGTGTCTTGCTCTGGTGGCAAGTAACTGTCCTTTGATTCCAAAATCTTTGGTGCTTGCAAAGATAATTGAAGCGCGTCGAGACCGTGGTGTATAGCCAGTTTTAAGGCTGAGCAGATCTAAGATATAGAAGATGATAAAAATGTATATTTAGTTTACATCCAAACCGATATATCCTAAAGCTACTTTCCAAGAGGGCGTATTGCGATGGCGACAAAAGCAGAACGGACAATAGTAGTGTCAGACGCAATTTATATGAAGATCTACAGGCTGGCAGAGAAGGAGCAGACAAACATCCCTTTTGTGGTCAGGCAACTTTTGGTAAAGGGATTGGCTGATGAGAGAACCCATCCAGATTGGTTTTTTGAGATGCAGCGAGAAATTGTGGGATTGAGAAACGATGTACTCACTGCTCAGCGGAAGAATGAGAAGCAAGATCTTTCAGGAGAGCAGTTGTTGCTAGAACTGAAAAAGCAGATTGCCGAATTGACTGCGTCTTTAGCCGTCAAGCCTGAGACGCTAGAGAATCTAGAGTTAGACGAGGAAGAAGACGCGTATCAGAAAGACTTTAGATACATGGTTTGGGGCAAGCCCTTAGAAATAGAGGCTGAGCCAGTGGAAGAACCAGAGCAGGAACCAGTAGAAGAAGTAGGTAGTATTCAGCAGCCGGAAAAAGGCAAGGTAATAAGGCCGTTCTTTGGCAGGCTCGGTCAAATGTTTAACAGTGTTCTTAGTTGAGTTGAGCGCCTGATGCAGAAAAGGCGGCCAGTTGAGGCTTACAGCGTAATAAACAGCATGGAAAGGTGCAGTGCGTGAGCCATAATGTCAAGTGCGGCTGGCTGGTATTATTGGTTGCGTCTGGTACGACAAGAATGATGACCCTGAGAGCCTGCGGCAAGCTGGTTTTCGGGGTTTTCTTTTGTCTTTTATGAGATATCTTGTTATTCACAATGACCACTTGACTGTATCAAGTCGATATATCATTTTCTCTTGACTGCGTTCTGAAAATGGCTGGCCGAGAATGAGCATTGAGTAGGCGAAAAAAAGAGCAATTAGTCGTAATTCCGGGAAGTCTTCACTTCTACCGCTGCATTCATTGCTTGGAAGTATTCACATTGAGTGAGAAGCTGGACTCTTCAGAAGAGCATCCAGATGGAACGGGTGGCCGCCGTCTTTTCATGACTGATGCAATTTGTGCTTGTCTGGGGCGGATTCAGTGGATGGGCCAAGTCACCAAGGATCTGAGCCGGTATGCTCGTGAAGTAGAAAGGCCTGTCTGCAACGCTAGCTGCACAAGAGCAGATGGTCCACTGTGTTTTTGTTGTTGCGGTTGTGCCAACCATGGCAGTGGAAAGGTTGTCTTGGTGGTAGTAGATGCAGGCGGCGTAAAAAGACCAGAGTTCGAAGATAGTACTAGAGCGGCTGTGATAGCTCGTGGAAATAACTGCACGGCCTTGTTAAATGCAGTCTCTGAGCTACTGAGAAAGAGTTCAAAGTTAGATAATAACTATGATACTAACTGGAAAGACTTCATGAAAGCCTCGAAGATGCTCAAGTACGGCAGGAAAATGGAGATCTTGCAGGAAGTCTATGCTCGGCTGAGTAGAACAGGAGCCACTTTTGCTTTGCCTTGTGTTGTAAATAAGGTGGAAGAAATAGCTCCGACTCCTATTTATTACCCAAGCCTGATAGTCGAACAGCAGGAGCCACAGCGGGATGACATAGTAAGAGAGCGAATTTCTTCCCGTGGGCAGATCGGCAGGAAGAAGGCCGGTAGACAGAAGCGTGATTGGTTTGACGAGACCAGGCAGGAAGAAAGTAATCGCGTAAGAGCGAAAGAGAAAACAGATAGAAAAATGCAATTAGGCAGCGCGAATAAGTTGGCACAACAATCAGCGTCACAGAAAGCTTTTAGCCAATTGCTAATGCAAGCAACAAAAAAGAGCGCAGTTCAAGTTTCCAGTGAGGCGCATGAGGCCATAACAGATTGTAAGCTTGACATTGCTGGCGGTGAAGGTGAGCAATTTGAGCAAGAGAGTATTGGTGATCATGCAGTCGAGCGATTAGCAGCATTGGAGCGGATGCTCAATGAGTGGTTTGCCGCACCGGCTTAGCTGCGGCGGGCTGGGCGATACACACGGAAGTTGAGTAGGCTATTGCGGATATGGCTGATCGAAACATCAATCAGCGACTAATGCGCAGAAAAGTAGGCTTTTCTGCGTATCTTCCAGTTGTTGACTGGGGCAGTTTTTGTTAAGGCAGGCATCGATGCCAGATTCCATGTGTCAGTTTCAAAAGATCTGTTCAGCAGATTTCAGTAGACATGTTCAGCCATCTATCAAAACGTAGTCTATAAGCGTGTCTTGCGGCTGCCGCGAGCTGTCACTTTTTCAGTAGTTATCTTCACTGAGCTAGGTTATATACTCACATCAAACGTGGCACGGTATGCTCACTGTCGCCTGTGGGCAGTAACTTTGATTTCTGCGGGTATCGTTTATGGAGCATAGAATAAGTGACAAAAGACCAGAGCGCTAAGGACCGTTTTTCGTAGCCGCAAAACTTGTAAAACAAACGAATGGTTGCGTTATACGCACTGAACAGGACTTTTGACATTTGCTGAAGTCCACTTCTGAAATTGACAGATAGCCAGTAAGCAGCTTCTATTTGTGAAGCTGAAATTTACACCGATGGATCATTTCGTAATGTAGTTAAGCATTTGTAAAGACAGGCTGGTACAGCTCCGCGAGGCCTTGGCTACCGCGCAAACATAATACTGCTATTAAGATTGCAGCCTGTATGGCTAATCTTAGCGCTTGTTAACTTATCGGTTAATAACAAACCTGGAGAGTGAGCCATAGTTTCGCTGATGGTGTTGGTTCTACTCATCTTCGATCAATCAACAGGCAAGCGACAAAACCAGCCAACAGGCAAGCAAATAATGGAATTTCTCTCAGTGGCAGCGCCACCGGGATTATTGCTGCATGCCTAGATTGTTGATGAATAGCCCTTTCAACAAACCAAGGAAACACAAAATGAAACGACAAATAAAATACGGATTAGTAGGATTGGCATTAGCCATATCTTGCCTATTCGGTGCGCCAGCATTTGCTAACGATTACACTGGCGACTGCGCAAGCTATCCAGGTAGTTTCGATGGCACTGGCGATGTAGACATTACAGACAGCAGTTGCACAATTGGAAACATTACCGCAGCTGGCCATATCAGTATCACTGCCACAGGGCCTGTCACTACAGGAAATCTAAGCACCTCCTTCGGCCAAATTACTGTAGCCAGCTCCGGTGGACCTGTATCTACTGGCACAATTACTCCCGGTTGGTATGCAACTATTACAGCCGATGGAACCATTACTCCGGGCGCTATCTACGCTGGCGGTGGTGAGGTCAATCTTGTGTCTGCAAACGGAGCAGTCACGGCACAAGCTATCACTGGCTATTACCATGTAGTTGTTACAGCCAAAAACGACATCAATACAGGAATAATTACCTCGACCAATAACGAAATAACCATCACTTCTTCTGATGGAAAGGCAACCACAGAGGATTTGACAGGCTACTACCACGTTTACGTCACAGCCAAAAATGATGTGACATTGGGAGAGGTTCGATCAACCAACAATGAGGTGCACCTCAAATCGGAGACTGGTGACATCGTCACTGAAGATCCGATTAATGCCTATTTTGAGGTCAAGATCGAGGCGCCCGAGGGCAAAGTCACCGTAGATTCGGTTGAGAGCACCTACTATGATGTGCAAATCAAAGCCCATGATGAAATCATCACAGATACCCTCAACGGCGGCAGTTTCGGCAACCTGGTGGTTACAAACACGACTGGTAATATCACTACAGCTGAAATTGAGACTGGATACAGTATCAAAGTTAAAGCTGTAGATGGAGCTATTGACCTCGATACCGTCACCTCCAACACCGGCGACCTTGGTGGCAATATCCTTATTGTCGGCTCTGAAAACGTAAAGACAAAAGCTATTTCCACTGTTGGCACGAGCAGTTACGGTGCTGTTGAGATTCGTGCAAACACAGCGGGAGGCTCTAGCGTATTTCATATTGGCGAAACCAATGAGGCCAATGGTGTCAATGGAAGTATCACCACAAGCAATACGACTGGTGGTGGCACAGAAGTTAATTTCATTCACGGTGGTCTGTTTGTGACCAACGGTACAACGGGCGCTGGCGGTATTGTTGTTAAAAGAATGACTGACATCAACGTGAATGCTTCAAGCTCACGCTCCGGCCTCATCTTTATGGATGCAAGAGATAGTAATATTACTTTCTTGTCGTCAGCTACGAACGTGCTCCAGAGCGATGGTGCGGCTGGTAATGGTGCTGGAGAAATTGTCTTAAGAGCGAAGGAAATTCGCCTGCCAGACAATAGCGTTATTTCAGCAAGTCAAACCATGGCTGCTACTGGAACCGGCCACGGTGTTATCCTTTCCGCCGAATCGGTAAAATTTGGCGGTGCTAGCGGCCTCCAAATTAAGGCAAATGGTAAAGGCTCTGATCAATATACTCTGGCTTTTGCAGAGATTTTGCCTCAGGACGCAGTTACAATCACAAGCAACAGTGCTGACAGCGATACCGCTTATCAGTACTTGTACTTCTATGTGAATCTTCCAAATGGATTTTCCACAGACAAAACCCTTAACCTGACTGGTACAGGCACTGCACCTCTGACTGTCACGGCCGACGGTGACAATGCACTTGTTGCTATTAGTGGTCACCCGATGAATTTCACCGGTGGTGATGTAACAATCCACTCGCGTGGTGATATTAATCACCAAGTACAGCTGATTTATTATGGCACTCTGACCGGTGCTGATGGCCTGAGCTTTGGAAGCACAACCGGCAACGTGAATATTGATGCCAATGGAAAAGATGGCGATGGTGGCTCAGTTCGCTTTACCGTTGATCATGCGACCGTGAGTGGTCCTGCCTTTAATGTCAGCGCAAACGGACCAGATACAGGTGATGGTGACGGTGGCAAGGTCTACATATACTCCTCCAATCTCACCATTGGAGGATCAACAAAAGCTTCGATCAAGGCTGACGCTGCCACAGCGGGCAATGGTAATGCGGTCTATGGAGATCCGACAACCTTCTCGGACCCGCTGGCTATTACCTTCTATCCAAACAGCAACATCACTCTCGGCACCGCAAATGGGCAGTATTCTTTCAGTTCCTTGGGTGGAGGTACAGGAGGCAATGCAGGCACCATCTATATCGTTCCAAGCGGGAGTGTCACCATAACCGATGCGCTCTCAGTAAATGCATCTGCGGTTAGCGGTAACGGCAATGGAGGCTGGATTGACATTGCAGCTTACATCAGTTATCCAACTGTTGGCAGCGGTTTAACACCTTGGTCGTTGCTTGCTCAAGGCATAGGAACCGGCGAAGGCGGACGGGTCGACACTTACCACAGCATTACCGATTTGAAAATTAAAAGTCTCATCAAGGTGGACGGTGGCTCTTCGCTTCTTGCCGCCGCTGATGGGAAGTATGGCCGCATAACCTTAAATAACATATCCTGCCAGCAAAGAACAACTGGCAGCGCTACCTGGCTGAAAACTTACTGGAACTGCGCTCATCTCGATACTACCGATGCAGATGAGCTGCTAGTTCCTACTGCCATTAATGGATTGCCAGCAGGTTTCATAGCGACGCTCTCGAATAACGACACCGACGTTTATATCATGTCCATCGGCGGTGACTACAACTACTTTTTCCAGCCTGCATCATGGATCCCCAATACGGTCGGAACCAGCAATGCAGCGAAAAAAATTGCCGCAGTGTTTGAAATTACTGGCTCCGGAGTTGACTACAGGCCCTATTTGCGCGGAAACATCATGCATGAATTAGGGCATCTGATTGATCAGTACAATGGGATACTCTCCAAACAAGTCGGATTTACCGGTCCTGATTCCACAGATATTGGTAATATGACCGCACAAACCTGCGCAACAGTATTCAGTCATCCTGCATTTTGTGCAGCATATCCGACGGCACTAAATGCCTGGGACACATACAATCAGGCATTCATCGGAGGCCAAGACGTTGATTACGAACTCTTCGCAGCAAGTTTTCAAATGTGTTCAGGGTTTAGACTCCACAATGCTGACTGGGACCATGTACAACGAACGCCGACACCAGCTACGGGCTATCTCGGGAACGTATGGACCTATCAAAATGGGTTTTGGAGTGGTGGCTGTAGAGTGCTAGCACCATAAATCTAGCTAGTTGGAAGGAGGGGGCAATGCCCTCTCCTTCTATTTCTTTATATCAATCCAAAGAGGTTTTGGAATCTGATGGCTAGAAATTCTATAAGCTACAAGCTTGTTTCCTTCAAATTTTGTATCGATCTTATATGTATCGAAATCTTCTCTTGTTCTCACCCCTAGCAATTTGTAGCGATAAGTGTCTTTATTTAGCCGGGTGCCGGGACCCCAAAGTTCATCAATTCGTATTTTATTGAAATCACCAAAATCTGTTCCTTGTGTACCGATGCGCTGAAGGTGGCCTACATTGTCCTTCTTATCGATTGTGCCAACAATTGGATCTTTGAGAAGGTCTGTATTTTTGTGGAGATCGATCCAATGATTCCTCTCCTCACTATCAGCAATAATTTTCGGTTCAGGAGTTACGAAAACCTGGCTATAAGACTTTGGAATTTGGCTTACCCCTAACAAAGTAACCAGTAGTACTGAATAGAAATAGCGCATTAGTAGTACCTCCGCTATGAATTTCTCTAGTCTACAATTATTTGACAAGTACCGCAGAAAGCTTCTTTCTGGCTATATTGCGACTGCTCGGATATGAAAAAAAAATCACCGACCTTACTGTTGAGTATAGTAAAGCCAACGATTCTTACCACACATTATGACAGCTAGGCATACCGGCAGCAACCGTGCGAAAATATACTCTAAGTTCAAAACACCATACTGGATAAGTGTTTTGAGACGCTCAGGTTCTAAGGCCCTGCAATAGCAAGGGTTCCAGAATATCCAGTAAATCCTTGGTTCGGCAATCTTTTGGCAGCACAGCATCCATGCCACAAGACAAGCATTTGGCTCTCACTTCCAGGCTGTCATTAGATGTCATACCAATTACCGGCAGCCTGCACCCATTGGTGCTTTCCAGCCTTCTAATCTCATTTGTGCACTCTGCACCTGTCATGCCCTTCATCTCGTAGTCCATGATGACAGCTGCGTATTTGCCCTGTTTGAACAGATCGAGTGCATCAAAGCCATTGTGCGCAACTTCACACTTGAACCCCAATTGATCGAGCATGAGCGCTGTACCCATGCGACAAATCTCGGTATCGTCAACTACTAGAACTGGCAAAGAGCGTGGCATATAAGCAAGGCATCCAGTAACCAATAGATAACAAAATATACTGAAAAATGTAAATTGGCAATACTGGAAAACCAGACTGTTTCGGTAGCCTTTGGCAAGCTATAGCTGGTCGACCAAAAAGCTTGTTTCGCACCAAAGTAAGCGGAATGAGAATAGAGAAAAAAGCCGCTAAAACATTCGGACGGAGACTACGCCAACTGCGGCAAGAGCGCGGATGGTCTCAGGAAGAGCTTTCTACCCGCGCCGACATTTCAAAAAACTATATCGGAGAGATCGAGCGCGGAGAAAACAACATCTCGATTCACTACATTGCCAGGCTAGCAGCCGCTCTTAGTGTCACGCTTGGAGAAATGTTTCAAGGGCTCTGAGTAGTATTAGCCACATAGCCCAGTGCCTTGCCGAATCGGCGCTTGATATACTGGGCGCTGAAAAGCCACTCAACGTTCTCGATTTTGCTTACTATCTTTTTCCACTTGTATTTTCGGCTCCGGTGGATTGGTAAGCCGGTTGGGATGCATGAACTCAATGCGCATTCCATACCCTTCGTTTACTTCAAGTACTTTCAAAAATTCTTTGCCTGACAAAAGTTGATCGTCAATTTTGATCGCGATTGCTCCCTTCGGTCCCGTTGGATGCCAGCTGACCTCACAGCGCAAAACATCTCCAACTGGCGACAAGCCTTGTTCCACCTTAGCTGTGGTTTTCCATAGGCGATCTCAACAGGACGATCACTTACAATACCATTCAGAATCGAGTCAATATAAGCATTGAATCTTTTTAAAATCTGTGGACCGCTCAGGCTGTCAAATTCTTCTGGGCGCAGGCAGAGACTACCTTGGTCTTTACCTTCCTTGTGACTTACTATCAACTGGTCTGGATACTCAGCTACAACCAAATCGTCTAATTTGCGTGCTTTCTTATACTCAATCATTCTGTGCTTACTCCCAGACTTGCCAACCTTTAGTTGGCCTCGTCTTTATCAAACTCATCCGGATCAAAACCGCTTGAACGTGACCTCAGAAATCCTATTGTCAAGGTTTTAGCTAGATTAGCCGAGGCCATCAACCAGCCGCTTGCTGCTCTTTTTGAAGAGAGCCAAAACAGAAAACGCTAGTTGTACATTGTAAGTGTTAGGCATGTTTGAGGATCACCTAGAGCTGTTTTATCCAGTGAGTAATTACCTGCGGTAAATCATTGAACCGATTTCTTATTAGCTGGTTGGCTGGAGCCGTTGGTTTGACTGGCTCTTGTGTTCTCGCATGCGCAGCCTCTTTTGGAGCTAACTGCCGAAAATAGGGCAGATCTGCGCTAGCTACAAGGGGCGAGGCTCGCGTTGCTCGCTCCTGCGGACCCCTTTTCGCTTGCTCGATATGCCCTCAAAAATTTGCGTTAGCACCAAAACGAGAGGACAGCAAAATGGAAGAACTACAACAAAAGCTCAATCAAGCCCGCGCCGAATTCCATCAAGCAGTAGCTGCTGAAGACTCAGCCCTCGAAGATGCCGCATGGGCAAAGTACATGGACCTGCGCTTTGCGCTGGTCCAATACAAAAAAGCCAACAACCTTCTTCCCGGTGCCACCTTCTAGGTGTCCTGGGCGCCAAAGGCTGTCCTGAATCGTTTTGAAAAGCTGCCTGCTTACTTATAGGGCTGCGCCTTAGAATGAAGGCATGGATATTCTCTGGTCACTTGGGCTAATTGTAATTTTGCTTGTTGCGTTAACCAACATGGCAGGAGGCCGGGCCTCGTCTGTTCTTCGACCGGCGTCCGGGATGGTGACAAGGCTGTTGTCGATGGTGGCTCGTGCTGGTTTGAACTTAGTCGGCATAGTCTTTAAGTTTTCAGTTGGAACAATTAAATTGCCAAAGTCTAAAGGTGGTAGAGAGGCTGGCCGGGGTGCTGGACCTCCGCCATCGAGGTGGAAAGACTAGTGGGCCTTCGGCCCTCAGGGGGTCAAGCTTATCAAAATCACTTATAGGAGGGCCTTGATGCCAGTTACTCAATCAGGCTTTATATCCAACGCAGCCGCTGAGCGGATTGGTCGTGGAGCGAGTGTCCGAGCACTTGCAGCTTCAGTTTGATTGAAAGAACTTAGAAAATTTAGTGGATCGGTTTGCAAGAAAAAAGGACAATCGTCGAAGCTTGCACCGGTCTTTGGCTTGCAGACACCGCTTGTTGCCATATCGCAATCGGTGCAGCGAAGGGAAAGATGGCTTATGTCCTTTTCGTCAACGAGATGATGTATGCCTAGAGAGGTTATGGCAGAAATAGCGGCTTCAGATGTTCCCATGCGCTTCTTTGAACCGATACGGTTGTATAGGTCTTGGTTAGTTGGATATTCGCATCGACGGAAAACGGAGATACCGTTCTCTGGACCATTTCCCATGTATTCTCTTCGTCTGACAAAATCGCGTGCATCCAAATTTGGTCTGCCGGTTGCAGGGTCGAGTTCTGCGGGCATGCGTATGATGCCTCGCAGAACAATTTCGTCAGGCTTGGTTTTCTTGTCGCAAGGCATAAGTGATAGATACGACTAGGCGACAGCGACAGCAGTCAGATTGGAGCTGAAGTTTTGCTCGCTGACTGCTGTCTTGTTGCGAAAATATTGAACAGAACCATCACATTTGACATATGCATGGAAGTGTTCGCCAGTGTTTTCCCAGTCGAGAGAAATTTCGGCGTTAACAGTTAGGCCCATTTTGGGTCTGTGAGCATCAGCTTTTTGAAAGGTTTCAAGAATCTGGATAGTTGACATGCGGCTAAGGTTCGTCGGAAGGATATCGCCCTCGTCAGCAAACTCGCTTGCTTCAGCACAAAGTCTATTGAGTTGGTCAATTGCCTTCTCAAGCCATTTTTCAGAAATTTGTTTCTTTGCAACTGGCATAACTGTAGCTCTGTTTACGTTCTTAGTCGAATCATACCCTAATAAGACAGATTTGAATACTTAAAAGTGCCCACTGGTGGGAAAACCACCACACTTTGTTAGGTTGGCGTGGCTCATGATGGTGCATTGAGGAGCGCTAGCGCTTGTCGTCATTGAACTGCTGTTCTGAAATGGATAGCTGAGGATGCAGCGCGCTAGTGGGCAACGACGCGCCACGGGCACGGAGCGACCGAAGGGAGTGGAGCATTGCCAGAGAGGTATTTGAGGCTCTGCGAAAAAACCGATTCTGGTAATGCAAGATACAATGCGGACGGTTGCCGCATATAGAAACCTAATATATGGCTGTTTATTAGGTCGGTGGACTAGTGTAAAAGCTATGATAAAGGTCGGTGATGACTTATATTATATTATAGACGGGTAATAGATAGGTTGGTGGATATGGCGGCGAAGAAACAGTACCAGGATGTCAAGGTAGGGCTGAACGAATCAGACCGGATGAGATTGGCGACAGTAGCGAGAGTGCAGGAGCGGACGAAAACAGAGGTAGCCAGAGAGGCTATTCGTTGGTATTTAGATAACTACGAGGAAATAAAAGCGCAGCCAAGGGAAGGGAAGATGGCCGAAGCGATGATGTATGCGACCAAAGAGATCGTGAGGGCGATAACAAGCGGAGTTGACCGGATCTGTGCGATGTTGGCGAGGCAGGGGCGGGCAATAGGAACGCTGTATGAGCTTCAGTACATGGCCATACCAGATCAAGATGAGGCCGATGTGTTGTTTGCAGAAGCCATGAAGTTGGCGAAGCAAAAGCAAGCCAAGTACATTCAGGAAGATGAGAAGGCGTTAATAGCGCAGCAGAAGAAGGTGGTAATTGGCCCGTGATAGTTGTTAGACACAGCTATATATCGGCAAGAGACCGGCAGAGCCGGAAGGTTGCCGGTGGTCAGCCTAAGCTGGTGGCTGTCGGTCGGGCGTTGGCGCACCTGAAGTACATAAAGCACCGGCCGGGCGAAGATCGGGAGCCAGGCGGGCGAGAGTTTTTTGATGAAATAGAAGATGGGCTAGATGACAAGTCCCTGCGTCGGGCCGTGAGGGAGCAGAGGGACAGCAAGGTCGTTGTACACAAGCTAACGTTGGCGCCAGAGATTAATCCGGGCGACAAGCGGCAGTTTACCCGTGAAGTCATGCACAAGCTGTCGTGCGAGAAGGGTTTGGATCTTAAGTGGATTGCCGTTGAGCACAACAATACGGCCCATCATCACATTCATGTTGTGGTGATGGGCAATGACAAGAACGGCAAAGAAGTACGTTTTGACAAGAGAGACTATGAGCGGGTCAAGGAGCATGGGGACAGGTATCTGGAGCGGCTACATCCGCTGGAGATGGAGCTATCGCGGACGAGGCGAGAGCGCAAGGAACGTGAGCGAATAGAGCAGCGCACAAAGGAGCGGGAGTTCGAGCGCCTAGAGCGGGTACGAGAGGGATTGGAGCTGTCATATTTCCACAGAAAGATTGTGAGAGAACAGCTAGAGCCATATCAAAAGTGGAAAGACAAGCCACGCAAAGAGAAGAAGCAAGCAGCCGACGAGCCAGAAAAACCCCATTTTCAGAACACGATTGAGGCCACAGGCAAGGAGTGGAGCAAGGAGAACACTCTTGCTGAGCTTCAGGAGTTAAACCAATATCTGTGGGACAACCCAGAAGAGCGTATAGCAAAGCCAGAGTATCGCAAGTTAGTCGCGTGGATGAAGGAGAAGGAGCGCGCTTTAGAGTCTGGGCTACAACCTGAGGTGCAAACGAAAAGTAAGGCTCCTGAGGGCAGCGAGGGGCCTCTGGATGCTTCTAAGAAGGACAAAGAATACTTTGAGTATCAAGGCAAGAGGTACAGCAAAAACAGCCCTTACGAGAAGTTGAGAGAGCTATCGGAAAGGCTGCGAGACAAAACGGCAGAGAAGCTGCCAATTGAGCACTATCAGAATCTGCGGGGGTGGATAGACCATGCTGACCGGGCGCGGTGGTCTGGCATAGTCGAGAAACAGTTAGAATTGTCAAAGAAGCAATACGGCAAAGAGGGTGCACAGAAGACCATGCCTGACGCACATAGGGTTGCGGTTGATCCCGTTCAACAGAAGGTAATGGCCAATCCTATTGTGGGGATGTTTGTTTCTGGTGCGTCGTTTGCCAACGAGTTGGTGAGGTGGATACCGCTCACCGATCAAAGAGATCGCATGAAGGAGGCAGGCGACGCCTTGGAAGATGCAAAGCTTGCCAGGCATCAGGAGCATGTGAAGCCAGGGCGCAAGCCAGAAGAGAAGACCCGAGACAAGCAGTCGATAGAGCGCCTGGATGACGGCATTGAAGAGAACAAGAGAGCGCAAGACGAGCGCAAAAAAGAGAAGAAGCGCAACGAGAAAAAGCCGGATAGCCCATTCCGCCGTGACCCATGGGGGCGCATGTGATGAGAATCGAAGACACTGGCATGGTTGACACGCTTCTAAAAGACTTCCCGATATTGGCCGTAAATGTTCTTGATCGGCTCGGCTATCAGGTTTCGAGGGCCAGCAAGCAGCTCGATCAGATATTGGCGACGGAGCGAGTCGACGAGCAAGTTGGCCGCGACTGGTGGCGGCATGAGTATCGTCTCGTTCTGAGGTGGCGCAAGGCCAGTAGCGGTGTGTTTGTCAGTCTTGAGTTGGAAGAAAAGAAAGGGTCTGCCAGTCGCAGCGACTGCCAAAAACGCAGTGACAGGATTTTTCTGGAGTTAAACAGAGATGCAGAAAGAGCGCATGAGGCAAGGGCTCAGCGTGAGGTCAGTACTGTGCATGGGGCGGCTCGTTGGGGCACTGCCGAAGAGCTGAAAGCAGCAGGCTATATTCAAAAGACGCCTGACCCCAAAAGGCTCATCATTGGAAGGACGCCGGAGAAAGAGTACTTGCAAGTGCCAGAATTCTGGACCCATGCACACTCGATTGTGTGTGGTCGAACAGGCGTCGGGAAGTCGCGCGGGTTTTTCATCCCGCAGTTAATTGAGCGGATTGGCACGAGCATGATAGTGACTGAGGCAACGCCAGGCTATGAGTCCGGAGAGTTGTACAAGCTAACATCTGGTTGGCGTAAAATGGCCGGGCATGACATTTATTGCTTCAACCCGTCAGATATGAGCTCGCATAGAATCAATCCGATAGACAGGATTAGGCGAGCGCCAGAGGAGCTTAAGGCGCAGCTAGCTGAGAAGCTGGCCGATTTAGTAATCATGAATGGCGAGAGCACCGAGAGCCGGGGCGAGCAGACGTGGAACCGCTCAGAGAAGCTTTTGTTGATACCGTTAATTCTCCATGCGGCAGCTGGGGAGCCACGATTTGGTCACTTTGGTGCTTTGCGCTGGCTCCTTTTATTGGGGCCGGATAGGCTGGCAGAAATACTAAAGCGCAGCCCGTCAGACGTTGCTCAGATGGAGTTTGAGGGCTGGATGAGGCTTTCCGGCGAGACAGATTTTAAGTACGGTGTGTTTTCAGGACTGCTCACAAAGCTCAATCCTTGGATGACCGACCAGATGGTGACTTTGACAGAAACAACAGACATTGACTTAGATGAGTTCAAGAACCGGAAATTTACTTTCTACTTGGCAGTGCCGAGTCGGTCGAGAGACAGCAAATTGATAGGCTCGTTGATGGTCAACTTCTTGTTGGATCATATTCTTGAAATTAGGGAGCAGATGAAGTACCCAGTCACCATGCTACTTGACGAGTTCACTAACTTCGGCAAAATATCTGGCATTGGAGACACACTGTCAATTATCCGCAAGAACAAAATTGGGCTGATTCTGGGATTTCAGAACTATGCACAGTTGGAGCAGGTCTACAGCAGGCGAGAGGCGCAGATAATAATCGACATGCCGGCGACGCAGGTTTATTTCAAGCAAAAGACGTTCAAGGAAGCGAAGGAGCTTAGCGAAGCTATTGGGCGCACAACCATTGAGGAAGCCAGTGTCAGTGACTCTGGGCGAGTGCAAGAGTTTGTCCAGGGGCGAGCATTAATAACGCCGGATGAGTTGATAGGCTTGAAGGATGAAGTGGTTGTCTTTACAGCAGATACAAGGCCGCTCAGGCTGCCACTAACATCACCTACTGCATACGAGCAGGCGCTTGCATATGACGCGCCAGAGCGAGAGAAGCATATCGTGAGTGAGTTTGTGCGCAAGCGCGGACACATGGCTCGGAGCCAAGAGAAAGCACAAGAGAAAGCACAAGAACAAAAAGAACAAGAAGAGAAAGAGCAAGAGCAACAGAAGCAAGGTCCAACGGCAAGCAAAGACCAAGGACCGTTGAATAAGAACAGTCAGAACAGCAGTCAAAACAAGAACAATAAGTCTAATAAAAATAACAAGAGGGCAGGTAGTGGCTTTGAGAGGCAGAGGCCAGCAGCCACCGAGAAAACATACAATGAGAAAGAGCCAGAGGAACGCAAGCCATACAAGAAGCCGGATCGTACTCCTGGCGCTCCGGATTTTCGGTAACGATAGAAATAAGTCGAGGTGCCAAGAAACAGATTATGGGGTTAGGAACAGAAACGTACTTGCTCCTGCACAAAATGCTGGAAGCGGCAAAGACAGAAGAAGATCTGGAGTTAGCGCGCAAGAACTTTCAGCTAGTTATTGATGAAAATCGCGGTAGCAAAAACCGTGATGATCGATTTGACGTGGCATGGTCGATGTCCTGCTTGGCCAGCATCTATGTTCGATTGGAGCAGATAACACTGGCCGAACAAGCCTATTTGACAGCAATTAGGCTATTTGACGAAAACAATATGCCGATAAATTCTGCCGGTCTATCGATGGCGCTGGCTAAACTTTACGTTGAACTAAGAAGGTTAGATGATGCAGAGAGTCAAATGAAGGCATACGTTGAATACGAGACCAAAGACTGGGGAGTTGGAAGCGATCATGCAATGGCCGCACAAGAAGAGCTTGTGCATTTTCAAAAAACCGGCAAATTTATTCAAGCATTTGAGCACAGGTGGTGCCAGCCGTGTGGAATTGATGAGTATGGAATTGGCTTTGCCGAATGACCAAGTAACATAGAATGAGAATCAAGACAGCTGAGGCGAAGTAAGAGCGATGCTATTTGCGGGAATAATTGTTGGCTTACTTGTCTGGGGGCTGGTTGGCTCTTTTATAAGGTTCTTTGTCCTGCAGACTCCTATGACCGGCATGTTCGAGGGTTTTGTTGCTGGTGTATGGGCGGCCTGGCCGTTCATACACCAGTTTCGAGTTAGGCGGTATAACTTTCTGCATCCTGTGCCAAAGGAGTACAAGCTGCCGGTGCCACAGGCTTTTGCTAAGGTGAGGGATCTATTGGCTGAGTCGATTTATAACTATGGTGATAAATGGAACATAGTCACCTCCGACTCTCAGGCAAAGAGAATTGTTGCCAATCTGCGCTTCACTGATGAAGAAACGAAGATGGAAGGTGACGCACGAGGGCAGTTGCACACCAGGACAGAGCGTGTTCAGCGGCTATTAGAGCTAGATGTTCAAATGAAAGAAGCTGATGACGGAACAATCGTGCAGGTAGATTTCAGCCCCAAGATTGAAGGTGCCAATATTTCTGCTTGCGACTCTATTATCACTGGTTTTTGTAGGAATATTGAGGAATCGATGGGGCCGGGAGTTGAGCGGGGCTCAGCCATTGACACTAGGCTACCGGCGCCGCCTTGGTGGTTGGTCGGGCTCACTCTTTGTGCTCTGTTGAGCTTTTTCACCACTGTTTCTGTGCATGTCTCTGATGTTAGGAAGAAAATAGCCAATCACCCGCAAGAGATTGAACAAGAGAAGGTCAACCAAGAGCAGCGTGAGCAGGGCATGAGGGAGGAAATATGGGCGTGGCAGAGGTTCAAGGAGGGTCATAGCCTGAAATGAACGACTTACACGCCGCTTATTCAATACTTGGCCTTGAGCCAGGTTCTTCGATGGAGATTATTCAAAGGCGCTACAAGCGCTTGATTATGGTATGGCATCCAGACCGGTTCCAGAATGCAGAGGGCAAGAGCGACGCTGAAGAAGAGCTGAAGAAAATAAACAATGCAAAAGATCTGCTCACGAAGCATTTTAACGGTGGGCACAAAGACACAGGTGTTTGTGAGTGTAGGTCTAGTAGTGATGAAGGACAGTATCAGCGCGCGCCGGGCTCTACTGGGCCCGGGCGCAAAGCGAAAAGTACTGACGATATCTTCAGAGAAGAGCAGGCAGCAAAACAACGTAACGGCGAGCGCAGTGAAGAAGCCAGGCAAAAAGCTGAGAAGACGGCCCAGGAAGATCATGACCAGGCAGTAAAAACAGCATTCACTCAAGAGTCAGAGCGCAACACTGAGTCTTTGCGCTGGAAGATTTCTATTGGCAGTGCTGCTGCTTTTGTCTTGTTGATGTTCCTCCCAGGTATTGCCGATCTTGTAGCGCCGCCAATTTTGGCAGGGCAGAATGTTGTCTATGGTCAACATGGAGAAACCGAGAAAAGCAGGCAAGTAGCTGCGGATTGGCAGAACTATCAAAATGATAAGGAGCGGGTGGCATCTACATTGGTGCCTTCGGGCGTGAGGATAGACACGTCTAGTTGGCGGCCGCCATTTATTTCTCGCAGTCCAGATGCAGATTCTCTTTCGAGGGCAGCTTACCAGCAGCTTGTTGTTAAAGTTGAGGAGGAAAAGAAACGTCATGCGATGGATGTTTATCAGGCGCGGAGTGACGTTGATCGATACGAGAAAGCCATAGCCAGGAGCCAGAGTGTTCTAGCTGAAGCCGAAGCTAAATTGGCAGCGCCTAGTATCAGTATCAACGAGCAAAGGTTTGCCCTTGCTGATCAAGATAGCCACCGTAAGTATTTGCAAGAGAACCAAGAGAATCTCAAGTTAGCCCAGCAGCGCTTGGCAGAACTCGAAGGAGCCAGCCCATGGGCAAATTCAGTACCAGCTGAGCCGAGGTTTGGGCCTGCTCCAACACCTTTGTTTCAGGAGCAAACAACAGTTCCTGTTGAGCCAAGATTTGGACCAGCTCCTATTGCACCGCTCTATCAGTCGCCCATGCAAAGTTCTGAGGATGAAATTAGAGCCAGATTTAGGCAAGGTATCCACGAGATAAAGAACTAACTCAGAAGTAGTGAGCGTTTGGGGTGCTGCATGAAGAGAATAATGACATTATTTGCCGGTCTGATTCTATTTGTTCAAACAGCTCAAGCGAAAGAGCCAAGTATCTACAGCATCTTCAGCGGGGAGATTGGAAAGTCTGGTGTGCTGAAGCAACTAGCCGCAATATCAAAATCAGCTGATCCTGCAATTTCGATAGAGTATGGGCAATTGACTGAGCAGGAATTGTTGTTGAGGCGCTCTCCATACAAGAATAAAATCGAGAGTGGAATCAATTTGACAGAGGTGAGGTGCCAGTTCGCGTATGATCTGCATCGTTTTGTGGCAGGCAAAAATAGAGACTATGACTCTATTGCTTATTTAAATTCAGGCTCTAATTCAGCTTCTGGAACGAAGAAGAGCAGGTCTGCTTATCTCCCGTACCTTGAGCAAGAAAGCTTGGCCAATGGCTGGTGGACAAAGAAAAGTAAGAGATACAGAGAAAGCGGTGCTGGAGAAAAGAAGCTGTTTCTGCATGAGGCCATAGTTGATGCGACTAATTTATACGGCTGGTATGGTCGGCGTGTTTATGGCACAGCAGCATATGTGGCCTGGGAAGAAGCGGCATTACAGGCGGTTTTGAAGAAGCAGTAGTGATAGCGTTTCAAGATTGGATGGAACAAACACCGCTAGGAAATCACGCTGTCTTTTGCGTTCCTCCAAACATCTCTGTCAGACGCCCTACGATGATCGGCCACATTTTGACTCTTTCTTTTTCGGGCTGAGCCTCGCTGGAATCCTCCGCCAGCATTACCGGTAAAACAGATAGTATCGGTGTCTCATTAGGCTCAGACACCTGAGACATTGGGTTTTCTGACAGGGAAGCAGCGTTCTGTTTCAACTCGACGATCTCTCTTCTAAGCTCAAATAGCGCCTTTTCGACATTCTCTCTGACCTGTTTCTCAGCGGCTACTTCAGCCCTCAAGGCAACAACATGTTGTGTCAACTCAACAGACCAGCATGGACTTGGAAGATTGCCGACTCTCATGAAGTCGGACTCAGTAATTATGTCTCGAAGCAACTTGGACATCGAAATGTCTTTTGTCACTCGGCTGCGCAGTGCGTTGTACATCTCGTGCGGCACATTCGTACTAATCTGTTTCCATGTTTGGGCATTTTTGAAGTACTCTTTTGCCATCTGCTCGCTACCTCTTGGAAAGATTAACAAGAGCCTACAGGTACATCGCGGAGGTGGTCAATTGTATATAAACTTTGGTACATTAGTATGTTTTCAAGGGATACTGGTAGCTGTTTCTGTTGATACGGCATTGATGAAGGCTCACAAGCCCAATTGTTTTAGCCCGTCGATTATGCACCACTGACAAATCCATACTTGATTTTCTCCGGTGAGTTCTGGAATGCTGAAGACACCACAGCGAGTGCTTTTGCAGGTGGTTCTTTTGCAGCGAAAGCAAGAGCGCTGTCTTGACCTGGTTGCTCTAGTCTGGCACCAGCCGCAATTAACCGCTTCAGCCTTCTTGCCTTTTACTTCGTCGGCCACTGATTCTCCTTTCAGTCATGACTGTGCTGCCAATAGACTTGGATCAAAATCTCTGACCCTGCAATGATCCATCTTAAAGCTGGTCAATAATTTCAAAGCTCTTTCAGACACTATGAGGGGAAAACCATCCTCGATATATGTCATGCCGAAATCATCTATACCAGCCCTACCTGTAAACTTAAACCAAAGGTATTCTTGTATGGTCTCTCCTGGGTGTTCTTCTTCCCATAGCCAGAACTGGTCATATTTGATCATGTCTAGAGTGTCAAACTCTATGCCTGTAAAACCTGCCGCCTTTATGGCATCAGCTAAGGCAGCGGTTCCGGCATAGCCTTGAATGGTTGCCTCAATTAAATCGTCTTCAGGCCACAGTTCTAGCTCAAACTGAAACTTATGAAGGACCACTGGTCTAGCAGACCAATCTTCGCAAACTGTTTTATCTCCGGTGGTTCCAGCGGTCTGGGGGCTGAATTGAAAGAACTTCATGGTAAATAGTGCCTCTTATTCGCTTCGTCGATTTTGTTTGCAAAGTCAATAATATCCTGCTTTGATAGGTTTTTCTTTTGAAGGAAGTCTTTCCAGAGTTGTTTTATGGGCGCATGAGCCTTTGTGTCTCTCACTATTCCAACAAGATTACTGGCATCATGGATTTCCCGATGGGTAAACAGGTTTTTAAATTTTGCCAAGACATCTTGCGGAATTCTGTGGTGCACCTCAAACGGCTTTGGATAGTTTCTATACTCTGGGTGCGCCGTCAAATAGGTCTCCCGATACACCTTCTCCATGTAAATCATTTGACCGTTGGTCATTCGCTCAAGGGCTCTAGGGTCTTCTTTTACCAGTTTCTTTATTTGCTCTTCTGGCAAACCGGTAAGTTCCGCCGCTCTCTCGCTGCCTCCTTTTAGTGCGTCTTTTTTGCCTTTCTCAAAGTAAGGCGACATCCTACTGATGTTTTCATCAGCGGCTTGCTCGGCTGTTTTAGATACATCACGCCACTTCAGTCTATGTCCTGTGTTGGTGACCGCTTCGGGTTCACACTGTTCTATTATTTCACCTACAAATCGCTGGTATTTATCACGCTCTCGACCTCCAAATGTCGAGGCTGTCTTGCCCAAGTCCTGCAAGGCGCCCACAACATCCATGCTTTTGGCCAGCTTGTTCACAGCACCGGCAGCCGCTATTGGTCCCAGGTTTTCCAGGGCTAGCTTTGTCGTCAGCTTCGACTTTTCTTCCGGGCTCATTGACTGCCATTTCTGGTTCATCTGATGCCCGAGTTCCGATACGTCTCTAAATGCCTTGGTATGGTCGCCCTCGTAAGAAGCGGCTCCTACACTACCGAGATAGTGATCTGCTGCATCGAAGACACGAATACCGCCAACTAGGAGCTTGCCAAATGAGTGCCCGGCTTTCTCGGCTGTGTCGCCCGCTCGCGGATTGTTCTCCACTATATCTCTACTAAATTGCGCAGCCGCACAAATAGACTTACCGAGGCTATCGGCTCCCTGAGCCATACCGACAACGCTCTCACCGACCCCAGTTATTTGCCCTACGGTTATTCGATATTGCTGATGGTCTAGCTCTTGTTTGTAGGCCTGGATTCCAGCACCTAAAACTAACGCTTGTTGATGTAGCGGCAGTGCAGCCACTCTCTCAAAGAGTACTTGCGTAGTTATCTCTGGTTTCTTGTAGCCTTCTAAATACCCTATGCCAGTGACAAACAGGCTCGCTTCTTTCTGCTCCAGTCCTAAGTTGTACAATGGGCGGTTGTCTAACTCTTGCTCCGCAGTTGGTGCCATGGCATTAGTTGCGTCTGTCGCTAAATTCTTCTGCTGATTGTCATAAGCCAGGACATCATTTGAGTTGTAATTGCTCCGCCCTATTGTAATTTGCTTGTCGGGTTGCGCCTGATCACCCGGTTGCCTTTCTGCTTGCCTGAATAGATCCTTCAGCTCGGTTGTTTGGTCTTTTGATAATTGGACAAGCATGTCCTTTTGTTTGCCTGGATCCATACCATCGGCATGTTTTCTGAGCGCTAGTATTGGCTCGTATACGGGATTTGCCTTGGCTTGCCTGGTCAGCTCTTCTACGGTCTTTGACTGCTGCTCTAGGCTATCTTTCGCTAGTATTGCCGGTCTCAACACTTCCGGCATTACCCTGGCTGCTACTAATTTCTCTTGACCGGACGGCTCCCTGTCAAATAACTCTATACTTTTGTCTTGCCCGGCCATCAGGGCAGCGGCATATATTTCGGCTCTGTTTCTTGGTGTGGCTGACCCGTCGCTCGCGTCCGGGTTGGCTTTTTTGATGGCTTCTAGCTCGCTAGCACTCGCATTTCTCGCTTGTTGCGTGTCCGCAGTATCGAGCGCTGGTCTAAGTGGCTCCATGCTCGTTAGCCGGTCGCCAGTGTCCTTGATTTTCTCGTCCGACATTAGCGGCTTCCCCGTGCCCTTCTCTGGGGCTATTATTCCCCTGGCCGTCAGATACTATCCCCGGTCGCCACACTAGCTCGACTTGGTCGTCGTACACCATCACAACCACTATGTCGTTTTCTACCAAACACTCTACCTCTAGCTGAAACTCGCTTTCTGCAACCTCTATCACCGTGCCCTGTACACCTTGTTGCAACTCAATGATATTGCCTTCAAAGTCTTTGGCCCTAGTCTCGGAGAGTACTTTGACCACATCACCTATCTCAAATACTTCTGGCTCCAACATGGGCTACTCCTTTTGCCTCGGTCTCTTCCAGTCTGAGTTTAGTAGCTGTTTTCCTGAATTCACCCAGGTTTGTAGGCTGTTGGTTTAATACGCCCTTCTAAGAGATCGACTGCTCTTCTGTACTCAAGTGGCACGAAATACTTGCCTGGATTCAGGTCTTCTGAAGATTCAGCCAAATGAAGGGCCACCCGAGCCTCATGGCTGATGTCTAAGACCTCAGATAGGTGATTGCGTTTAGTGCAAAGGACACCTATGATAGGTACTTCTACGGCTCTGCCGTCCTCGGCGGAAATCCAGAACTCAAGTCCAGTCCTTACAACTTTGATTGTTTTATATCGGGCTAGGGTTTTCTTAAGCCTGGCTAGGCTTACTTCATCCATGTGAGATGTGGTGAGCATTACATAGACGCTCATTTGACTGCGCGCTTCTTCTGGAGCACGGGCTTCGGTGGATTTGTTAGCCGGTTTGGATGCATGAACTCAATACGCATGCCTGCGCCCTCATGCACTGCCAGCGCATCTAAGAATTCCGTGCCGGATAGGATATGGTCGTCGACTTTAATTGCTACGGCTCCTTGTTCGTCCTCGCTTTCGGCATTGCGGTCCCATGTGATCTCGCAGCGCAAAACGTCGCCTTCTGGAACCCACTGCTGACATTCCTTGCTCCAATTGATTTGCGGATAACCGGCCACAATTTCAACAGGGCAATCACTTTCAATGCCTTCAAGTATCTCGTTTATGTAAGCATTGAAACGAGAAAGGACCTGGTCTTCAGCCATCTCGTCAAAGTCTTTTAACTTAAGACAAAGACAAGCATGGCTCTCACAATCTTTGTGCCTGATCATCGCCTGGTCACTGGCTTCAACTACTACCAGATCATCGACATTGCTTGCTTTTTTGTATTCAATCATGCCCCAGGAATCTCACCAAGAAGTACTTTTAAACCCATTTCTGCTTCGTCCATGCCAATGATCTGGTCGATGGTAGCGGCAGCTATCCTGTCGGCCATATCGAGAGCGGCAGTAGCTAATCGCTTCAAGTAGTGACTCTGTTCTAGAAGTCGTGCAACTTCTTCTTGCTGCTTTCTAGTCAGCTTTTCTTTCTGCCATCGGCCCTGTTGTTCAATGTAAATCTCGACAAGATCCAGAGCTTCAAGGAGCACCACTATGACACGATCGATAGTCTCATCATCAAAGAGATAGGGCTTGTCTTGACCTTCGACCAAAAGGTCATGCTGGGATTTCATGTCCTCAACATTGCCATCAATGAGCTGAGCGATAAGAGGCAAGCGGCCAATCGGGTGCCATTGAATTTCTGGCTGAGAGCCAAGTTTTTCCTTCCGAAGTGCACGGATAGCCTCAACCCGGCTACCGGCGATATCTTTCTCTGGTCCGTTGTCTGACTCTCTGGGGTTCAAATCAAGTCGGTCATCAGTCAAATCCAGATAGCCTTCGTCATCGCGGCAGATCCAGGTCACTAACTCGCCAGGAACAGTCGGCGATTTTTCAAACTTGGTTAGGAATCGCTCGTATTGCTCTTCTGTTGTTCCAGAGTCTAAAATCCGATTCAAATTATCTTTCATTCCAGCAAGGTTCTCTTTGCCAATGTCGGCGCGAAATGTTGTAACCATGCCTGATGGACTCAATAAGAAGAAAAAATAGTCTTTGCTTTCGATCATGGTTTCAAGAACGGTTTTGACCAGTTCGCTACCAGGATTAAGAAGCGCATTGTACGTCTTGCCGCCATAGAACTCGAAGCCGAAATAAACGACTTCATACTCTGATGTGCCTAATAGTTGGTGCCCAAGTCGAAATCCACGAGCAAGAACATTCTCAGGAATAGTTTCGGCTAGGTGTAATGCAAGGAAGCCTGTTTCTTTACCGCTTTCTTCCACCAGGCCAAGCCCAAAACAGGGGGCATCACTGTCCATGAAGTCAGACATGAACTGCCTGTTAACTGTTAATACTGGGAGAGAAGGGCCAGACTTGTTCATTTTGAACGTTCCCCGAATGAAACTACAGCCACAATATTTTCGCATGATGAGTACCTAACAAAAGCACGGTTCAAATCAGATAAAACTCACCTGGAATCCGATTGAATACCGGCAAGAGTTTTGTGTTATGCGTGGTCTCATTGTTCCTGGGTGATAAATATGTTAGTCAAGCAGCGTTTCCAATGCGTTTTCTTTATCAGCCTTTGTTGGTAATGCATATCTTCTTGTTGTTTCTAATCGCCGGTGCCCGCCTATTTCAGCCACTAAGACTAAGTCAGTGCCGTTGCGGACAAGATTGGTCAGGCAGGTATGTCGAAGAGTGTGGGCCGATAAATTGATACCACAAGCAGTGCCTACTTTTCTCACGATTCGGTCCAAGCTGGTCGCTGACATCCGGGTGCCTTGAGGATTTAGAAATAGAGCAGCATCGATTTTTAGATTGATGAAACGTTTGTTCCTTTCAAGAATCCAATCCCGCACAGCATCACGAGCAACTTCGTTGAGTGGGATTTCGCGGTAGCGATCACCTTTGCCACTGCGCACAATTATTTGAGCCTTGCGCCCAGCAATCGATACGTCTGTCATATCGAGGGCGGTACATTCACCAATGCGGATGCCAGTGTTGATCAGCAGGAGCGGCACAGCCCGGTCAAGTGCCCGGTTTCTTGTTTGGGCCGTGCTGATATAACGTTTTTGCTCTTCTTGTGTTAGCGCCCTTGGCGCTTCTTGTGGCAAATCTTCCCGGTCAATCTTGGCGGGCGTCAGGCCCATGAACTGTAGGAAGTGGTTGATTGCTGTCAGAGATGCATTGACCGAGCTTGGTGCAAATTTTGATGAGCGCTTTAGATGCCGCTTGTAATCTCGTAGGGCTACTTGTGCCACTCTTGGCTCAGTCAAGATAGGGTCAAATTTGTTTTCAGAGGCTGCTAGGAAGTCCAAGAACTGACTTATCCGGCTACGGTAAGCCCTTTTGCTCTGCTCTGATAATGGAGCGCCTTTAAGCCAAATCTGGTAGCTCACAAAATGGTCGGCGATTGTCGCCGCTTTTTGAGTTCTTTTTCTGACCAATTTTGAAGGCTCCCAGATATCAGTACTTTTCTAGGAGGGATAATATCACGAGGTTTGCTGAATATCGGTACTTCTTGGCTAGGAAAGTACTGATATTACATATGTATCAGTACTTTTACTGCGCCGCCTGTGATGTTGCTGGAGTTGGAGCAACTCCGGGCTCCTGCTTCAACCCCTTTCCGAGAATGCCATCAAGTACTCTCAAGCATCGCCTCGTGTATGGATGATTTGGACCGAGAGCCTTTTGGGCTATGGCACAAGCTTCCAGCGATGTTCTTTTAGCTTCGTCGTTTTTGCCTTCGAGGCTGTAAGTGGTAGCAAGATTGTTCATGCTGATGGCAGTATCGGCACTAAAGTGACCGTGGTATTTTTCGATAATTACTATGGCGCGCCTTTGCAGATCCTCGGCTTCAGTTAGTCTATTTGTGCGAGTGTAGAGTGTAGCTAGATTGTCTAGCAAGCTAGCTGTGGCAGGGCTTTGTGAACCCTCGGTTTTTTCTAGTGTCGACTTTGCAGCGATGATGAGAGGCTCTG
>Ga0209480_10000172_pt1 | contig 57919 bp, 49 predicted proteins | sample JI61114C2DNA_FD_187501 | JGI IMG/M metagenome (GOLD analysis project Ga0209480, IMG submission 187501) | Wastewater effluent complex algal communities from Wisconsin, to seasonally profile nutrient transformation and Carbon sequestration -... | ecosystem: Engineered > WWTP > Effluent > Algae...
TCCACCACCAGACCGGTGGCGAGTACAATGGCCAGCAAGGACAATACATTAATGGTGAAACCCATCAGGTACATGATAAAAAAAGCGCCGATCAGGGAGACCGGGATATCAATCAACGGACGAAGGGCAATGATCCAGTCCCGGAAGAAGGCATAAATGATCATCACCACCAGGAGGAAAGCAATCATCAGGGTTTCCTGCACTTCAAGGATTGATTTTTTGATAAACTTCGTCTGGTCCAGCGCGATATTGATTTTTACATCGGCCGGTACATCCTTTCTGATTTGATCCAGACGTTTGTAAAATTCGTCTGAGATAGCCACATAGTTGGAGCCTGGCTGAGGTATCACCGCCAGCGCGATCATGGGAATGCCGTTTCCTTTCAGTACTGTTTCTTCATTCTCCGGGCCCAAAACGGCCTGTGCCACATCATTTAGTTTAATATCGGCGCCATCCGTATTTTTTACAATCAGATTATTGAATTCTTCTTCTGTATTCAGCCGGCCGAAGGTGCGAACGGTCAGTTCTGTTGCGTTTCCGGAAATCTTGCCTGACGGAAGTTCCACGTTTTCCCTTAATAAAGCCGATTGCACATCACCTGCGGTTACATTATAGGCGATCAGTTTTGCCGGGTCTATCCATATGCGCATGGCATATCTTTTTTCTCCCCAGATCTGAATCCCGCTCACACCCGGTATTGTCTGCAGTCTTTCCACCAGTACATTATTCGCATATTCCGTCATCTCCAGCTGATTTCGGGTATTACTCTGTACAGTCATGGAAAGAATCGGGTCAGAACTGGCATCGGCCTTTGATACCACGGGCGGCCCGTCCAGATCATTGGGCAGGGAACGTTGGGCTTGTGACACTTTATCCCGCACATCATTGGCTGCTGCTTCCAGGTCCACACTCAGCTCAAATTCCACATTGATATTGCTGGTTCCGTTACTGCTGGTAGAAGTGATGTTTTTTACACCGGCAATCCCGTTGATTGCTTTTTCCAATGGTTCGGTGATCTGGGTTTCGATGATATCGGCATTGGCTCCGGGGTAGGAGGTACGTACGCTGATATTCGGTGGATCAATCGCCGGATAGTCGCGCACCCCAAGAAATTTGAATCCGATCAGACCGAAAAGCACAATCGCGATATTCATCACGATGGCCAGAACCGGACGTTGTAAGCTTAATGCGGAAATATTCATAACTGGAACTTTGCAGCTTCCCGGCATACAACCGGATGGCTACTTTTTATTATTAATGATCTTACCTGCCTGTACCGGTGCATCAGGACGTATGCTCAGCAGACCGGTTACCACTACGGTGTCTCCGGCTTTTACTCCCTCCAGAATCTGAATCCTGGATGAATCCCTGACACCCGTGGTGATATCAGTAAAGGAGGCGATACCATTTTTTATCAATACAGCTTTTTTACCTCTTGCCTGTGGTAAAACAGCCTGGGTGGGAATCAGGAGCGCATTGGTGTCCGGGGCAAAGGTCAGCAGCACTTTGGCAAAAGCACCTGGCAGCAGGTTGTTGTCCTTGCTCATTACCTGGGCACGTACAAGAAGGCTTCGGGTATTTTCAGTAACATTTGATTCGGTAGCAGTAATGCGGGCGCTATGTGTTTTATCAGAACCCTCAAAACGGAAACTGACCTGTTGCCCGGCTTTTAACTGGGATGTATACTTTTCGGGAACGGAAAAATCAAGTTTGAGCTGATCAGTCTGGTTAATGACCGCGATTACAGAAGCGGGTGAAACATAGGCACCGGTACTGATATTACGGAGACCCAGTTTACCGCCAAACGGGGCCCTTACTTCCGTCTTGGAAATACTGGTCTGGATGATTCCGATATCGGCTTTCAGGTTATTCACCTGCAGCAGGCTGATATCATAATCCTGCTGACTGATACCTTGAATTTTCAGCAACTGCGATTGCCGTTCTTCCGTTTTTTCTGCCAGCGCCAGTTGTACCTGTAGTTTTTTTAACTGAGCCTGCAGGTCGCCATCGTATAATTTGGCGAGTAATGCGCCTTTGCCAATGTTTTTCCCTTCTGCCGGGTTCAGGTATACAATCCGGCCGGATACTTCCGGGTGTACTTCCACCATTTCATTCGAAACGATATTTCCGGGTACTTCTATGGATTCGCCGAATGATTCCTGTCTGACGATATAAACATCCACGCGCATAGCGGGTGCTTTAACGCCGGGGGCACCGGCTTGCGGCGGGGCGATCTTGTTTTTCTTCTCACCGCAGGAAACGGCGATTAATGCAGAAAAAACGATAAGTGTATACGTAATGATTCTCATGTGTGTGTAAGCGGCAATTGGTAAAAAAAACAGGATATAAAGGTAACTGTAAAAGTTTAGCTATTGGACGCAAAAACTTTCCCATTCCTTCACAGAAACGGATTGAATTATAAACGGTTTTCCTGTATGATAAGGGGGGCGGATCAGGTTTTGGGGAGGAGGGTGCGTTTTATCCGGTTTGATTTATGCAGGAGGTCCTGTTTTTCCTTGCTGAGCACCGTTACATGACCCATTTTCCGGCCGGGCTTGGTTTGCTTTTTTCCGTATAAATGCACAAATGCATTATCAATTTTCAACACCTCTTCCAGTCCTTCGTATCGGACAGCTCCGCTGAAACCTTCGGCGCCGATGATATTAACCATGATGGATGGAAGAATGGCGTCTGTATTGCCGAGGGGATATCCCAGCATTACCCGCCAGAGCATATCGAACTGGGAGCTGTAATGGGCTTCAATCGTATGGTGGCCGCTGTTATGTACGCGGGGCGCCGTTTCGTTGACGAGCACGTCATCCTTTGTATCTACAAACATTTCAACGGCAAAAACCCCCGGGGATTTAAAGTTCCGGGCTACCGTAAGGGCAATGGCTTCCACCCGGTAAAGTGTTTGGGTACTGAGTTCGGCCGGACAAAGCTGGTAGTCGAGCAGATTCAGTTCCGGATCAAACAGCATTTCCACCGGGGGATACAGCGCTGTTTCACCTTTTTCGTTAATGGCGACCATCTGGGCTATCTCTTTACTGATGGGCACCATTTTTTCCAGTACCGAAGGAGCCGTAAAACCTTTGGCCATATCATCCCGGGTCCGGATCAGCTGAACACCTTTTCCATCATAACCACCTTCCCCGATTTTATGTACCGCAGGTAAGAAATCAACGGCTTCTTCCAGTTCACGGAGATTTTCGGTAATTATAAAGGCAGCCGTGGGAATCTGGTGGTTCCGGTAATATTCCTTTTGCAGGATCTTGTTCTTAATGGTACGCAAAACAGCTGGCCTGGGAAATACTTTCACACCTTCTGATTCAAGTTGCTCTAATGCTTCAACATTCACATTTTCAATCTCTATGGTGATTGCATCTAAACTTTTTCCAAAGTTGTAGACCGCATCGAAATCCCGGATATCTCCTTGTGTGAAATGATGGCATAAATGAGCCGCCGGGCATTCTGCATCGTTTTCCAGCACGTGTACGGTGACAGGGTAATTGGCGGCAGCCTGCAGCAGCATACGACCCAGTTGCCCTCCACCCAGAATACCCACCTGTGGCGTTTTCGTTTTATCAGTATATGCTGTGCTCATGGTAATTTTTTAAGGGCCTCACGGGAGCGGTTTATCCATTCCCGGTGATGCCTTTTTTCCACCCGGCTGAGTTGTGGTGCTTCCGAAACAATGTCATCCAGCAGCTTCCTTGCCTCCTCCGGCCGGTTGTTTTGTTGTAAAAATAGGGAATAACAATAACGGGCTTCAAAGTTTGAAAAACGGCCTTTTAGTGTCATGAATTCTTTTTCAGCTAAATCTTGTTGCCCACTGTTTCCCAGTGATATAGCGTATAAAATCTGGGTTTTAGAACGAGGGAATTGTGGTAAATGACTGATCTTTTTAGCGAGTTGAATCACGGCTGTATAATTCTTGTCCAGATAATGGGCTTTAATCAGTTGGTTAATGCCATGTTCATTTTCCGCAAAAGCACCCGTTAAGCAATTTTCGTACATATCAATGGCTTCCCTGGTTCTGCCGGCAGCCAGATAAGCATCTGCCAGTGCAATACGGTTATTAAAGCTGTCTGAAAAGCGAAGATTTTCTTCCAGTTTCCGGATTGATCCGGAGGGCCGGATAATCTCACCAACACCGGACTGGACGGAATTCAGCTGGTTGCGCGTGATTATTTCAGAAAAAATATAAACCAGTGAACCGACCAGCGGCAAAAAGACAATCAGCCAGATCCAGTTTTGCGTATTCCCTTTGCGTACGCAGTGAAACACACAAATACCCTGTATAACAACCGTAATGATGTAAAAAGTAGTACTGAAAAAGAACATGCCGGTTCTCTTTTTTTGAATGAGGCCAAAAATAGGGATTTAGGATTTTAATTCCTGCAGTTAAATTTCAAAGAGCCGGTTGTCTTTTTTTAAAAAGTCTCTACCTTTATCGTGTGATCCCCGACTATCCCCATAAAGTATTCACCGACGAACGCAGCCTCTTCAGTCTGCTCATGCAGACCCTGGCAATGGATCGCCTGTTTTAACGCGGTCGCCTTTCCCCTTTGACCGCTTCTGGTAATAGAATAATTAATTTCTTTTAACAGCCCGATGGGCAAACAGGAGGATGTATGCAAACAACTACCAACGAAACAATGCTGGCCAACCCGGCCGATTTCCTGCCACTTGAAGGAACCGATTATGTGGAACTTTATGTTGGCAATGCCAAACAGGCGGCCCATTATTATATGAGTGCTTTTGGTTTTCAGGCACTGGCCTATGCCGGTCCGGAAACTGGTGTGAAAGACCGTTGCAGTTATGCGGTCCGTCAACATAAACTCACTTTTGTACTGACAACACCGTTGCGTGCGGGTAACCCCATCGCCGACCATATCTATAAACATGGAGATGGGGTGAAAGCCCTTTCGCTGCGTGTGCCTGATGCCACCCGGGCCTGGGAAGAAACAACCAAAAGAGGAGCCAGGTCATATATGGAACCGGTACGCCTGCAGGATGATAACGGCGAACTGGTGATGAGCGGCATCCATACTTACGGGGATACGGTTCACCTTTTTATTGAGCGGAGGAATTATACGGGTGTATTCATGCCGGGTTTCCGGGCCTGGTCAAACCCTTATTTTCAACCGGCGGATACCGGTCTGCTGTATGTGGATCATTGTGTGGGGAATGTTGGCTGGAACCAGATGAATCCCTGGGTGAAATTCTATGAAGAAGTAATGGGCTTCAAGAATATCCTCTCCTTCGATGATGAGGATATCTCCACAGAATATTCAGCCCTGATGAGCAAAGTGATGAGCAGCGGGAATGGCTTTGTAAAATTCCCGATCAATGAACCCGCCGAGGGAAAGAAAAAAAGCCAGGTGGAGGAATACCTTGATTTTTATGACGGGGAAGGTTGCCAGCATGTGGCTCTGGCCACCAACGATATTGTAAAAACGGTACGTGAACTGCAGGCAAGGGGTGTGGAATTCCTGAAAGTACCCACTTCTTATTATGATGACCTGATCAGCCGGGTCGGACAGATTGATGAAGACCTGGCACCGTTGCGTGAACTTGGCATCCTTGTGGATCGGGATAATGAAGGGTATCTGTTGCAATTGTTTTCCAAACCGGTGGAAGACCGGCCAACGCTTTTCTTTGAAATTATCCAACGGAAGGGGGCAAAGAGTTTTGGGAAAGGCAATTTCAAAGCACTTTTTGAAGCAATAGAACGTGAGCAGGATGCCCGGGGAAATCTCTGAGCCGGCTGGAGGAACTACGCAGTATTAACAGCTTTTTGGTCATATTTCACAGCCCGTTTCTGTTGCCTGCAAGGTTTTTGAGTATCTTTACGCAGCATCAGCGGAGCTCAACTAACCCGCCGCTGATCAGGATCCTGATGATGTGGAAAAACCTTTTTTTGTTTTTTTTCCTGCTGGTACCGGTAGCGGTCATCCAGGCACAACCCGTGGCCGGACCGTCAAAAAGCGGATCCAATGCGTATTCCTTTATTGATTATCAGAAAAGCTTTCCCCGACCGGGTGAAGCGCTGGAACGCAAGGAAGATACCTTGCAAAAACAGTTTGAAGCCAAAAAACTGAAGTGGCCGGCCCGTTATCTGTATATCCGTTCTTTTAAATATGACAGCCAGCTGGAAGTATGGGTAAAAAATGAAATAAAGGATAATTTTCAGTTATTCAAAACATACAAAGTATGTGCATTGGCCGGTTCGCTGGGACCCAAGCGTATGCAGGGGGATTACCAGGTGCCGGAAGGTTTTTATTATATCAATGAATTCAATCCCAAAAGTTCCTATTATTTATCACTTGGTTTGAATTATCCGAATGCGTCGGATAAGATACTCAGTGATTCACTAAAACCCGGAAGTGAGATTTATATTCATGGCAGTTGCGTGACGGTGGGTTGTATTCCGATCACAGACCAGCAGATAGATGAATTATATATCCTGGCGGCGCATGCCAAAAACAGTGGGCAGGATTTTATCCCTGTACATATTTTTCCCATCCGTTACAATGTGGAGAAAAGTGTAAAGTACCTGGAAAGCCTGACCAAGGAGGATCCAGATCTGAAAAAATTTACTGACCGGCTGGAAGACGCATTTGATTATTTCGAAAAATTTCATCAGGTCCCTGTGGTCATGATCGGGGATAAAGGAGAATATATTATCAATGAAGCGGCCCCGCGCAGGCCAAAGCAGGTGCAGGTGGCTGAGGTTAAAAAACCGGTGAAAAGAACACCCGTACCACACCGGGTACGAGATGTGGAAATTCTGGCTGAAGCCGTACACCAGTGGCCGCAGTTTCCCGGCGGGGGAGAGGCCTTCATGAAATACCTGGACCAATTGGGTAAAGACCTGACTTCCTATCTTCCCCAGGGGATGCAGAAAGCCTTTGTACAAGTGGAATTCATTATTGATAAGGACGGGGTGCCGGTCAATATAAAAGTATTGAAGGGATTCAGGGATGGCGAAGACTTCAATGATGAACTGATTACCCGGCTGGAAAATATGGGCACCTGGGAACCCGCTCAGTTAAATGATAAACCGGTCGCCAAAAAACTCATTCAGACAATTACCGTCGGCGCCGGCCGCTGAGATTTTATACAATTAATAACTGAATGGTTTCAGTTGTCTGTTGCCGGAGTAATACCCGTTTTCCGCTGATCAGTTCATTCAGTTTTTCAGATGTATAATGGCGAACGGTCAGTAATGACAATCCCTTTTGAATCTGTACATCCAGGAACTTCGCGGCTTCCTGCGCCAGTTTTCCGATTTTTTCCTGACGATCATCCAGCACACAGAGAAAACTGATGGCTCCGTTCTGCGTAAGATTGGGCCGTATATGCAGTTGTTCAAACAAATGATACAGATGTCCGACATGTTGTTCCCCGATAAAAGAGAAATCCCGTGATGCCATTTCCACCAATACCTGGTTTTCTTTCAGTACAATCACCGGTGGCAGCGGCGGAATGGGCTGGTTGTGAATGACCGTACCCGGCAACGAGGGATCCAGAAAACACTTTACATAGAGAGGGATGCTCTTATTCTGAAGTGGCTTTATGGTCTTCGGGTGAATCACCTGCGCTCCATAATAGGCCATCTCAATAACTTCTTTATAATTCAGTTCAGGTAATGCAACGGCATCAGGAAACTGTTTCGGGTCCGCATTCATCACCGATTCCACATCTTTCCAGATAGTCTGGCTTTCCGCATCCAGCATATTGGCAAATACGGCTGCTGAATAATCACTGCCCTCACGGCCAAGGGTAGTACTTTCATTTTCATCTGTAGCCCCGATAAAGCCCTGGGTAATGATTACCGGTGTTTTTTCAAAAACAGGAAGCACCCGTTCCTTCACATTAGTGAGGGTGAAATCCCAGTCAATTCCGGCATCTCTGAAATCATCGTCGGTCCGGAAAATATCACGTACATCCAGCCACGTATTGGTAACTCCGGTTTCATTCAGGTAAGCACTGATAATGGCAGTGGAAAGCAACTCGCCGGCACATACGATCTGGTCATAGTAGTAATCATATTCACGCACCGGCTGGTCATGCAGCAGCCATTCCACTTCTGTGAAAAAATCCTGCAGCTGCGCGGCACAAACCGGGTATTGCCTGCCTAGCAGGTCGCCGGCCGTTGCCAGGTGTTGCTGTTTTACCTGGTCAAACAGGTGAAGCGCCTCTTCCTTATTTCCGGTGAAAAACGCATCGGCTACTTTTTCCAGCGCATTGGTGGTTTTGCCCATGGCGGAAATGATGACCATGGTCCGGCCGGTCCGGTACGACTGCATGATACGGGCCAGGTTCTGTATCCGGTCCACACTGTTGACGGATGCCCCGCCGAATTTGAACACTTTCATGGTTTACTGATAATCCGGCAAATGTCGTTAATATTCGGGTTTCCTTCGCTATTTGTCCGGCTTTTAAACTCCCGTTCATTCCCGTACATTTGTTACTTAAACCACCCCATATGAATTTTAACCGGCAGATACAGACCCTTGATGAATTCACGATCCAGCAGCTGCGTGATTTTCCGGAAGCCACCGGTGAGTTATCCCATCTCCTGAGAAATATCGGTCTCGCGGCCAAACGGGTCAATGTGGAAGTAAACAAAGCCGGTTTAGTGGATATCCTGGGAGACGCGGGGACGATTAATGTGCAGGGAGAGGAAGTGAAAAAGCTGGATATTTTTGCCAACGACCAGTTTACCCGGGTACTCCATCACGGTATCGCCTGTGCCGGTATTGCCAGTGAGGAGCTGGATGATTTTGTGGCTTTTGATGATGCGAAGAGTGTGAATTCCAAATATGTTTGTCTTTTTGATCCGCTCGATGGCAGTGCCAATATTGATGTGAATGTATCCATCGGTACCATATTTAGTGTATACCGTCGCGTTACTCCCGTCGGTACCGTGGTGACCCGGGAGGATTTTCTGCAGCCGGGTAATCAGCAGGTGGCCGCCGGTTATATAGTTTATGGATCCTCCACCATGATGGTGTATGCCACCCGCCGTGGCGTCAACGGGTTTACCCTGGATCCTTCCATCGGCGAATGGACATTGAGTCATCCGGATATTACCTGTCCGGATATGGGGCGTATTTATTCCGTTAACCACGGTAATTTTTTCAAATACGACGAGGGGGTGCGTAATTACATTACGGCCTGCCAGCAAAAAGATAAAACCAACGGCGGCCCCTATACCCAACGGTATATCGGCAGTATGGTCTCCGATGTACACCGCAACCTGATCAAAGGGGGCATTTTCATGTACCCGGGCACAATTACGAAACCCAACGGGAAACTCAGGTTATTATATGAGTGTAATCCGTTTGCCTTTATCGTAACCAAGGCCGGCGGGCGGGCCACCAATGGAAAAATTCCAACACTGGACGTAATACCAACAGAACTTCACCAACGGTCACCCTTCTTTGTGGGCAGCAGCCGTATGATGGATGAACTGGAAACTTATTTATAAAAAATGGCAGGTACAATAATTTCAGTCAATAACCTGGTTAAAAATTACGGCCAGTTTCAGGCCGTGAAGGGGATATCCTTTGACGTTTTTGAAGGAGAAATATTCGGGTTGCTGGGTCCGAACGGTGCCGGCAAGTCCACCACGCTGGAAATCATTGAAACACTGCGGGAGAAAACCAGCGGTACCGTGATTGTGGATGGATTTGATCTGGATAAACAACCCCAGGAAATTAAAAAAATCATCGGGGTACAGTTGCAGACCAGTGGTTACTACCCGGGGCTGAACCTGCTGCAGTTAATTGAGCTGTTCTGTGGTTTATATAACCGGGATGTGGATCCGATGGAGCTGCTGGAAATGGTAAATCTCAAAGACAAAGCAAAGGCTAAAGTAAAAGAACTGAGTGGCGGACAGAAGCAACGGTTTTCAGTAGCCACCACGCTGATCAACGAACCCCGGATTATCTTTCTGGATGAACCCACTACCGGACTGGATCCGCAGGCCAGACGAAGCCTGTGGGAACTGGTGAGAAATATCAGGGCACGCGGTACCACCGTCATCATCACCACACATTATATGGATGAGGCGGAATACCTCTGCGACCGGGTGGCCATTATTGATGCCGGTAAAATAATCGGGCTGGACACACCCGATAAGATGATCGATGACCTGGTAGCTTCCGGTTTTGAACGGCCCAAAGAAATGAAAATGGCCAACCTGGAAGATGTTTTTATTCATTTAACCGGACACTCGCTCAGGGAAGACTGAGCCCGTTTTATAAGTTAGCATGTCAGAGTATGAGTACACAAAATAAATTACGCGAATTTATGCAAGGAAAATTAGATGCACAGAAAGCCGCAGGACTGGCTTTTATGAGCGAAAACAAAAACAAACCGGGCGTTACGGAACTGCCTGAAGGAATTCAGTATGAAGTGATCAAAGAAGGCACCGGCGCTCAGCCATTGCTGCGCGAAACGGTGAAAGCCCATTATAAGGGATCCCTGCTGGATGGAAAGGAGTTTGATAATTCCTTTAAACGCGGGCAGCCTTTTTCTGCTCCGCTGACGGCGCTGATCAAGGGCTGGCAGATCGCCTTACCCCTGATGAAAGAAGGCAGTCACTGGCGTCTGTGGATTCCTTCTCACCTGGCTTATGGTGACAGAGGTGCAGGCAGTGATATTCCCGGAGGAGCCACACTGGTATTTGAAGTGGAACTGATCCAGGTTGTAAAATAAAACATACATATGACCACCGACCCCCGTTATCCGATCGGCGAGTATGAACCGCAGCCGTTTTCCATTGAACAGAAAATAGAATGGCTGGCTGATCTTAAATTTCTGCCCCTGCTGCTGGAGAATGCCCTCCTGAATCTGGATGAGGCCCAGTTGCATACGCCTTACCGGGACGGGGGCTGGACGGTTCATCAGCTGGTGCACCATGTGGCCGACAGCCATATGAATGCTTACTGCCGGTTTAAACTGATACTTACAGAAGACAACCCGACCATAAAAACATACGAGGAACAGCTTTGGGCTGAACTGAATGATGTAAAAAAACTGCCGGTCAATATTTCCATCACGCTTTTACATGCCTTGCATGCCCGCTGGTATGAGGCGTTAAAGTATGTAACCGATGATGAGTGGAATAACAAAACGGCCTTTCATCCCGGTCTTAAAAAAACCGTCCGTCTCTGGACCCTTCTGGGTATGTATGCCTGGCATGGCAAACACCATGTGGCGCATATAACCACATTGCGGGAAAGGAACGGATGGTAAGTGAGAGTTGTGAGTTGCGGGATGTGAGATGTGGGAAAATCCTGTAAAACCAGAATTGATTATTTATAAAGTAAAAACTCCAGAGAACAGGCTGTTCCCTGGCACCCGGCACCGGACACCTGAAATATGAAATGGAAAACGCTCTTCTCCGAATATCTCTTTAACGACCGCTGGTTCAAGGTCCGCCGGGATCGTTGTGAAACACCGGGTGGTAAGATCGTGGATCCTTATTATGTATATGAATTTGCCACCTGGGTGGGTGCCTTGCCCGTAACAGAAGAAGGAAAAATTATCATGATCCGTCAGTACCGGCATGCTGTCGGAGAAGTATGTATTGAAATTCCGGGCGGCTGTGTGGATGATACCGATGTATCTCATGAAGCGGCCATCAGACGGGAGCTGCTGGAAGAGACCGGCTATACTTTCAGCCAGGTTGACTACCTCGGAAAAATATCCCCCAATCCCTCCACGAATACAAATTACCTGCACATGTACCTGGCGCGTGGCGGGAAAAAAGTGGCGGCGCAGGAACTGGATGAAAACGAAGAAATCGAAGTGATTGAAATGAGTATGGATGAACTCAAGCATCTGTTGCGTACCAATCAGCTGCTGCAATCCATGCACGTCAGCTGTATTTTATACGGATTGGAAAAAATGGGGGAGCTGAAATATTAGTCAAAGAAAAATAAGGCTTCCAGCAGGAACGTGAAGCTTTCGGTATAGTCGTTTTTCCAGCAGGCATTAACAGCAGACTGGCTTACTTCACCAACCAGAAAGATACTGCCGCACACAACGATCATATCCTTACTGCCGGCTTTGGTTGAGGCTGCGTATATGGCCGTGTTGACAGAAGTATAAGAATTCCCTTTTAATCCGAACTCAGCTGCAGAGGTGGCAAGATCCTGTGCTTCCAGTGCCCGTGGTATACCGGCCTGAGTAAAATAATAAACTGCCTTTTCCGGTAACCGCTGTAGCACTTTCCGTACGTCTTTATCCTTCACCATTCCCAATACAAGGTGAAGTTTATCATGGGGAGTGACTTTGATTTGTTCAAGCAACTGATCTATCCCATCCACATTATGTGCCACATCGAGTACCAGCAGCGGGTTCGTATGAATGATTTCCCATCGGCCATGGAGTCCCGCTATTTTTTTGGAATGCTGCAAACCCTGTTGAATATCCGCTTCCCGGATCGTCCAGCCTTTAGACTGCAGCACATTACAAGTGGTTAAAACGGTCAGCAGGTTTTTCGTTTGGTAAATGCCGGGCAGATCCAGCTGATAAATTTGATGTGTGTACTTTTTTTTATCCAGTACATCCACTTCCAGCAACTGGTTTTCCCATTGCCGGTTCATGGCCTCATACTGTTGCGGGGCAAAATACAGCGGACTGTTTTTTTCAGCCGCCGTTTTTTCAAAAACCGGCAATGATTCCGGAATGGTTTCGCCGATGACCACCGGAATATTTTCTTTGATGATACCGGCTTTTTCAAACGCGATTTTCTCCAACGTATCACCCAGCAGGTTCATATGATCCCAGCCGATATTGGTAATCACGGCTACTTCGGGTAAAATGATATTGGTACTGTCGAGCCGGCCGCCCAGCCCGGTTTCAATGATGGCGATATCCACTTTCTCCCGGGCAAAGTAATCGAAGGCCATCGCTACCGTTACTTCAAAGAAGCTGGGATCCATTTGCCCGATCTGTGGTTGTATCCTTTCAGTAAAATCCACCACGGCATCTTTGCTGATCATTTCCCCGTTGACTTTAATCCGTTCCCTGAAATCCTTGAGATGCGGCGACGTATATAAGCCCGTTTTATATCCGGCTGTTTGCAGGATGGCCGCCAGCATGTGGCTGACCGAACCTTTGCCATTGGTACCGGCAATATGCACGGACCTGAATTGATGCTGCGGATTCCCGATGGCTTCGCAAAGTGCAATAGTATTGTGCAGATCTTCTTTATAGGCTGCGGCACCGATCCGGCTGAACATCGGCAGCCGGCTATATAAATACTCCAGTGTCTGGTTGTAATCCATTCATACAAAAGTAGGACTTGCCCCCATAAAAAAGCCATCCGCAGTGGCGGATGGCAATGGCAGGAATCATGTATACTTAATTAACCCGAAATTCAAAACGTACAGTAACAGCAGATTCGTGGTCAGAAGGATTAAATTTTATGTTCTTGAGATAACGAATTATTGCTTCTTTATATGCTGTACTGGTTTGTGTGGAACCTTTTGCAATATTGACAAGTTTCCCTGTGCCTTCTGGGGAAACATTAATAATTGCGTAAATAGTTGCTTTTTCCAGATCTCCCGGGAAAGAGTAGCTACGTACAATTCTTCGATCCCCATCTGTTACTTTCGGGCCATTACCCGTACCGGTTCCCGATCCGTTACCGCCACCGATACCTGTGCCCGTTCCTCCACCCACACCTGATCCGTTGCCTACACCTGCACCAGTACCTGTTCCACCGCTTTTATTGTAATCATCTGCCGCGCCACCGCCGCGACCTGTGCCGGTGGTGGTTTTACCCAATACCGCTTTTGGCCTGGGCGGTGCCGGGTTTTCAATTACTTTCGGCTCTTTGGTTGTATTAGATGTGTTCGTGATTTTAGTAGCATTGGGTTTAGTCACCGCAATGGGTTTATGTATGGCCGGACTGTTACTGTTATCCTCCGGTTCTTTCACTTCCTGTGAAGGTTCATTCTCACCGGGAGGCATAGCGGCCGCATTGGCAACACCGGGGTCACCGGCCGCCTGAACAGGATTGCCACCGCCGCCACCACCTTCTTCTTCCGGAGGCAGGGGTGGATCAGGAGGCAGATTGAGTTCTACTTCAATACCGGGCAATTCCACGGCTTTTTCAAATACCGGCATCTTCCATTTCAGGAGAAACATCAGGATGACAAAAAGTACGGCAAAAATGGCCGTAATCACTGCCGCCCTGGAACGGTATTGCGCTTCTAATGAAACCGACATAGTGTGCACGTTATTCATACAAATTTAACGGTTGGGTGTGAATTCAATGGCCTGTTGTTTATACACAGTTGTTATTAACGATGCAAACCCTGTGCAACTTGCATAGCCAATGCAGTTTTAAATGTTAAGATTGTCCAAAAGCCGTTATTTCCTGAGGTTGGCGAGGAGCAGCCCGGCTATTACCAGCCCGAAACTGATTAAATGCACCTGGTTTATTTGTTCTCCCAGGATAAAAACGGCTTCTGTAGTACTGAATACCGGGATCAGGTTGCCGAATATAGCTGCCCGGCCGGCTCCCAGATTACGGATGGCAATATTCCAGATCCAAAAACAGATCACGGATGCTCCCAGTCCCAGGTATAGTATAATCAGCAGGGTATTCATCTTCCATATGACAGGAGCCGCTCCAGCGCTTTCCCGGATATAAAAGGGCAGCAATAGCAGGGTACCCAGGGCAAACACCACAAAGAGAAAATTGACCGGCGTTACAGCGGCCGGTTTGCGTTTTACCATGGTATTGTAAATGGCAAAAGCGAGTCCGGCTCCCAGGACCCAGGTATCACCGCGGGTAAATGAGAGATGCAACAGATTATGCCAGTCGCCTTTTGCTAATAAAAACAGAATGCCCGTGATGCACAAGAGCAGGCCGGCTACCCTGGGGGCGTGAATTTTTTCTTTTAAAAAAATACGCGCAAACAAAACGGAAAACACCGGGGAAGAAGTAGTCCCGATCAGGGCCAGGTTAATCGCCGTGGTATATCGGGCGCCGATATATATGAACGTATTGAAAATGGAAATGCCGGTAGCGGCAGCCAGTAAAAAATAGGGGAGCGATTTTTTTACCACCGGCCATTCCTTCCTGAAGGCCGGCCAGGCAAAAGGCAGGATCAGTAAAGTAGCGGTCAGCCATCGGTAGAAAGCCAGGCTCACCGGGGGGATTTCTTTGTAAATACCACGGGCCAGCACAAAATTCCAGGACCAGATAAAAGTAGCCAGTATGGCAACCAGAATACCGGTGATCACCTGTTTTCGGGCTTGCTGTGTCATGTATTAAAAATGGGCAAAATCGTTCGCAAAATCACCTTTGATCCGCTCCATGGGCGGATTGAAATAACCGTATTTCAGGTCAGGAAATTCTTCCCGGATCAGATCCTGCAGTTGTTTTACCCCAAGACAATCGCCTGTTTCGGCCACGCCAATCTTACCCAGATACCAGTCAGGGTCAATATTGAAATTCCGCCATTGAATCATTTTCAATCCGGTTTCCCGGATCAGTTTGCGTAACGCTTCGTACTCGGCTTCAGAATCCGTCATACCCGGGAAAACGAAATAATTGATCGAGGTCCAGCCACCGAATGAGGTCATTACTTTCAGGCTCTCGATGATATCTTCAAATTCATAATTATTTGGCCGGTAGTAGGGCATATATATTTCCCTTCTGGCCGAATTGGTACTTACGCGGATGGAATCCAGGCCTGCTTCGCATAATTTTCTCACAGCTTCCGGATTGGAGCCATTGGTGTTGATATTGATGCTTCCTTTCTTTGTATGCTTTCTGATTTCAATAATGGCCTCACTTATTGTTTCCCACATCAGGAGTGGTTCGCCTTCGCAACCCTGGCCAAAACTGATAATCGGGAAAGGAGCGGTTTCCAGGTGTGGAACAGTAAACTCAACGATTTCCTCCGCAGTAGGCTTGAACGAAAGACGGTCCTGGGTGGATACGATTGGTTCTTCATCGGGTTGCAGGGAAATACAACCCACACAATTGGCATTACAGGCCGGTGATGCAGGCACGGGACATTCCCAGCGGCCTAAGGCAAAATTTCTGGCAGCCGGACAGGTGTACGTGAGTGCACAATTTTCCATCAGGTGTTTTACCAAACGGTTATGCGGGTAATGTTGCAAAAGGGACTTTGCACCATGTTCCACTTTTTTCCCGTCATAGCCTGAACATTCCTGGCGTATATCCGCTTCAATCCGCACGGCGGGCACATAGAATTTATCATCCAGCCAGCCGGCAGTGGTATAACAAAACAAAGGGAGGGTAGGCGCATCAGGCGCGGTTTCGTATGCGGCCAGGTATAAACCGGTATGCGCGGGTGGGATAAAAGCGGCCACGGCCCATCCCTTATCACAAAGCCGCATTTCGCCCGTTTCCACATCAATACCAATGCCCCTGCGTCCGGGTAATTCATATAAAGAACCGCCATCCGGCAATTCAATCCAGTCTTCTTCCGGAATTTCCACCGCATCCCAGCCCGTACGGCCGGCTACATACAGGGATGTGTCTTCGAATATATTACCCTTACCGTCGGAGTAAAGGATATAGGGAGATTGGGCGATAGGCATCCGGCAAAATTACAGCAAATGCCGCATCATTGATCATTTTACTGCTGCCAGTTGCACCCGGCAAAACTGGTTGAATTCCGTTTCATCCACGGGATTATTTTCATCAATCAGCTGCTGGAAAATTTTATTATTCCTGAAATCTACGGTCAGTAACCCGTCCTTGAGGATAAGATTATTCAGTTCATCCCATTCGTGCCGGCCAGAAAATAAAGAAGGCAATTGAATATACTCTCTGGTGATATATACCCTGAATTCCCGTTTTGAAATGCCATAAAGTACAGACAACAAAAGGGCCACAGATCCGATAATGTAAAAATGAAAAAGCAATATCCAGATGGCCGGTAAAAAATACAGGCTCTGCTGCAAGCCGCCGAAACGTTTACGTTTTTTACGAAAAAAGTATTCTATGCTGAAGAAAACAAGGGTGAGTACAATTCCGGATGCGGCCCATTTCCGCTGATCGTTATCCACGGATGCAACCAGCAGGTAAACGAAACCGGCCATATGCAGGCTGAAGAGCATCCAGCCCATCAGGTCGTAGGTCTTCGTCTTTGTGTTCGGAATGATCAGTGTATAGTCAGCAGCAACCGGCATCCCTTATGAATTTGACGTCACCAGCAGATTACATAATTTGAACAGGACCCGGGCGCCCACATTGGCATTCCAGTCGGAATCACTGACGCCCACTTCGCAAAGGTCGAAACCGATGATCTTCTTGCCGCTTTCCCGGAGTATTTTCAACATATAGTATACTTCTTCCAGTTCAAAACCACCGGGTACCGGGGTACCGGTATGCGGACAAAGTTTGCGGTCCAGTCCGTCAATATCAAAGCTGATATATACTTTTTCAGGAAGCTGACTGATGATTTCCTCCGCGATATGTTTCCAGGTATCCCCGCAGTACTGTCGTTCCTTGATTTCGCGGTCGAAATAGGCAATGACTCTGTATCCGCTGTTTATGATATAATCCCATTCCACCTGGCTGTAGTCGCGGAGACCTACCTGCAATACTTTCTGCAGGTGCGGCACTTCTTTCAGCGCATTAAACATGATACTGGCATGGGAATGTTTAAATCCTTCGTAGGTATCGCGCAGGTCACAGTGGGCATCAATCTGCAGGATGCCGAATTCCCCGTGTTTTTCTCCCAGTGCTTTCATATAACCTAAGGGGACACTGTGGTCGCCCCCCAGAATCCCTACCAGTTTATTCTGTTCCAGTAAGGCCTTGCTTTGTTCATGCATCCATTCCGTCAGGAATACGCCGCCCTCGTTTACTTCCTTCAGGGTCTTGCACATAAACTGATTGGCATTTACATCATCCCCTTTGGAAATATAATCGATGTACAACTCAGCTTCTTTGCGCAGGTAGTCGCTTTTCATCAGGATTTTACGGTCTACCGGACGCATAAAAAATCCCTGCTTCCAGGCATCCGGCATTTCAGGATCAAAGAGATCGACCTGATAGCTGGCTTTCAGAATGGCTTCCGGGGCACGGGCCGTTCCGGCTCCATAGCTCACCGTTACTTCCCAGGGCACGGGAAGGATGATCAGCCGGGCACTTTCTTCATCGGTGGGCAAACCGAAAATATTGTTATTGGGATTACTGACGCTGTTAGGGTCGTAGGAGGATAGGTCAACCATTTTTTTAATATTGAAAAACAGTGCAAGTTAACGGGGATTTGGATTGTGGCAAAAAAGATTCGGGTAGCCCCGGCGGGACAAAAAAAATCCCGCGGGAAGCGGGATTTAATCAGGTGAGAAATATTTTATTTCGGGTGACTGAGATTTTTCAGGTGATGCACGTGTGAAGCCAGCGCCACCCGCATTTTCGGGTATTCAATGTATTTGATATTGAAATCGGCACAGGCCTGTTTAATGATTTTGCTGATAGCCGGGTAATGCACGTGGGATATTTTAGGGAACAGGTGGTGCTCTACCTGGAAATTCAGACCGCCAACCAGCCAGGAAATCACTTTATTATCCGTGGCAAAATTGGCTGTTGTTTTCAGCTGGTGAATAGCCCATTCATCTTCCATTTTGTTATGGCTGTCAGCATGGGGAAACTGCGTGTCTTCCACTGTATGCGCCAGCTGGAAAACAATGCTCAGTACAAATCCGGCAAAGAGACCAAACACCAGGTAACCAATCAGCCAGGAGCTGAATCCGACCTGCACGATGGGAACCACCACGAAAATGAAAATATTTAATACTTTAAAACCCCAGAAGGAGATATGATCCACGGCACTCATGGGCTTCAGGGGCACGTCGCCGATCTTCTTCCGGAAATATTTTTTATAGTCCGTTACAAAAACCCACCAGATATAAAGCAATGAGTATGCGGCCCAGAAATACCAGTGCTGGAAGCGGTGGATTTTATAATATTTCTGCGTATCACAAAGGCGCAGTAAGGGGCGGGCTTCAATATCATCATCCAAACCTTCGATATTGGTATAAGTATGGTGGATGATATTGTGCTTGGTCTTCCACATAAAATTATTGGCGCCCAGGAAATTCAGGGAAAGTCCGGCCATATAATTCACCCATTTGCGGCGGCTGAAACTACCGTGCATACCATCGTGCATGATATTGAAACCGATGGCGGCTGTCAGTCCACCCAAAAGCACGCATTCTGCCAGGGCCAGCCAGGTTACCGGGGTATAAAATACGAGGTGTGTATAGACGGCCACATAGGCCAGCACCAGTACTATTGCTTTAAAATAGAGCTGGAAATTACCGGTATAGGATTTACCGGCTTCAGCGAAATAATCGTTAATCCGCTTTTTTAATTCACTGTGGAAACTTTGGGCATGACCCGAAAACTTTGGAAAATTCATTATACGTACTTATTTCAGCTAACGAAGGTAGTTCATAATGGTCAAACCGGGGCAAAAAATTACTTCCGGGTGACAAGAATCATATACGGTTAAAGTATTGGTAATTTATGGGTTATGTCTCATTTTGGATCAGGGCATCCAGGTTTCTGACCCCCAGTTTTTTTTCACTCAGAAAACCTTCTGCATATTCCACACCAATACGTTTTCCGAATAGTCTGGCCCGGGCAATTACTGAATCAAGAAAGCCGGGTTTGGATATATAGGTCTGAGGTCCTTCCAGGCTCTGTTCGTTGGTGTGGAACTGGGTGGTATAAGCAAGAATCGCCTGCATCCGTTGTTCAAAAACATCACTGATATCGACCATGAAATCGGGTTCATGGTACCAGTCCTGCATATATTGAAGCACATAGGAAGGCCGCCAGCGCACCTGGGGAAGGCCTTGTTCATCGGTGGTTTCAATTTTTGCCAAACCGGCTAAAAAACAACTGTCACTGATCAGGTTGCCGGCCCGTCCATGATCGGGATGACGGTCACGCAAAATATTTCCGATCACCACACCGGGCTGGTATTTACGAATGGCTGCAATAAGCTGTAACTGGTGGGACTCATCATTTCTGAAAAAGCCATCCCGCATTTTCAGGTTTTCACGGGCATGTACACCCATGATCATCGCGGCATTGGCTGCTTCAGTATACCGGGTATCAATACTGCCACGTGTGCCCAGTTCCCCCTGGGTCAGGTCCAGGATAACTACTTTTTTCCCGTTTTTTATTTCGTTGATGATTGTACCGGAACAACCCAGTTCCACATCATCGGGATGAACCCCGATTGCCAGAATATCTGCTTTCATAATATTTAAGTGGCTGTTTTAAGCCCGGCAAAGGTATTTCTTTAAATGGAGAATGTACAAGGTGGGCCTGTCAGCGGGGTCATCGGGCCCTGTACGGATTATTGTACCAGGTGCCGTCAATTTCCTTTACAATATTTTCGATATCCCGGTCCATCTTATTCCGGGCAATGTCCCAATCCTGTTTGAGATTTCCCCCGACAAAAAAAGCGACCGTCTGGTAGAAACGGGCATTCAGTCCGCCCTTGTATTCCTTGATGATTTCATAGCAGTTATTGCCCGTCTGGCGGTTGATCAGTTTCATCAGGATTTTGCCCTGATAGACGGAGAGGTTACTCAATGGTTCGGTAAATTCCTTTTTCAGTTGCTTCTCCCTGGATTTGATAATTTCCTTACGGTCTTTTTTGCCGGTAATACCGGTGAGTTTACTGTTGATATCATTGATAGTGGCACCGGCGATCCGGGCATAGGGATATGTAACGTATACCGCGTTCCGTAACCGGGTCCATTCTTCAATATATTTCCGGAGTTTTTCCGGCGACAGGTTGGAGACCCAGACCATTTCCATTTCTTTATAATTGATGATCTCGGACTGGTACCAGATGGCGGGTAAGATGATGGTGTCATTCGGACCCCATTTTTTCCGCTGCTCCTTCATGTACTGCAAGGCCCATTCCGTGGAGTCGGTAGCCGGTTCCGGCAATACCACCTGGGCACGGAGCATTGACGTGGCGAGTAACAGGCCTGCCAGTAAGGACAAGGGGATATAATTTTTCAGCCGGAAATGCATCTGCATAAAGTTAAATAAAACTCCTGCTTTCTATCCGGATATGACAGGAAAATGCCCCGGATCGCTGTTTCAGAAATGCTAAATTTATCAGGCCGCCGTGTTTTTACGATTGAGCTGTATACGTCTGACCATACTGATCAGTATCCCTATAGCGGTGATATAAACGCCGGCCCAGAGTAATAGTATATATGGGAATCTGTACGCTTTCAGGGTTACATATTTCAGCAGGGCGCCGGATTCTTTAACACCGAGTTCTACTGTTTTATCTGTATTTACCTTCTGCAACTGCAGTACCAGCCCTTCGGAGGGTAATGTATCCGGAATGGAAATCAGGCTGTTTTTGGCATTTGCCATCCGCGAAGTGACTGTATAACTGGAGCCGGTCTTGGCATGTACCACCAGCGGGAGTTCATACAATGCCCCGTCTGTCCCGAATAAATCTTCCGGAACGCTGTCCTTTCTGGACACTTCACTCAGGGTGATAAAGCCATTGCTGTAAAACAGGGTATCTCCGGCTTTGCGGGTATAGGCTTTGAAATTAGCCGTATCCTTCGTGCTTTCAGGATTGGGAATGGACGTGATATAGGTAAACACATCATGATCCCAGTAATGGCGGGCATCCGGATTGGCCATCAGGCCCTCATTGCCTTTATAGTTGACAAAGGCATTCGGGGCGAGAACAAAATCCTCTTTACCGTCAGTACTCTTCACCCGGATCTTATAAAACCATAGTTGTTTTTTCGGGTGAGCCGAATCGCCGAGATAGGTCAGTGAATACCGGCCCATATTCGCGGTCATGTCTTTTACCAGGGTCAGGTTTTCACGGGGATCTTCACCGGGTGCCAGTGGTGCGGGAATACCACCGATATTATTCGACAGAATTTCTTTATTGGATGAGGAGATCAGTATGCCCAACAGTACCATTCCGAATCCAACGTGGGCAATGGAACCACCGGACAACCGGAGTTTGCCTTTTATGCCCAGCCAGATATACGCCGCATTGGCTACTATGGCATAGATGCTGCAGATGACGGCCAGCCAGATGGCGCCAAGGAATACCGGTCCTTTCTTCTCGTAATTGATACCACCGAAAATAAAAAACAGGGCAGCAAAGAACAGCGTAATACCCAATGGGATCAGCATTTTTTTCCAGAAGAATGCCTTTGTGGTGTCCTTATATTTCAGGTATTGCGATACCGCGGTAAGTGCCGCCACTATAATGGCCACATATACCTGGATACTGTTATAGGCAAATTCAGGATCCTCCGGCGGGGCTACATTACGGTTGAATACTTTATTGAAAACAGGCAATGATGTTTTACCAATAATAACAATGGCCGACAGAAAGAATACCAGGGAGCCGATAAACATCCAGAATTCACGGGAATTAATATTCTCTTCCTGTTTTGTACCGGGTACCTGCAGGTTCACCTGGTATAAAAGGAAACCAAGACCACCCAGCAAATTCAGGAACGCCAGCAGGGGTACAATTTTTTCAAAACCGGCCAGGGACGCCAGTTGTATCGCCAGCAGAAATATAACCAGTCCGGCCGTAGCTAACAGCCTGTTTTTTTTGTCCTTCGCCACCAGAATCGCAGCCGGCCAGGTAAATAACAGCAGGAAGAAATACAACTGTACATTCATCCCCAGATCCGTAAATGCGTGTACTGAAGTTTCGCCCAATATCCCGCTGCGTGTCAGGAATGTGGAATACAAGACAAAGGCGAAGGCAAGAATAAAAAAGGTATAAGTGGAACCCAGCGATTGGCCGGTACTTCTGTATATCAGGAGTGTATGCACACCTGCAATACCGATCATCCAGGGTACCAGCGATGCGTTTTCAACGGGATCCCAGGCCCAGTATCCGCCAAAAGTCAGGGATTCATAGGCCCATTGCCCGCCCATCATAATACCTACACCCAGGACGGCCGAGGAGAACAGGGCCCAGGGCAGCGCTGGTTGTGTCCACTCACCGATTTTCTTTTTCCATAACCCGGCTATGGCAAAGGCAAAAGGAATAGTGGCAGAGGCAAATCCCATAAATAAAACCGGCGGATGAATCACCATCCAGTAATTCTGCAGCAGGGGATTAAGATCATTTCCGTCTTTGATTGACTGCATATAGTCCGGACGAATGGGTTGGGTGATATCAAAATTCACATGCATGCCGGGCGCATTGTCAAACACGCCACTTTCACGTAATAAGATAAACGGATTGGTGCCGATTTTTTTACCAAAAATATAGATACCCAGCACCATGGTGGCAAGTGCAAACTGCATTAAACTGAGTACGCTCATCACAGGTGCTTCCCATTCCCCTTTGCGGCGGATCAGAAGTACACCGAGTATGCTATGGCAGACGGTCCACAACAGAAAACTGCCTTCCTGGCCTTCCCAGAAACAGGCCAGCAGGTATTTAAACTCCAGGGAACGGCTGCTGTGCTTCCATGCATAATGGTATTCAAACAGATGGTTATGGATGATATAAAAGAGAATCCCGAAAATGGCAAATACGGAAAACACCTCGGTCAGAAACGCCAACCGGGCCAGTTTTTTCCAGCTGTTACCATCCGTTAATTCTTTAGACTGTGCAGACAGATAATAAGCTACCGATGCCAGCAGCGAGGAAACCAGAGAGAGAATGATAAAGAAATGCCCTAACTGTCCGGGTAATAAATGTTCGCCGATATAGTCCATGCCTGATTATTTGTGATGTGGCCCGCTCTGCCGGGATGCCTGCTTATTTTGCTGATTCATTGCCTGTACCGGCCGGAGTATTACCGGTGGCCGCAGGCATATTACCCGGATGGGTCTTGCCCTGTGCCTGTTCTTCTTTATATTTAGAAGGACATTTGGTTTGAATATCCTTACAGTCAAAAATACCGTTTTGGTATTTGCCCTTGAGTACGAGTTTATCGCTTAATTCCAGATTGTCCGGCTTGGCATTATGATACACTACTTTTACGGATTTACCGGTACTATCTGTAGCCGTAAAACTCAGGTAATTGGCATCCTTTTGTGCGTCATATTCAATCGGCTGGCTCTTATCCAGTTTGGCCATGAGGTGAACAAATTTACCAGGTTTGGCCATTGCGGTTTCAATAGTGTCGTACGTACTGGTGCTGTCCATAAAGGACAATAATATCGCGATTGAACCAGCGATCAGTACCAGTAAAATAATATGGATTTTTTTCATGGTATTTGTTTGCGGGGCAAAGTTAGGCCAATTTTAGCCAACAGGTTGACTCTGTTTAAAGTCCGTGGATATCTGACAAACAAATTCCGGGCCTTGTTTTTTGCCATCCGGATCGTACGCCTATCTTTGTAGCCTAACAGTTGTTAGGATTTAAAAAAATACCCCATATGTTATTCCAACTCACTGAAGAGCAGGAAATGATCCGGCAGGCAGCCCGGGATTTTGCCCGCCAGGAATGTTTACCCGGCGTGATCGAAAGAGATGAAAAGCAGCTTTTCCCACGGGAACAGATTTCAAAACTGGCCGACCTGGGTTTTATGGGTATGATGGTAAAGCCTGAATATGGCGGATCCGGACTGGATACGATCAGTTATGTGCTGGCCATGGAGGAAATCAGTAAGATTGATGCCAGTGTGAGTGTTTGTATGAGTGTGAATAACAGCCTGGTCTGTTATGGACTCCAGGAATTTGGTACCGAAGCGCAAAAACAAAAATACCTGACCCCCCTGGCCCAGGGTAAGAAAGACGGTGAATTATATATCGGCGCCTTTATGCTCAGCGAACCGGAAGCAGGGAGTGATGCCACTTCACAGCGCACCACGGCAGAAGACAAAGGCGATTATTACCTGCTCAATGGCACAAAAAACTGGATTACAAACGGAGGCACTTCATCCGTTTACCTGGTGATTGCCCAGACAGATCCGGCCAAAGGGTCAAAGGGAATTAATTGCCTGATTGTGGAGAAAAACTGGCCCGGAGTGGTGGTAGCCGCCAAGGAAAACAAACTGGGTATCCGGGGTTCTGATACCCATACCGTGATGTTTAACGATGTAAAAGTGCCCAAGGAAAACCGGGTGGGCGAAGATGGTTTCGGTTTCAAATTTGCCATGAAGACACTGGCCGGTGGCCGTATCGGGATTGCTTCGCAGGCCCTGGGGATTGCCAGTGGCGCGTATGAACTGGCCCGCGAATATGCCAAAACCCGGAAAGCCTTTGGTACAGAAATCATGAATCATCAGGCCATCGCCTTTAAACTGGCGGATATGGCTACAAAGATCGAAGCCGCCCGGCTGTTATGTCTGAAAGCCGCCTGGGAAAAAGATAACGGCCAGGATTACACGCTTTCTTCTTCGATGGCCAAGGTTTTCGCCTCCGAAACGGCCATGTGGACGGCTACTGAAGCCGTACAGGTGCATGGGGGATACGGATTTGTAAAAGAGTACCATGTGGAGCGCCTGATGCGGGATGCCAAGATCACCCAGATTTATGAAGGAACCAGTGAAGTGCAACGAATCGTCATCAGCCGGAGTATTCTTAAATAAGGCCTGATAACTCATTTAAAAAACCGCTGTATTGAACGGCGGTTTTTTTTATTCCGATACCTTTGCGCTATGGCGATTAATAAAGAAGCATTTCTATCCCTGCGGCAGGAACTGGATCCGCATGGAGTGACACTGGTGGCCGTCTCCAAGACCAAACCGGCATCGGATATCATGGAGCTTTATGCACTTGGTCAACGTGATTTCGGGGAGAATTATGTGCAGGAACTGGTGGAGAAAGCGGAACAATTGCCCAACGATATCCGCTGGCATTTTATCGGGCACCTGCAGACCAATAAAGTAAAATTCATTGCCCCTTTTGTCCACCTGGTACATGGGGTGGACAGTGAAAAGCTGCTGGTGGAGATCAATAAGCAGGGACAGAAACTGAACCGGGTGATCGGTTGCCTGTTACAGGTTTTTATAGCCCGGGAAGAAACCAAATTCGGACTGGATGAAGCTGAACTGGATCAGGTGGTCAGCAGGCTGAAGGAGCCGGCTGCGTTCAATCATATTGTGGTACGCGGCCTGATGGGTATGGCTTCTTTTTCAGAAAATAGGGAGCAGGTACGCACTGAATTCCGGCAACTACGTAGTTTTTATACACGGTATACCGGTCTGGCTACAAAAAACTGCGCCTTTGATACCCTCTCCATGGGGATGAGCGGGGATTACAGGATCGCGATCGAAGAGGGCAGTACCCTGGTACGGATTGGCAGCCTGTTATTTGGCAGCCGGACAAAAAACAGCTGAACAAACCGGAATTGTTGTATTTTTTCAGCACAAAAACCAACCATGCGCCTCTTCTTAATCATTGTCTTATTATTCATTGCCCCGGGTATGCAGGCACAGTCTGAAAAAGACAGTCTGCTGCTGCAATGTCCGGTATATATTACGGATACTGTCAGTGCCAATAATTTTTTTATCGCGGCCCGACCCTCACAGTTAAAAGTATACCGGGTAAAAGGGAAACTGACCATCCGGGTGGAACAAAAGGATCAGTACTTCACGCTTTATTTTCATGATAAAAATCTGCGGAACACCACCTATAAAATAGTTCCAGGCTCACGGGGAAAGGGAGAAGTGGAGGCCGCCTATTCATTCAGATCGGGTGACCAATCCTCATTTATTTCTGTTTCCCGCGGTCAGGTGGAAACCTTTTTCGATCCGGAAAAAAAACAATGGCAGCTACGGATCAGCGGACTTATCATCAACCAGGTGGAACGCAGTGCCACCCATTACCGGGTAAAAGCCGAGTTATGGGTCGGATGAATTGTGCCACAGGTGTTGCCGGAAAAAATGAAACTGTTATCTTTATAAAAAAATATTCCTATGTCATTGCTTAATCAGGGAAATAAAAAAGGGAAAAAGAAAGAAGATAAGAAGAAAGGGGCGGCAGGTGCCGGTTCCAAGTTTATTCAAAAGCCCAAATCCGGGTTTGTCAGCAAGCAACAGAATACTGGTTCCCAGCGGGGCAGTTAAAATCCCGGTATGACCAAAGAGGAATTGCTGCAGGAACTTTCCGCAGAAACGTATGTCACATTGAAACCTTCACCCGTTCATGGGATCGGGGTTTTTGCGCTATGCGCCATACCCAAAGGCTGCAAGACCATTTTTTCCCGCCATGTGGGCAACTGGATCAAAGTCCCGATAGCCGATATTGAAAAATTGCCCGCTCACTCCAGGAACCTGGTGGAAACCTATTGTCTCTATGACGAGCAGGATTATTATCTGCCGGATTACGGATTTAAAGTCATGGATCTGGTGAATTACCTGAATCATTCAGCCGTGCCCAACCTTATTTCAGTAAATGACGGCGAGTACTTTGAATCCTTACGGGAAATCGCCGAAGGGGAGGAGTTGTTTGTCAATTACGGAGAAATAGTAGATACAAAGGAATATGATCAGGTACCTGCAACCTGAAAACTGCATTTTCATTAATCCCTGAAACGGATACTTTCCATAATTTTCCGGGCATCAGCATCATGCCGGTTATTGCCTTTCTGCGCAGTGTACGTGATGGTATACAGCCGTTGTTTCCAAAAACAAAACCACTGGGTGATACTGATTTCCGTTGAGTCCCCGTTGATATCGTATACACCGGTATATTTCAGTTCGGCCGCCTGCGTATTATTAAACGAGAACAGCCGGTCGGAGGTTTTTTGAAACCGGTTAATCCGGGTTTTCAGTGATTCCGTTACACCCGGCAACAGGTCTTCGATCTTAAGGCTGGTGCCGTATTCCGGATTGGATTTTACCCCGATATTAATATTCTCCCGGAAAATGTCCTTATCATCATCAGCCGGGGAGGTAAAAAACACTCTTTTCTCTTCTTTCATTTTATTGATCCAGCTGGCCGGGTAACGCGCCGTGAAACTGACCGTACTGTCGGCAAAACTGACCCATGTCTGACCGGCGCCGGACAGGAATAAAAAAAGGAAAAAGAAAAACAAGGTTGATTTTCGTGTCATGGGGTTGAAATGAATAATTAAATATACTGTATTCTCCGTTTATCCTTTTTATTTACGGTCTCCATGATTTTCAACCGGGAAGTTATAACTTCCCTCAAAAGAAATTATATGCGGCATCTTACAGGCTTTTTGGTTCTGCTATTTTCCGGTTTTTGTCTGCAGGCGCAAACGACAGATCCTGAAACCCAGTATATGAAGGATAATTTTGAAAAGCTGGAGTTTCGTATCCCCATGCGTGATGGTGCCCGGTTGTTTACCCTGGTGTACATGCCAAAGGATAAATCAAAAACCTATCCGATCCTGATGAACCGGACCTGTTACAATGCCTCCGCGTATGGCGGCTTCAATACACACGGGCATCCGTCAAAATACCTGGTGCATGACGGGTATATCCTGGTTTTTCAGGATGTACGTGGCCGTTATATGAGTGACGGACAGTTCAATAACATGACACCCAATATACCGGGTAATAATCTCAAAAACAAAAACGATGTGGACGAAAGTTCAGATACCTGGGACAGTATCGACTGGATGATAAAAAACCTGAAAGGGAACAACGGGCGCGTGGGTATCTATGGCATTTCCTATCCGGGGTTCTATTCGGCCGCTTCCTTACCGGATGCTCACCCGGCCCTGAAAGCCGTTTCTCCCCAGGCACCGATTTCCGATTTCTTTTTTGATGATTTCCACCATATGGGAGCCTATCTCCAGAGTTATACCGCGGCGTTTGCCGTATTCGGGTATCAGAAAAAGGATACCACCCGGCAGGACTGGTTCAATGCGGAGCTGATGCGGATGTACAGCAAGCCGGTAAAAGATGGTTACGATTTCCACCTGAAGCAAGGCCCCCTGAAAAATATAACAGAGAAATACCATCATGATAATTTCTTCTGGAATCAGATTGTGGATCATCCAAATTATGACACCTTCTGGCAAAAGCGGAATATCCTTCCGCACCTGAAAAATATCAAACCAGCGGTACTCACGGTAGGTGGCTGGTTTGATGCGGAAGATTTATACGGGCCGCTGAATATCTATAAAACCATTGAGAAAAGCACACCCGGAGCCAAAAACACCATTGTCATGGGTCCCTGGGCGCATGGCGGATGGGCCGGGGAAAGCGGTAAGACCACGCATAATCATATTTATTTCGGGGATAGTATCTCCACATTTTTCCAGCGGAATATTGAGCGGAAATTCTTTGGGTATTACCTGAAGGATCAGGATACCATGAACCTGCCGGAAGCCTATATGTTCAATACCGGAAAAAAAGTATGGGAGCAATTTGATGTATGGCCTCCCAAAGATATTCCTCCGGTAAAGCTGTATTTCGGTGAGCAGGGTAAACTGTCCATCAATGAACCCACCAATGAACAACTCAGCTTTGAATATATCAGCGATCCGGCCAAACCAGTACCCTATACTTCTCAGACAGAAGGGCTGACTTTTACGCCGCGGAATTATATGAGTGATGATCAGCGGGATGCCTCGCGCCGGCCGGATGTGCTTACTTTTCAAACGGAAGTACTGGGTGATGAAGTTACGCTTGCCGGTGAGATCCTGGCTAAACTCAAAGTAGCCATTTCCACTACGGATGCGGATTTTGTGGTAAAACTGATTGATGTATATCCGGACAATCATCCCAACTATGAGCACAATCCAAAGAATATCGTAATGGGAGGATATCAGCAGCTGGTACGCAGTGAAGTTTTCCGCGGACGTTTCCGGAACAGCTTTGAAAAACCTGAGCCCTTTGTTCCCGGCCAGGTTACGGAAGTGAATGTGCCTTTACAGGACGTATTGCATACATTCAAAAAGGGACACCGGATTATGATCCAGATACAAAGCACCTGGTTTCCGTTCATTGACCGCAACCCGCAGCAATATGTAGAGAATATCTATAAAGCGGAGGAGAAGGACTTTATTAAATCCACTATTAAAGTATATGGCAGTTCTGTGGTAGGCGCCGGGGGCGATCAGCAACCGGCCAAAAAAGCATTCTGATATGAACAAAGTGCGTTCACTGATTGATCAGTTTGCTTTGCTGCCACACCCGGAAGGCGGATATTATGCCCGGTCTTATTGTTCGCAAACAATGATTGATGTGCCAGGCTTTGCCGGACCAAGACCCTTCTCCACAGCCATCTGTTTTTTGCTGGAGAAAGGAAATTTCTCGGCTTTTCACCGGATAAAGAGTGATGAGTGCTGGCATTTTTATGAAGGTCAGGCATTGCTGATTCATATCATTGATCCTTCGGGTAAGTACTCAACGATCAGATTAGGGGCGGGGCCCGGCGCCTGTTATCAGTATGTGGTACCGGCAGGTTGCTGGTTTGCCAGTGAACCGGCTACGGAATCAGACTATGCATTTGTCGGCTGTACCGTTTCGCCCGGTTTTGATTTTGCCGATTTTGAAATGGCCGTTAGCGAGGAACTCACCGTCCAGTATCCGGCACAGCAGGAACTGATCAGACGCTTATGCCGGTTATAGTTATATTTTTTTAAAACTCAATATAGGTACAGGAAGCGCCTGTACCATGTCTTCTGTACGACTGCCGGTGATAAGTCTGTCCCAGAAGCTGCGGCCCCGCGTAAACATGACCATCCATTCCGGCTGCATTGTATGTACGGACTGGTTCAGTTGTCTGAACAGGGATTTGTTTAGATCCGCGTCTGCTGTATGCAACAAGATAAACTGATAGGGTTGATTGCGTAACACGCGTTCTGCCGTATCTGTACTTATTTTTTTTTCATTTTCTCCATAATCCAGATGCAGTACATCAATAACCGCATGCAACCGGATGGCAAAGGGGATCAGCAAATTGAGTTCGGGCTCCAGGTTTTCAAGATCTGAAGCATACAGCATCTTGCTAACTGGTTTATATGAAAATTTCTCCGGAATAGCCAATACGGGTATCGGACAGCGTGCCACCATGTGCGCGGTGTTTGAGCCAAACAACCACTTATGTATGCCCGAAGCGCCATGCGTGCCCATCACCACCAGCCCTGCATCCGAGGCGATGGCTTCCTCAATAATTTTTTCAACTATCAATGCATGGTATTTCACTTTGATGATGATCTGATCCCGGTCAGGCCGGGTCGGGAGTACCGGCAACAGGTCGTTCAGTTCTTTTTCCAGTTCTTTTGCCTTTTCCTGTTCATCTTTCCGGATCAGTTCATTCATTTCAGCTTCAGTAGCCGATGCTGCCAGCCGGTAGGGTGATTCATGCAACACATGGAAAATAAGGACAGGAGAATAAGTGTCGGCGGACAATTGCAAGGCATAGGCAAGCGCATTGCGGGCATTGCCGGAGAAATCAAAGGGGACTACAATCGTTTTCATGTGCAGTCATTTTACGGTGATCAATCAGCGGGCGGGGATAGCCAGTACCGGAACCTTGGTATGGTTGCTCATTTTCCTCGTCATACTGTGATGGAACAGCTGGCCCAGTAAGGAACGCTTATGTGTGATCATGACCAGCAGGTCAATATTATTCTGTTCAATATATTCGGTAATACTTTCTTCAAAATTCCGGCCCAGCAGGTGCTCCGTCCGTATAACAACGTCTTTATGCTGTTCTTTCAGTTTTTCAGCGGCATGCACAATAACCCGCTCATCAGAAATATAATCCAGGGCGCCGGTATCGTTTTTGTCCGTAAATAAAGTCAGCTGCACTTCAGCGTTGAAAAAGGAAGCCAGTTCAAAAGCCGGTCCCAGCAAGGGGATGGCCTCTTCCACATCCTTGATAGCAAAGAGGAAGCAGGCCGGTTTGCTCCAGTCATATTCCAGCGGAATCGCCAGCAGCGGCACGGGGCAATGGTTGATCAGGGCAGCGGTTTTTGACCCGAAAATTTTATCCTTTAATCCGGTAATACCCAGTGTGCCCATGATCACAAGATCGGCCTGGTGTTCTTCCGCGGCCACCAGGATGGTGTCTTGCACCGAACCGTTATAGAGCTGGGTGTTTACCAGCACCTGCTCCGTTTCTTCTATACTTCTCCGTCGCAGCTCCAGTTTTTCAAAAGCCTCATCCATGATCCGCTGATTGTATTCCATATGGGTCATGGCTCCATCCAGGTAGAGCGGATCCATGTGGTCACAGGCATGAATCAGGTAGACCGTGGCCTCATTCAGTTTGGCTATCTGAACGGCATAGTCCGTCGCTTTATCCGCATTGGGTGAAAAATCAGTAGGAACCAGTATTTTTTTCATATCAGCTTGTTAACTGTAAGCAAGTTCATTCATTTTACCGGTAGTTTTACTGATCACTCTCAAAGGGACTGATGATTTTAATAAAAGACCCGGCAAAACCGGGCAGCCGTCCCTGTATTTTGCCCTGATTTAGCCGGCAGCCGGTTTCAGGATGGCGCAGGATTCCGTATCTTTAACCCTTATTATAAAAGAGTTATGTCTGAAGAACGTAGTCTGAATTTCCTGGAGGAAATTATCGAAGAAGATCTGAAAAGCGGCCGGTATAAACATATTGTCACCCGCTTTCCGCCGGAGCCCAACGGTTACCTGCATATCGGGCATGCATCCAGTATCTGTCTCAATTTCGGTCTTACACAGAAATATCCCGGTTATACCAATCTGCGTTTTGACGATACAAATCCTGTTACGGAAGAAACGGAATATGTGGACAGTATCAAGGAAGATGTGAAATGGCTGGGATTTACCTGGGAGAATGAGCGGTATGCCAGCGATTATTTTGACAACCTTTATGCATTTGCGCTGAAACTGATAGATAATAACCTGGCCTACGTAGACGATATTACCGCGGACGAAATGGCGGCCATGAAAGGAACACCCACAGAACCCGGTAAAGACAGTCCTTTCAGGAACCGGTCCGTAGAAGAAAACAGGGACCTGTTTATCCGGATGAAGAACGGAGAATTCCCCGACGGCAGCCGCACCCTGCGGGCCCGGATTGATATGGCGCATATCAATATGCTGATGCGGGATCCGATCCTGTACCGGATCAAACATGCCCATCATCACCGTACCGGTGACAAGTGGTGTATTTATCCCATGTATGATTTTGCCCACGGGCAAAGCGATTCCATTGAAGAAATCACCCACTCGATATGTACGATGGAGTTTATTCCCCACCGTGAACTGTATGACTGGCTGATTGAAAAACTGGAGATTTATCCCTCACACCAATATGAATTTGCCCGCCGGAATATCAATTACACGGTAACCAGTAAACGAAAACTGTTGCAACTGGTTACTGAAAAACATGTGACCGGCTGGGATGATCCGCGTATGCCTACGATCAGCGGATTGCGCCGGAGAGGATATACCCCGCATAGTGTTCGTGAGTTCTGCGACCGGATCGGGGTGGCCAAACGGGAAAATATGGTGGATGTGGGATTGCTGGAATTCTGCGTGCGTGAACACCTGAATAAAATTGCCTTGCGCAGGATGGTGGTGTTTGATCCGCTGAAAGTGGTGATCACCAATTATACTCAGGGAGAGGAAATGCTGCTGAGTGAAAACAACCCGGAAGATGAGAACGGAGGCGTACGCGATATCCCTTTCAGCCAGGAGATTTATATCGAGCGGGATGACTTTATGGAGAATCCGCCTAAAAAATATTTCCGGCTGGCTCCCGGACAAATGGTCCGGTTGAAGAGTGCCTATATTATAAAATGCGAGGAAGTGGTGAAGGATGCTGACGGCCAGGTAACGGAAGTTCGTTGTACCTATATACCGGAGAGCCGGAGTGGTGCCGATACCAGCGGTATAAGTGTAAAAGGTACCCTGCATTGGGTAAGTGTAAAGCATGCGATCCGTTCTGAAATCAGATTATATGACCGGCTTTTCCGGGTGGAAGATCCTACGGATGAAGCGGGTGATTTTAAAGAATACCTGAATCCGGAATCCTTACAGGTATTACCTGCTGTGTATGCCGAACCCGCATTGGCCTCCGCAACATTGGATGAAAGATTTCAGTTTATCCGGAAAGGTTATTTTGTACTGGACCGGGAAGCGCAATCCGGAAAACTGGTGTTTAACCGTACTGTAGGACTGAAAGATGCCTGGGCCAAAGAAGTGAAGAAAGGGTGATAACGTACAGATAATCCAAATATTAAGTTTTTTTAACAGGCAATTTTCTGCCTGTTTTTTTTATGTATAAACCGAAACTGAACGTATTGAAAGAAAAGGTATTGCCTGATATCGGCCGCGTTTATCGCTGAAATCTATCATGCGATTCGCTGACAGGGGTCAGTTGGATTGCCTGATTATAAAGATAGTTTTGGTTTAAACAAATCCGCTATGAGTTATACAACCATCACCCGGATCGGCACTGACCATACTATATGGCAGAAAGGATTCGGTTTCTATAAAGACGAACTGGAAATTATGGAAAGCCGCCTTTCTGAAGTGGCTTCCCGGAATACCACGTTTGAAGCCCGTCAGGGGGTGGAGCATTTTCAGAATCAATTTATTGTGCAGCGTAACAATATTGCTGAACTGAAACACGAAGTGAATCTGTATGTGGAAAAACTGGGTTCGGATGCCCAAAAGCATGGGGGTCGCATGGAAACAGGTATGATGTCTGAACATGCTGAACTGCATGAAAAATACGAAGATTTTGAGCGGGTTATGAATGTACTCCGCCACGAATTCAATGAATACCTGAGTAAGTGGATGTAAAGGGTCGCTACTTTTTTTAAAGGACTGTCTTCCGGTGAAGACGGTCCTTTTTTTATGTGATCATTGAAAGGTTGACAGGGACGGCATTTCCCTGTCAACCTTTCAACTGCTACCTGTACTCTCCGTATAACTCACGCAATGTATCAGCAATCTCACCCAATGTACACTTAGCTTCCACGGCTTCCACCACCACGGGCATGATATTCTCGCCGCTGCTGGCTTTGTCGCTTAAGAGCTGGAGCAACTGATCACATTTGGCATGATCCCGGTTGGAACGAAGGGTTCTCAGTTTTTCAGCCTGAACGGCCCGGATGCTGTCATCCACTTTAAGGATAGGAGTGGAGTTGTTTTCTTCCACCTGGAATTTATTTACACCTACAATGATCTTCTCACCTGTTTCGATATTCCGCTGGTAATCGTAAGCGCTGCGGGCAATTTCGTCCTGTATAAATCCTTCTTCTATGGCGGATACACTGCCACCCATCGCGTCGATTTTGTTGATGAGTTTCCAGGCTTCTTCTTCCACTTGTCGGGTAAGCGATTCCACATAATAGGAGCCGGCCAGCGGGTCCACAGTTTCCGTGGCACCACTTTCAAATGCCACGATCTGCTGGGTACGAAGGGCTATCCTGGCCGCGGCTTCTGTAGGCAGACTCAGGGCCTCATCATAGCCATTGGTATGCAGGGACTGCGTTCCTCCGAGCACGGCGGCCAGGGTCTGAATGGTAACCCTGGAGATATTATTCAGGGGCTGTTGAGCGGTGAGGGTGCTGCCTCCGGTCTGGGTATGGAATCGCAGCATCATCGCTTTCGGATCGGTAGCGCCCAGGTCTTTCATAATCGTGGCCCACATACGGCGGGCTGCCCTGAATTTGGCTACCTCCTCAAACAGGTTGTTATGGGCATTAAAGAAAAAAGACAGACGTTTGCCAAACACATTTATATCCAGCCCTTTTTTCTGGGCGGCCTGTACATAGGCTTTTCCGTTGCTCAGGGTAAAGGCGATTTCCTGTACGGCGGTACTGCCGGCTTCACGGATATGATATCCGGAAATGGAAATGGTATTCCATTTGGGCACTTCCTGGCTGCACCATTCAAATATATCGGTGATGATACGCATGGAAGGCTTGGGCGGATAGATATAAGTGCCCCTGGCCGCGTATTCCTTTAATATATCGTTCTGAATAGTGCCTGATATCTTTTTAAGATCAGCCCCCTGTTGTTTGGCAAGTGCCACGTAAAGCGACAACAGGATAAATCCGGTGGCATTGATCGTCATGGACGTACTGACATCTTCCAGTTTAATGCCTTTAAACAGGGTCTGCATGTCTTCGATAGAGTCAATTGCAACCCCCACTTTTCCGACTTCTCCTTCGGCCAGTTCATGATCACTGTCATACCCGATCTGTGTGGGCAGGTCAAATGCCACGCTCAGTCCGCTGACACCCTGGGATAAAAGATAATGGTATCGTTTATTGCTTTCTTCTGCCGTAGAGAAACCGGCGTACTGGCGCATGGTCCAGAGTTTACCCCGGTACATATCCGGCTGAACGCCGCGGGTAAACGGGAAACTGCCCGGCATTTCGTTGGTGGACACAGGAAGGTCTTCCCCGGTATACAATTGTTTCACTTCGATACCGGAATCAGTGTATTTTTTTTGGGGATCCATATAGCGGAATTTGGTATGAGTAATCGTTTATTGCATCAGTTTCTTGGCTTCATGGTTCAATGTCTGGGAGACCATTTCATGCAGGGCGCCGTTGGACTGCGACATCATTACTTCCAGTATTTTCTTATTTAATTCACCGGAAGAAGCCGTTAACGGCAGGCTGGCTGCCACCTGGTTCACCACCATGATATTCTGTTCTTTCAGGTTACGTACCGCATCCCAGCTCAGCGGACTGACATACAGTTGCTGGGTGCTGTTATATTCGAATTCCTGTTTGATATTTTCAGATAAAATGATTTTCATTTCGGCGGCCGAAATCCCCGGCTGGTTGAGCCGGCTGATCAGGTTAGGTAATGAAATACGTTCAGTCAGTAATACCAGTCGTTCATAGGCCTGCAGACGCAAGGGTATACTGTCGAAAGATGACCGGTCGGCTGCCGGAGCCTGGGGTGCATTGTTGCCCCTGGAAACGGCAAAAAAAGCCAGGAGAATCGCAAGTACAGAAATAATAAGACTGACAAGACTAAGGTCCATTGGATTTAATTTAAAGGTTATTACAAAAATAGGCGGATTGGCTCATCTTTATCCGGCCATCCGGCAGCCTGAACGCTGATTATTGTCAGTTTATTTCCTTTCCTCGGAAATGACCGGTCTTTTCCGGGAAAAAACTTTGTTTATTTTTGTGCCATGGAAACAACAACTGTTTTACCGGTAACTTTTACCGCCGGAGCCATTGCCGAGATCAGGCGTTTACTCAATGCCGAAGGATTTGACCACAGTCAGAAACTCCGGGTAGGGGTAAAGGGGGGAGGCTGTTCAGGTATGACCTATGTGCTGGGATTTGATCAACCCGCGGCCAACGACAATCATTTTGAAATTGAGGGGATTTCCTGTGTGATGGATAAATCCCATGAGATATACCTGTACGGGATGCTGATCGACTGGCAAGACGGATTAAATAACCGCGGGTTTACTTTCAAAAATCCGAACGCGAGCAGTACCTGTGGCTGCGGAACTTCATTTGCCGTTTAGCATCACCTGGTCCTTTTGTGATACAGGTTTTCAGCCTGAGATTACGATAATGGGTTATAAAAGAAGAAGGCTGTCTCTCCGGAGACAGCCTTCTTCTTTTTATCAAGCAGTTTACTTATGCTTTCGATTCAACGGGTTTCGGCTTTTCAGCTGATTTGCCAGTTGTTTTCTTCGCTTTGGTCAGATCCACCAGGATGGGGGCTGCCACAAAGATAGAAGAGTAGGTACCGGTGATTACACCGACCAGCATCGCGAAGGCGAAACCTTTGGTTACTTCACCACCCACCAGGAACAGGATCAGGATGGTCAGGAACACGGTCAGTGAAGTCATGATGGTACGGCTCAGCGTCTCATTGATCGCCCGGTTGATGGTCTCACCAAGCGGTGCGGTGGGCGATTGCCGTCTGTCTTCACGGATACGGTCAAATACAATCACCGTATCGTTCATGGAGAAACCGATTACGGTCAGTACCGCCGCAATGAAGTGCTGATCAATCTCCAGCGGGAAAGGAACAATGTTCTTGGCGAAAGAGAAAACGATCAGGGTTACAAATACGTCGTGCAGCAGGGCTACAATGGTACCGAGTGAATACCTCCAGTCGCGGAAACGGATGAAGATATACAGGAAGATAACCAGCATCGCGAAGATGGTCGCTTTCAAAGCGCCCAGTTTCAGGTCATCGGAAATCGTCGGTAATACTTTCTTGCTTTGTTCGATATACTTATCCGTGGCAAACTGTTCGTAGCTCAGGTTATCCGGCAGGAAGGATTTCAGTCCTTCATACAGTTTGGCAGAAACCACTGAGTCAGCCGTCGGACGTGAATCCTTGATCAGGTATGAAGTGGTGATATCCAGCTTGGAGGTATTCCCGATGGTTTTGATAATGGTATTCTCGCCTTCGAACGCTTTCTCAAGAGAAATACGAACGGCTTCCTCATCCACTTTTTTGGAGAATTGTACCATATAGCTGCGACCACCATCGAATTCAACACCATAACGGAATCCGTTGAAGAAAGAAGCGATACCCAGTGCCAGCACGACAATGGAAATCATATAGGCCACTTTCCGGTATTCGATGAATTTGTATTTCGCGTGTTTGAATACACGGCGGGAAACACCGGTAAAGTATTCAAGGTGCTTTTTCTTATTGGTAAAGATATCGCTCACCCAACGGCTCACCAGGATACCGCAGAACAGGGAGAGGAGGATACCGATGATCTGGGTGGTGGCAAAACCTTTAACCGGACCCAGTCCGAAATAAAACAGGATAAATGCGGTCAGCAGGGTGGTAACGTGTGCATCCAGTACCGGAGGCAAGGAACGTTTATACCCTTCATTGATGGCCGGAATATATCCTTTTCCTTTAGACAGTTCTTCTTTAATACGTTCATAGATGATTACGTTCGTGTCAACCGCCATACCAATCGTCAGTACCAGACCGGCGATACCGGGAGCCGTTAACGTGGCACCCAGACCAGCCAGGATACCCACCGTAAAGAGGAGGTTCAGTATAAGAGCGATATTGGCCACCCAGCCACTGGTATTATAATATACCAGCATCAGGAGGAAGATCACCACAAAGGAAATCAGAAACGCCATGCTTCCACCCTGAATGGCTTTGGCACCCAGTGTAGGTCCAACCTGCTCGTCATGCACAATCTTGGCAGGAGCGGGGAGTTTACCGATTTTCAGGATATTGGCCAGGTCAGATGCTTCCTGTTGAGTGTAACTACCGGTAATGGAAGAAACACCATTGGGGATTTCGTTGATTACATTGGGAGCAGACTGTACCAGGTTATCCAATACGATGGCAATGGGTTTGCCCACATTTTCCGCCGTCATTTTTTTCCAGACATTGGCACCGGCCGGCTTCATCTTCATTTCAATCTGCACTTTACCATACTGATCGAAGTCCTGGCGGGCATCTGAGATCGCATCTCCTTCCAGTTTGGCTTCTGTACGGTTATATGTTTTCAGGGAATACAGGGGAACGAAATCAGCACTTTTTCCTTTTTTATCTTTGTCGGGTACACCATAGGCAAATACCACATCGGAGGGGAAATTGCCTTTGAACTCAACCAGGTAAGAACGGAACAGGGCTGTATCCCGGATAGGTACATAACCAATTGCGGCGGGATAACCTACATTTCCTTTTTCATCCCGGTAGGGTTGGGCAAACTGCAGGTATTTATCAATCGTGTTCGCATTCGCTAGATTCTTCTTCGCGGTATCTGCTTTGTTTTTTCCGGTATCAGCGGCGGTGATATCGCCGATCTTTTTGGTAGTGGTGGTATCTTCTGCGGCCTTGGTTGTATCCACTTTTGCGGCTGCTGTATCCACGGCAGGCGCAGTTGTGTCGGCCACACCGCCATACTTGGCATTGAAGGCGTTGATGGTACGCTGCCAGCCATTGCCATAATTCTGATCAGCCAGGGTATAAACTTCCCAGAACTGCAGGTTGGCCGTGCTTTGCAACAGTTTGCGCACCCTTTCTTTATCCTTGATACCGGGCAGTTCCACATTGATCAGTCCGCGGTTGGGGATCGGGTTAATGGAAGGCTGGGCCACACCAAACTGGTCAATACGTGTACGCAGACGGTCGAAGGTCAGGTTAAACGCCGTCTTTGCCTGGTCACGGATATAACTCTCCACTTTGCTGTCGCTGGATTTGATATCAATCACATTGGCACTGGCACCGGAAAATAAACTGGCCAGCGGACGGTTGGGCTCCAGCTTGCGGTATTCCTGAATGAACAGGGTAATAAAGTCCGCATCACTGTTTCCTTTCCTGTTGTCGGCATTTACCAGGGATTTAAGAAAATTCGGATCCGAGGAGTTATTGGAAAGCGACTTCAGCAATCCGGTCATCTCCACTTCCAGGGTTACGTTCATACCGCCCTGCAGGTCGAGACCGAGATTCAGTTCTTCTTCCTTCGCCTTCTTGTAGCTTAATGCACCATTGATACCATAGGTCAATGTGGTGTTTTCGGTGGCTTTCAGCAGGCTGTCATACTTTTGCTTAAATACTTTTGCCCGTACCTCTTCATACTCTTCCTGGGTACCGGCAAAGTCAGCTGTTTTTGTCTTGGGATAATTTTTGTCGACAATCTCCCATGCTTTGGCTGACTGTTTCTTTTCATGGTTTTTAACAAACCAGGTAAAAGACAACTGGTACAGCGAGTACACAATAAGCAGCACTGTGAAAAAGCGAACCAAACCTTTCAGTTGCATACGTTGATCGATTTACATTTTATCCCCACACAATCGTTGATACAGTTGGGATAAAGGGTTTACATAAATTTTAAGCACAATCCGACAGGACCACAGGGTCCGTTACGGGCGGGCAAAGATAGTTTTTTCGGATCAATTCCCGTAAAGGAAAAACGGGTTCTTGTGGACTGATTTTTAAAAACTTAACGGGAGGGGATCAGGCCCAAAAACCAGACCGGTTGGCAGGCTCTTCCCGGTTACCGGCTTTGCTGCCGGATTGGATGATAACTGCGGATGAAAAATACCACAGAGGGTACCGGAAACAGGAAAATCAACGGAGGGAATAATGAATAAAAGTTTATAAGTTGCGGAAATTCAATATGTTAATATTTTATTTTGATTCTTTTCTGCGCTGAATCAAAGCCGCGAAAATGCCAGCATATCCGTAACGCCCCGATTCAATACTCCCTTTTGCCCGGAAATAAATGCCAGCCGGAAACCCGGACCGGCCAGCGGGCAGCCCTTTTTTCGACCATTGGCCTGTGTCAGACAGGAATCGGATTCTTGTCAAAAAACCGGGAAAGTCCGGAAAAAGGGAACGAAAGCAGCCGGATATACCGGATAGTGGAAGTGGTCTTATTTTAATGGGATGGAGTATTAAGTCCGGTTGTTATATACTTCCGGTATTATAATCCGTCTTTACTTATTGTTTCTATAAACAGACTGGAAAAGAAAATCCGGTTTATGAAGTTGCATGATGGTTTTTGTTTGTTTCATTATTGCTGGTTTATATGAACGAACAGGAGTTCGGAATTGCGAATGAAAACTTATTCATTTACAATTCAATTCAAAAAGTTCGCGTTTTATTATGTGTTATCTTTGCCCCCGGAAAAAAGGCTAAACTTTAAACCCTAAACTCAAAACCCTCAACAATATCATGCAACTATCATCCTTCCTGCAACGCTTCAATGAACCTGAGACTTTAAAAATGGCTAAACTGGGTCGTGAACTCAGGGCAAAGGGCATTGATGTGATTGATCTCAGTCTGGGTGAGCCGGATTTTGATACACCTGAACATATCAAGCAGGCCGCTGTTAAAGCCATCCAGGATAACTGGAGTCATTATACTCCGGTATCCGGCTATCCTGATTTGCGGGAAGCGGTTTGTACCAAACTGAAGCGGGACAACAATCTTGATTATAAAGCGGAGAATATTGTAACGTCCACCGGTGCCAAGCAGAGTCTGGCCAATGCCATTCTCGCCCTGGTGGATGACAATGAGGAAGTGATTATTCCCACGCCGTATTGGGTTACTTATAGCGAACTGGTAAAGATTGCCCGAGGTAAAGTGGTGGAAGTAAAAAGCAGTCCTGAAACCGGTTTTAAAATCAACGCGGCGCAACTGGAAGCGGCCATTACCCCGAAGTCAAAAGTATTTCTGTTTTCTTCACCCTGCAATCCGAGCGGTGCTGTATATAGTAAAGAAGAACTGGAAGCGCTGGCAGCCGTATTCCGCAAACATCCCCAGATCCTGATTATCTCTGATGAGATCTATGAGTATATCAACTTTGTTGGCAAGCACGAGAGCATTGCACAGTTTGCCGATCTCAAAGATCGTGTGATCATCGTCAATGGACTCAGCAAAGGATTCGCCATGACTGGCTGGCGTCTTGGTTATATTGCCGCCCATGCGGATATTGCCAAAGCCTGTGAAAAAATCCAGGGACAGTTTACCAGTGGCACCAACTCCATCACCCAGAAAGCGGCGGTGGTGGCACTGACTACCGATCTCAGGCCGACTATGGAAATGGTGGAAGAGTTCACCCGTCGTCGTACCAAAGTACTCGAAATAGTAAAAGATATTCCCGGAGTGATCTGTCCCGAGCCGGAAGGTGCCTTCTATATTTTCCCGGATGTAAGTTATTATTACGGGAAGAGTGATGGCGAAAACACGATCAGCAATGCGGCTGATCTGTCTATGTATTTGCTGAACACAGCACACGTATCTTCTGTAATGGGAGATGCTTTCGGCGAACCCAAATGCGTACGTTTCTCCTTTGCCAACAGCATGCCCAAAATCGAAGAAGGCTGGACACGAATCAAAGCAGCCCTGGCGAAACTGAAGTGAGTGGAGAGTGGAAAGTGGAGAGTGGAAAGTGGAAAGTGGAGAGTGGAGAGTGGAGAGTGGAGAGTGGGGAATGAGGAAGCCTGAAGGGCTGACATTATTATAGAAACAAAACATAAAGCATGTAACGGCATCAAAACCCTGAAAGGGTGATATTATATATCGGGCGACTGCAATCTTTCTTCTTTTCATCCGGGGTGTCGCGTTGATGCAAGCTGAATAGAATTTTTAAAGCAGGGCGGAACGCCCCCGCAGAGCATGTAATCAGTCATTCCGCATGTCGCCACAGGCGACAGTATATCCGGCAGGAGTGCAACACAAGTACGAAGTACGAGGTACGAAGTACGGCGCTTCGTATGAAACGTCTCTGCTCACAACTCACATCCCACAACTCACATCCACATTTCGTTTCCTCCTGGGTCTCACAGAAGAAAGTTGAAAAAAGCATTGGTTCTCAGCAACTTTTCAATAGTAGTCTCCCACTGCGGCCCCCGGAGATCGGCAAGTTTACCCTAATTTCATTACGATTTTTGTTTAAATATACTCTATTATTAATGCATTTATTTAAAAATAATACCCTAATTTTGATACATGTTCAAGAGGGATATTTTAGGGGAACTACAAAAATGGCATCAGCGGGAAGCCCGGAAACCTTTAGTTATCCGGGGAGCCAGGCAGGTTGGGAAAACAACGGTGGTGCGTCAGTTTGCTGCTGAATTTGAACAATCTCTTTATCTCAATTTGGAGCTTCCTGAAGACAGAAAACCTTTTGAAGCGTTCAGCAACTTTGATACGCTCCTGCAATCTTTATTTTTTCTGAAAAATCTTTCTCTCGCAAAAAGAAAAGAGACCCTGATTTTTATAGATGAAATTCAGGAAGTTCCTGCAGCCTTACAGCAGCTTCGTTATTTCTATGAAGAGGTACCGGACATCCCGGTTATTGCAGCCGGGTCAATGCTGGAAAGTCTGTTCAATACTGAGATTAGTTTTCCGGTTGGAAGGGTAGAATACCTGGTAATACACCCGGTTTCTTTTCCTGAATTTTTAGGGGCCATCGGCGAAACAGCAGCACTGGAACAATTAAAAAATATTCCACTTGCCGGATTTGCACAGGATAAAATGATGCAGTTCTTCCGTACGTATTGCCTGATTGGAGGGATGCCTGAAATTATCGAAAAGTATGCGAAGGACAGGGACCTGACTGCTTTGAATACTACCTACGAATCACTCCTTGTTTCATATATGGACGATGTAGAGAAATATGCTGCAAGCAATGCACAGGCAAATTATATCCGCCACGCAATACGTTCCTGTTTTGCAGAAGCGGGAAAAAGGATAAAATTTCAGGGGTTTGGAAACTCCACGTATAAGTCAAGGGAAATGGGTGAAGCGTTGCGAACATTGGAAAAGGCCTTGCTTGTTCACCTGGTCTATCCGCAAACCAGTCCCGTACTTCCGCTTCAACCTGATTATGACAGATCACCACGGCTTCAATATTTAGATACGGGCATGCTGAATTACTTTGCCGGCATACAGAAAGAGATAATAGGAACAGAAGATCTAAATGCAGTTTATGGCGGTACGATGATAGAACATATTGCGGGACAGGAATTGCTGGCAAGACAATACAGTGCATTGCATGGACTTAATTTTTGGGTAAGAGAGAAAAACACCGCTGTAGCAGAGATAGATTATCTATACCAGTATGATGGGAAACTTATACCTGTTGAAGTTAAATCAGGAACTGAGGGACGATTACGTTCTTTACATCTGTTCATGGACCTGGCTCCCCATAATATAGCTATCCGGTTCTATGCAGGTGAGCTCCGTATTTCTGTCCTCACAACACCAGGACAAAAGATTTTTTATTTATTGAACCTGCCTTATTTCCTGATCTCACAAATTGAAGCGTACCTGCCCTGGTTTGAAGAAAAGGTAAAGAAAATTATAGCGGGTGAAACTAAAAATTGAAGTGCAGTAAAACCGGATTTACTGGGTGGTTTAAACCGGTTAATAATGATTATGTGTTTTGAAGATCAGTAGTTGGAAATTCCGCCTGTAAGTATATCGAAAAACCAGAAAGTTTAAAAGAAGAGTTAGAGAGCTTGTGACCCTTTCCGCATTTTATAATCAACCGGATAGTTAATATAAGATTTCTTCCATTTCCAGATAATATCCGGTATAAGGAACATCTGCAAAAAGCGGGGCGGAACGCCCCCACAGAGCAAGTAATCAGTCATTCCACATGTCGCTACTGGCGACAGTATATCCGGCAGGAGTGCAACTCCGCCGTGTCAGTTGTCAGGTGCCGGGTGCCGGGTGCCGGGTGCGAGGTGTCAGGAGCCTACTAAGAAACGGAGGTCTCCAATCAGGCTTACTCTCGATATCTAACCACCTCAACAACTAAACAACTAAACAACTAAACAACTAAACAACTAAACAACTAACCACCTCAACAACTAAACACCTCAACGTCTCAACCCTAAAAAATTGTTAATGCCCGCCTTCCCTCTGTTTTTTCCTGCAATATCTCCGGAACTTTAAGGAACCAAACTGCGGAATATGAAAAAAATCTACACCGTAATCCTGTTCTGCTCATTATTCATAATCACCGGATGCAGCAAGGACTTTCTCAAATCTTATGATCGCCGGATCGTCGGCACCTGGAAAATAACGGACGTAAAAAGAAATGGTCTTGGTGGCAGTACGGATAATCTTCCTTTTCAGGCCGGCACATTTTCATTTAACAGCGATGGCACGCTTACGTATCTAAATGCAGCGGGCGAAAGTTTCCAGGGCACCTGGAATATCGAAAACAAAACCTATAACGATGTCTATTACCAGAGCCTGGAAATCACCGCGATTAATTTTACCACCCAGCAGGTGATTGGTGAATATTATGATGATATGGATTTCACCGGCACAGACCGTTTTAAAACACAGATCAATCAGGGGTTACATACATATGTGACGAAGTTTGAGAGGTGAATGGAGAGTGGAAAGTGGAGAGTGGAAAGTGGGAAGTGGGAAGTGGGGAAGCCTGAAGGGCTGACATTCTTATAGAAACAAAACAGATACAGTTAATGGCATCAGTATAATACTCCCCTAAAATCAAACCAGCCGGTTAGTTGTCTTAGTTAAGTTTTTTTACCTCGCCCTCTTTATTTCCAGGTTGTGCGTGTAATTAAGAATAGCGGAGCGGAACGCCCCCGCAGAGCAAGTATTCAGTCATTCCGCATGTCGCCACAGGCGACAGCATACCCGGCAGGAGTGCAACTCCGCAAGATCGGGCGACAGGTGCCAGAGCCTAATGAGAAACGAAGATTTTTATCCAACGTTAAACTCAACAACTAAACACCTCAACAACTAAACACCTCAACAACTAAACACCTCAACAACTAAACACCTCAACAACTAAACACCTCAACAACTAAACACCTCAACAACTAAACACCTCAACAACTAAACAACTAACCCCCTCAACCGCTCATCCACCTCCAACACCTGCGGTATCACCAGTTCCTGCTCATCATTCCGGATCACGGCATCGCAGAGTTTCATTTTCATTTCCTCATTGATCTGACGGCTCATGCGGCTTTTGATTTCTTCCACGGACAGACCGTCTCTTTTGATGACCCGTTGAATGCGCAGCGCCTGCGGCGCGTAAACGCCAATGATGAAATCAAGACGGGCACTGGCGCCGCTTTCGAAGAGGAGGGCGGCTTCGCGAACCGCATAGGGCGCTTGTTGGCGGCTAAACCAGTCTTCAGAGTGGCGGATGGTAACCGGGTGTATCAGGCTGTTCAGCAATTCCAGTTTTTCAGCGTTCTTAAAGACAATGCCGGCCAGGTATTTCCGGTCCAGCCGGTCATCCACATAACTGGCATCGCCAAAATGTTTCCGGATTTCCTGCTTCAGCCCTTCATCGGTATTCATGATCTGTTTGGCCGCGTCATCGGCATAATATACCGGTATCCCCAGTGTTTCCAGGATCCGGGCAACCGTGGACTTGCCACTGCCAATACCGCCGGTGAGACCAATGCGTAACATGGTGGAAAGATAGGAAAAGATGTGAGATGAGGGATGTGGGATGTGAGATGTGAGATGTGAGTTGTGGGATGTGAGTAGATACATTTCATCCGAAGCCACGTACTTCGTACCTCGTAATTGTCCTGTATTACTATGTATTCTATCTCTCTATTATCCTATGTGTGAAACCAATTACGGAGAATAAAAAAACCGGCGGAACGGGGTCCGCCGGCTATACAATAGAATTACGTTATACTTATTTCTTTACTTCAGCGGCCGGTTTGTTCAGCGCGGTGGTCCAGTCCATGCTGATCGCGGATTTTTCAATCTTGATATAGCTGCCGGGACTGGTTTCAATATTCAAAGTAGTACCATCGTCATTTACTTTATTGATGGTGCCATGGATACCGGCAATCGTTACGATTTTATCGCCTTTCTGCAGGTTCTCGGTAAAGTTTTTCTGGTTCTTGGCGCGTTTGGCCTGGGGACGGATAAAGAACAACCAGAATACCAGGATCATCAGACCCAGAAAAATAAACTGGAAGCCGCCACCGGCTGCACCACCACTTTTGCCATCCCCTCCGGGAGGCACACATCCTGCAAAAAGAAATGCGGTCAGGGCTACAGGGAGATAAGTTTGGAATTTGTTGAACATGCTTGTGTTTTTATTATTTATCAGAAATTTTACCGGAGAAAACCAGGGTATGGTTTTTCGACGGGTTGGTATTGGCGACTACATAAACCTGCTTGGAAACCGGCTGACCGGCCGTGCCACTGCCATTGAATTTGGCTTTGATCACGCCTTCCTCACCGGGCGCAAAGGGTTGCTGCGGCTTTTCAGGAATCGTACAGCCGCATTGGGCAGATACATTTTCAATGATCAGGATCTTGTCCCCGGCATTTTTAAACCGCCAGGTAATTTCCACTTCTTTGTCTTTGGTCAGGTCGCCCAGCTGCTGCGTGGTGGAATCCAGCCATTGCAGGGTGGTGAACTGGGTGCTGTCGGTAACAGCTTTCTTTAATTCTTCTTTAGAAGTGGTTTCAATTGTGGCCGCTTTTTTATCATTGCTTTGACAAGCCACCAGGGCCAGCGCCGCCACCATCATCAGGACTGTTTTCTTCATGGTATTTTTGAGTTAAGCGTTATGCGATTGCAAATGTAGATAAATTGATGGTCCGTTATCAGGGTTTTTTATAGTCCACTTTTTCCATTTTTCCCTGCTGTACCAGCTCCTTGTGAATATTGTCAAGGATCCCGTTTACAAACTGCCCGCTTTGCTGGGTGCTGTACTCCTTGGCCAGGTCAATGTATTCATTGATGGTCACTTTCGGCGGTATGGTTTCAAAATACAGGAATTCTGCCACCCCCATCTTCATCATAATCATGTCCAGCTGGGCAATCCGTTCCGGATCCCAGTTTTTCAGTTTAGGTATAATCAGTTCCTGCAGGTGTTCCCCTTTGTCCAACACGGTCTGCAGCAGGTTTTTGGCAAAAGATTCCTTATCAGCACTCAGCAGTTGCTTAAAATTCAGCGACCCCGGTTTTTGCAGGTAACCGCTCAGTAACTGTACCACCATATCGCCGTCATCATCCCAGTCGGAGAAATGCTCTTCAATATGGGAAACAAACACCTCGTTTGCAAGCATCAGATCATTCAGGATAAATTCCATGATCTTTTTTTCCTCCTGCCGGTCGCGGGCTCCTTTTGAAATATAGGCTTTGTATTCAGCCGTTTCAGCAAGCGTGTTATACGTGCGGCGGATCAGTTCCCGGTCGGTATATAATTCAGGCTTTTCTTTTCCAAACTGTTCTGTCAGCGCCGCATCTTCCAGCATTTTCCAGAGCAGTTCATTGCCGGCCAGTTTGGTATTTACATTCAGGTCTTCGGTACTGGGCAGGTGTTTGGAGGCGCGCTGATGGGCATCTGTTTCTGCATATCGGGTTACTTCGGTAAGAAACCAGGTCAGGTAGACGAGGAGGGATCGGGTCTGTTCAAAATGTTGCCGCAGAATTTTCTGCGGTTCACCGGGTTTCAGGTTGTTTTCTGATACAATAACAGTGTACAGGGTCTGCATCACTTTTACCCGGATATTTCTTCTGCTGATCATGGTGTTGTAAGAACTTATTTTTTGGAAATGCAAAGATAAGGAACCGGGGTGGTTTTTTGCCGAATTGTTCTATCGCAAACAGACGGTATGGAAAATGCCTGTCAGCTATGTATGAAACAGGCTGACAGGCATTTATGAAAGTTATCTTCAGTTAAATAGTGATTTACTCTTTTACAAATCGTAAGAGACGTGTACCGGACGGACTCTGTACCCGGACAAAATAGATGCCTGCCGGTAAACCGGATACATCCATATTTTTTTGCAGGGTCAGGGTTGCCAGGTTTTCCTGTTTCAGCAGGCGCATATCTGATGTAAACAGGCTGATCTCCGCGCGGCTGACCGGACTGGCAAATTGAAGTGTCAGCTGATCATGTGCGGGAATCGGATAAAGCCAGGCCTGTTGCTGTCCGTTATCAATCAATACAGAAACGGCCGCACTTAACCGGGACTGATCATCGAGATCGGTTTGTTTCAGCCGGTACCAGTTGATACCCGCTGCCGGACGTTCATGCAGGAATTCATATTGTGTTTCACGGTTGCTGTCACCTTTTGAAGCGATCGTTGCCAGGGGACTGAAACGGATACCATCCTGGCTTACTTCCAGTACAAAATGTTTGTTGTTTTGTTCCTGGCTCGTGGTCCATTTCAACAGGCTTTGTTTCTTGTTGATGGCGGTTCCTGTAAATGAACTGATGGTTACCGGCAGAACGGCACCGGCATCTACCAGGAAGAAACGGGAGAAGCCGGTAAAGGAAGCGGTAAACACGGTGGTGTTTGAGCCGAGAGTACTCACGGCAGGTGTCAGGAAAATAGTATTGCCCGGATTGGCGGCGGCGGCGGAAGCAGCGGTGGTTTTGGCAATCCGCAGGCTGGCCGCATTTTTACCGCCCAGTTCGGCATTGTCGAAATAGAGGGCAATTGTATAATCGGTTGTTGTGGTATTGGTAGTGGGGGTTACGGCAAATACTTTCGCGGAACGTTCACCTCCAAATGCACTGACCCAGGTATTGCCACCGGCTTCAAGGGAAGCGTTCACGCAACCCAGCGCTGCATTCACACTGCCGATACGGAATAACAATTTACTGTTGTTGGAATAAAAATAATCATTGCTGCCACTGGCAATATGCGTGGCCGCTGTGGAACCGGCAGCTGTTTCAATGGATGTACCGGTAATATCCATGCCAAAGCGGATCATGGGTTTTATACCGTTAAAATATACACTTACAGAGGAGAAACTGCCGCTGCAATTAATTCCATTCTGGAAATACATATTGGCCTGGCTGGCCGAACCTCCATCTGAATAAGCGGCCATCTGGTCGGCCGCATTGCCGGCATCGGCGCCGGCATTATTGAAGCAGATTTCCAGCACGATATTACTGGTGCCATCCCATACAAAGGGGGTGCCGAGGGTAAAACTGTTCCAGTTTACCGTACTGCTGTAGGAGGCGTTGGTGTAAACCGTAGTCAATCCGCTTACCACCGTAGCACTTCCGTCCACCAGGTTGCTCAGTGCTGTATGGCCCATTTTAATGGTGAAATCAGTGAAGGGTCTTGAACTGTTTTTGGTAGCTACATTCAATTGAAGAGAATTGATGGTACCGGCAGTAATACCGGCCGCATTCAGTTCACTGGCTCTATATAAATACTGACCGCGCTGACTTTGTTGCCGGGCATCAAAGGGGCCACCTGTAATGGTGTATACAAGCGATCCAACAGTATACGTATTGCTGGCCGTGCCGGCCGGGGCAATATCGTTGTCGGATAATGTAACGGTGTGTGCAGGCGTGGTGGTCCCTGTAGTAGCATCACCGCCTCCGTTATTCAGCGTAAAATTCAATACAATGGTTTCGGCGGATTCCACATTGGCATCATCGTACACGCGTACGGTGAAGTTTTGTGCAGTGGTAGCCCCGCTGGTGAATGTCAGCACATCACTGGGACTGGCAAAATTGCCATTAGTAGTGATATCATAATCCAGTCCTTTCACCGCCGTACCCCCGTAGGTCAGGGTAGCCGTGGCGGTAGCGGAAGGAGCGGCACCGATGGTCATCTGGTAGGTATAATCCGTGTAACGGCGGCAACCGGTCAATGTTCCCCCGGTACTTTCTGCCTGGCCGGATGTACCCAATGCAAAGTTGATACTGGTGCCACAGGGAACCAATGCCAGGTTGGAAGGATCCACCAGGCTGGCCCTGGAAGCCAGTAACATGGCGGCCTGGGTCCTTGCTTTTTGTCCGTTCGTAAATAAGGTATAACAGTTCGTGTAACTCATAAAGTTACTCTCTGTGTTAATCGTGTAGTTATTGGGACTGGCACAGGTATTGGCCCCGGTGCGGCAGGCAAAACTATATATACCGGTAACGGAATTTAAGTTATTATAAATCGGATCGGTATCACATACCCGGTCGCCTTGTGTGGAACAGGTGGCATTGGCCGGGCATTGTGTATTGTCGGCTGAGCCCTGAAAGGGATGGTACAGGTTCAGGGCATGACCGATTTCGTGTGGCAGGGTTTTTTGTCCGGCCACCATCTGGGTAGCCAGCATGATGGTTCCATCCACACTGGAAGAAGAACCGGGGAAATAGGCGAATCCGGCAATAAACTGACCGGATGTACCATCTGCTCCGTCAATTTTATTCACCAGCCAGATATTATAATAGTTACTTGTATTCCAGCGGGACAGGTTTTTAAGGTCAATTTCAGGAGTACCGTTTGTATTATCCACATTAATTCCATTGGCCGTATAATTGGCCAGTGAAGAAGCGTCTACTCTGTTAATGCCATTGGTGGCGCCACAGGAGGGGGTGCGCTGGGCCAGAGCAAACTGGACTTCCATATTTACCACGCCGCCGCCTTCTACCGGCGCACTCATACCGGGATAGGTACCGGCATATACCTGGTTCAGGTAGGCAATGGCCCCATTGATCTGTGCATCGGTAGGGTTATAAATGGTACCTACGGCACCGCCGGTATGCATCACATGCACCACCACGGGAATGGTATAGGCAATATCGGTCCGGTATCCGGGCTGCATCCATTCCGGATGTTCGCTGATGATACGGCTGATGAAGGTTTCGTTTTCTTCCAGTTGACGGGCATAGCCTGGGACATTATTCAGCTGGCGATTGTGTTGCAGATCAAAGCCGCAGGGTGGTCCCTGGGCAAAAACAGGTTGAAAACTGACGAACAGGAGGAAAAATAGCTGGAGACTTTTTTTCAGCATAGGTATTGGTATTTCCACAAATATATAAAGCTCTTCTGTAAAATACAATCGGGATTTGCCGGGGTGAAAATTTGTCCAGATTCAAGGCTTACATGCAATAATAGCAGTCTTTTTATGCCGGAAACGGCCTTCAGGCTGAAAAAATGACTTTTTTCAGCCCACGGCATAGTATTTCGTGTACCTTTGCGCCCGCTGCCGCTAAAGCTACGGCCGGTGCGGCCCGCCCGCTTGAAGGGCTGGAAATCAAACAAAACATCAAAATCAATACAACTATGGCCAAGAAAGTAAATGTTACCCCCCTTCACGACCGGGTAATCGTAAAAGCAGCTGCTGCTGAAGAAAAAACTGCAGGTGGTATCATCATCCCCGATACTGCAAAAGAAAAACCCCAGCGTGGAACTGTTATCGCAGCAGGTCCTGGTAAAAAAGACGAGCCTGTAACCGTGAAAACCGGTGATACCGTTTTATATGGCAAATATGCCGGTACAGAAATTCAGATTGAAGGAGAGGACTATCTGATTATGCGGGAATCTGATATACTCGCGATAGTTTAAACAAAGCACTGTCAACGGGCAATTAGTTTTGGGGGAATACCGGCTGTTTACTCACATCTCACATCTCTCAACCCGCAACTTATTCCATCAATTGATGAAATGTCCAAATTTAAATTAACAATAAACAAAAACTGATATGGCAAAGCAGATCTTCTTCGACATTGAAGCAAGAAATAAAATGAAGAAAGGCGTTGACACACTGGCCAACGCGGTGAAAGTAACCCTGGGCCCCAAAGGCCGTAATGTGGTGATCGAGAAAAAATTCGGCGCACCGGCTGTTACAAAAGATGGTGTGACGGTGGCGAAGGAAATTGAACTGGAAGATCCCATTGAAAACATGGGTGCCCAGATGGTAAAAGAAGTGGCTTCCAAAACCGCAGATATTGCCGGTGATGGTACCACTACGGCAACTGTGCTGGCCCAATCTATCATTTCTGAAGGACTGAAAATGGTGGCCGCCGGTGCCAATCCCATGGACCTGAAACGCGGTATTGACAAAGCCGTAAGCCTGGTGGTGGAAAACCTGAAATCTCAGAGCCAGACCGTAGGCAGTGACAGCAAGAAAATTCAGCAGGTGGCTACCATCTCTGCCAACAACGATGAAACCATCGGAAAACTGATCGCGGAAGCGTTTGGTAAAGTAGGCAAGGAAGGGGTGATCACCGTGGAAGAAGCAAAAGGTACCGATACTACCGTAGACGTAGTGGAAGGTATGCAGTTTGACCGCGGATATATCTCTCCCTATTTCGTGACCAACAGCGAGAAAATGGAAGCAGAACTGCAGAATCCGTACATCCTGATCTATGACAAAAAGATCAGCAGCATGAAAGATATTCTGCATATCCTGGAGAAAGTGGCCCAGAGTGGTCGTCCCCTCCTGATCATTGCTGAAGACCTGGAAGGCGAAGCACTGGCTACCCTGGTGGTAAATAAACTCCGTGGTACCCTGAAAGTAGCAGCTGTAAAGGCTCCTGGTTTCGGAGACCGCCGGAAAGAAATGCTGACGGATATCGCGATCCTGACTGCCGGTACGGTAATCAGTGAAGAACAAGGTTACAAACTGGAAAATGCCGACCTGACTTACCTCGGACAGGCTTCTTCCGTAACCATTGACAAAGACAATACAACCGTAGTAGGTGGTAAAGGAAAGAAAACAGAAATCCTGGCCCGTGTAAACCAGATCAAGGCCCAGGTGGAAAATACCACTTCTGATTACGATAAGGAAAAATTACAGGAACGCCTGGCCAAACTGGCCGGTGGGGTAGCGGTACTCTATGTAGGTGCTGCCACTGAAATGGAAATGAAGGAAAAGAAAGACCGTGTGGATGATGCGCTGCATGCCACCCGTGCTGCTGTGGAAGAAGGTATTGTACCCGGTGGTGGTGTGGCCTATATCCGCGCTATCGACAGCCTGGAAGCCAAAGTACGCGGTCAGATTGCCGATGAGCAAACCGGTATGGCGATTGTACGCCGTGCTCTGGAAGAACCCATGCGTACGTTGACAGCCAATGCCGGTATCGACGGTTCCATCGTGGTACAGAAAATTAAAGAAGGCAAAGGCGATTTTGGTTTCAATGCCCGCACTGAAGTGTATGAAAATCTCTTCAAAGCCGGTGTAATTGATCCGACCAAGGTAAGCCGTGTAGCCCTGGAAAATGCCGCCTCTATTGCCGGTATGCTCCTGACTACTGAATGTGTGATTGCCGACAAACCCAAAAAGGAAGAGCCCCATGCACATGGCGCGCCTGATATGGGTGGAATGGGATATTAATAATAAGCATCCCGATAATGTAAAAGCCCCGCTACAATTGAAGCGGGGCTTTTATGTTATAAAAATGTATAATTTGAAAGAGAGGACGTACAGGATTGTTCTATAGCGGATTTCCGCCTTTTTCAGCCAATCGTGGTTATGAAAACCGGTATGCGCAGATCAATAATATCCGGAATAGCTACGCGATGTCAATATTTTCTGTAATTGATTGAAAACCTTGTCTTTCAAAAAAAACGCTGAATAGAAAAAATCCTTACTTTTAGCCTGCCTTTTTCGGCTGCCTCACAAAGGTTAGTTGAAAAAATAAAATCAATCAAAATTAATGGTATGAGAAAATTTTACAAGCTCATCTTAATGAGTTTTGTGTGGTTGGCCGCAATGCCGCTGGTCAATGCACAGAACATGTTTTTTACAGATGCCGGTCAGAACAGAACCATTCAGACCACATCCGAAAGAGTGATCATTCCTCAGCAGTTCCGTGCTGCCACGCTGGATCTTCAGTCCATGCGGAATTTTTTAATGACCCTTCCTGCTGAAAGAACTGTAGCCAACCGTAATCAGGCGCCTGTTCTTTCTCTCCCCAAACCGGATGGTACCATTGCGCGTTACCATGTTTGGGAAAGCAGTATCCAGGAAGCGCCTTTACAGGCCAGGTTCCCGGATATCCGTACTTTCCTTGGACAAGGTATTGATGACCCCTGGGCGACTGTTCGTTTTGACATCGGTCCCAATGGGTTTCATGCGCAGGTGCTGACCCCCAACGAATCTTATTACATTGATCCGTATGCAAGAGGTACAGTAAATAATTACATCTCTTACTTCCGAAAAGACCTGTCCCGTTCCGGTACATGGTTATGCGAAGTGCCGGATAACCCTACAAATTTCACACAACCCAGAATTGAAGCAGCTTGCCTGGGTACCAACCTGCGTACCTATCGCCTGGCGGTAGCCTGTACTGGTGAATATGCCCAGGCGCCTGGCATTTCAGCTGGTACCAATGCTGCAACGCTTCATAATGCTATTGTAACTACTGTTAACCGCGTTGTGGGTGTGTATGAGAAAGAAGTTTCTGTACGCATGGTGCTGGTGGCCAACAATAACCTGGTTGAATACCTGAATGCGGCCACTGACCCTTTTACAGGTAACAATAACGCCAATACCCTGATCAATGAAAGTCAGACTGTAATTGACGCGAATATCTTACCCGCCAACTATGATATCGGACATACATTCAGTACCGGTGGTGGCGGTCTTGCCCAGCTGAGTTCTGTTTGCGGATCCGGTAAAGCCAGAGGTATTACCGGAAGTTCGGCTCCAACAGGTGATGCATATGATATTGACTATGTAGCCCACGAAATGGGTCACCAGTTCGGCGGTAACCACTCCATGGCTGGTTGTGGTTCTTCACCCAACTCTACAAAGTATGAAGTGGGTAGTGGTACCACTATCCAGGCATATGCAGGTATCTGTGGTACTGAAAATATTCAGCCCAACAGTGATCCGCATTTCCATGCTATCAGTTTTGATGAAATAAGCAATTTCGTAAACGGTGCCGGTGGTGCCTGTGCCGTGCTGACTGCAACCGGTAATACATTACCGGTGATTGACGCATTGCCGAATAATAACCTGACTATTCCGATCAGTACTCCTTTTACACTTTCCGGTACTGCAACCGATGCTGACGGTGATGCCCTTACCTATAACTGGGAACAGTGGGATCTGGGTGGTGGTTCTTTCTATACCTGGAATGCAGGTGCCACTGCCGCCGCCAATAATACCGTACCGCTGTTTAAATCCAGGGTGCCTAAAACGAACGGTGTAAGAACATTCCCGGATATTTCAATAATTCTGGCAAACTATCCGGCTAACCCGGCAGCTACAATGGCTGGTCTGAAAGGTGAAACCTTGTCTCCGGTTGCCCGTCCGATGAATTTCCGCCTGACTGTACGTGATAACCGTGCAGGTGGTGGCGGTGTTGCATCCAGTGGCGGTGGTGGTTGTCAGACAGCTACTCCGTTTACAGTGAATGTAGCCGGTACTGCACCTTTTGTAGTAACTGCTCCGAATGGTGGTGAGTCGTATGTTGGCGGAACCACGCAGACAATTACCTGGAACGTAGTGGGTACCAATGCCGCTCCGTTCAACGTAGCCAACGTACGCGTATTATTATCTACAGATGGTGGTCTTACTTATCCCACTGTACTTTCTGCCAGCACGGCCAATGATGGTTCAGAGGCGCTGGCAATGCCGTTACTGGCTGCCAATACTTCTACTGCCCGTATTAAAATTGAAGCAATCGGAAATATATTCTTTGATATATCCAATGCAAACTTCAGTATTACCTTACCTCCGAACGGGTTCTCTTTCAACAGCCCTGCAGCTGTTGTTGCGGCCTGCCCGGCTCCGGATGTACAAACTTCCGGCAACCTGACAGCTACCTGGTTCGGTACTTTTACCGGTGATGTAGCTATTACAGGTACAGTAAGCCCTGCCGGTCCGGTAGTAAGTTTCTCCAGTACCACACTGACACAGGCAGCTCCTTCTACCACAGTAACCCTGACCGGTATGTCAACACTGGCTCCCGGTAACTATACTGTAACTGTAACCGGTACAGGTACCGGTGCCCCGACGCAGACACGTGATATCGTATTCACTGTAAGCCCGGGTTCAGGTCCTGCTATTACCACTCAGCCGGCGAATCAGGCAGTTTGTGTTGGTTCAACAGCTACCTTCACTGCAGTGGCCGCTACCGGTACATACCAGTGGCAGCTGAGCACCAATGGTGGTGGTACATGGGCAAATATCAGCGGTGCCACATCAGCTACTTATACAACTGCTGCTGCAACTACTGCCATGAACAGCTACCAATACCGGGTGAATGTAACCGGTCAATGTGGTACGACTACATCTTCTGTAGCTACCCTTACGGTAAATACAGCCCCTGCTATTACCACCCAACCGACCAGCCTGAGCCTTTGCTCCGGTAGTGCGGCTTCCTTTACCGTTGCCGGTACAGGTACAGCCCTGACCTATCAATGGCAGGTGAGTACCGATGCGGGTGCAACCTGGAATAATATCAGTGCTGCAAATGCGGCAACTTATACTATTGCCGCTGTTGCCACAACAGATAACAACAAACAATTCCGTTGCGTGGTATCCGGTACCTGTACGCCTGCTGTAAATTCCAATGCGGCTACATTGCTGGTGTCTTCCTCCATTACCGTTTCCACCAACCCTGTAAGCCAGACCGTTTGTGAGGCGACGACTGTCAACTTCACCGTAGCGGCTGCCGGATCAGGTCTTTCGTATCAGTGGCAGGTAAGTGCCGATGGCGGTACCACCTGGACCAACCTGGCCAATACCGGTAACTATACCGGTGCTACCAGTACCACACTGACCATTACCGGTGTATTACCTGCACAAAATAACCTGCGTTACAGAGCCATTGCTTCCAATGCCGCTTGTAACCC
>Ga0209480_10000173_pt1 | contig 57778 bp, 48 predicted proteins | sample JI61114C2DNA_FD_187501 | JGI IMG/M metagenome (GOLD analysis project Ga0209480, IMG submission 187501) | Wastewater effluent complex algal communities from Wisconsin, to seasonally profile nutrient transformation and Carbon sequestration -... | ecosystem: Engineered > WWTP > Effluent > Algae...
AAACTATACAAAACCGATAAATTACCTCCAACCAATGGCAGCGAACCATACAAATGAAGAAGCGGAATGGATGACTTAAAGCTGACCTCTTTAAGATCCCCTAGCAATGCCAACCGCAAATTTTCCAAAGCCGCATCTGTAGCATTGGCAAAAGAAACAGGCATTGTAGAGTGAATGGTTGCATAACCCTTTGAATTCAGATGCGCATGTAAAACGGTGATGTCACTGTAGCCACAAATCCATTTTGGCGAGCTATAAAACCTTGAAAAATCGAGTTGATCAATGAGATGAACGGTGCCATACCCACCGCGTGCAATGAGAATGGCTTTACTTTCTGGATCATCAAGCGCTACCTGCATATCGGAAGTCCTTTGTTCCAAAGTACCAGCCAATTGAAAACTCACAGTATGGAGGTGCTTTCCCAATTTCACCCTAAATCCCCATTTCTCCAACAAAGAAGTGGCAAACAACAGGTCGTGCGGGTCTATCCAGCGTGCCGTAGCAACAATGCTGACTAAGTCGCCCTTTTTCAGAAAAGAAGGAATGATGGCATTCATCTCAAAACTATCTTGCGCCCACAAATCTCACATAAGCATGCATTCAATTTTCGAAATATGAATCAACTTATACACGACGAGATTGGAAATCATTTTTATGAGTGAACCAAAGAGATACCTTGTTACGTCCGCCTTGCCTTATGCAAATGGACCACTGCACATTGGACACATAGCAGGTGCATATCTGAATGCAGATATTTTCGTCCGCTACTTGCGATTAAACCAAAAAGATGTTGCATTCATTTGCGGCAGCGATGAACATGGCGCAGCGATCACACTACGTGCAAAAAAAGAGAATAAGACGCCGCGTGAAATTGTAGACTTCTACCATGGACTCATGAAGAAGGCATTTTACGACTTCGGCATTTCATTCGATGAATATCACCGCACTTCCTCCCCGGAACATAAAGAAATGTCGCAGCAGATATTTCTCAATTTGGAAAAAAAGGGCAGTTTTGAAATTGAAACATCACAACAATACTATGATCAGGAAGCTGGTCAGTTTTTAGCCGATAGGTACATCACTGGCACATGTCCAAAATGTGCAAATGACAAAGCCTACGGAGATCAATGCGAAAAATGTGGTAGCACCTTGAGTCCACTTGATCTAATCGATCCAAAATCAACATTGAGTGGAAGTAAACCAGTACTAAAAGAAACTTCGCACTGGTATTTGCCTATGGCCCAACATGAGGGGTGGATTCGCGACTATATAAAGGATGGAAAACTTGATGGAAAACAACATCACTTATCAACTGAATGGAAGTCACATGTAATTGGCCAATGCATGAGCTGGGTGGATGGTGGATTGCAGAGCAGAGCCATGACGCGTGATTTAGAATGGGGAGTGCCCGTTCCACTTGCCGGAGCAGAGGGAAAAGTTCTCTATGTCTGGTTGGATGCTCCGATTGGATATATCACCAACACAAAAGTATGGGCGGAGAAAAATGGTAAAAACTGGGAAGACTATTGGAAAAGCGATGATTGCAGATTGATCCATTTTATAGGTAAGGACAATATTGTTTTTCATTGCATCATATTTCCGATTATTCTAAAAGAACATGGTGAATTCGTTTTGCCATACAATGTTCCCGCGAATGAATTCATGAATCTTGAAGGAGATAAAATATCAACTTCGCGCAACTGGGCAGTATGGTTACATGAATATCTTAATGATTTTCCTGGCAAACAAGATGAAATGCGATACGTTTTGTGTTCGATTATGCCAGAGCAAAAGGACAGTGAGTTTACATGGACGGATTATAAAGACAGGGTGAATAATGAACTTGCGGACATCCTTGGAAATTTCGTCAATCGTGTATTTGTGCTCACACATAAATTTTACAACGGAATAGTTCCTGAAAGCATCGGTGAAGAAACAAACGCAGAAAAGCAAGCGGGAGCAGATGCCTTTGAAGCGTATAACACAGTTGGAAAAAAAATCCAGGATTATCGCTTCCGGGAAGCACTTGCAGAGGCGATGAACATAGCTCGTGCAGGCAACAAATTGCTCACGGAAACGGAACCGTGGAAGCTTATAAAAACAGATCCTGAAGCTACGGCGCGCATTATGCACAAGTGCATCAATTTTGTGGCTGATGCGGCCTTCACGTTACAGCCCTTCCTGCCATTCACCTCGGAAAAAATCAGAAAAGCTCTGAACATTGAATGGTGTTCCTGGGAAGAACTGGGCAAGATTCCATTAATGCATCATGGGCATGAAATCGGCCAGTTGCCTATACTTTTCGAAAAAATCACTGATGAAGTTGTGGCAGCTCAAGTAGCAAAACTTGACGCAAGTCGAATTTCAAATCAAATAGCAGAGTCGAAACCAATCAAAGAAAATATTGATTTTGAAACATTTCAAAAATTGGACATTCGACTCGTGAAGGTATTGGAGGCAGAAGCGGTGCCTAAAACGAAAAAGCTTCTCAAACTAAAAGTAGATACAGGCACAGATCAACGTATCGTCATTTCAGGAATTGCAGAACATTACACCCCTGAGGATATCATCGGAAAGACAGTTTTATTCCTTGCGAATCTTGCGTCACGCGAAATTAAAGGAATCAAAAGCGAAGGAATGATTCTCATGGCAGAAAATGCAGCGGGCACGCTATCCATATTGTCACCTGAAAAAGAGATGATTGCGGGAGATGCTGTAAAATGATCGAACACTGATAAAAATTAAAAAAAAGAGGCCTTTGAGCTAGTTTTTTTTAAATCGCTCTCATGACCTTATTTTTTTGAACCAGCAACGTAATCGTAGCAAATTTTAGAAAGGTCGGCAACACATGTCTGAAGCGAATCAATTTGATTGCCTTCTGTCATTACTACAATGAGATACGATCGATCATCTAAAAACACAATTCCCGATTCATGAAATTGCACCAATTCAGATTCTGTAAATCGTTCACCGAACTTGTGAGCAACTTGCGCATTGGCCGGCAAATACTTCAACAGCCCTTCGCGGTATTCCGATTTAACTAAAAGATTCAAAGCAAGCTCTGACAGCGGGCGCACAAGGAAAGAAGAATCATATAATATTCGATAAAACTTCCCAAAATCGGAAGCAGAAATCGTATAAAACCAATCCTCAATTTTATCCAGAGGCAATCCCAGATCATTGTAAAGTCGCTCTGTGACTTTGTAGTCAGTAATTTCCATTAACAAACTAGTCGCATCATTATCGCTTCGAATGATCATTGCTTCAATCAATTGTTTCACAGAATACATTTGACCAGTGACAAGTTTTTTGGTTGGATCTATAACCACACCCAAATCAACGTTTTTCTTCAACAAAAGCATTTTATCCAAAATCAAGGGATTGATTTCAGCCTGCTTTAAAATATTGAGCATGATTGTCAACTTCAACATACTTCCCGGATAATACACTTCCGCACCGTTCACTTCAATCCAGCGGTTGGTTTGCAATTCTTTAAAATAAACAGAAGAACGAGTGACTGCCTTTTTCGATTGCAAAAACAAAATTTTCTCTTGTAATTTTCCTTTCAAATCCGCGAGCTCTTTACTCTCGCAATATTTTTCAGTAATGAGAATCGGTTTAATGTATTTGTACTTATTCTCTCGCATCACCGTTAAATCACAATCGTCCACAATTTCGACTGCACCACGCGCAGGATTATGACCCTGGGTTTCAGCGGGCTTGGCGGCAATGGCACTAACAGTATAGTAATATGTGACATATGCAGTTAAACACATGACCACCAACAAAGACAAAACAAACAACTTCCACTTCATGCTACTATTTCTTATTGAAAAAAAGGATATTTTGAAAAAATGCAAACTAGTCGAGCGCTAGAATTTACAAACTGACATGATCAAATTGAACAAAGCGACAAAGGCAAGTCAACACAATCACCAGCAAAAAAGACCAATGGTCGAATCTGAACGAATCCAAGAATCAAATTCTTAAATGCAATTGAAGTTTGTGTGAATAATTAAAGATTCCCTTCTAGCGTTAGTTGTTCATTGAACAGAGGGATCAAAAATTTACGATGAAGATTTGACAAATTCTTCACTTTTCGAAATACTGAAAATAGTTTCGGTTTCATTAGAATGCGATTTTTGTGATGTGCAACGAGGAATTAAGACATATTCCTTGACTCAATAATGAATAGAATCCCCTGGGAAAAATTGGGGACGTTTTTGAAAGCGGAAAAACACTGTTATCCAGCCTTTCAATCTAGTCAAATCATGAGTTAGCCTAAATCAAAACAACACGTTGCCAATTCTGAAGACCACAAACTTAACTACACGGCTTAAAAAACCATGGCAAATCACATGGTATCATAGGACTGCTACAAGCGACTTGTAAAAATCGTTTCCACACAAAGCAAGTGAATTCTGAATCCCAAGTAGCAAGTCCAATGGAGTGTGTAAAAAACCTATTCCGATGGATTAAGACATTTTTAATACACGTTAAAAACCGGAATGCGTGACAAAATTTTGTTCCCTTATTATGAAACAGTGTTTAGAATCTTCATCCGAATCAAGAGTTCAGCAATTTGAACGGCATTGGTAGCAGCGCCTTTGCGCAGATTATCACTTACAACCCAGCAGTTGATTGTATTTGGCTGCGACTCATCCATGCGAATTCTACCAACAAATACCTCATCGCTATTATGAGCATGAATGAGTGGCATTGGATATTCCAACCTACCTGGCTGATCCAGCACTGTAACCCCTGGAAATGAACTTAAGGCTTTCTTTGTGATCTCTATGTCGGGCTCTCTTTCGAATTCAAAATTGCACGACTCGCTATGCCCACCCATGACAGGCACACGCACGCATGTTGGCGTAACCTTGATGTTCTCATCACGCAAAATCTTTTTGGTTTCTTCCACCATTTTCATTTCTTCTTTGGTGTACCCATTCGGCATAAAAACGTCGATTTGCGGAATAAGATTCATATCGATTGTATAAGGATAAGCCATAGGACCATTGATGCCAGATCTTTCATTCATCAATTGATCCACGGCCTTTTTACCAGTGCCAGTGACACTTTGGTATGTACTAACAACTACACGTTTCACTTTGTATAAATCGTGAAGAGGTTTCAGAACCATGACCATCTGAATTGTAGAACAATTTGGATTGGCGATAATTCTGTCATTTGATGTAAGGACATCTCCATTCACCTCCGGCACAATCAACTTTTTAGTTGGATCCATTCTCCACGCAGAAGAATTGTCGATTACAATGGTGCCAACTTCTTCAAATTTCGGAGCCCATTCCAAACTGACTGAACCACCGGCGCTGAACAACGCAAGATCCGGTCTCAATGCAATTGCGGTTTCCATATCGACAACCTTCCAGTTTTTTCCAGACCATAGAAGCTGCTGTCCAACAGACTTTTCAGAAGCAACCGGAATAAGTTCAGACACAGGAAAACCTCGTTCAGCTAAGACTTCCAGCATTTTTGTTCCCACCAGACCAGTGGCACCGACAACAGCAACTTTCATGATTTTTATTACTATCTCGCAAAACTAAATAAAGCCATACAATCTGAAGAGGATTAATATCGAATCAATCTCAAAAATCAATAACACAGAATTGAAGTTCATTGGAAGTTGGCAAAATCCAAAATACGCTTAAGTTTGAAACATGATTGATTTCAATAAAATCCTTCCCTCATCTCGACTAACAGCGTTGTTTGTGATGTTCTTCCATTTGTTGTCGCATGAACAACATGCTCAGCTAATAGAAAACTTTAGTGATGGAGAGTTTGGATCCAACCCAACATGGAATGGCAATCCAGAAAACTTTATAGTGAACTCAGATTTCGAATTGCAACTCAACGATTTGGATCCATTGTTAACTCAGTCTTACCTCAGCGTTTCCAATACTCAGCCAACATTAAACGATATTGAATGGCGCGTCAAAATCAAACAAACTTTTGCTGGAAGTGATGCAAATCAGTCACGAGTTTATCTTACTTCAGATCAGCCCATTTTCGGCTACTCCGGAAATAATTCCGCAGGAGTTTCTGGCTATTTTTTAAAACTTGGAGAAGGGCTTTCGGGCGATGTCGTTCGGTTTTATAAAGATGATGGGTTGAACGCAACATTGATTGCTTCATGCACCACAAATATTTCTGCATCTTTCGAAATCAGCTTAAAAATCAATCGAGACAATGGAGGCAATTGGACGATTGCTATTGATCCAAGTGCCGGCGAAAACTATGCAGTAGAAGCGAGTTTTGTCGAAAGTGCATACAACACTGCTGAATACTTTGGTATAGTTTGCACTTACACGACATCGAATGCCACCAAATTTTATTTTGACGACATTTATTGTGGCGCTCCAATAGTTGATGTTGCGCCGCCGATTGTTCTTTCTGCAACAGCTACGTCGGAAACAACCGTGGATGTATTATTTGATGAAGCTGTTGATCTCACTACATCACAAACGAATACTTCCTATAACGCAGCGACAATAGGCGCTCCAATCAATGCGCAGCGCGATGCTTCCAACACATCATTGGTACATTTGACATTCGGAACAAGTTTCAATCTGAATCAAGAATATGAATTGAACATTGCGGGAGTTGCAGATGAAAACGGCAACATTATGCTGACCAACGAGCAAGAAACATTTATGTGGTACATACTTGGTTTTGCCTTACCACGAGATGTTGTGTTCAATGAGATATTTGCGGATCCAACACCATCAGTATCCCTGCCTGAGGTCGAGTTTGTTGAAATATTAAACACACATGCGACTTCCAGTTTTAATCTGAATAATTGGGCATTTGTAAACAGTAGCACCGCAAAATTTTTACCTGCGTATTTGTTGCCTCCAGGCGGACATTTAATCCTGTGCGACGAGCAAGACATAGCGTTGTTTGAATCGTATGGCGCAGTTTTAGGCATCCCATCTTTTCCGGCACTTACCAATTCAGGAGATAGCCTTACGCTGATAAACCCGGGTGATGTAATAATTGACGTTGTAGTTTATTCCAGTGCATGGTACAACACAGAAGAAGGACTTGATGGTGGCTATTCATTGGAGTTGATCAACCCTGAGATACCTTGCCAAGCAGTTTCCAATTGGACAGAATCAACCTCATTAAACGGAGGCACACCAGGGGTACAAAACTCAGTGTATGATTTGACACCAGACACAACACCTCCAACGGTGAGTTCTTTTGAAGTCACAACCTCTACATCGATAGTGATTCAATTCAATGAGGCAATGGACACAACTGGAAACACTATACCACAATGGGACATTATTCCATTCATTAGCATTGTCAATGCCACCTGGAATTCCACTCTAGACAGAGTTACCTTAATACCATCATTCCCTGTGGTGCCTCCGAACACATATCAGATTACCATCTTTGGTATTGCAGACTGCAGTGGAAATTCAATCATCACATTGCCAATCGAGTTTACGCTTGGGTTTGAGCCCACGCCCGGTGATTTGATCATCAATGAAATCATGGCAGACGAAGATCCTGCCATTGGAATGCCTGACGCCGAGTATATTGAACTTCGGAATAACAGTAATAATTTGTTAGATCTGAGCAATGTTCGCCTGAATAGCGGCTACTTCACCGGGCAAATATTATTAGAACCGGATAGTCTTTTGGTCGTAGCAAACATCAACAATGCAGGACTTTTTGCAAGCATAGAGAATGCCGCTTTCATGACATCGTTTCCAGGACTTACCAACTCAGGTGCTTCGCTGGATCTGACAAACGAAGCAGAACAAACAATTGACTTCGTTGATTACAATCTCAATTGGTATAACGACAATACAAAAACCGAAGGAGGATGGTCCATGGAAAGAATCAATCCAAATGCCATCTGCAGCGGAAGATACAATTGGAGAGCAAGCATTGATCCGAGAGGTGGAACAGCCGGAGAAGAAAACTCCGTCTACAGCTTGACACCCAATGGCGCACCTCAAGTAACAGACTTTGGATTTTTTAATGCGACACAGATCTACATTCGATTCAACGAATCCATGGATATCAATTCAACTTCCGACATGAGTTTTGTCTTCAATCCTGGCAACTCAGTTGAAACACCAGTTTGGAATTCAGACAAAGATCAAGTCATTTTCAATATGGCATTTCCAATAATCGAAGAAGTAACGTATGAGTTAAGTCTAATTGGACTTAAAGATTGCGATGGCAATCAGGTTACTTTAACCACAGTGAATTTTATTATTGGTCTTGAACCACAACAAGGTGATCTTATCATCAATGAGATTCTGGCTGATGGAACATCCGATCAACACATTGCGAGTCCACGTCTTGATTTTGTGGAATTGCATAACCGCACCTCGCATATCCTTGAACTCACAGAGATACATATCAATGATGGATTTTTCGAAGAACAGGTGATCATTTATCCCGACTCCTTCATCATTGTGACAGATTCGGACAATCCAGCAATCAACTTTTTCGCATTTCCGAATACTGTTTTTATGCAAGACTTTCCTTCACTCACAGAAGACGGAACAGACATCAGTCTAACGGGTAATGGAGGCGAATTAGATTTTGTGCGCTATTCAAAATCATATTACAACAATCCAGAAGTGGAAGACGGAGGATATTCAATGGAGTTGATCAATCCCGAAGATCCTTGCAGCTCTTCCGACAATTGGCGCGCTTGCACTTTTGGCAATGGAACGTCAGCCGGGCGAAAAAATTCCGTGTTTGACTTAACGCCAGATACGCAAGCCCCTGAGCTATTATTTATTGTTGGCGAAAATGAAAACGCCATCCTTCTTTATTTCAATGAGCCACTAGATGCTGCCAGCGCTGATAATTTAACATGGGTTGTAAATGATGTTGTGCAAACCGACTTCAATCCCAACGTAATTGGTGACGATAACAACGCATTAATTTTATACTATGAGGACATGGTGCCGGGGGTCATTTATAAGTTTGAGTTAACGGGCGTTTCAGATTGTTGGGGAAATCTAACGGCAACATTGCTAGATCAATTTGGACTTTCCGAACCAGCACAAGTTGGTGATCTCATCATCAATGAAGTATTGTACAATCCAAAAGATGGCGGTTCAGACTTTGTAGAAATTTACAATCGATCACCTCGTATTATCTCTTTAAAAGACTGGGCAATATCCGATGCCACCAATGGTGAAATGAACACATCAGATAAACTCGCACTCACAAAAACGTTATTGTTTCCCGGCGAGTATCTTGTGATTACAAAAGAGTCAAGTACATTGGCAGGTATTTATCCAGAGACAAAAACAGAACGATTGTGGGAAGTAAAAGGAATACCGGACTTCAGTTCGGAAGATGAAGTGTACCTTCTTACTCCTGACAGCTTGATCAGCGACCATTTCATTTATGATGAAAGCTTGCAGTTTCCATTGCTCACAACATCCGATGGTGTATCACTCGAAAGAATCGCATTTGACAGATCAAGTGAAGATGTCACTAATTGGCATAGTGCGGCAGAATCGGTTGGTTATGCTACACCCGGTTATCTCAATTCACAAAGCGCAACAAGTGAAGGAACAGAAGAAAAATTTGCAGTTGAAACGGAAATATTTTCTCCCGACAATGATGGCTATAAGGATGTGGCATTGTTTAGCTATAAAATGGATGAACCAGGATATGTCGGAGATATACGCATCTATGATAGTGAAGGAAGATTCATAAGACATCTCATGAAAAATGAATTACTTGGTATAAGTGGAAGTATTTCATGGGATGGATTTACGGATGAACAGCAGAAAGCGACTATTGGAATTTACATTGTACTTTTTGAGGCATTCAATCCGTCGGGCAATACAACAAAAAGCAAAAAAACGTGTGTATTAGCGCACGCCTTGAATTAATGTATTTAGTCAAAACTCCATCCATTGTAAAACCCTTAGCCAAAGAATTTCTTTGGAGCATCTCAACTAGTGAAAAAGAAATTTACCTCACCTTTGACGATGGACCGACACCCGGCGTGACAAATAAAGTGCTCGACTTGTTGAAGTCCTTTTCAGCACATGGGACATTTTTTTGTTTAGGAAAAAATGTACTGGCATATCCGGATATCTATCAGCGCATTCGTTCAGAAGGCCATTCAGTCGGCAACCACACATGGGATCATCCGGATGGATGGAAAACGAACGACTATACCTATCTAAAAAATATTGCACGAGCAAGAAAAGTAATTGACACTGCACTTTTCCGTCCGCCTTATGGACGAATTACACCTTCACAAGTACGCGCGATAAAAAACAAATTCCAGCTTGTGATGTGGTCGGTCCTTAGCGCGGATTTTGACAAAACTATCAGCAAAGAACAATGCCTTTCAAATGTTCTAAACAATACTGAGAACGGCAGTATCATAGTATTTCACGACAGTGAAAAAGCGAAAGAGAATATGCTGTATGCATTAGAAGAGTGTCTTGAATTTTTCACAAACGAAGGCTATACCTTGCGGGCCATTACCCAAAGATGATAGTCAAACCTAAAAAAGCACTTGGTCAACATTTTCTTAAAAATGATGACATATGCAAACGCATAGCAGAATCGCTCACCTTGCATGGCAGCTACAAAAAAGTTCTAGAAGTTGGGCCCGGTATGGGAGCGCTGACTAAACATTTACTTGCCAGATCGGAATTTGAAACCGCAGTAGTTGAGATCGATAATGAAAGCGTTGATTATCTAAATGTTCATTTTTCTGCTCTTCGAGGAAAAATTTTCCCATTGGATTTTTTGCGCATGAATCTGGAAGAACTGTATCATGAACCATTCGCAGTTGCCGGGAACTACCCATACAATATCTCTTCCCAAATTGTCTTTAAGATTCTTGACTACAAAGAATTCGTGCCTGAAATGGTTGGCATGTTCCAACGGGAAGTAGCGCTTCGGTTTGCAAGTGGCCCCGGCACAAAAGACTATGGCATCACATCGGTATTGGCTCAAGCGTATTACAACATTGAATATTTATTTGACGTTGAGCCGGAAGAATTTATACCGCCACCAAAAGTGCGCAGTGGTGTTATACGCATGACGCGCAAGTTTGGAATTGAATTAGGTTGCGACGAAAAACTTTTTAAAACGATTGTAAAAACTGCGTTTAATCAAAGACGAAAAACATTGCGCAATTCATTGAAAAGTATTGATGCAGGAGACATGGACAAAACGGATAGTCTATTTAATAAACGACCGGAGCAATTGTCCGTAGCTGAGTTTGTATCACTTACAAATCTCTATCAATCGCATACGGTAAAATAGCTTTAAAGCGCTATTACAATTTCACGAACTCAACACGGCGATTGTTTGCTTTTCCAGCTGCAGTATCATTTCCACCCGATGGCATAGATTCACCCTTTCCGTCCGTTTCCATGCGTGAACTATCGATAGCAAACTCTTTGGAAAGAGCTTCCTTCACCGCTTGTGAGCGCTTCTTAGAAAGTTCCATGTTTGCACTATCATCACCATCGCTATCCGTATGTCCAATAATTTTCACTTTTACAGTGGGATTTTCAATGAGCACATTGGCAATATCCTTTAGAGCTCCATACGATTCTGCTTTCAATTTATCGCTGCCGCTATCAAATAAAATTCCATGTGTGACAAACCTGCCTTCGGTTATTAATTTGTTGCGTGTATCTGGAGCACCAACTGCAAGGCGAATATTGCTGATGAGAATTCTATCCTGCGCCTGGTGCATTCCACCACCACCAATCACGAGTGTATTGTATTTCGCCGTTGCGTCAAACGCTCGAGGAATGTCCAAGACTTTTTCTTCGTTGAAATAAACACGCAAACGCTGCTTTTGACGCCAAATAGAAACACGCGTATGATTTTTAGATTTCGCACTAAACTGTGTTGTTGAAACTTCATTCTGCACAATTGAATTTCGTTCACTATCCCAAGTGTCAATATGCGCTCTGCCATCACCACCGCCAGCACTAGTTGGATGCATGCCCACTCTTACGCCTCTATCTGGCTTCGAAAATCTGCCGAAATCACCAAGTTTCTGTCTATTTGCTGTTGCAACAAAAGTAGCTGTGAAAATATCTGAGTAATAGCTGTAGTCTTCATTGCAAATGACGTCATATTGCAATGTGAAGTTCTCTGGAAGATCCGTTATATAATCCGGAATAAAAACACCTTCTTTAGAAATAGCAAGCCATTTTCCTTCCATGCCATCAACCGTGACAATTTCGCCACCGCTATTTGTATTCCAATCCGCTGGAAAATCGCCCAATTCCACTTGTGAAAAATTGTCTTCAACGATCACTCTTTCACCCGGCACGAAATCGAATTTTCCATAGGTCTTTAACGAAGGCTTCGCAGCGCCTGCACTGCCTGTGTTTTCTGATTCTACAGGACCATCAGCACTATCATTCCCCTGTTTGTTTGTTGGCTTTTTCTCTTTGGAACCACCTTTGGCAGCATCCTTCGCACCTTGTTCGGTTTCATCCAGCGCCTTGTCAATTGCTTGGTCCGTTTTGCGTTCAATGCGTTGATTCACCTTGTTCTTCACTTTGCCGCCAATATCAATTTGTGCGAAAATGTTGGATGAAATCAAAGAAAAAACAAGTGCTAAATATGTGACTTTCATGAGCTAGAAATAAGCAGTTTGGGATGTCAAAAATAGCCATTCAAAGTATATGAACACAAAATGTTCCTATTGCCTTATAAATCAACTTCAGGTGTATCTTCGCGGCCATGAGTAGTATCGTCACCTTGAGTGAATTTATTATGGAGCGTCAAGCAGATTTCCCATATGCATCCGGAGATTTGTCGCGTCTTCTTGCTGATATAGGAATCGCCTCCAAAATTGTGAATCACAAAGTGAACAAGGCCGGATTGCAGGACATTATTGGCGCTATGGAAAGCACCAACATTCAAGGAGAAACACAACAAAAGCTGGATGTCTTTGCGGACCAAGCCTTCATGAATGCAGTGCGGTGGGGCGGACAAGTATGTGGCGCAGCAAGTGAAGAAAATGAACGCTACTTCCCATTCGATTCAGAGATTTGTAAAAAGTCAAAATACGTCATTTTGTTCGATCCATTGGATGGCTCATCAAACATTGATGTGAATGTGAGCATTGGAACCATTTTTAGCGTATTTCGCAGAAAAAGCAGTGTTGGTGATTTAGCCAATGTGAATGATTTTCTTCAGCGCGGTTCAGAGCAAGTAGCAGCAGGTTACGTGATCTATGGCTCAAGTACGATGCTGGTTTACACGACTGGTCATGGTGTTAACGGGTTCACGTTAGAGCCAAGTATCGGTGAATTCTGTTTGTCGCATGAAAACATGAAAACACCCGATAGCGGAAGTATATATAGCATCAATGAAGGCAATCTTTTCAGCAGTGGGAAAGGGGTGCAGGATTATATCCACTGGTGTAAACAAACAGATAAAAAAACGAGTCGCCCATATAGTGCACGTTACATTGGCTCACTGGTGGCTGATTTTCATCGCAATTTGATCAAAGGCGGCATATACATTTATCCTGGTACTGAAAAAAATCCAGAAGGAAAACTTCGATTGCAATATGAATGCAATCCGCTGGCATTTCTAGTAGAACAGGCTGGCGGTAAAGCAACAGATGGCAAACGTAGAATTATGGATATTCAACCGAAAGACCTTCATGAACGCACCCCATTTTTTATTGGAAGCAAAAACATGGTTGAACAAGTTGAAAAACTAATTGCTCAATACGAAACACAGATCGCCGAATAGCCTCAACACAAACTGAAAATTTTCCTTCGTGTCAGACAGCCTCGTCATCATACCAACTTACAACGAAAAAGAAAACGTAGAGCGCATGCTTCGTACTGTTTTCGCATTGCCAAAGTCATTTCATGTATTGATCGTGGATGATGGATCTCCAGATGGCACTGCAGAAATTGTAAAGACACTGCAGTCTGAATTTCCAAGTCAACTTCACATTCTTCAACGTGCGGGGAAACAAGGGCTTGGAACAGCATACATCGCCGGATTTCGATGGGCACTAGCGCGTGATTACGGATTCATCTTCGAAATGGACTGTGATTTTTCTCACAACCCCAAAGATCTCGTTAGGCTTTACGAAGGTTGCACAAAGGGCGGTGGAGACATGTCTGTTGGCTCCAGATACACCAAAGGCGGTGGCGTACAAAATTGGCCATTCAAACGTTTGGCAATGAGTTTCTGTGCATCCATTTATGTCAACACCGTTCTATGGCTTGGTGTTCGCGACAGCACAGCAGGTTTTGTTTGTTACACCCGGAAAGTGCTTGAGACAATTGATCTCGACAGCATCAAGTTTATCGGTTATGCATTTCAAATTGAAATGAAATACAACACGATTCGACTTGGATTTAAGATCGTAGAAGTCCCAATAATTTTTATAGACAGGGAATTCGGAACTAGTAAAATGAATCTCAATATTTTCAATGAAGCAGTTCTTGGTGTTATGAAAATGAGATTCAGAAGAGTTTCCAGAAAAGGTTTGAAAAAATGAGTTCGATACTTATCAAAAACACCGCTGTTGTCAACGAAGGCAAAATCATAGCCGCAGATGTTTGCATAGAGGACGGCAAATTCAAAACAATAGTAGCTTCAGGCACTTTTTCTGGCAGCGCCGACCGCGTTATTGATGGCACCAACCTTCATCTTTTACCTGGACTAATTGATGACCAAGTGCACTTTCGAGAGCCAGGCCTAACTTCCAAAGGAGATTTGTTTACCGAATCAAGAGCGGCAGTTGCGGGCGGAATAACTTCATATATGGAGATGCCGAACACGAATCCTCCGGCTACTACACGAGAATTACTTGAAGCAAAATACCAGCGTGCATCAGAAGTATCTTTAGCGAACTATTCGTTTTTCATGGGAACCACGAATACGAATCTTCAAGAGTTGTTGAGCATCGACCCAAAAGAAGTCTGCGGTGTGAAAATATTTATGGGCTCAAGCACTGGAGATATGTTAGTGGATGATCCCATTGCACTTGAAAACATTTTCGCACAGGTCAAAACATTGATTGCCGTTCATTGTGAGGTTGATCCAATGATCAAGGCGAACGCAGAAAAATACAGACAAGAATATGGTGAAGATGTGCCACTAAAATATCATCATCTCATTCGTTCGGAAGAGGCATGTTATGCGTCTTCATCTTTTGCAGTAAATCTTGCAACAAAACACAATTCTCGACTTCACATTTTGCACATAAGCACTGCAAAAGAACTTTCGCTTTTTAGAAATGATATACCACTGAAGGAAAAAAGAATCACATCAGAAGCATGTGTTCATCACCTTTGGTTTACAAATGCTGATTACGAAACACGCGGATCCAAGATCAAATGGAATCCGGCTATCAAAACATTAAATGATCGAACTGCAATTCGCGCAGCAGTGAATGAAAACCTCATTGATGTAATAGCCACCGATCATGCGCCGCATACCATCGAAGAAAAAAGCCAAAGCTATTTTAAGTGTCCAAGTGGCGGTCCTTTGGTTCAGCATGCACTAGTTGCACTGCTAGAAATGTATCACCAGGGTGTATTTTCATTAGAAAAAATAGTAGAAAAAACGTCACACAATGTCGCTGACATGTTTCAAATAGCCAATCGTGGATATATCAAAGAAGGATTTGCGGCAGATTGTGTGCTTGTGAATCTGCGTGATCCCTGGCAAGTAAAAAAAGAAAATTTGCTATACAAATGTGGTTGGTCACCTTTTGAAGATCAGACTTTTCAAAGCAAAGTCATCAAGACGTTTGTAAATGGTCATGTCGTTTATGAAGATGGAAAAATTATTGATCAATCACGCGGCGAAAGATTGACATTTAATAGATGAAGAAATTATACGTCATAGTCATTGTGTTTCTTTTCACTGCTTGTCAGCAAACTGAGTCGACGCCGCCACCTGCAGATCTTTTACCACAAGCAAAATTCGCACAAGTGCACAAAGAGGTTCGGTTGCTGGAAGGAGCTTATGCTGCGAGATACACCAAAGTAGACGCTTCTGCCTATACAATCGAATCTTATTACAAAAAGCTTTTTCTGGATCAAGGAGTCACAGCGGATCAGTACAAATCCAGCTTTAGTTATTACAGTAAAAATCCGATCATAATGATGGCTATTGAGAATGAACTATTGACTCAATTGACCGCCATGCAGACAGAACAAGATTCAATAAATCGATTGCGGAATGAATCCGTATTGGATTCCCTGGAAGCAAAAAAGTCTCAATGATTATTTGACACTAAAAATCTTGCTGTTTCTTTCACAGCGAGCAACACAGGTTGAAAAGTTCTGTCAAGACATTTCGACGCCTTATCATTTTCATAATAAAACCGAATCGATGCATTCTTAACGCTTTCTTTTGTCACAAGAGCTTTTCGTCCAGAGAAAAATTCCTTCATGGCTTCCGCCATTCTGACCAAAGTTAAAATCATGGGAGTGGCTTCTTTTGTAGGAAGCGGTTTTCCAAGTGCAAGTGATATTTGACAAAAAACTTCTTTCATCGACAAGTTCTCCGAAACCAACACATAACGTTCACCACCAGAGGACTTTTTCATGAGGTCGATCATGGCTTTCGCACAATCTACAACACCAATAAACCCTGTTCCTCCGGGCGGGTAATAACTCAAACCCTGATTCAGTTTTTTAAATAAGCTAGGGCTACTTCGATCAAAACTGCCGGGGCCAATAATGAGTCCAGGATTAACTACAATGGCATCAAGACCTTCCTGAATACCACGCCACACTTCCATTTCGGAAAGAAATTTTGTAATCCCGTAATGCGTATTGTAAGATGAATCAGACCAGACGGCCATTTCATTCACCACCTCGCCAGGTTTTGATTTCCCAAGAGCCGCAATCGAACTCACAAAACACAATCGCGAAATGTTCTCACTTAGGGCAACGTTCACAACGTTTGCAGTTCCTTCAACATTGATCAAATACATATTGTCTCGATCTTTGGCGTGATAGGATACCACAGCCGCGCAGTGATAAACGAAATCACACCCATTCATAGCAAGTTGCAATGCATCCACATCCAATACGTCTCCTTCGCACCATTCAATGCTTTCAAACAACGTTTCCCCTTTGGGATAAAAATCAAAAACGGATTTTACAATTTCGAGATTGCTATTCGCTCGTTTCATGCCACGCACTTTTTCACCTCTTGAAAGCAGATCAAGCATAAGATGTGTACCCAGAAGGCCGGTGGCACCGGTAACAAGATTCATTTTGCGAATGTAAGTGACAACCGTATCAGACAAAATAAACCAAAAATGATATAAGAAAAATGCCGAAGGACAGTGAAAAGAATTTCGCTGTTGTTAATTTGCAACACTTGTGAGCACACCAGAAACACTTGAAAGTACAATTAAGATTCTTCCGCACAAACCGGGAGTCTATCAATACTATGACAGAGATGGTGTTGTCATTTATGTCGGAAAAGCAAAAGATCTGAAAAACCGTGTCGGTAGTTATTTCAACAAACAACAATACGAAAGCGGGAAAACAAAATTACTTGTTCGGAAAATAACGGAGATCAAGTACATCGTAGTTGAAACAGAGTTGGATGCCTTGTTGCTGGAAAATTCGCTGATTAAAAAGTACAAACCGCGCTACAACATTTTGCTCAAGGACGACAAGACGTATCCAAGTATTGTCATCAAAAAGGAAGAATATCCGCGTGTTTTTCCGACGAGACAAATCATCAAAGACGGCTCAGAATATTATGGGCCGTATGCATCAGTTCGCACCATGCACCTGGTTTTGGAACTTGTACGAAAGCTTTATCCAATCCGAACATGTTCACTTCAATTGAATGAAAAAAATATTGAATCGGGCAAATTCAAAGTGTGTCTTGAATATCATTTGAAAAATTGCAAAGGACCATGCGAAGGAAAACAAAGCGCCGCCGATTACAATGAAAGCGTCGATAGTATCCGAAAGATTCTCAAAGGGAATTATTCGGAACTTATTCGTGAAATGAAAATGCGGATGACTTCACACGCGGAAAACTATGCATTTGAAAAAGCACAGGAATTCAAAACAAAAATTGAGTTACTCGAAAATTTTCAGGCAAAAAGCACCATTGTAAATCCAGGTATCCACAATGTTGATGTATTCAGCATTGCCAGTGATAGCCATGCAGGATATGTGAATTACATGAAAATCAGTAATGGCGTAATTGTGCAGGGATACACTTGTGAGTTAAAGAAAAAAATGGAGGAAACAGATATTGAATTACTCGAATACGCAGTCATTGAAATTCGTGAGAGATTTCAAAGTTCATCAAACGAAATCTATCTGCCATTTTCCATTGACATTTCAATACCGAATGTTGAAATTCACATACCTCAGCGTGGCGACAAGAAAAAATTAATGGACTTATCCATGCGCAACAGCACGCATTTCATGCAAGATGCGCAAAAACAACTTGAATTGGTAGATCCCGAAAGGCATGTTAATCGCATCATGGAAACAATGCAGAAAGATTTACATCTCAAAGAATTACCTGTTCACATTGAATGCTTTGACAACTCCAATATTCAGGGTACAAATCCTGTGAGTGCATGTGTTGTATTTAAAAATGCGAAACCAAGTAAAGCTGATTATCGCATTTTTAATCCAAAAACTGTCGTCGGACCAGATGACTTCGGAACTATGAAAGAAGTGGTTTTTCGCAGATATCGCCGACTGATTGATGAAAATGAAAGTTTGCCACAACTCATCATCATCGATGGTGGAAAAGGCCAACTAAGCGCAGCGCTTGAAAGTTTAATAGAACTCGACTTGCATGGCAAATTGGCCATCATTGGCATTGCAAAACGGTTGGAGGAAATCTACTTTCCAGGAGATTCCTTACCCATCTACCTGGATAAACGTAGCGAAACCCTAAAACTGATTCAACAACTGCGTGATGAGGCGCATCGTTTTGGCATCACGCGTCACCGAAACAAACGAAGCAAAGATGCCATTCGCTCAGAAATTACAGAAATCAAAGGTGTTGGATTCCGCACAACACAGGCGCTGATCACCCATTTTAAGACAGTGAATGCCGTGAAAGACGCCACTCTAAGTCAACTTGAGGAAGTAATCAATAAAAAATTGGCCCGCATTGTTTGGGATCATTTTCATGCAGAACCATCCATCGATCAGATGACGGAAACTGATTAAATTTTCTTGTTAATTCTAAGCTAACTCGCGAATGTGAAAGGCCTTTCACTTTTTACATAAAAAGAAGGCACAACAGGAATATTTTTGACCACACTTCGTTTCGAAATACATGTCAGCAAAACCCGCCGCAAAACAAAAAAACAAACTTGCACGCCGACTTTGGCTAATTGCTCTTTTGCCTATCGCTATGGTTGGTCTGGTTATTCTCTTGGCCATGATGAGCGGCTTGCCCGACGTGCAGGCACTAGCCAATCCAAAGATCAACTTAGCTACTCAAGTTTTGTCGAATGATGGCAAAGCAATGGGAGCCTACTACAAAGAAAACAGATCAGACGCCAAATTCAGTGAATTGCCTCCGCACCTTGTCAATGCACTACTGGCCACAGAAGATGTTCGTTTTCGCGAACATAGCGGCGTGGATTATTGGGGACTTTTCCGCGCTGTGTTTAGCGCCGGGCAAGACGGAGGAGGAAGTACCATTACACAGCAGTTAGCAAAAATGCAGTTTTCAAAATTCGAAAACGTTGGATTTGTAAAACGAGCATGGCAAAAAATCCGCGAGTGGATCATTGCATGCCGGATTGAGCGTTTATACACAAAGGATGAAATCATTGCACTGTATTTCAATCAATACGATTTTCTCAATCAGGCTGTCGGAATCAAATCCGCAGCTCACATTTACTTCAACACAGCACCCGATTCGTTGAATATCCAAGAGTCAGCAATGCTCGTTGGCATGCTGAAGAACTCGTCATTATTTAATCCAATTCGTCGTGATTCATTAGTAACAAAACGAAGAGAAGTTGTTTTGAATCAAATGGTAAAATATGATTTTTTATCACAAGAAGCTTATGACTCATTGCGCATACTTCCGCTTGGACTGGACTTTCAGAAAATGAGTCATGACGAAGGTTTGGCGCCTTACTTCCGTGAGGTATTGCGCGGCGAACTGGAAAAAATTCTTTCTGAAAAAGATGAAAATGGAAATTTGAAATACCACAAAGCTGGTGGTGAGCCATACGACATCTATCGGGACGGATTGAAGGTGTATACAACCATTGATAATCGCATGCAAGAGTATGCTGAATGGGCTGTAGAAGAACATTTGCGGAAAGAATTACAACCCGCTTTCACTAAGGATGTCAACCGCAGAAAAAAGGAGAACTTTCCATTTTACAACGGTATTCAAGTGAAAGATCGTGAAGCCATCATGAAACGAGCAATCGAGTCTAGTGAACGTCATATGATTCTCACAGGAGAACTTTGTCCTGAGTGTCGTAGACCTGCATTTTACATTCAGAAAGAAAAAGGCGATGAAGGCGAAGTTTTCCATTGCCATGAAAACAAAGGAGGATGCGGACACACCTGGCATGTTTCAAATGAAAAAGAAATAGAAAAAGAATTCAGCACGCCGGTAAAAATGAAAGTGTACACCCACACAGGGCCGAAGGATACACTTCTATCACCACTCGACAGCATCAAATATCATAAAGCAATATTGCATGCCAGTATGATGTCAGTTGAGCCACACAGTGGCCATGTAAAAGCGTGGGTCGGTGGAATTGATTTTAAACATTTCAAATTCGACAACGTGTTTCAATCTGCGCGTCAAGTTGGTTCTACATTTAAACCACTTGTTTATGCTACGGCCCTGCGCATGGGAAAAAGTCCAACAGACCAAGTAGACGGATCGCGCTTTTGTTGGGGCTCATGGTGCCCACAAAACAGCGGCGGTGGATATGGTTCATACACAATGCGATGCGCACTTGCCAATTCTGTCAATACAGTTTCCGCAAGACTCGCGCAGCAATACGGCATTGATAACATTATTAAACTTGCACGTCGATTGGGCATAAAATCGCACCTTGATCCAGTAGGACCAATCTCACTGGGCGCTGCAAATATTCCGCTTTACGAAATGGTTGGAGCGATCAGCTCATTCGCAAATAACGGAGTGTATATCAAACCAACATTCATCTTGCGCATAGAAGATAAAAATGGAACAGCGATCTACGAGCCAGATCCGGAAGTGGAACAAGCATTGGATCCTTGTGCCGCCTATGACATGCTTACGATGATGAAAGCAGTTGTGGATGGAAGCTGTGGAAGTGGAACGGGAGTTCGACTTCGAAATCCGGGCAAGCCATACGGCGGTATTACGTATCCGACGGCAGGCAAAACGGGAACAACTCAGAACAATACAGATGGTTGGTTTATCGGACTCACACCCGATTTGGTCACTGGCGTTTGGGTTGGAGCGCAAGATCCAACAGTGCGTTTTATGAGCACGGCACTTGGACAGGGAGCGAATACTGGACTTCCAATTTATGGATACTACATGAAGAAAATTTATGCTGATAACACCATAGATATATCCACCGGTGATTTTGCTGTTCCAACAGGATGCACGCGTTCAATTAATGCTGCACAGAGTGGCTATTTCAATGATGAAGGCCTTGATCTTTTCAACGAAAACGAATCAGATCCAGACTTGACGCCATCTTCACAGCGCGTATTGCCAACAGAAACCATGGAAGAAATGGACGCGGATTCGACAGACATAAATTAAACATTTTAAAGAACTCATGCCGATTTATAAAGTAGTAAAAAACGCAGAAGAAGCGTGCCGCGACATACAAAGCGAAATGACGCTGCTGCTTGGTGGCTTTGGGCTTTGTGGAATACCCGAGAACTGTATTCAAGAATTGGTCAAAAAGGGAATCACAAATCTTACCTGCGTGAGCAACAATGCCGGTGTAGATGATTTTGGTTTAGGCTTGTTATTGCAACAAAAACAAGTCAAAAAAATGATTTCATCCTATGTAGGCGAAAATGCAGAATTCGAACGACAGATGTTGAGTGGTGAATTAGAAGTAGAGCTTATCCCACAAGGAACGCTTGCCACCCGATGCATGGCCTCAGGTTATGGAATGCCGGTTATTTACACACCTGCAGGTGTAGGAACCGAAGTGGCCGTTGGCAAAGAAGTGCGAAACTTCAATGGCAAGGACTATTTGATGGAATATGCATTTGATGCCGACTTCGCCATTGTGAAAGCATGGAAAGGAGATACGAAAGGCAATTTGATTTTTCGGGCAACCTCACGCAACTTCAACCCATTGATGGCGATGGCGGGAAAAATCACCATTGCAGAAGTAGAAGAATTAGTGCAGCCGGGTGAACTTGATCCAGACATGATACACCTTCCTGGCATTTATGTGCATCGTATTTTCCAAGGAGTCAATTATGAAAAAAGAATTGAGCAGAAAACAGTTCGCTCGAGAAACTGAAAAACGAAACTTCAAACGATAACAGACACATGGCACTCGATAAAATCGGCATAGCAAAACGCATCGCACAAGAAGTAAAAGACGGTATGTATGTCAATCTCGGAATTGGCATACCAACGTTAGTTGCAAATTATCTACCACAAGGAATTGAAGTAGAACTGCAATCAGAGAATGGCTTACTTGGGATGGGGCCATTTCCATTTGATGGTGAAGAAGATGCTGATCTCATCAATGCCGGAAAACAAACAATTACTACGTTGCCGGGTTCTGTTTTTTTCGATAGCGCCATGAGCTTCGGAATGATTCGCGCGCAGAAAGTAGATCTGACAATTCTTGGAGCGATGGAAGTAAGCGAGAACGGTGACATCGCTAATTGGAAAGTACCGGGCAAAATGGTGAAAGGAATGGGTGGCGCTATGGATCTTGTAGCATCAGCAAAAAACATCATTGTGGCTATGCAGCATTGCGACAAAGCAGGAAATTCCAAACTGCTCCCATCTTGTACACTTCCCCTCACAGGAGTTGCTTGTGTGAAAAAGATCGTAAGCGACCTGGGTGTATTTGATGTTCACGAAGGAACATTTGTACTTCTGGAAACCGCGCCCGGCGTAAGCGTTGAAGAAGTGATCGCAAAGACAGCAGGTAAACTAATCATCTCGGATAAGGTGAAAGAAATGTCTCTTTGAGAAAAGCTTAGCCTATCTCTACGCACACACTCTCCACCTGTCCGCCCATAGGCGCATTGATTTTTGTCACTATCACTTTTGCACTTTGCACATGTTTGATCTCAGTCATCAATGACTCTCGTATACGATAAGCCACCGCTTCGATTAGTTTAGAACGAATCGCCATTTCGCGATAAACAATTTCTTTCACTACAACATAATCCACCGTAGCACTTAAATCATCGCCAATAGCAGCAAGTGTAAAATCCGTATTAATCTCCACATCAACGCGATAGTCTCCGCCTATTTTTTCTTCTTCGGGCCAGCAACCATGATTGGCATGAACACGAATATTATTCAGTTTGATCACATTCATTGTTTCTTACTTTCTTTCGACCAAGAATCTTTTAATGTCACAGTGCGATTGAAAATAAGGTTGCCTGAAGTAGATAATAAATCAGGAGTAAAGTAACCCAAGCGGATAAATTGGAATTTGTCTCCGATTGCCGCATTCTTCAAATCAGCTTCTGCATATGCATTGTGAATTACATTCAGACTATTCTCATTGATATACGATTTGAAATCACCCTCTTCTGCAGACGGATTCTCCACTTTAAAAAGTCGATCATACAAATTCACTTGCACAGGCAATGCATTCTTCGCGCACACAAAATGCATCGTGCCTTTCACATTGATCCCACTCGTATCATTTCCACTTTTGCTTTCCGGATAATAGATGCAATGGATTTCATTTACATTTCCTTCTGCATCGCGGGTAAAAGATTCGCATTTGATGATGTATGCATTTTTGAGACGAACAGTCAAACCAGGACCAAGCCTGAAAAATTTCTTTGGAGGATCTTCCATAAAATCTTCACGCTCTATCCACAACTCACGACTGAAAGGAATGTCGCGATGTCCGCCACCACCTTCCACTTCCGGATTGTTTTCACCTTGAAGCATTTCTACTTTTCCTTCCTCATAATTGGTAATGATCAACTTCACAGGATTCAAGACCACCATTCTGCGCGTAGCTGATTTATTGAGATCCTCACGAATACAAAATTCAAGAAGCCCAACGTCGATTACATTTTCACGACGCGCAATTCCTGTTAGGTCACAAAAATGGCGGATACTTTCAGGAGTATACCCACGTCTACGTAAACCGCTGACAGTTGGCATGCGAGGATCGTCCCAACCATCCACATGTTTTTCATTGACGAGTTGCAGCAATTTGCGCTTGCTCATCACTGTGTAATTCAAGTTACGTCGTGCAAACTCATACTGATGACTCGGAAAAATTCCAAGCTTTTCAATGAACCAATTGTACAACGGTTTGTGAACTTCAAACTCCAATGTACAAATCGAGTGTGTAATTTCTTCAATGGAATCGCTTTGACCATGGGCAAAATCATACATCGGATAAATGCACCATTTGTCGCCTGTGCGATGATGATGTACGTGTTTTATACGGTACATCAAAGGATCGCGCAAATGCATATTCGGCGAGGTCATATCAATTTTAGCACGTAGTGTCTTTTCGCCATCTTTAAATTCTCCCGCACGCATGCGTGAAAACAAATCCATATTTTCTTCTACAGACCGATCACGAAACGGAGAATTTTTTCCCGCCTCAGTTGGCGTTCCTTTCATCGCTGCAATTTCTTCTGCAGAAGAATCATCCACATACGCAAGACCTTGTTTGATCAACGTTTGAGCGAACTCATACATTTTCTCAAAATAATCACTCGCATAAAACTCACCAGCCCATTGAAAGCCAAGCCAGCGAATGTCGTTGCGAATACTGTCCACATACTCGGTATCTTCTGTTACCGGATTTGTATCATCAAAACGTAAATTGGTTTTTCCACCAAATGTTTTTGCCAATCCAAAATTGAGGCAGATAGAAGTAGCATGACCAATGTGCAAGTAGCCATTGGGTTCCGGAGGAAAACGTGTCAATACACGACCGCCGTGTTTGCCGTTTTTAATGTCTTCGGCAATGATCTCTTCTAAAAAATTAGGGCCTCTTTCTATTTCCATGAATAAAAAAATTATTTTCCAACAGCCGTTAACGCTGCATGAATTCGTTTAACACATTCGTCCTTACCAAGCAGCACAAGCATTCCCATCAGATCAACACCACTGCCATGACCGCTAATCAGCACACGGAAAAGCTGCAATACCTCTCCAGGTTTAAACTGAAATGTAGCCGCAGTTTCTTTAAACAATGCGTCTATGTCAGCAACATCAAATAGAACTATGTCGTTCAGTTTTTCGGCAAACGTTGTAAAAAAATCACGACAACCCTCTTTCCATTTTTTATCGATGACCTGTTGCTCATACACGGTAGGTGCAACGAATAAATATGGGCCGACCGAAGTCATTTCATGTTCGAACTGAACACGTGGTTTCAATAACTCAACAGCTTGCGACAAATAATGAGATGAGCATCTTGAATCTGTTTCTGCAAGGTGAAAATCCTGCATTACATAATTCTTGAGACGAGTAGAAATTTCATCATTCGATTTGGAGCGCAAGTATTGCTCATTGAACCACTTTGCTTTTTCGGGATCGAATTTGGCGCCTGCTTTATGAATATGTTCAAATGAAAATGCATTGCACAATTCTTCCAACGAAAACAACTCTTGTTCCGTTCCTGGATTCCAACCCAGAAACGCCAGCATATTGACAAACGCATCTGGATAATATCCACGTTCGCGGTAGCCACTTGACTTTTCATTTGTGGAAGGATCCTGCCAATCAAGCGGAAATACCGGAAAACCGAGACGATCGCCATCGCGTTTGCTGAGCTTTCCATTTCCATCCGGTTTTAAAAGCAAAGGCAAATGCGCGTATTTCGGCATTTCCTTTTCCCAACCTAGAAATTGATAGATAAGCACATGCGCAGGAGCGCTTGGCAACCATTCTTCTCCACGCACAGCATGCGTGATTTTCATGAGATAATCATCAACAATATGTGCGAGATGATACGTTGGCATACCATCACTTTTAAGAAGAACTTTATCATCTACCGTATCCGAATGAAATACAACTTCACCACGAATTAAATCATGAATATGAATTTCTTCTCCTTGCGGAACTTTTAATCGAATGACAGCATGTTCGCCATCGGCGAGCTTTTGTGTAACAATGTCATTTGGCAATGACAATGAATTCTTTAACCCATCCCGCACAGAAGCATCATATGAAAAATTACGCTTTTCAGCTTCAGCTGTTTTGCGCATAGCTTCCATTTCTTCCGCGGTGTCAAAAGCATAGTATGCATGACCACTTTTGACAAGTTGTTCCGCGTACTTTTTGTAAAGTGGTTTGCGATCACTTTGCCGATATGGTGCATGAGCGCCATCGCCGAAACCAACACCTTCATTCGGAGTAATGCCGCACCACTTCAATGATTCTATGATATACTCTTCTGCACCCGGAACAAAACGACCTTGATCTGTATCTTCTATTCGAAGTAAAAAATCACCGCCATGTTTTTTGGCAAACAAATAATTGTACAACGCGGTGCGTACGCCACCCATGTGAAGCGGTCCCGTAGGACTTGGGGCGAAACGCACTCTAACTTTGGTATCGTTCATTTTGACAACTTCATTTTGAAAAGAGCGACAAAGGTAATGAGTGCAAACAAAGCAGGCACGATTCAATCTTGTTCAGGGCAGAACTCATTGCTCTTGGATCTTTAAGAAAAAAATCATAATAAAATCTGAAACTGAAGCCTTAAAAACCCGGTAGACAAAATGACAAAAATCATTTGTTTTCAACTCATAGTGAGGTGTTTATAACTACACAACTCGCAATGCCCGTTTGTCAAACAAGCCAGATAACTTTGAATGTTATAAACCAATTCATCATTACCAAATGAAAAAACTTACATTACTTACACTGTGCTTCTCTTTCTTTTCGGCAGGCCTGATGGCCCAGCTATCTACGAGGGAAAATTATGATCAAAAATTGAGACTGTCTACACGCCCAAAAGCGGGAGATGCATCACTACAATTTGTCATTCCCATCATTGACCTTAGCTCCTCCGACAGCACCAATGCGGGACTTTACAAAGGAAATTCTTTATTTAAAAGTGACTTTCTCACTTACAAATATTACCTCACAGATCAGAATGTGCTTCGTATGGCATTGCGCTATACTGTTGCCAATGCGCGGATGGAAGGAACAGCACCAGACTCTACTTTCTTAAATCCGATTATCGAAGATTCGCAAGAAATCCAAACAGATTTGAAACGACTACAACAGCGCGATTTCGCCTTGGCAGGCGGACTTGAGAAACACTTTTCGAATAGTAACATATTTGATGTTTATGCTGGTGGCGAGCTCATGGTTGGACTTGGCAAAAACAAAAGAATCGACCAAGAAGAATACTACAATGGAGATAAAATGTTTGTAACAAGGACTACTAGCACGAAGGTTCTTGGTTTCGGTCTGGTGACAGGATTTAATGTTTTTGTTGCAGAATTGCCAATTTCAATAGGTTTGGAATATGGTCTTACAGGAAAATGGATGTTCGGAGGAAGAACGAAAGTGGAGCAAGAAATGACGGTAGGCACCATCTCAGAATCGGGAGAGTGGTATGAGCAAGAAACCGACGCATTCGGAGACGAAGATCTAAACTTGCAAGGCAATCCGCAGCAATACAGTGACCTCAGCAGACGCTCATTCAATGTAAACACAAATCACAATGTGCGTTTGAACATCCACATCTATTTCTCAACGCGCAATGCTGTTACTCGATAAGCAAATCACTATCACCTTTAGATTCAGAAAAGTATGAAAAAAAATAAATACCTCCTTCTGGCAACTTTAGCCGTGGTGATGCTGGTTTCTTCCTGCACCATGCACCGCAAAGCAGTGCCTTTAACCCCCATCATTGCTCAAATTAATTTTGACATGGATGATCTCGAGTATTTGGGTGATGTCACCGGACAGGCAGAGCAATCCTATGTTCTCTTTCTTCCGTATGGCGGAAGAAAATACCATGCGGGTTCACTTATGCCTCAGGGTTTTTCCATTGCATTACCAAATGATCGAGGCTATAATAACGCACTCTATGATGCTCTTCAGCAAAAACCCGATGCTGATTTTGTTCTTCCAGTTTCATTTGAAGTAACAACATACCAGCAGTTCCTTGGCCGTCGCGACGTGCTACAGGTGCGATTCAAAGCTTATAAGATTAAATCGAAATAAGCATTCGATTATCAACATTTTAAAAACACCCGTGGAGTAATCTTCGGGTGTTTTTTCATCTTTGAAGACTTTTACAAAAGACCATGCAGACATTTTTCAAAATCGCCATGAATTCAAGTTTTGCCTTGATACTAGCTCTTTCATCCTGTAAAACAAAAGAAGACGATGGACCTGCCATTGCTGTCACTCCGGGTTCACTTATCCTCAATGCAGATGCAAATGACCTCATTGAATTCACCATCAATGCAGTGGCAGGAGACAATGAATTAAAAAAAGTACAAATCACACAAAAGCCGGAAGGCGGAATTACTTCAACGCTAAAAGACACCACTCTTTTTGGGAGCACAGCAGAATTTTTTTACGTCTACACAGTACCTGTTGGTGCACCGCGCATATTGCTGACCTTCACTGTCATCGATGCAACCGGAAAATCGCTTTCCACATTGCGCGATCTCTACGTAAATTCAGGCACATTTCTCACTGAAAACACCAGTTTCGAGCTCTTTTCACCATTTCACTTTGGAAGCAACAACGCCATGAATTTCGGGAATCTCAGCTTTCTCCAATTAGACACCAACCCTGATTCCACAGTTATAGACTTAACCGAAAAGGATGAAACGAATGATGGTATGATCAGCAGAAATCTTACTTCACTTTCCGGAATCAAATTTGTGCGCAACAACTCGTTTAATTATGCACAAGCTAGCGTGTCATCTGCCGCATCCAATTTCGTGAGCAGCGTTCCACAGCAACTAATAACCAATATTCAAGTCAATGATATTCTGATCACAGAATATGACACGATACTTCATAAATATGCGGTATTGAAGTTTACCGGCGTTTTTGACGATATAGATCCCAACTTCGACAGGTATATTTTTAATGTGAAAAAATGACATCACTTCTCACGGCAACTGCAACAATTCAGGAATTGCAGAAGTAAACAAACCTTTCCTATTTTTGGAGCGAGTGCGCTACTCAAAGGCCACGACTATTTCAGCAATTTTATGAGTAAAATAATTGTACCTACCGACTTCACCGCTGTATCTACAGCAGCTATCACATATGCCAGTGAAATGGCCGCTGCAACAAACAGTCAGGTTCATCTGCTGCACATCGTCAAAAACCCATCAGATGTAGGAGACGCTGAAAAAAAAATGAACGCACAAGCATTGCAGTTCGGTAAAAACTTCGGGATAATTTCTCGCGTAGGAAACATTTTCGATGACATTCCAGATGTTGCTGCGGATGAAAAAGCCGACATCATAGTGATGGGTACCCACGGATTGCAGGGCATGCAGTTCCTGGTTGGGAGCAATGCCCTTCGCATTGTGACAGAAAGCAAAGTCCCTGTAATCATTGTCCAAAGTGAAACAACACGCAGTGCGAAAGTAAATCGACTTTTGCTGCCTTTGGATCTGCATCAGGAAACCAAACAGAAACTAAAAATTGCATGCGATGTAGCCGAAAAATTCAGTGCTGAAGTGCACTTGATATCACCTAAAGAAAACGATGAGTTCTTGCATAATCGCCTGGCGCGTAACATTGGATATGCAGAAGGTTATTTGGAGGAACGAAAAATCCCTTACAAAACAACCATCACAGAATCCGGATCTGGTGGCTTTGTAAAAGAACTTTTGAAGTATGCAAAATATGCAGAAATCGATTTGATCTGCATTCTGAACACTGCGGAAGAGCGATTGGTGCATGCCTTTGGTGTAGATAGTGAACAAAAAATCATCACCAATGAAGCAGCAATTCCAGTGATGATTCTCAATCCTGCGGTGACCTACAAAGACGCTGCGTCGATATTTGCACAGTGAGGAAGATGTGAGATGTGAGATGTGAGAAGTGAGATATCGCAGAGCGCCCTCTCACTTCTCACCTCTCGCCACCCATCTTACAAGAAAATAATTTTCAGTCATCAGAAGGCCATTGTAAACCTACATTTACCCCCTGATATGAAATACAAACGAATTCTTCTGAAATTGAGCGGAGAGGCGCTCATGGGTGACAAACAATTCGGCATTGACAATCATCGTTTGTTGCAATATGCCACTGAAATCAAAGACGTTTGGAGTGCCGGCGTTCAAGTAGCCATCGTCATAGGTGGAGGAAATATTTTTCGAGGTGTACAGGCAGAAGAAGGCGGCATGGAACGCACTCAAGGCGATTACATGGGCATGTTAGCCACGATGATCAACAGCATGGCACTGCAAAGCGCGTTGGAGAGCATAGGAGTTCAAACACGTCTGCAAAGCGCTATCGAAATGAAAACCATAGCAGAGCCTTTTATCAAACGCAGGGCGATGCGACATCTGGAGAAAGGCCGTGTGGTGATATTTGGAGCCGGAACCGGAAATCCATTTTTCACAACCGATACAGCGGCTTCTTTGCGTGCTATTGAAATGGATTGTGACGTGATTCTAAAAGGAACACGTGTAGACGGGATTTATACAGCAGATCCGGAAAAAAATCCTACTGCAGTGCGCTACGAAAAAGTAACATTCACCGAAGTATTTGAAAAAGGCTTGAAAGTCATGGACATGACAGCATTTACACTGTGCAACGAAAACAAACTGCCCATCATTGTTTTCGACATGAATAAAAAAGGCAATTTGAGTCTTGTCACATCCGGAGAATCAATTGGAACGCTCGTGAGTTTTTGAAAGTGCCCTTAATTATTTTTGCACCAGGAAAAAACACCTGATAGATTAATTCGCAACAGACGTTTTAAACACAACAGTATGAGTGAAGAAGTAAAAATGGCTCTGGATGAGGCCGAAGAAGCGATGCAAAAATGCATTGAACATCTCGATAATGAATTAGCGAAAATCCGCGCAGGAAAAGCTTCACCAGCCATGCTCGATGGAGTAAAATTAGATTATTATGGTTCTCCAACCTTACTAAAAAACATAGCCAACGTCAACACACCTGATGCTCGCACAATCACAGTGCAGCCCTGGGAAAAACACATGCTGGACGCTATAAGCAAAGCGATAATGGAAGCCAATTTGGGACTTAATCCGCAAAACAATGGCGACCTCATTATCATTTCGGTGCCAATGCTCACAGAAGAGCGCAGAAAAGATTTGGGAAAAAGAGCACATGCTGAAGGCGAACATGCGCGTGTGGGTTTGCGCAATGCACGAAAAGAGGGCATTGACTTTATCAAACAAGCTCAAAAAGATGGATTGCCAGAAGATGAGGCAAAAGCAGGAGAAGCAAAAGTTCAAGAGCTGACTGATAAGTACAATCGGAAAATTGATGAGTTGATCCAAGCCAAGGACAAAGACATCATGACGATTTAAAACGTGATTCGGCGTTATTGCCAACAAACATTTTAGGCTGAAATTCAGCGTCTCAAACGCATTTCAAGATTGATATCCTTTCACACTTTTGCTGGGACTAAATCCTCGGCCACTTTTCGTGCTTCCATATCGCTTTCGAAAACGTCGTCAAGCGAAGGATTTTTGATCAAAGAAACCTTTGCGATAACACGTTCCACTAATTCTGCAATCTGAAGAAAACCTATGCGATCTTGCAGGAAATACTTCACTGCAATTTCATTGGCAGCATTCAAAACACAAGGCATATTTCCACCACTCAACATGGATTGATAGGCCAAATCCAGGCATCGGAAAACACTTCGGTCCACTTGTTCAAACGTCAGTGATGGATACTTCATAAAATCGAAGCGAGGAAAGTCGCTTTTAATACGTTGTGGAAACGAGAGCGCATATTGAATCGGCAACTTCATATCAGGCAAACCCATTTGAGCCTTCATACTCCCGTCTTCAAATTGTACGATGCTATGAATGATGCTTTGTGGATGCACTACAACATCAATTTGCTCTGGCTTTAAATGAAAAAGCCACTTCGCTTCGATGACCTCAAGGCCTTTGTTCATCATGGTTGCAGAATCGATGGTGATTTTGGCACCCATGTCCCAATTGGGATGTTTAAGCGCCGCTGCTTTCGTCACAGTCGCGAGTTCCTCAAGCGATTTACCGCGAAAAGGTCCACCCGAAGCGGTGAGATAGATCTTTTCAATTTTGTTATGCCACTCACCGGCCATGCATTGAAAGATGGCGGAGTGTTCGCTGTCGACAGGATAAATATTCACCGCATTTTCCTGAGCGAGTTTGGTCACCAACTCACCAGCAGCCACCAGGGTTTCTTTGTTGGCCAAAGCGATGTGTTTTTTATTTTTAATGGCATTCACTGTTGGCTCCAGTCCCGCCGCGCCTACCAGAGCAGTAAGTACACAGTCAATCTCACCGGATTCAACGATTTGATTTAATGCTGCTTTTCCGGCATACACCTTCACATCGTGCGACCAAAGCGCATCTTTCACCACTTCATATTTAGACTCATCCCCAATGACCACGCTATTCGCTTTGAACTGAATGGCCTGTTGAATAAGCAAATCAGCATTGTTTTGTGCAGACAGCACTTCCACTTGAAAATGTTCGGGATGGGCTGCAATGACGTCAAGAGCTTGTGTGCCGATGCTGCCAGTGCTTCCAAGAATGGCGATGTGTTTTTTTTCTGATGACATAATGTGACGCAAAGAAACGATGATGCGGGGAATAAGCCAAAGTGAGAAATCGGCAATAACCAAAATTGTCGTAAGCCAAAAAACAATGAAACATCTGTAAGTTCAAATAGTGCGTTTAAACAAAGACAGCAAAAAGTAAGCGAATCACATTGGAGTTTTTTTCGAATTACAGTCCTCGTTCAGCAAATGACAACAGAACCTACCTTCGCCCCATGACCAAAAAATTCAAATCCCAATTCAACGGTTCACTGGAAGTAAGTATGCTGAATGGCCGCAAAGTGCTTGATAGTAAAAACGCCAATTACTCATTCGGTGCAGCACAAGGTGTATGGAATAAGACACTCAATAAAGTGCCTCTGGAAAAAGTAAAAAGCGTTTTGGTCTTTGGATTGGGTGGTGGCTCCGTACTTGATATTCTGAGAAATGATTTTGCATACGAAGGAAAAATCACGGCGGTAGAAATTGATCCCGTTGTCGTAAAACTTGCCGCGGAGGAATTTGGCGTAGTAGAAACTTCCACACTCAAAATAGAGTGCATGGATGCTTACAATTACGTCATAAATAAAAAATCAAAATTCGATTTGATCATCGTCGACATTTCCATTGACTATACAATTCCGGAAAATATCTTATCATCAGAATTTTGGCAGTCGCTCGTTCAACGAATCAAGCCGGAAGGAACGATTGCATTCAACGCCTTAAACTATGGGAGTAAAATTCTTCACATCAAAAAACTTCTTGTAGCTTCAGGATTTGAATGGAAAGTGTACAACAAGGTCAATGGAACAAACACAATTCTTATCGCACGTGACGCCGTGGTCATCTGATTTAGATTTGAATATTCATCATTCAAAAAAAATCAAATACGCCTTATCTTCACCTCTGCACTCCGCACGTCCTCACATAAACCCAAGCTCCAGCTGCGCCTCTTCACTCATCATGCTTTTATCCCATGGTGGTTCCCAGGTGATTTCGACTTTGCATGAAGTGATGCCTTCCACCGTTGCCACTTTTTGCTCAACTTCCGGAGGCAATGTTTCCGCCACAGGACATGATGGCGAAGTAAGAGTCATCATGATGGTTGTAGATCCATCATCCTCAATGCCGATGTTGTAAACGAGACCAAGCTCATAGATGTCCACAGGAATTTCCGGGTCATAAATCGTCTTCAACATCTTGATGACGTTCTCTTCTATCGATTTCCGCTCGTTGAATTCCATATTATTTATGCGCGTATGCAAAGGCATACATTTTCATTTGTTTAATCATGCTGGCCAATCCATTGCTCCGTGTTGGTGACAAATGCTCCTGCAAACCAATATCATTTACAAAATGTAAATCAGCATTGACAATGTCTTCAGGACGTTCATCAGTTAGCACTCGAATAACAAGAGCAACTAATCCCTTCGTAATAATAGCGTCACTATCTGCAGTAAAATTCAACGTGCCTTTTGGCTTCAATTCCGAATGAAGCCACACGCGCGATTGGCAACCCTTGATTAGATTGTCATCCGTTTTGAATTCACTTTGAATAATCTCCAAATCCTTTCCCAATTCAATGATGTATTCATACTTCTCCATCCAATCGGTGAAGGAGCTAAACTCTTCAATAATTTCTATTTGTTTTTGTTCGATGCTCATCTAACGCAGTAACTGAATTGATTTTTTCAACGCGTTCACAAAACGATCGATATCATCCAGCGTAGTATAAACACCAAACGAAGCACGCACTGATCCACTTACACCAAAGTGATTCCACAGAGGTTCAGTGCAATGGTGTCCTGTTCTCACAGCAACGCCTTGTTTATCCAACAACGTCCCAACGTCATATGGATGAATGCCATCCACTAAAAAAGAGAGAACGCCAACCTTATTTGCAGCTGTTCCAAAAATCCTCAAGCCATCGATCATCATCAATTCTGATGTGGCAGCATTCAGGAGAGTCATATCATGCGCTTGCATGTTGTTCCAATCCAAACGTGAAACAAAATCTATTGCCTCACCTAACGCAATCACACCCTCAATATTCGGAGTGCCTGCTTCAAATTTAAACGGCAACTCATTGTAGGTTGTCTTTTCAAACGACACACTTTTTATCATCTCACCACCACCACGCCAAGGCGGCATGGCTTCCAGCAATTGACTTTTACCATATAAAACACCTGTGCCGGTTGCTCCATAAATCTTATGCGCACTGAACACATAAAAGTCACAATTCAGACTTTGGACATCCACCGGAAAATGTGCCACCGATTGTGCGCCATCAATGAGCACCTTTGCTCCAATAGCATCTGCGCGTGCAATAACCAAATCGATTTGATTGATTGTTCCCAGCGCATTTGACACATGATTCACCGCAACCATTTTTGTCTTGGCCGATATGATGGTATCGATCTGTGTTAAATCCCATTCACCGCTTTCATGTATAGGAATCACTCGAATGACAGCGCCTTTTTCCTCCGCAAGCATTTGCCAGGGAACAATGTTGCTGTGATGTTCAAGCATGGACAAAACAATTTCATCCCCAGCTTGAATATTTTGTCTTCCCCATGTCTGTGCGACAAGATTTATTCCGTCTGTTGTGCCTGAAGTAAAAATAATTTCCTCCGACTTTTCAGCATTCAGAAATGCCCTCACTTTCTCGCGACTGTCCTCATACTTTACAGTTGAAAGATTGGCCAGATAATGCGCGCCACGATGAATGTTTGCATTCAAAAATTTATAATAATGCTCAATCGCATTGATGACGATTTGAGGCTTTTGAGTCGTCGCTGCACTATCGAGATACACCAATGGATAACCATTCACTTCCTGATGTAGAATCGGAAACTCTTTTCGGATATGTGTTATGTCGATGGACAATTGCAGAGGGAAGCTTTATACAAGTGCTAAATAAAAATCAATGAGCGATCTACAAGTTCTTTCGTTACAAAATCGCGGACGGCATTATTTGAAATTTTAAGAAGCACATCATTGATAAATGCAGTAGCCAGGAGTTTCCGCGCATTCTCCTCACCTATTCCGCGCGCTTTCAAATAAAACAAAGCGCTTTCATCCAATTGACCTGTTGTAGTGCCATGACTACACTTGACATCATCAGCATAAATTTCAAGCTCAGGTTTGGTATTCATTTGTGCATCATCACTCAGCAAAATATTTGCATTGCTTTGAAATGCATTTGTTTTTTGCGCATCAGGATGCACAAACACTTTTCCATTGAACACGCCACTTCCTTGATCATCCATAAGTCCCTTGTACAATTCATTGCTATTGCAATGTGGAAAGCGGTGATCCACCTTTGTGTGATTGTCGACAAGCTGTTTATTTCTTGGAAAAAAAACACCATTCAGATTCGCTTCTATGTTTTGACCATCGAGTGAAATGTGTAAATTATTTCTTACCCATCCACCATCAATGGTGATTGTATTCACTGTAAAATTTCCATTGGAAGCCACAGAAACTTGTTCGTCATTGAGCAGAAAGTGATTGTCACTTTGAGATTGAATTTTATCAAAATGCACAATCGCATTTTCATGCACATTCAGCAGCAACTGACGATGCGAAAAAGTCTTTTCTTCAATTGTTGAAATAAATGATTCAACGAAATGCACCTGACATCCAACTTCGGCAATCACCTCTACTAGCGGCATTGCGCAACCCAGGGCAACATCGTTGAAATGTAAAATGTGAATCGGATTTTTTAGCTGAACATTTTTTTCTATACCTATTGAAATAACATCTGTGCAATAAGCAGTGTGAATCGTCTGAAAAACATTTACCGCATCGGGAAGTAAATTTTCTTGTAATGTTTGACTGATTTTCACCCCTTCTTCGAAAGAAGGCGAAGACAAATCCTGTCTAAAAAAACCATTGACAAACACAATACAATGTGCATTGAGATCAGGAATAAGAGACGGTTGAATATCGATAGAAGAAGGCACATTGGAAATATTCCAAGCTTCATTGCTAATTCGGGTAGTACGAGTGTACTTCCATTCCTCCGATCTCGTCGTTGGAAAATCCAATGTTTGCAATGCGTCTTTTGCGTTCGCAACAACATCAGGAAACTGATGATACAAAGCAGAACGGTGTCCTTCAAAAGACTTGCAGAATTCGATTGATTTTGAAATTTTTTCTTCTACCATTTTAATATCGCGCAACAAATTTGAACCTTAGAAAACTACAATGAACTATGCCTTTTCGAGCGCATCCACTTCTTCCTTCACCCAATCATACCCTCTCTTTTCAAGTTCCAGAGCAAGTTCTTTTCCACCGCTTTTTACAATACGGCCTTTGTAAAGCACGTGCACAAAATCAGGCACGATATAATCGAGTAAGCGCTGGTAGTGTGTAATGACAAGGAAAGAACGATCAGGAGAACGCAATGCATTTACGCCATTGGCAACAATGCGCAGCGCATCGATGTCTAGACCGCTATCCGTTTCATCCAAAATACCAAGCTTTGGTTCGAGCAAAGCCATTTGAAATATTTCATTTCGTTTTTTTTCACCACCGCTAAAACCTTCATTCACTGCGCGATTTGCGAGTTGTCCATCGAGTTCAACAAGTGCTGATTTTTCTTTCACAAGACGAAGAAAATCTTTTGCGCTTAGCGGATCAAGGCCTTTGTGTTTTCTCATCTCGCCATGAGCAGCCTTCATAAAATTCATGTTGCTCACACCTGGAATTTCCACCGGGTATTGAAAAGCAAGAAATACACCTTCTCGTGCGCGCTCTTCAGCAGGAAGGTCAAGAAGATTCTTCTCATCAAACACAACCTCTCCGTTTGTCACCACGAACTCTTCTCTACCTGCGAGTACAGATGCCAATGTGCTTTTTCCAGAACCATTTGGCCCCATGATGGCGTGCACTTCGCCGGCTTTTACTTCAAGATTCAAACCTCGCAAAATCTCTTTGTCATCAATATTTGCGTGAAGATTTTTTATACTTAGCATTATTCTAGATTTTATTCCGCTGAGCGGAAATCAATAACATATTATCCAACACTTCCTTCGAGAGAAATGGCAAGAAGCTTTTGTGCTTCTACAGCAAACTCCATTGGTAGCTTATTCAATACTTCTTTAGCATATCCATTTACAATCATGGAAATTGCTTGTTCTTCGCTCAAGCCACGTTGCAGACAATAGAAAATTTGATCTTCACCAATTTTCGATGTTGTTGCTTCGTGTTCGACTTTGGCCGATTTGTTTTTTATTTCGATGTAAGGAAAAGTATGTGCGCCGCAGGTGTCACTCATGAGCAGCGAATCACATTGTGAAAAATTCCTGGCATTGGTTGCGTTCTTATTTACCTGCACCAAACCACGATAACTGTTCTGGCTTTTGCCAGCACTGATTCCTTTTGAGATAATAGTACTTGTGGTATTTTTTCCAAGATGAATCATTTTGGTACCTGTATCCGCTTGCTGGAAATTATTCGTGACAGCCACGGAATAAAATTCACCAACACTGTTGTCACCCTTTAAAATACACGATGGATATTTCCATGTAATCGCACTGCCGGTTTCCACCTGCGTCCAACTAATTTTTGATCGAACCCCATCACACAAACCACGCTTTGTAACAAAGTTAAAAACGCCACCTTTACCTTCTTTGTCTCCCGGGAACCAATTCTGCACCGTGCTGTACTTTATTTCAGCATGATCCATCGCAATCAATTCTACAACTGCAGCATGCAATTGATTTTCGTCTCGTTGAGGAGCGGTGCAACCTTCGAGGTAACTGACAAAACTATTTTCATCCGCGACCACCAACGTGCGTTCGAATTGTCCCGTACCACCTTCGTTGATGCGGAAATAGGTGGAAAGTTCCATGGGGCAACGCACACCTTTTGGGATATAACAAAACGAACCATCTGTGAAAACTGCGCTATTCAGAGCAGCATAAAAATTGTCGGTACGTGGCACTACTGTGCCCAGATATTTTTTTAACAACTCCGGATGTTCTTTGACTGCCTCACTCATGGAGCAAAAGATGATACCCAGTTCTCCAAGTTTCTCTTTGAAAGAAGTGGCAACGGAAACAGAATCCATAACAAAATCGACGGCAACACCTTGCAATCGTTTTTGTTCCTCCATCGAAATACCGAGTTTATCCATTGTCTTTCTCAGTTCTGGATCAATTTCATCCAGCGAATTGAGCAAGACTTTTTGTTTAGGCGCGGAGTAATACGATATCGCCTGAAAATCCGGCTTGGTGTATTTCACGTGCGCCCATTCCGGCTCAATCATTTTTTTCCAGATAGCAAATGCCTCCAGACGCCAAGAAAGGAGCCATTCCGGCTCACCCTTTTTTGCGGAAATGAGTCGAATGGTGTCTTCACTTAAACCAGCCGGTGCTTTATCACTTTCAATATTTGTGGTAAATCCGAATTCGTACTCTTTCGATGTAACATTCTCTAACAATTCATCACCCTCGTAAGCCATAGAAATATTCAGATTTTTTTATTCAGCGTCTTAAATTGAAAAACTCTCACCGCAGCCGCAAGTTCGATTTGCGTTTGGATTTTTAAAAACAAAACCCTTTCCATTGAGTCCACCGGTGTATTCTAGCTCGGTGCCGACCAAATAGAGAAAACTTTTGCGATCAACAACGACTTTCACACCATTGTCTTCAAACACCTGATCTCCATCCTTCATTTCATGATCAAACTTGAGTTGATACATCAATCCGCTGCATCCACCGCCCTCAACGCCAACGCGAACGAAGGAACCATCCGGATGCTTTTCACTCACCAGCAAATGAGCAACTTGTGCCTTTGCGCTATCCGCCACTTTAATCATTCTTAAAAATATTTAGATTCTGAAACCTCTATTATTATTCACCTTTCCGATCTTATTTAGAAATACTCTAAATTAATGCGGTCACAAAAATACCTTGTTTAAGGTAGTACATCCAAATGAAAAGATTTGAATACTACAAATAATACCATTTGTGAAACTATTTAGTGGAAATCACCATGAAAACCGTCTTTCTTTATACATTCACATGCAACCTTGACAATAGGCATTTGTCTTAGAATACAACCTTAATAAACTGCTTATGAAACCTATAGTTCATTCTTGGATCATTATAGTTCTCTTGTCCATATGCTTCACAACTGCTAGTTTCACCCAGTGTCAGCTGGGCGATTTGGCGGCTCCGGCTTTCTCAGCACCCGAATTGATTTCAAGTGAAACCAACTCGTATCCTCAACCTGCTATTTCAGCTTCGGATTCGTCGGGATACACTATCACTGCAACCACCCATGTAGATTTTTCGGAAATAGACTCATTGCATACCCCGGATTTAGGCCAAAACCTGTGTGTTTACATTACGTCAGCGGCTTTGATGTTGTTTGCTTATCCAAACGCCTATCGCTATTGGACTGTGAGTAATGGAGTTTTTGAGGACATGCCGGACGGTACGGCGCATTTTACAGGTGTTTTTACGAATTATTTCAACCCAAATGGGCAACTTCACGCAGACGTTTATCTTTCACATAAAAAAAATTGGGAAGAATGGACGAGCGGAGCTTCCTACAGTGCTTACAAAGCAGATTGTGAGGGCATCGCTTCAGAACACCCCAACTGGTTCTATTACATTCTTTCATCCAACAGCACACTTACGGGACACGGAGATTATGAAGGCTCATTGCTTACGCTAACCCACGCGCCAGTAAATGAAGTGTATGGATATCAACTGGGTTTGGGAGCAAATAATTACTCACCAGAATATGGCTCAGGCGGCTGGTTTACGGTTCAAGGCACTTTGAATGACAGTTCGAATAACCAAACGCTCACCAACGCAGGCGCAGGAGACTTCATGTTTCGCCATGAATATGCATATTACGAAGCGGTGGTTACAACAACATATACGCTCGAAGACGATTGTGGCAACCAGAGCGTTTTTAACCAACAAGTGGAAATGGCGCCAAATCCAGGAGCTGTGTTGGGCAATATGCCACTCTCAGGAACTACCATGGAATTGTGTGATTTTCTCCAGTGGCAACCGCAATGGTATTCCCATTGTGGAGGTGAACTTGCGACATACATTGACATTCTCCCAACGGAACAAATTACGTCGACACCATCACTCGTAACCGTGACTGTTGCTTCGTCAGACGAATGTGGAGTAAGTAATTCATACACATTCGATATTATGGTGTATAGCGTCGGAGGTTGTGATGAAATCGCTTGTGCGGGAGATTTCAATGATGATGGCATTATTACATCCATGGACATCATGCTATTCATGAGCGAATTCAACACAAACAACAATCAGTTCGACACCAACAGCGATGGCCAGGTGAACATGATGGACTTGTTTGTGGTGTTGGAGAACTTTGGAAGTTTGTGCGGGGAATAAGATCGAACCATCAGGTATAAGAAGAAAAAACTCAGGTATAAACAGTACCGAAATACTTGGCTATTTCCATTTTGGCTTTCCCCAACAGAATTTTCTCCTTCATCAATTCCTCTATTTTTTCCATGTCATCACCGGCAGCTTCGATGTCTTTATCCAATAAATTGGTGATAAACTGAACGCGACGCAGCTTCAATCTAAAAATACAATCCTTTGTTGCTTTGCGCAAGAGCATTTCCTCGGTCTCTGGATAAATGCTGTGACGTGTTGTCCAATTCTCGCTCATCACATGCAAACTGATGAGAAGTCCAGAACTCTCAGAAGAAACAGCCGTGTCAGTGTGTTGTGTAAAATTGGTAGAATGTGGAATTTCCTCCCGACCGATAAACTCAATGTAATCTTTTAAGATACTCGCATAGACGGGAGTCTCAAGTTGAATTTCATCTTGTTCAATATTGGCGATCAAATATTCCGCAACACTTACTTGATGTTTTTCTTCGTGTCCATCCTCATTGATCAATGAAATTTCGATAGGTCGATCACCGTAATTGAGCAACAAACGAATGAGATCTTTTTCCTGAAAATAAAGCGAAAACTCTTCGACGGCCGCGGCCGGCAAACCATCGGCAGGGAACTCTTCCAAAGGAGGAAGTTCATCTGGACGTGCAGACTTATCCTCCTTTTTAAAATTAGAAACCAGTGATTTGTTCAACTCCGAGAGCAGCACTTGTTCCTGAATATTCATCAGACGGCTACATTCCTGAACGTAAACACTTCGTGTTATGCCATCCGGAATCAACGCAATGGTGTCGACAATACCACGGATCAGCGCTGCCTTTTTTACCGGATCATTTCCGGCATCTTCTAATAACAGCGATGTTTTGAAAGCGATAAAATCCTTTGCATTTCCCGCGATAAACTCTTGAATTTCCGAAGTGCTGTGTTTACGGGAAAAACTATCCGGATCATCACCATCTGGGAAAAGAAGCACTCGCACATTCATGCCCTCTTTGAGGATCATGTCAATGCCGCGGAAAGAAGCTTTGATACCGGCACTGTCACCATCGTAAAGAATGGTAATGTTTGGCGTGTACCGTCGAATCAAACGAATTTGACCTTCCGTAAGACTAGTTCCACTGCTGGAAACTACATTTTCCACACCCGCTTGGTGCATGCTAATGACATCGGTATAGCCTTCCACCAAGTAGCACATGTCATGTTTTACAATGGCGTTCTTAGCCAAGTGCAAACCATAGAGCACATTGCTTTTGATGTACAATTCACTTTCAGGTGAATTGAAATACTTGGCGATTTCCTTTTCCGCTTTCAGCGTTCGACCGCCGAATGCAATCACTTTTCCACTGATGTTGTGGATTGGAAACATGACACGGCCGCGGAAAAAATCGTAAGGAGCACCTTCCCGTTCGCGCGTCAAACCAGATTTGATAAGATACTCGAGTTTGTATTGTGCCTCAAGCGCAGCCTTCGTCATGGCATCCCAGCGATCCGGGCAATAACCCAATTGGAACTTTTGAATGATGTCATCACGAAAACCACGCTCATGGAAATACGACAATCCGATGGCCTTTCCTTCATCGCTTTCCAGCATTTCATGCTGAAAAAATTTCGCAGCGAATTCAGTAACTATGCTCAACTGTTCGCGTTCACTTTTCTCTTGCTGCTGTTCCTCTGTCTGTTGGTCTTCTTCTATTTCAATTTGGTACTTTCCCGCAAGCCAGCGCAATGCTTCCGGATACGAAAGCTTTTCGTGTTGCATGAGAAAGTCAACAACATTGCCGCCTTTACCAGAAGAAAAATCCTTGTAAATTCCTTTGGCTGGAACAACAAAAAAGGAAGGAGACTTTTCATTGGCGAAAGGAGAAAGACCTTTGTAAGCAGACCCGCTTCTTTTCAGATGCACGAATTCACCGACAACATCTTCAATGATGGCTGCCTGGTAAATTTTGTCGATAGTGCTTCTGCTGATCAATGCAATGGCAATGTGGGAGAACCGCAAATTTAGCACAACCACAATACACAACTGAGAACAACAAAAAAGCAATAGATATAAAAGGATGCTCATAATATGCTCTTTTTTCCGTTTCTTGCTTCTGATGAAAACGCAAGACAAAATATTCCTTTTTGCCTTCTTCCTTTTAAATCTCTTGCAAGCCACATTTACCGAACTGACGGGTGATGAAGCATTGTACTGGATGCATTGGCAAAATCTTGATTGGGGTTTTAGAGACCATCCACCCATGACAGCTGTTATGATTGGAATTGGCTATTCAATAATTCAAAGTGAATTGGGTGTGCGATTACTTATGGTGATATCCAATGCGATTTTACTTGTACTCATCTATCGACTTGTAAAACCGAACAAGAGCATTCATTACATAGCATTGGTTCTTTCGATGCCATTTTTTACACTATATGGTTTTATGGCTACACCCGATGTGTCGTTGTTGCTTGCCACTGCATTCTATCTAACCGTTTGGAAAAAATTCTTAGATGAACAGAATAATCGCAATACACTATTGCTTGCATTGGCATTTGCTGCATTGATGTGGAGTAAATACCATGGTGCGTTCATCATCTTATTCACGCTATTGCCCATTCGTAAAATATGGTTCAGCAAGCACTATTGGGTGGCCGGTGTGATGGGCATAGTGTTGTATTCGCCGCACATCATTTGGCAAATCACCCATGACTTACCAACCATAAAATTCCATCTCAATGATCGCAACTCGGATGCGATGGAATTGAAACATATTCTAGGCTATGTTGGTGGACAATTCGCTGTATTTAATCCAATCGTATTCATTGCCGCCATCGTGATTATGATTCGTGTTAAAGCACAGAATTCCTTTGAGCAATCGATACGATGGATGATCTCGGGCATGCTGCTTTTTTTCCTATTTGATAGTTTCCGAGGAAGAGTAGAAATTCATTGGACTGCTCCGCTCTGCATACCTGTTTTCTATTTGTTGATTACACGATGGAATGAAATCGTTCCTAAAAAAAGTTTGCTCGCAGGACTTTTTGTTTTCGCTTTCATCATGCTTTTAGGACGGATTGCGCTTATTGTAGATTTTGTACCACAGCTCTATAAAGAATTCCATCGCGACAAACAGAAGATGGCAGCGATAAAACAACTGGCAGGTAATTCTCCGGTTTGTTTTATGAATTCCTATCAAAATCCATCCTTGTATATGTTCTATTCAGGCGGCATTGCGCACGCCATAAACAACATCGAGGGTGGTAAGAATCAATATGACTATTGGAACTACAATGAATACATACACAAAAAGCCTTTTCTATTTGTGGCGAGTTATGAAGCTTCCGGATTTGGAAAAGACACCGTAGGAAGATTTGTATTCGACACAAAAAAGTATGCTGACCTACCAGTGATGCATGGCCTAAAGATCCGAACAGATGAATGGCTTCATCACTATCATGTAGGAGACACCGCGCGCATTGCTGCGAGCATCATGAACACCAACCGCTATGCTTTGCAATTAAAAAACGACATGCACAGCATTCGATGGAAAGCGATGTTCAATCACAAAAAACACAATGAAGCGAATCCAGATTTATTTGTGGTTAATTTACCCGATGCGCTTGCTGCAGGTGAAACTGCGCGAATCGAATTAAAATTTGTGATTCCTGAAATACGCGGAAAAAATTATCTACTCTTCGCCACGCAAGTGGATGAACTTCCGCATACGTATCAGTCGAACAAACTGCGGGTTATGATTGATTAAAGCATCATTGAAAACAATTGTTGCCCAATTAGTTTATTTCTGTAAAGAGAATCCGTTAATCACACCGTAGAAGAACTACAACCTATTTTTACATAAACGTGTAAAAACGGAATGCTAATCCAGATATGCACGTTTATGCAAATATGGAATCCAACTCCGCTTTTGCATAAATTTGCAAAAATGGAATCGAATGATTACAAGACAAATTTTCAAAGAAGCCCAATTCGCGCTCACACAGTTTCGTGCTTTGTGTGTTACTGGGCCCAGGCAAAGCGGCAAAACAACATTGAGTAAGCAGCTATTCAAAGGCAAGCCATACGTAACCTTTGAAAACCCAACTGTGCAGCACGAAGCAGAAACCAATCCTGAAGCATTTCTGAAAAAATACAAGCAGGGCGCCATCTTTGATGAAATTCAACGCGTACCACACATTTTCCGATACCTACAAGAGTTACTAGATTCCAATCGGGGTCGTGGCCAATTTATACTTACCGGCTCAAACAATTTTTTACTTCAGGAAAACATATCACAGTCGCTTGCGGGGAGAGTAGGATTCCTGACTTTGTTGCCATTCAGTTATGCGGAGCTAACGCGCGCAGGCATCTCAAAGCAGGATGTGAATGCACACATATTGACAGGTGGGTATCCCGAAATATGGAATGAAAAATTGAATCCAGATAATTGGCTGAAGAGTTACATCCAAAGTTATGTGCAGCGGGACGTCAGGCTATTGAGAAACATCTTGAATCTAGGGGCTTTCATGCGTTTCATTCAATTGTGTGCAAATTATTCCGGCCAAATTATGAATCGTGATGCGTTGGCAAAACAAGCTGGAGTTGATACCAAAACAGTACTTTCATGGTTGGGTCTTTTGGAAAGCAGTTTTATTATTTTCCTCATTCAACCATGGCACAACAATTTGAACAAGCGTATTATTAAAAGTCCGAAGCTTTACTTCTATGACACAGGCCTTCTATGTTCTCTACTCGGTATTAAAAGCAGTTCTGCTCTTCAAAGTAGCGCCGCATATGGATCCATCTTCGAAAATTGGATTATGTCTGAAATAAAAAAGAACAAATGCAATTCCGGAGAAAATGGCGGCATGCACTATTTCAGAGATAGTGCGAATAATGAAATAGATCTTGTGCTTGAAAAGGACGGTGAATCTATTGGTATAGAAATTAAATCCGCGAAAAAAGTGAGTAGTCAAATGTTGCGTGGACTTCATTACTGGCAAAAATACCAATCACAGAGTCCAGCAATTCTAATACACGGAGGTAAAACAAATGAAATAACGGATAGTGGTTTGAGTCTTTTACCCTGGCAAGAAGTACAGGGCATCTAATACTTCCAAAAACAAAAAACGCCTTCCAATGCAGGAAGGCGTTTTCAATTATACATATTTTTCTTACCCCTTCAACGCTTCCGCACCCGCCACAATCTCCAGGATTTCGCCTGTGATAGCCGCTTGACGCGCTTTGTTGTATGTCAATTTCAATTCTTTCACGAGATCACCAGCGTTGTCCGTTGCCTTGTGCATAGCGGTCATACGTGCGCCGTGTTCGGATGCATTTGAGTCCAACAACGCTTTGAAAAGCTGAATCTTCAACGTGCGTGGAATTAACTCATCAAGAATTGCTTCCTTTTGTGGTTCAAAAATGTAATCAGTTTGTGCAGATGAACCTTCCGATTGAGTTGGCACAACAGGCAAAAACTGTTCAGCAACTAAGATTTGAGAAGCTGCATTTTTGAATTTGTTATAGACCAAAATCACCTTATCGTACTTGCCTGAAGCGTATTGTTTCATGATTACTTCAGCAATCTCCGATGAGTCTTCATAAGTCAACTTATCAAAAATAGCGTAGGGAGTATCGGACAATCCCTCTGTGGTGTTTTCGCCTGATTTTTTGTAAAAATCAAACGCCTTTTTTCCCAGAGATAAGATTTTCACATTCTTACCCGCGAGTTCACCGCGAGTTAGAGTGCGAATTTCTTTGATGACATTGTTATTGAAACCACCACACAATCCGCGATTGGATGTAATGGCAACAACAAGAACATTTTTCACTTCACGCTGAGCGCTATATACCCCTTCCGATGAATCAAGACTTGCGCTGACATTGTTCAGAATCTCCTTCATCTTCTCGGCATACGGGCGCATGCGAGTAATTTTATCCTGAGCACGCTTCAATTTGGCAGCACTCACCATCTTCATGGCAGAAGTAATCTGCATGGTGCTCATCACCGAAGTGATGCGTATGCGTATTTCTTTGAGATTAGCCATTGTTGGTATTGGGTAGTTGGTATTGGGTATTGGAAGAAGGCAAACGACTTCATACTTGCTACCGCCTACTTAATTAATTATAACGAGCAGTCATTTCTTTAGCCACCTTATCAAGAACACCGGTGATTGTATCATCGATATTTCCCTTGCCAAGTGCATTCAACGTGTCTTTGTGATTTACTTCCAAATACGCCAGGAAATCCTGTTCGAATTTCTTCACGCTTTCCACCGGAACTTTTGACAAAAGACCTTTTGAACCGCAGTACAAAATCGCAACTTGTTTGTCAACAGACATCGGTTGGTTTTGACCTTGTTTCAAAATTTCCACGTTTCGACGGCCTTTATCGAGTACAAACTTCGTTGTGTCGTCGAGGTCAGAACCGAACTTAGAGAATGCTTCCAATTCGCGGAACTGAGCTTGGTCCAACTTCAAAGTACCAGAAACCTTTTTCATTGATTTGATTTGAGCAGAACCACCCACGCGGCTCACGCTAATACCCACGTTGATTGCAGGACGCACACCAGCGTTGAAAAGGTTTGTTTCAAGGAATATCTGACCGTCAGTAATCGAGATTACGTTGGTAGGAATGTACGCAGAAACGTCACCTGCTTGAGTTTCGATGATCGGAAGTGCTGTTAAAGAGCCACCACCTTTCACTTTACCTTTCAACGAGGCAGGAAGGTCGTTCATGTTTTCGGCAACACTTTGTGTTTCGTTCACCTTCGCAGCTCTTTCCAGAAGACGGCTGTGCAAGTAGAATACGTCACCAGGATATGCTTCACGTCCAGGAGGACGACGAAGAAGAAGAGACACCTCACGGTAAGCAACAGCTTGTTTCGAAAGATCATCATAAACAATCAACGCAGGACGACCTGTATCGCGGAAAAACTCTCCAATAGCGCAACCTGCGAAAGGAGCGTAGAACTGTAGAGGAGCCGGATCAGACGCTGTAGCGGCAACAATTACCGTGTAAGGCATTGCACCATTTTCTTCCAAAGTCTTAACAGTAGCTGCTACCGTAGAACCTTTTTGTCCGATAGCCACATAAATGCAGAATACCGGTTCACCTTTATCATAAAATTCTTTCTGATTGATGATAGTATCAATAGCGACAGTTGTTTTACCTGTCTGACGGTCACCGATGATCAACTCACGTTGACCGCGACCGATTGGAATCATTGCATCAATCGCACGGATGCCAGTCTGAAGTGGTTCCTTTACCGGTTGACGATAGATAACACCAGGAGCTTTACGCTCAAGTGGCATTTCGAAAAGCTCTCCAGTGATAGGACCTTTGCCGTCGATGGCTTCACCAAGTGTATTCACAACACGGCCAAGCAAACCTTCACCTACCTTAATAGATGCAATACGTCCTGTACGTTTAGCTACAGAACCTTCTTTAAGTTCTCCACTTGGTCCGAGCAATACAGCACCCACGTTATCTTCCTCAAGGTTGAGAACGATACCACGAACTCCGTTGTCGAATTCGATCAACTCTCCCGACTGAACGTTAGAGAGGCCGTAGATACGAGCGATACCATCACCCACCTGGAGGATAGTACCAACTTCTTGAAGTTCAGCTTCCGATTTGAATCCGGCCAACTGCTCACGCAGTATATTGGAAATTTCTGCCGGTTTAACTTCTGCCATGTTATTGTTTTTTTATTGTCTAAAAATACAGTGTATTGATATCTCAATACGTTGATTAAATCTCAGGGATGTATGGATTATCAGCAAACTCTCTGCGAAGGAGTTTTAATCTATTCACCAAAGAGGAGTCGATTTGTTTATCGCCTACTTTCAAAATAAAACCACCTATAAGGGAGGCGTCCACTTTTTCTTGCAACTCCACTTTTGAGCCAGCCAATTTGATAGCAGAGTCAAGAATCCGTTGACGAGAAGAAGGATCAAGTGCGACCGCAGAAGTAACGACAGCCTCAGCAATACCTTTGTGTGTATGCACTTGCAAGTTAAAGCTTTCAGCCACTTCGTGTAAGAGACCTTCACGGCCCTTTTTCGCAAGAAGTGTAATGAAGCTCATTGTAACCACGCTCAATTTATCCTTGAAGATCATATTGAGAATGTCAATCTTCTTATCCGCCTTAACAACAGGACTTGCAAGCATGACACGCAAGTCTCTGTTCGCATCCATGGCTTCATCAAGAAGTTTCATATCCGCCTGGACAAGATCCAACTGGCCCTGTTCGATGCAGAGATTGAGCAATGATTTTGCGTAACGTGACGCTATGCGAATTCCACTCATGCTTTTTAGTTGCTGGTGATTTCAGCGATCAATTTTTCGTTGAGCGCTTTTTGCTTTTCGCTATCCGAAAGTTTTTCTCTCGTAAGCTTTTCGGCAATATCAACACCCAGAATAGCTACCTGATTTTTCAATTCAGTCATAGCTGCTTTTTTCTGGTTGTCAATTTCTGCACGAGCAGCGGTAATAATACGCGTAGATTCTTCTGCCGCTTTGGTGCGCGCTTCAGAAACGATAGAATCTTTAAGAGCTTTCGCTTCAGTTAAAATTTTATCGCGTTCATCGCGAGCTTCGCGAAGCAATTGTTCATTGCCGGCCTGAAGCTTCGACATTTCCAATCTTGCACGCTCGGCTTCGTTCAAAGCATTTTCAATGCCTTGAGAACGTTCCTCAAGTGATTTCAAGATAGGACCCCATGCGAACTTTTTCAAAAGAAAAAGGACAAGCAAGAAAGCAGTCGATGCCCAGAATACCGTTCCAACGGAAACGCTTAATAATCCATCCATTTTATGTTCAATTAAAAAGGGATTGTGCAGAGCTTTTCAGCGAGTTCTGCTAGCGCTTCTTATCCGAAAACAACAAGCAAACAAACGATCACTGCGAAAAGAGCAACACCTTCTACAAGTGCGGCAGCAACAATCATGTTTGCGCGAAGGTCTCCGGCGCTTTCAGGCTGGCGAGCCATTGCATCAAGAGCGTGGCTACCAATAAGACCCACACCGATACCAGCACCGATAGCTGCAAGACCTGCACCGATACCAGCGTAACCTGCTGCTGCTGATGCTTCCAAAAGAACTGTCAAGAAATCCATTTTATTAATTGTGTTTGAGTTTGCAAAAATTTAAATATCAATGATGCGCTTCTTCGTGATGATGTTCCTGAGTAGCATCTCCGAAATAGAGAGCAGCCAGTAACGTGAACACATATGCTTGAAGAAATGCCACCAAAAGCTCGATAAAGAACATGAATACCATAAATGCCGTAGCGAAAACACCTACGCCATAACCACCGGCTGCGCTCTTTTCACCAAAGATGAAAATGAGGGAAGTAAAAGCCAAAATGATAATGTGACCCGCATTGATGTTAGCTGTCAATCGAATCATCAATACCGCCGGTTTGATGAAAACGCTCATCAACTCGATTGGCACGAGAATGAGTTTGATAGCAAAAGGAACACCCGGAGGCCAAACAATGTGACCCCAGTAGTGAGCATTACCATTGATAGAAGTGATGATGAATACCAAACCAGCCAAAACAAGTGTAATACTCAACGTTCCGGTAATATTAAAGCCACCTGCAAATGGAATAAGACCGAGCATATTACAAGCCCAGATAAAAAAGAACGATGTGAGCAAGAAGGGCAAAAATTTCTTTGCGCGCTTTTTTCCTAGCGCAGGGATTGCAACTTCATCCTTAATGAAAAGCACAAGTGGCTCTAGCAAATTTTGCATTCCTTTTGGGGCCATGCCTTTTCTTTTTTGGTAGGCCTTTGCCATGCGTGTAAACACAAACACCACTAAGCTAAGCATGAGCAACATTCCAAAAACGGATTTCGTGATGGAAAAATCTGTTACAGCGATGCCCGAAAATTCTTCTACTGGTGCTTCCACTTCATTAATCGGATTTGCCATTTCTGCATGCGCAGTATCCGCAGCCATGTTTTCAACGATTTCGCCACTATGCGCATTATCAACATGAGTGTCATCTGAATGCGCATCGTGCGTGGCTGCTTCATGATGAACATGACCTAACGTTATTGGATCAACAACATAAATTTTTTCATGGTGCAACACATACGTGTTTCCGGTAGATTCACTGAAATATGACTTGGTTGGCTGATGATGTTCGTCTGTAAAAACAGAGCTCATAAAGAAGTCAAAACCTTTGTCGGTTTTAACGATACAAGGCAATGGCACACTGATGTCACCGATGAAATGAATGGAGTGTGCATCAGAAATGTGATGCACGATCATTTCACCCGCATTGAATTTTCCACTCTCTTCGCCACCGGAAGCAAGGAGATCGGAAGAAGAAAGAGTTAACACAAGGCTTGCGACAATGGCGCAAAATCCTCTGAAAGCCTTTCTGAATGTGGATTTGGACGTGATTTTCATGCGGTTTTTTCCTCGAAATGCGCGGCAAAAGTAATTCCCCATTTGGGTTTAACAAAAGAACTCAGTGGATTTTTCATCAAAACACTCTGAAACGACTGTTAACAGCGGAATAATTTATTGTGATCGAAAAAGGCATTTCGAAAGGACATAGAATTTCAAAAAATCAGACTATTGCAAATGGTTTATGCAGCATGTTTCAGCAAAAATGCCTGAACAGACTCGTTCCAATCGTTCAAGATCTTGGAGCGCTTATTATTCAAACCTGTATTCACTAAATTGTAGGTTTTCACAGCAGCATTGTATTCATTCACTGCTTTATTATAGGCATCAGTATCAGCCTTAGTCACCTCTGACTTTTTCTTCGATTTCATCGCCGCATCAAGCTTTTCGAAGTTCTCCTTTTTGGTGTAAAAATCCAATATTTTGACAAAACCATCGCCAGCCTCATCCATAAAAAATCGCATTGCAACGGCACAATCCGATTTGAGGGAAGAATCGCCTTCATAATTGGATAGTTCTTTGTTTTTTGCCAAACCTTCAGTTGCCGTTGAAAGGAGCGCAGTTCTAGCCTGTTCAGCACTTGCGAAATCCAGTGAATTCAATGCATTCAGGAAGGTAAGTTCCTGAATGAAACTTTTAAAAAAAGTCAGATACACTGGTTCATAGTAATCGAAAGCTTTACCTGCTCTGTCCAGCTTTTTTCCAGTGGAGGACATTTCATCAGACATCAAAATTTGGTTTTCCGCAGCGTATTTTTCCACCTGAACTGTGAGCTCATCTGTGGTAGCCTTCATCTTTTCGTTCACCTGATCTTGCACCATCATATACGCCTCCATTTGATCATAGCTTTGTTCAGCGACCGCCTCCAAGTCAACAATTTTCGCATAGTCTTCGTTAAGAATGACATAGTTAATCTCCAGGTATTTAACGAAAGCTTCCTTAATGTAGTTTTTATCATTGAAGGCGGGCTTTGCATTCACAGCAGCAATAGAAGATTGGATTTGTTTGAGCAGTTCGTTGCGTCTAATGTCGATTGATTTTGCGCTTCTGCTGCGGGCTATACTGCTGGTATAGCTCCACATATCCTTAGTAACTGCTTCACTTTGTTTATTCAAAAAAGTGAGATAGCCATTTGCAGTGTTTAAATTCTGAGTTAGGCAATTGAATGTCATCAAAACTGATGCAAGCATGAATGCGGCTTTTTTCATAAATTTTTATTTCAGCGCGTTAATTAAATCAATTGATATTTGAAATGTTTCATGTAACTGGTAGTCCACTTTAGCAATTTCCGCTTGCTTCGCCAACACATCAGACAAATAAGTGTCCATTTCGATGAGAGCCAAATTAGAACTGCACGAAGCAAAAGTAAAAGGACATGTTATCTTTTCTTGCATTTGCTCTTGAATCTCTTCGAAGGCGTTCAAACCGTTTAGATCACTTTCAAATACACTGGCATTTAAAGATAAACGGTATGACATGGATGGCCATTTCTCCTTGTTCGCCAGAAGCCAAGATATTCCCGCGTTTGCATTCTGCCTTGTTACAGAAACCTTGCGTAAGTTTTCCTTTGGCAAATCGGCGAATTTTTTATAGACCAATTGTTTATCCAATTGCACTCCTTTCAAGAAATATGATTCTTCCGATTCGGACATGTGAATATCTGACAAATGATCTACAAGCTGGATATCCGGGACAACTCCAACACCCTGATGCGTATTACCTGATATTCTATGGAGCATAGCAAAAGTCTCCTTCACATACCCTTCCGACTTGCCTGTTAATTTTTCAATAGGAAGTGGAATTATTTGTTGAGCTGTGCTCTTTCCATAGGAGGTTGTTCCCACGATAAGCGCTCGATTATAATCTTGCAGCACGGCAGCGATGACTTCCGAGGCAGAAGCGCTAAAACTGTTGATCAAAATGACCAGAGGCCCAGCATATATCACACCTTTGTTGAGCTCTTTAATGACGATTGGCTTATGGCTATTGTCGGTCATCATACCAATAGGACCAACGTCAATAAAAAGTCCAGCGATATCCGTTGCCTCTTCCAAATCACCTCCACCATTGTTTCGAAGATCCAGAATAAGCGCCGACATCTTATCCGCATTCAATTTCATTATTTCCTTTCCCAAATCGTTGGCGCAACCCTTATCAATAAAATATGAGCTTGAAGAATAAAAGGCCGGTAAAGAGACATAACTTATCTTGTGACTTCCATCGCTCAAAATCGCGGAATTGATCACATTCTCATCCACACGCGCTGGTTCTTTGCGTAAGATGACATGCACCCTCACGCCGCCCGTTTTTTCTATGTACAAATCCAGCAAATCAGAATTGGAAAAATCAATTTTATTTTCCAATTCCCCTGGCTCCATGCACTGAAAACTCGAAAGATTCACACTTCCCGAAGAGACACTGATTATTCTGTCACCAACATTGACATTGTTCATTTTCCACGCAGGTCCGCCTGGCAGCAAGCCACCAACGAGCATGTTGCCATTATTGTCCTTTTCGAAAAAAACACCAACCGTTTTGGAGTCACTTGAAAGACTGGAAGTGAAATCTTGCATTTCTTGAGCACCAAAAAAAGCAGAATGCGGATCGTGAGCGACTGCGATAGCCTTTAACAAACAATCTATGAAAAAAATTTCGTCAACAACGCTTTTCTCATCCAGGCCTCTACTGCACAAGAAGGAAGGTAAAACATCAGCACGAATCATGGCATCAGAACTAGCGAGGTATTGTTCGATCGACACACCTTCTTCCTTGCGCTGCATTGCCAAGATAAGATACTCGAATCTGAAAAGTTTTTTTATCCGTTTTATTCTTTCTTCATGATTTGATTCAAAAGACCGAACGTCCTTTCTCTGGAAAAAAATCGTGTCCGACGAGTTCATGGCCGGTTTGACTTTCGACAATTCCGATAGCATCACCAACAGTTCCTTCTTACGTTGAACATACAAATCAGATGTAGTGACTATGAATTTGCACGCTTCATTTGAGCCTGTGTCGAGCAATAGATTGGCCCAAGATCGCATTGAATTAATGTCATTTTTATCAAAGAGGATACGATGAGGATCGATCTGAAGAAAAAACTCATCGATAACACGTTCACCGCTGGCGGCGTTCAAAGGCAGCGGAGCGTAGTGAAAAGCATTCAATTCTCTTAGTAATAAAAGAGAATTGCGAGAAGCAATGCATTGTGAAATCAGATCACTTGAGCGAAGGACGAGCAAAACAAGTAGAAAGAAAATTCTCATAAAATGGGAGTAGTCATGACAAATATAAGTTAGTGCCAAGTGATAGTTTCGCAAAGAGCCTTCGAGTGATTACCTTCGCCTCCCCAAATTTTAATCATCATGCATTTCGAACTTTCCGAAGAACACAAATCCGTACAACAAGCAGCGAGAGAATTCGCTCAAAACGTTCTCAAGCCAGGTGTTATTGATAGAGACGAGCACCAAAAATTTCCGGCAGCCGAGATTAAACAATTGGCAGAACTCGGATTCATGGGTATGATGGTAGACCCGAAATATGGCGGCAGTGGCATGGATACACTAAGTTACGTCATTGCCATGGAAGAAATTTCCAAAATAGACGCTTCCGTTTCAGTGTGCATGAGCGTGAATAATTCCCTTGTAACCTGGGGACTTGAGGCATTTGGCAACGAAGAACAAAAAATGAAATTCCTAGTGCCGTTGGCAAGTGGCGAGAAGATCGGTGCGTTCTGTTTATCGGAGCCGGAAGCCGGAAGCGATGCTACCTCACAACGCACGACGGCCATTGACATGGGAGATCACTATTTGCTCAATGGAACAAAAAACTGGATCACCAATGGAAGCAGCGCCAGCACATATCTCGTGATGGCTCAAACAGATGCAGCGAAAGGCCACAAAGGCATTAACTGTTTGATTGTAGAACGTGGAATGGAAGGGTTCATCATTGGCGCAAAAGAAAACAAACTTGGTATTCGTGGAAGTGATACACATACATTGATGTTTCAAGATGTAAAAGTTCCGAAAGCCAATCGTATAGGTGAAGATGGCTTTGGATTCAAATTCGCCATGAAAACATTGAGTGGAGGACGCATAGGCATTGCTGCGCAAGCCTTGGGAATTGCAGCTGGGGCGTATGAACTTGCGTTAGCTTATTCCAAAGAAAGAAAAGCATTCGGCAAAGAAATTTCACAGCACCAAGCTATTGCATTCAAACTAGCTGATATGGCAACTGACATAGAAGCTGCGCGACTCCTCGTTTACAAAGCTGCGTGGTTGAAAGATCAACATTTGAATTATGATCAAGCAAGTGCCATAGCGAAACTATTTGCATCCACTGCGGCGATGAAACATACTGTAGAAGCTGTTCAAATACATGGCGGTTATGGCTATGTAAAAGAATATCATGTCGAACGATTGATGCGCGATGCGAAAATCACACAGATCTATGAAGGCACGAGTGAAGTGCAGAAGATTGTGATTTCGCGGAATGTACTTGCGGGGTTAACGAGATAACTATAGATTCACAGTGTATTCAAACATTTTTCGTTAATTTCGTAGTCCATTAAAATAACTTTAACTAATAAGATGAAAATCAACACACTTCGCACAACATTACTATTGATAGTTAGTGTGCTCATTTTGCATTCCTGTAAACAAGAAGGATGCACAGACAAAAACGCCTCCAACTACTCTTCAGATGCCGATAAAGATGATGGAACATGCACATACAAAGGTGAGGTTGTATTCTGGTACGGCGAGAGTGTTTCTTCCTATCTAACAATACTTCAATCAAATTCTTTAACTTTCTATGTTGATGGTGTTATTGTTGGATCTACTGCTTCTTCTGTTTATTGGACAAGTGCTCCAAGCTGTAACTCAAATGCATCTATTACCGTGGAGAAAGATTTAGGTCTTGTAAAGTCAAAAGAATCGACGTACCGTGTTATTAATGAAGATGGTTTAACATTATGGGAAGGCCAAGTCACATTTGTAGCCAACACTTGTACCACATTTCAGTTAACTTTATAAAAAATCCTCGCCAATTGATAACTCACGACAATAGTTGTTTTACTGTTTCAAGGTGCGATCATAGCCCTAGAAATATCTTCTTAATAAAATAAAATTGCTCAATGTCGACCGAGTATTTAATTTTAGTAAGAAAAATTAATTGGCATTCGCTTTTTTACATTATTGACGACGTTACTTTGGATGAGGAAAATACCATATCCAGCAACTCTAGCCAAAAAGTCCGATCAATTTGATAATTCGGAAATAAATACTTAAGCACGGATTGTGAAATTGCTTTTAAACCAAAAACCTTAAGAGCCCCATCAATGAGTTTCACAGACCTCAATCTCAACAAACCATTGCTACAAGCATTGGAAGACCTTGGTTTTTCAACGCCAACAACGATACAACAAAAGGCTTTTGCGCCGATCATGGCGGGAAAAGATGTGCTTGGTATTGCGCAAACAGGAACAGGAAAAACATTGGCCTATCTTATTCCTATGATTCGTCTTTGGCAGTTTTCGAAGAAAAAAAATCCCGAACTATTGATCCTAGTTCCAACGCGCGAATTGGTGATGCAAGTGGTGGAACAATTTCAAGAAATTGCAAAGTACACCAATCTAATTGCGGTAGGAACCTACGGAGGCGCCAACATCAAAAGTCAGATGGCGGAAATTGCAAAAGGAGCTGATGTTGTAGTGGGCACCCCAGGCAGACTAAATGATTTGATCATGAATCGCACGATCTCGTCCAAACTTGTTAAGCGTCTTGTGATAGACGAAGTAGATGAGATGTTGAAGTTGGGCTTTCGGGCAGAAATAAAAAATCTGCTTGATCTATTGCCCGATCGACGACAGACTATGATGTTTTCGGCGACTATTACAGAAGATATCGATGCTCTGGTTACAAAAGAATTCAGTCGTGCTGAACGCATTGAAACTGCGGCCACAGGCACACCTCTTTCTTCAATTAAACAAGTAGCTTATCGCACTCCAAACTTCAATACAAAAATTAATTTTCTTGCTTTTCTTCTGAAAAAAGA
>Ga0209480_10000175_pt1 | contig 57038 bp, 49 predicted proteins | sample JI61114C2DNA_FD_187501 | JGI IMG/M metagenome (GOLD analysis project Ga0209480, IMG submission 187501) | Wastewater effluent complex algal communities from Wisconsin, to seasonally profile nutrient transformation and Carbon sequestration -... | ecosystem: Engineered > WWTP > Effluent > Algae...
ATCAACAAAGCAAATAAAAACTATGATAAATTTGCTTATGTAGATGCTATTAAAACCTATGAAAAAGTTGCCGAGAAAGGGTATAAATCTGCCGAAATTTTTCAAAAACTAGGTAACGCTTATTACTATACACTAAATAAATTAATATAAATCAGTTTTAAAATTTCATAGAATAATACAACACTATATTTTCTATTAAAATAACTTGTAAAATATAAAAATATTTTTACTTTCGTATTCTATTAATAAGTTGAGCAATTATGAATATTAACTTAATATTAATTTTTTTACTTTAAAAGTAAATATTATTAGTACTTTTACACCCAATGGAATAAAATTATGAATAAAATTTTAACTTTAATAGTGGTGTTTTTTAGTGTTCAAGTAGCAGTAGCGGCTGATCCGTTACCGCCGCCGCCGACAATACCACCACCGCCAGGTTTACCCATAGACGGTAGTTTGGTTGTAATGTTTTTTATAGCATTAATAACAGGTTATTATTTATCTAAAAAAAATATTTTAAGAAAAAGAGGCTCTTTGTAAGAGCCTCTTTTTTATTGTTTTTATTTTCTTAATTCATTTAATCTACTTACGTATTTTCCAACTACATCAAATTCTAAATTTACTTTTGTGCCAATTTTGAATGTATTAAAATTAGTATGTTTGTAGGTGTAGGGGATAATTGCAACATTAAACATATTCAATCCTGAATTTACCACAGTTAAACTTATTCCGTTTACTGTAATTGAGCCTTTTTCAATTGTTATGTTGTTTAGAGTGGCGTCATATTCAAAAGTAAAAAGCCAACTTCCATTCGCATCTCTAATATTGACACAAGTTCCAGTTTGGTCAATATGTCCTTGGACAATATGCCCATCTAATCTATCGTCAAGTTTCATAGCCCGCTCTAAATTTATAACATCACCAACATTCCAAGTTTCTATTGAGGTTTTGTCAATAGTTTCTTTTATAGCGGTTACCGTATAGTTTTTGCGGTCGATTTTAACAACCGTTAAGCAGATGCCATTATGCGCAACACTTTGATCAATTTTTAATTCGTGTGTAATTTCAGATTCTACAGTTAAGTGTAGATTTTCCTGGTCTTTTTCGATTTCTTTTATAATTCCGAGTGTTTCTATAATTCCAGTAAACATAACTGATTTAATTTTACTAAATTTGCACGTCAAAAGTAAGTAATAAATCACATTTTTTATGTTTAAAAAAGCAGAAAATATAATTATTGGAATTTCGATTGGAGATTTAAATGGTATTGGAAGCGAGGTTATTTTAAAAACATTTGAGGATACTCGAATGTTAGAATTATGTACACCTGTAATTTTTGCCAATGTAAAAATAGTCTCTTTTTTAAAAAAAGAATTAAAGTTAGACCTCACTATTCATGGTATTGATAAATTAGAACAATTAGTTGTTGGAAAAATTAATGTGTTGAATGTTTGGCGTGAAGGCGTAAATTTGGAATTCGGGAAAAATGATGATGTAGTGGGAAGTTATGCTATAAAATCTTTTGTATCGGCTACTAAAGCATTGAAAGAAGGTTTGGTTGATGTTTTGGTAACAGCACCTATTAATAAGTATAACATTCAATCTAAAGAATTTAAATTTCCAGGACATACTAACTATTTGGATAAAGAATTAGAAGGCGATGCTTTAATGTTAATGGTGCACGATGATTTGCGTGTTGGGTTACTTACCGACCATGTTCCAGTAAATGAAGTGGCAAAACATTTAACCGAAAAATTAATTTCTAACAAAATAAAAACCATTATTCAAACCCTAAAGCAAGATTTTGAGATTGAAAAACCAAAAGTTGCTGTTTTAGGACTAAATCCACATTCAGGAGATAATGGTGTAATTGGTCAAGAAGAAGAAAAAATTATTAAGCCTACTTTAAAAAAATTATTTGAAGCGGGAAATATGGTTTTCGGACCTTTTCCAGCAGATGGATTTTTTGGTTCGGCACAATATGAAAAATACGATGCGGTAATTGCAACTTATCATGACCAAGGATTAATTCCTTTTAAAACGTTGTCATTTGGTAACGGAGTTAATTATACAGCTGGATTAAATAAAATTAGAACTTCTCCCGATCACGGAACTGCTTATGAAATTGCAGGCAAAGGAGTAGCTAATCACGAGTCATTTAAGGAAGCGGTTTATTTAGCAATTGATATTTATAACAAAAGAAATGAATATCAAGAACTTATTAAAAAACCTTTGAAAATAAAACAAAACCAGTTATAAACAAAAAAATGTTTACAACTAGTTTAAATTTATAAATATTTTATATCTTTGCACACCTTTTAAAAAGGTAAAACTGTTGTTATGAATGATTTAAAAGAATATTTTATTCCGTTTTTGGGATTAAAGTTAGGGAAGCATCAGTTTGATTATCAATTAGATAATTCGTTCTTTAAGTGCTTTAATTATGATGAATTTAACGATGCGTCAATTAAAGTAAATATTGTTTTGGAGAAGAGAAACACTATTCTTGAACTCGATTTCAAGCACAAAGGAACTGTAAATGTACCTTGCGATGTGTCTGGAGAAGAGTTTGATTTGCCAATTAAAGGAAAATTTAAACTTTTAGTAAAGTTTGGAGATGAATTTAATGATGAAAATGAAGAATTACTCATATTGCCTCACGGAGAATTTCAGTTTAGTGTAGCGCAATACATTTATGAAACTATTGTATTGTCTGTTCCATTAAGAAGAGTTCATCCAGGAATAAAAGATGGTTCTTTAACAGAAGTAATTCAAAAATTAGAATCACTTGCTCCAAAAAAAGAAAAGACAAATGAGCAAAAAGATGATATAGACCCAAGATGGGAAAATTTAAAAAAACTATTAACGGATAAATAAAGTAGAAAAATGGCACATCCTAAGAGAAGACAGTCGTCAACAAGAAGAGATAAGAGAAGAACACATTACAAAGCGACAGTTGCTCAAATTGCTACTTGTCCTATAACTGGTGAAGCACACTTGTACCATAGAGCTTACTGGCATGAAGGTAAAATGTACTACAGAGGCCAAGTTGTAATTGACAAAGCAGAAGCAGTAGCTTAATTGTACTAAAAAAAAGAGAAAACTTTCACATTGTGAGGGTTTTTTTGTTAACTGCCAGTTTGTTACATATTTATAGTAACGAGTAGGAGTGATCTGATTTTTTTTGTAATTTCCACCACTTATCGAATCAAAAAAAGTCGATAAGAAAAAAATACCCTTTATGACTAAAATAACAGCAGCAATTACAGCTATTGGTTCGTATGTTCCAGACTTTGTTTTATCAAATCAAGTATTGGAAACATTGGTAGATACTAATGACGAATGGATTACCACTCGTACAGGAATTAAAGAAAGAAGATTATTAAAGGAAGAAGGGAAAGGCACTTCTTATATGGCAATCAAAGCTGCTCAAAACCTATTAGAGAAAACTAATTTAGATCCTAAGGAAATTGATTTAGTAATTATGGCAACTGCAACCCCAGATATGCCTGTAGCTTCAACAGGAGTTTATGTAGCAACAGAAATTGGTGCTACAAATGCATTTGCTTACGATTTACAAGCCGCTTGTTCAAGCTTTCTTTTCGGAATGTCTACCGCATCAGCTTATATTACATCTAAAAAATATAAAAAAGTTTTACTAATTGGGGCTGATAAAATGTCATCAATTATTGATTATACCGATAGAGCTACTTGTATCATCTTTGGTGATGGAGCAGGAGCTGTTTTATTTGAACCAAACACAGAGGGCTTAGGATTACAAGATGAAATTCTAAAAAGCGATGGAATTGGTAGAGAATTTTTAAAAATTGAAGCAGGTGGTTCTATTTTACCCCCTTCTGAAGAAACATTAAGAAACAAACAACATTTTGTTTTTCAGGATGGAAAGACCGTTTTCAAATATGCAGTTTCTGGAATGGCTGATGTGAGTGAAAAAATCATGCAACGTAACAATTTGACTCATGACGATGTAAATTGGTTAGTTGCACATCAAGCAAACAGAAGAATTATTGATGCAACTGCTAACAGAATGGAATTAGATGAATCTAAAGTCTTAATTAACATTCAAAAATACGGAAATACAACATCGGCAACTTTACCACTATTGTTATCCGATTTTGAAAATCAATTTAAAAAAGGAGATAACATCATTTTCGCTGCTTTTGGTGGCGGATTTACATGGGGTTCTATTTACTTAAAATGGGCTTACACTAAATAAAAACAAACTAAACTAAATCAAATACCATGGATATTAGAGAGATTCAAAACCTAATTAAATTTGTAGCAAAATCAGGAGCTACAGAAGTAAAATTAGAAATGGACGATTTTAAAATCACCATAAAAACTACTACAGAAGGCACAGAAAGCACAACAACTTATGTACAACAAATGCCAATACAAGCTGCGCCTCAAATGGCAGTTCCTCAAGTAGTAGCACAACCAGCTCTTTCTGAAACAGTTGTTGCACCAGCTTTAGATGATAACGCAAAATATATTACTGTTAAATCACCAATTATTGGTACTTTCTATAGAAAACCAGCTCCAGATAAACCTATGTTTGTTGAAGTAGGCTCAACTATTGGGAAAGGTGATGTATTATGTGTAATTGAAGCAATGAAATTATTCAACGAAATTGAATCAGAAGTTTCTGGTAAAATCGTAAAGATTTTAGTTGACGATTCTTCTCCAGTAGAATTTGATCAACCATTATTTTTAGTTGATCCATCTTAATAAAGTTAGAAGTTAGAAATTTGAAGTTAGAAGTATTCAATTTTTCTAAATTCAAAATTCAGAATGGTCTAATTATCTAATTAAAGAAACATGTTTAAAAAAATATTAATTGCCAATAGAGGTGAAATTGCACTACGTGTAATTAGAACCTGTAGAGAAATGGGCATAAAAACCGTAGCGGTTTATTCAACCGCAGATGCTGATAGTTTACATGTAAAATTTGCTGATGAGGCGGTTTGTATTGGTCCACCTCCAAGTAATTTATCGTACTTAAAAATGTCTAACATTATAGCTGCTGCAGAAATTACAAATGCAGATGCTATTCATCCAGGTTATGGGTTTTTATCTGAAAACGCAAAATTTTCTAAAATTTGTCAAGAACACGGCATCAAATTCATTGGAGCTTCTCCAGAAATGATTGACCGTATGGGAGACAAAGCATCAGCAAAATCAACCATGATTGAAGCAGGTGTACCTTGTGTGCCGGGTTCAGTAGGAATTTTAGAATCGTATGAAGAAGCCGAAAAATTAGCTGATGAATTTGGTTATCCAGTAATGTTAAAAGCAACTGCTGGTGGTGGTGGAAAAGGAATGCGTGCGGTTTGGAAAAAAGAAGATTTACTAAAAGCGTGGGAAGGCGCTCGTCAAGAGTCGGCTGCGGCATTTGGTAATGATGGGATGTATTTAGAAAAATTAATTGAAGAACCTCGTCATATTGAAATTCAAGTAGTTGGAGATTCTTACGGAAAAGCGTGTCATCTTTCAGAAAGAGATTGTTCAGTACAACGTCGTCATCAAAAATTAACAGAAGAAACACCTTCTCCTTTTATGACGGACGAATTGCGTGAAAAAATGGGAACTGCAGCAGTTAAAGCAGCAGAATATATTAAATATGAAGGAGCAGGGACAGTAGAATTTTTGGTTGACAAACATAGAAATTTTTACTTTATGGAAATGAATACGCGTATTCAAGTTGAGCACCCAATCACGGAGCAAGTTGTTGATTATGATCTAATTCGTGAGCAAATAATGGTGGCGGCTGGAGTTCCTATTTCAGGTAAAAACTATTATCCACAATTGCACTCAATAGAGTGCCGTATTAATGCTGAAGATCCGTATAACGACTTCCGCCCTTCACCAGGTAAAATAACAGTTTTACATGCACCAGGAGGACACGGAGTACGTTTAGATACTCATGTATATGCAGGATATACAATTCCGCCAAATTATGATTCTATGATTGCTAAGTTGATTACAACAGCCCAAACCAGAGAAGAAGCAATAAACAAAATGAAGCGTGCGTTAGATGAATTTGTTATCGAAGGAATCAAAACCACAATTCCGTTTCATAGACAATTAATGGATGAACCAGATTATGTAGCTGGAAACTATACCACAAAATTCATGGAATCTTTTGTAATGAAAGAACAAGAATAAAATCGATTCGATTTTAAAAATTGTAGTTATAAATCTTTTTTTAAAATAAAAAGGCTACCCTTTTAAAAGGATAGCCTTTTTTGATTACAAAGTTGCTTTATGAGTTGTAATAGCATCAATAAAAAAATTGACCTCATCTAACTGCTTGTTGACTCTTTCCAAATCTAATTCTTTTTCTAAAAGAGCCACGGCACCATAACTTTCTTTTCTGTTTTCTAATAAGAATTTTTTATACTCCAAACGCACTTTTCGTTTTTCTTCAGAGTCTTTGGTGGAACCTTCTGGCAAAACAGCAAGTATCGAATTTACTGCTGATATTTCTGCAATTACACCTTGTAAAACTGCATCAATTTCTACAGATGTGGTGTTGTAACTGTTTACTAAACGCTCTTCGGAAAGTTTTTTGAATGTTAGATCTGCTTTTTCTTTTTTTGCCATGTTTAACAACACATCGCAGTCTGTAATTGTTGTAAGGTTTGCTACTGAATACATTTTTATCAATTTAAAGTTATTAATTCAAAATCATCAACTCTAATACCATAAAATGCTTTTAGTTAGTATTTTAAAACAAATTTAACTATATTAGTTAAACTTAAATTAAAAATAGAATATGTGTGCTTTTCTCACGTTTTTATTGCTATTTGTTTTTTTAACCACAAATCTCCAAGCTTTGGCACACTATGAAAGCAAGAATAACACAAATTAATTTTAGATGGGTGCCCGAATGATAGGGTGTTAATTTTTCGATTGTAGTTTTTTTTGCAGCAATTTTTCTTCAAATACTAAAACTTTTTTTTTGATTTCAAGTTGTAGTAAAAGGGTATCATAATTTTGAATATCTTGATTTTTTGATTTTACTTCAATTGATTTTAAAACGTCTACCTCACTTTTTTTTATATTGATTTTATCTTTTAACAAATTAGAAATTAGCTTCTTTGATGTTACAATTGCATTTTTCTTTTTCTGTAGTGCTTTTATTTTGCGTTCCACTAATAGCTGTTTGTGGCAATTTCTATTGAGTAGTTTTTTTATAAAATTTTGTTCTTCAACAGAAATACTTTTTTTAGCATCAGTTTTCACAGTTTTTTTTTGTGAATATGTAAGTATAGTTGCTAGTTTTTCCATTGCAGCTAATGGTAAACTACGCCTCCCTAATTCATATAATGATAGTTGACTACGACTTACTTGTAGTAGTTGTGCTAACTCTTGCTGTTTAAGTCCTAAAGTTGTTCTAAAATTATTGTTACGTTTCATTTTTACGTTTATTTTTTTGCCATGGATTAAGAAGATTAGCAGATTTATACATAATAAGTCTTGCCAATTTCTTTAATATGTGTCTATAAGACTTATTAAAAATGTTTAATCAAATAAAAAATGATTGCAGCAAATTTATAAAAAATTATTTTTTGCTACATTTTTTGTTGCAAAATTTTTGTTTTGAAAAAAATGCAACAAAAACCGTAGCATTTTTTTTTAAAAATAGTTTTTGCTCACATTGAGCCAAAAAACAAAAGCGATTTAAACTTATTTATGGTGCACTAGACAAGGATATAGTAAAACTTTATTGCCATTGAATAAAAGAGGTTTTCAAGTAACAGTTTGTTTCAAGAAAAGAAATGTTAATGGAGATAAAAATGAATATATTGATTAATTTTTCTTATAATTAGTGATATAAGATAGAACGAACAGAAGCGAATATGTGTGTTTTTAGCTCGTTATTAAATAGGTTTTGATACAACAACGGCAAACTGTTTAGGTTTTAATTGCCTGTATTTCATAATAATAGATATGAAAAAAGTTAAGAAACATAAACTTTAATAAAAAAATAGTTTTACATTTGCGCCTCTAAAAATGTTCTTAACATAAAAATTATATAAAGCATCGCTTTATTCTTGTCTTTGAAAACTGGAAAATTCATACACACAAGAATAGACTTTGCCCATGCACTGTGTGGGCTTTGTTTATTTGTTTGCAGGGTATTCGAGAACCTCAAGGACAATAAATGAAGTACCCACGCTTTTTTAATTGTCTAATTTAAACTCAATTATATGAAACCAATTTTACTTTTCCTATTTACTATTTTGATGTCAATTGGAAGCCAAGCACAAGATCGTATCAAGTTTGATTACGATACAGCAGGAAATCAAATTGTAAGAAGATTATGTTTAGATTGTTTGCAATCTAAAATTTCTGAAGAAGAAATTAAAGATGTTACAGAATTAAAAGAAGAAGATTTGTTGAAATTTTCTCCAAATGATGTAATTTCTTATTACCCTAATCCTGTTAAAGAAGAATTATACTTAAAATGGGAATTAGTCAATGAAAATAAAGTAGCAAGAATTGAAGTTTATTCAATGAGTGGGCAATTAGTAAAATCAATGCAAAAATTAGAGGGTAACAATTCAAGTGTAATCAGTTTTAATGAATATACTTCTGGCACATACTCGATTTTGCTTTTGTATTCGAATGGTGAACAAAAATCAATTACAATTATAAAAAAATAAGAATGAAAAGGATAATTACATTATTAGTGTTTTTTGTTTGTTTCAGTATTAATGCTCAAGATGATGTCAGAGGAGGAACACCTGTTAAAGAAATAACAACAATAAAGAGAGAAAATATATCAAGAAGTGAAATAAATCCTTTGAGTAACCAATCTAATTCAAATAGACTACCTGTAGATCCAATTGAGATTGATCCAATAGAAATCGATCCAATCGATCCAGTCGATCCATCTGGAGGAGGAGGTTTAGATCCATCTACAATTGTAAATTCAACGGGCGTTACAAAAGGAGAATTAAGTGTTTCGTTGACAGGTAGTGCAACATACACTTTGCCGATTGCTGTTCCGCCTGGAATTGCTGGTACAATTCCGCAAATAAATTTAGTGTATAATAGTCAAGGAGGAAATGGATTAGCAGGTTATGGTTGGAATATTTCAGGTGTTTCTGCTATAACTCGAATTGGAACAACAAAGTTTCACGATGCTACAATTGATGCAGTTGATTTTGACGCATTAGACAGGTTTGCTTTCGATGGACAACGATTGATGTTAAAATCAGGTGCCTATGGTGCTAATGGAGCAGAATATCAAACAGAAAGTTTTTCAAATGTTAAAATTACTTCCTATGGAGTTTCTCCATTTGGTGCGGCTTATGGACCAGCATATTTTTTAGTGCAATACCCTGATGGTTCAAAAGCATTTTATGGACAAAACACCAATTCTCGTTCAAGAACAGATTGGGCAATTACTTATTGGGAAAATCCTTTAGGTGTTAGAATATCGTATGAGTATTATTTGACAAATAATGTGTTGTCAATTTCAAAAATAAAATACGGTACTAAAAATACAACTCCTGCAATAAATGAAATTCAATTTTTGTACAAGACAAGACAAAGAACAGAGCAATATTATGTAGGTGGAGTTAGTTTTATAAACAGCAATATTTTAAGCCAAATTAAGGTTATTGGTAGTGGAGTCGGTTATAGAAACTATTATTTAGCTCACAATACAACATCATTAGGTTATGAGCGATTGACAAGTATTACAGAAAAAACAGGAGATAATTCTAAAAGTTTAAATCCAACTATTTTCACGTATGATGATTTAGCAAATGACATGGCTTTTGATTCTACAACAGCCAGCTTTGGGACAACTAATACCAATCAGTTCAATACAGCAATAATTACTGGGGATTTTACAGGTAATGGTTTAATGGATTTTATATTATATCCAACAAATGGCACAAATGCTAAAAAAGAACTATGGTTATTTACAGGGATTAACGATACAAACACTTACAATTTAGGTTATGTGCATAATGTAGGTAGTTTTCAAGATGTTTTTCCAGTTTCTTGGTTAGGTGGAAGTGCAAGTTATGGTTATAAATTGATGCCCGACCAAGCATGGTGTGTGGTAAAAGCAAACACATCTTCCAATCTTGTTAATTTTAGCACATATTCTACAGGTACAGTAAATCCTATTTATTTTCAATACGCTAAAGAATACGCTTTTCCAAAATTCACTAATGGATATTGGAGAGAACCATGTGGAAATATAACAAATAATCAAAACGAGTCACAAAGTGAATTACAAAGGTTACCAGATCCAAATGATCCAAACGAACCAGTTTGGGTATCAATAGAAAAAGTAATTCCAAAAGTGTTTTTAAATGGTGATTTTAATGGTGATGGACTTACAGATATAATCACAATTGAAAAATCAGTTAGTTATCAAGTAACTCAAAATTGTTCTACTTACACTCAAACCTATCAAGGTGGTAAAGTATTTTTTGTTGACTTAGATAGAAGAAACACAACAAACTTTATAAACGTCGCAGGATTTTTAACAACAACTGATAATACTAAATTTCATGTAGCTGATTATAATGGAGATGGTAAAGCAGATATTTTAGTTGTAAACGCAGGTAATGCAAAAGTTTATTCTTTGAACGATAACAAACAATTGATTTTACAATGGAATATTCCAGATGCAGACATTACATTAGCCACTAATTCACCAATATTTTTAGGTGATTACAATGGTGATGGTAAAATGGATTTTATGACCCCAAAAGGCTATGGAAATGATTTTGCATTTTTCTATTCAACAGGTACTTCATCTGTTAAATCAGTGAAAATTTTACCATTTTCTCATAATGAAAGAGTGCCATACAGTAATATGTTCGATCATTGGGATATTATCCCTTCGGATATCAATAATGATGGAAAAACTGATTTAATTCAAACAAAATTCAGAGTCAATAATTTAGGAAATCCACAATCTAATTTTGATATTAATGTAAAATTGTATGCAAATAAAAATGATAATTTTGTTTTTATTTTAGAAAAAGATTTAATTCCGCTTTCTACAACTAACACTTCTAGTTGTTTACCAATACCAGTATTTTTAAACCCTAATGTTCAAAATAAAAATTTAGAATTAGGATTTGTTTATGAAAATAAAATAGTTAGTACTTTTTACAATAGAAATTTTGGAGGTGAAAAATTATTAAAATCAATTACATTAGGTAATGGGGTTAAAGAAACAATTACTTATCAACCATTAGTTGGTGATGGTGATTTAAATACAGAAAATGTTCCAGTTTTTACGCCAACAACTTATACAGAAAACTATCCTAATTTTGATATTAAAATAGCTCCAACGCTTAATGTTGTTACAAAAATTGAACAACAAAGTAAAGACGCATATAAAAAACAATGTTTTGGTTATTATGGTCCAGTTACAAATGTTGAAGGTATGGGATTTTTAGGATTTAGAGCATTATTGAGAACCAATTGGTTTAACGATAGCCATGATAAAATATCAAATGTATCTAAGCATGATTTAACCAAGCGAGGAGCCGTTGTAGAAACCTACTCTACTTTGAATGATACTTATAACTTTTTTTATACACCGACAAATTTTATTTCAAAGTCGAATATAAATTATCAAGAGGAGTTGCTTCCAAACAAAGTTTACAAAATAAAAAACACATCTTCAATGGTTTTTAATGGAATAGAGGGAACTTCAAAAGAAGTTGTAACATCTTATGATAACTATAACAATCCATTACAAAATATAACATACAGTAAGTTAGGTTCAACCATTCAAAAGACGGAAAAAGCAGATTACATATATGATAATTATCCATCAGGATCACCATATATCATTGGTAGAGCTATTCAAAAAAATATTGAAGTTGTTTATGATGGGAATACAATGACTTCTGAAGAAGTTTATGCTTACAACGGAAATCAATTATTATCTCAAGTTAAGAAAAAAGGTACGGGTACGAACTATATAACTGAGGATAACCTTTATGACACTTTTGGAAATGTAACTAAAAAAACAATTACAGCAGTTGGATTAACTCCAAGAATCACAAATTATGAATACGATACGACAGGTAGATTTTTAACAAAGAGTATTGACATTGAAGGTTTAGCAACAAATTATACCTACAATAATAGCACTGGGCAATTGCTAACAGAAACCAATCCTTATGGATTAATAACAACTTACAGCTATGATGTTTGGCTACGAAAAAGAAAAGTAGTCGATTATTTAGGAAACAAGAAAACCTATTTGTTTGAAATGACAAATACTACAGATGTTAAAGTCACAACTACAAATGATGAAGGCGGTCAAACTATTGTTGTTTTTGATGATTTAGGAAGAGAAAAAATTTCAGGTAGTAAGAATATTGATAATACATGGTCTTATAGTAAAACAGTATATGATATTTATGATAGAAAAATTAGCGTAAGTGAACCTTATGCCAATTTATCTGGAGCACCAACACAAGTAAACACCAGTTCATTTGATAATTATGGTAGATTAATTCAAACAGTATCATACACTGGTAAAACAACCAATATTAGTTATTCAGGCTTAACATCTACAATGAATGATGGCTTTAAAACGGTTGCTACTACAAAAAATGCTGCTGATTTAACAGTTTCAATGACTGATGATGGTGGTACTATAAATTATCAACATTATCCTAATGGCAATTTGAAACAATCAAATTATGATGGGGTAATTATTAGTGTAGATCAAGATGGTTGGGGTAGAAAAACAAAATTGACAGATCCATCTGCGGGTGTTTATGAATACACATACAACGATTTAGGCGAGTTAACATGGGAAAAGACACCAAAAGGAGAAACAACATACACGTTAAATACAGTTGGTAAACTAACTCAAAAAGAAGTACTTGGCGATAATACTCATCTAATTTCTTATTACAATTATGATGGAACTACAAAATTGTTAACGGGTATCACAACAAACACCAGTACATCCTATTCTTATGAATACGATACCTACAAAAGATTATGGCGAACTACTGAATTTAGTCCTTATTCACAATATCAATTAGCTTCTGTGTTCGATTCGTTTGGTAGAGTTGAAAAAGAATACCAGCATAGTCTTCATGTGGCAACTGGTAAAAGTTCATCAAAATGGACAAAAAACACCTATAAAAATGGTTCACATTGGCAAATTTTAGATGATGCAACTAGTCAGGTTTTATGGCAAACCAATACAGTTAATACACGAGGACAATTAACAAGTGCAACTTTAGGTAATGGAATTGCAATTTCTAAAACGTATGACAATTTTGGATTTATTACGCAGTCTAAACACGATTTAGCAGGTACAACACCTGTTAACGTCATGACTTTAAACACCACTTTTGAACCACAAAGAGGAAATTTAACTTCTCGATACAATAGTATGTTTGCTTGGAATGAAACTTTCCAATATGACACATTGGATAGATTAACTCATTATACGGATGCTACAGGAAATCAAGTACAACAGATTTATGACAATAGAGGTAGAATTTCAGACAATAATCAGGGGCATTATAATTATTCAGGACCTGTTTATCAAAATTCATCAATAGATCCAACACCAGCCGCTTTCAACTATTATCAAAATAGAAGCGATTTAAATGTTACTTACAATGCCTTTAAAAGTCCTGTTGAAATTTTTGAAGATGGTTTTGACAGAATCAGTTTTGATTACAATGTATTTCAAAACAGAAGCACTATGTATTATGGTAGTTTAGAAACAGATAAAACACAACGAAAATACCGTAAACATTATGCCACACTTGGCGCATTGGAAATCAAACACAATACACTAACAAACGAAGTTGAGTTTCTTACTTACATTGGAGGAGATGGATACACAGCACCAGTGGTGTTAAAAAGTGACGGTACGACACAAAATTACTTATATTTACACAGAGATTATTTGGGCAGTATTGTGGCTATTACGAACCAATCAGGACAAGTAGTTGAAAAACGCTTGTTTGATGCTTGGGGATTAATAGTAAAAGTACAAGATGGTGTAGGTAACGTTCTTACAGGTTTAGTAGCATTAGATAGAGGATATACTGGGCACGAGCATTTACAAGGTGTAAATTTAATACACATGAACGGTCGTTTATATGACCCATTAGTACACAGGTTTTTACAACCCGATAATTTTGTACAAGACCCATACAATACACAAAATTTTAACAGATATGGTTATGTATTGAATAATCCTTTAAAATATATTGATATTACAGGTGAGTGGTTTGGTGTAGATGACTTGGTAGCTGGTGTTATTGGAGGAGTTATTAATTTAGGTGTTAATATATGGCAAGGAAATATAACAGGTAATTTTTGGCAAGTACTTGGTAAAGGTGCAGCTGCTTTTGGAGCTGGTTTTGGTGGAGGTGTATTGTCGTTATATGGACCAGGTGGTTGGGTAGCTGCTGGAGCCTTAATAGGAGGGACAAATGCTTGGTTATCTGGAACAGATCCAGTTATGGGGGTTATTTCTGGTGGTGCATCTGGATTAGTTGGTGGATATGTCGGAACTTGGGCAAGTAGTGCTATAAATGGTGTTTTTGTAAATGGAATTAAAATAGCTAGTCCTTTATTACAAGGAACTATTACAGGTTCATTAGCAGGCGGTTTTACTGGTGGTGTTTTAGGATTTGGATTTTCTTTAGTACAAGGCAATTCTTTTGAACAATCTTTGCAAATTGGCTTTCAGGGGTTTCAAATTGGTCTTGCAACTGGGGCTGTTTCTGGAGGAGGAAGTGCAAGTGCAAATGCAATAAAAAACAATATAAACCCAATTAATGGTAATGATTTGAAACCAATATCTTCTGAAATGGTAAAAGTAAGACACCACACAAGTTCAGAAAATATGTTTAAAATCAAAGAAAGAGGCGTTATGTTTCCATCTAGAGATTCTGGTTTCGGTTCAACTGGAATTGATTTTGAAAACTACCCAACATTTAGTGGTAATCAGAATAGGTTTAGTTTTCAGCCAGCAGGTAAGGGTGCTTTTATAGAAATGCAATTTCCAGAGAGTGTTTTAACAACTAACCCTTCACCTCTTCATCCTTACCATGTAAGATTAATTACTAACAATCAAAATTTAATTATTACACAAGAATTTAGACCTAGATATTATATTAACTTCAATTTTTAATGATAAAAAGAAAAGAAATTATTTTTGTTGCAATTTGTATTAGACAAATTTGTCTATCTACTAATTACAGTAACGAAAAGGAATGTATTAAATATCTTTTTGATAAAAAAGAGTATTATTATTTAGCATTAATTATTTTAAAGAATAATTTAGATTATTCACCAAATTTGTGGACACGAATTTGTGATTTAATTTTAAGACGAAGACAATTAAGTTATCTAAATCTATTACTTTCATATAAAATATTAAATGAATTTTATAATTTTATAATTTTAGAAAAGGTAGATGAAGAATATGTTCTTAATGAAATTAATATTCCTTTAAGATATTTATATGATTTATATTCCAATAAACTTTCATTTTTTGAAAGGAATTTTATCGATAAGATTGAAAGTTTTGGGCAGAATACTAATACTCTTTTTAAATATTACAGTATCGAAGATTTAATTAATAAATTTCATTTACAAAAGTTAAAAAAGGAATATTTTAATCAGTAATAAATCTAAAAAACAAATTAATGAAAAATTCCAGATACTTATTAGTATTAATTATAGGATTATTTGCTTTTTCTTGTAGTTCAGACGACACAAAAGAAAACAACAACCCAACACCTACTACTTTTACCATAAATGCAGTAGCAAGTAGTACAACCGTAAATGTTGACCAAGAATTTACCGTAACCATCACAAGCGATGAAAACATGACGGGTATTTTATATTCGTATGATAATTTTGTTACGGAGGCAGGTTTATTTACTGGTTTTGGTACTTCTAAAACCTTAAAATTCAATTTAGATAAAGTTGGGGTTACTACCATTTATTTTAAAGCAACAAAAGAAGGCAATATTTACAGCAGTGTAAAGTCAGTACCAATAACCGTTAATAGAGGAAATGCTGTAAAAATCACAGGTATGCAAGTAGTGTCTTTTAGTGGTATCAATACTACTTGGGATCCAGAATTTCCAACTACAAATCCCAATCATTTGGCAGATGTTTTTTTTGGGTTTAACAAATCAACTCTAAATTCACCTTTTGAAGATGGGTATAATTTCAGAAAATGGTACACTTCATCTGTAAAACAAAATCAAGGCGATTTAACTTGGAGTTTTGCAACTGAAAATTTATACATCCAACCACAGCGAACAATTAGAATGGGCTTGGCAGATGAAGATAATCCACCACTTGGGCAAGATTTAATGGTAGGGCCACCAGATTATAGAGATTTTAATTTTAGTGCCTACACTACTACAAAACCAAATACAATAACTTTTAGCTATCCCGAAATTAATTTAGAGTTTATTGTTACAGTGGAGTGGCCAAATTAAATACTAATAAAATTGAAGAATGAAATCCAATTTATCAGTTTTACTCATAATGCTATCAGTATTAGCTTCCTTTGCACAAGGGGAAGCTAATAACTGGTATTTTGGACAAAATGCAGCCATAACGTTTAATAGCGGAACACCAGTAGCTTTAACCAATAGTGCTATGCAAACCTATGAAGGTTGTGCCACACTATCTGATGCAACAGGACAGCTACTTTTTTATACCGATGGTAGAACGGTTTACAATCGTAATCATCAAGTAATGGTTAATGGTTCGGGACTTTTAGGACACGAATCTTCTACACAATCTGGAACAATAGTTCCATTACCAGGCTCAACAAATTTATTTTATGTTTTTACTTTAGACGAGGTAGCCAAACCAAATGGTTTTCGGTACTCTATTATTGATTTGAATTTAGACGGAGGTTTAGGTGCTGTAACTGCAACAAAAAACATATTGGTTTACACACCGTCTTGTGAAAAAATATCAGTTGTCAAGCATGCAAATAATGTAGATTTTTGGATACTAACACATGCTTTTGAAAGTAACAATTTTTATTCTCATCTGTTAACAAGTTCAGGATTAAGTTCAACTCCAGTAATAAGTAGTATTGGTTTTGCACCCTACACAGCAAGTAATGGTACAAATAAAAATGGAGCACCAGGCGGAATGAAAATTTCTCCAAGTGGTCAAAAGTTAGCAGTATGTTATGCAAAATCATTAACATCTGACGAAAATTTTTTAGAGCTGTATGATTTTAACAATAATACAGGGGTGGTTTCAAATGTTATTACGTTGATGCAAACAACAGCTAATTTTATTTACGGTGTAGAATTTTCACCTAACAATCAAATACTCTACGCAACAGCTAATAATTCATTTTTTCTGTATCAATTTGATTTAACAGCAGCGGATATTCCAAGTTCAATTGTAACAATATTTCAAAACCCACCACCAACTCCAAATCAGTACAGACCATTATCATTGCAATTAGGCCCAGACGGTAAAATTTATAGTGCAATGGGTAGTAATCCATTTTTAGGTTGTATAAACAATCCTAATGTTTTAGGAGTTGGATGTAATTTTGTCCCTAATCAAGTTGATTTATTAGGTAGAAATTCTTCTTTAGGTTTACCTGTTTTCAATCAGTCCTATTTCACACCAACCATTCAACTACAAAACGCTTGTGCTGGAGAATCAGCTCAATTTCAATTAAGTAATGCGACTATTACAAGTGCGAATTGGAATTTTGGCGATGGAGCAACTTCAAATAGTATAAATCCAATTCATACTTATTCAGCGCCTGGAACTTATACAGTTTCGGTTACTGCAACAAGTAGTAGCGGAACAGGAGTAACTACAAGAGATATTATAATTTCAGCAATTCCAACCGCCACACAACCTACAAATAGTTTAATTTGCGACAACAACAATGATGGTTTTTATAATTTTGATTTAACTACTAAATCTGCAGCCATTTTAAATGGTCAATCGGAAACACAATTTGGTGTTCGCTATTTTGCTAATGCAATAGATTATGCCAATACTATTGCCATAACTTCTCCAACTAATTTTCCAAACACAACAGCTTATCAAAGTCAAACCATTATAGCAGAAGTTTATAATTTAGAAAATTCAGATTGTAAAGCAACCACTACTTTTGATATTCAGGTTTTTCAAAGCCCATCGCCAAGTACTTCTGTTTCAAATATTCAACTTTGCGATAACACCAGTTTTGGAACTGATGTTGATGGAAAAGTGGTTTTTAATTTAACCAGTAAACAAACCACAATTTTAAACGGTCAATCATCAACTAATTTTACGCTTTCATATTATAAAGATGCTGCATTAACCGATTTAATCAGTAATCCTGCTACCTATGTAAATACAAATGTGGTAGAAACTATTTATGTGAAAATGACTAACAACCAAAATATAAATTGTTTTGCCACAACTTCGTTTCAAATTGAAGTATTTTCGTTGCCATCAATTAACGCTACAATTTTTTTAAAACAGTGCGACGATAACAACGATGGATTTAGTGCTTTCAATCTTACAGAAGCAAACGAATTAGTAGTTGCATCAACTTCGAGTTTATCCTTTTCTTATTTTGAAACACTTACTGAAGGTGAAAACAATACCAATCCTATAGTAAACTTTACAACTTATACCAATCAAAACGTAAGTACTGACCAAGTTTTTATTAGAGTTCAAAATGCAAATGGTTGTTTTCGAGTAGCGACTTTAAATTTAATTGTTTCAACCACATTAATCCCTTCAACATTTCAACAAACTTTTACAGTTTGCGATGATGCCTTATCTGGGTCAAATACAGATGGTATTGCTACTTTTAATTTTAGTAGTGCAACAGCAGCTATTCAAGCGTTATACCCAGTAGGACAAGTTTTGGATATTACTTATTATCAAACTATAACCGATGCTTTAGCCGAACAAAATCCAATTACAAATATCTCGAATTTTACCAATACAAGTTCACCAACAACACAAAATATTTTTGTTCGTGTAGATAGCCAGTTAGATAATGAATGTTTGGGTTTAGGACATCATATTACATTAAATGTAGAGTCTTTGCCTATTATTTCACCTTTAAATTACACCCATTGCGATGACGACCAAGATGAAAGTTTTGGTTTTGATACTTCTACATTAGAAACTACTTTGCTAAACGGATTAACAAATGTTACATTGACATATTGGGATGAAAACAATAATTCGTTGCCAAGTCCACTGCCAAACCCATTTAATACTACCACTCAAATTGTAAAAGTTAGAGCAACAAATAATACAGTAAACGCTTGTTTTTTTGAAACAAACATCACGTTTACTGTTGATGATTTACCCGAAGTTTTTGCAATTTCAACCCATTTAACCAGTGTTTGTGATGATGAGGGAAATCCAATAAACCAAGATGGTTTATTTGCTTTTGATACTTCAAGCTTTCAAAGTACTATTTTAGGGGGTCAAACGGGTATGATTGTAAACTATTATGATGCAAATAATAATCCATTACCTAGTCCATTACCTAATCCTTTTATTACAACACAGCAAAATATTTTAGTTGAAGTTATTAATCCAAATAACAGTTCTTGTAAAGCTACCATGATTATTCCATTTGTTATTAATCCAGTTCCAAACATCAATTTATACGGAAACGAATTAATTTGTAGTGACAACTCAAATTTCACAAAGGTTATTAATGCCGGATTAATTGACACTTCAACAATTAACAATTACACTTATACTTGGTTTTTAAATAATAATTTAATTGCAAGTGAAAATCAATATACGCTAATAGTAAACACTGAAGGAGTTTATACAGTAGAAGTTAAAAATACTCAAGGATGTACTAGAACAAGAACGATAACAGTTACTGCATCCAATCAAGCTATCATCGATTATGTTGTTGTAAATGATTTAGTTGAAGAAAACTCAATTGTGGTTTTATTATCTGCTTCAAGTCTTGGTGATTATGTGTATAGTTTGGATAATACAAATTACCAAAGTTCAAATGTGTTTTCTAACGTTATGCCTGGTATTTATACCGTATATGTAAAAGATTTGAAAGGATGCGGAATAACCCCAAAAGAAGTTAGTGTTTTAGGAATCCCGAAATATTTTACTCCAAATGGAGATGGATATAATGACTATTGGAATATAGATGGTGTAAATCAGAATTTCTACTCAAGATCAATAATACAAATTTTTGATAGATACGGAAAGTTGATAAAACAAATTAGCTCATTAAGTCAAGGATGGGACGGCACTTTTAATGGAAATCAAATGCCGTCATCGGATTATTGGTATTCTATTCATCTAGAAGACGGAAGGAATGTAAAAGGTCATTTTAGTTTGAAGCGTTGATATGGATATACTATTTAGTTTAAGAATAGAGTCTTATTTCTATGTTTACACAGTTTATGTTATAGTACAAATAAAAAAAATCTTTTTTATTTAATTGTCTTCGTCATACCATTCGGCAAACGAAGTTTCTGTTTCTTGAAGTTTTAAAGAATGTAATTTAATGTTTTTGGGCAACAAGTTTTTAATCTTATTAGAAAAATCAATTACCATATTTTCACTCGTTGGTTGGTAATCTACAAGAATTACTTCATGTCCTCTCGATCGAAGTTCGTTGGCTAATTCTAAATGGGGTGTGTTTTTATTAAAAACTGTTGCGTGATCAAAAATGTTAACAATTTGTTCTTTTACAATTTTTTTTAAATCACCAAAATCGATTACCATTCCATATTTAACATTATTTTTATCCGTAATTGGGCAACCTATAACTGTTACAAAAAGTTTGTAACTATGACCGTGCACGTTTTTACATTTACCATCATAGCCATATAATGCGTGACCCGTTTCAAAGTTAAATTGCTTTGTAATTCTAATTTTCGACATAATTTACAATTTATTGGTCAAGATTTTTTTCTTTTTTCTTAGCTCTGTAATATAAAAAATAAGCTAAGCCAGCTAAAACGGCAACAGGTACAAATGAACCTATTAAAACACCAATTTGATATGTTCCGTCGGGATCATTTTTTATTTTTTCTTCTATGTTTACCTGCTGTAAAGCGATAATTAACCTTTTCATTTCTTAAATTTTTCTAATGCTTGTTTGGTAAAGTTTGATAAAACTAATCGTCCAGATATTGAAGCTCTTTCATATAATAAGCTATCCCAGTGGCTTGTTCCTTCCCAAAATACTTTTTTCATTTCAACTAAAGCTTCTGGATTATAGGATGAAAGCTCATGGGTAAAGTTTTTTAAATTTTCGTCTAATAATTCTATTGTTTCAAAAACTTCGGTAAATAAACCTTTTTCTCTTGCCCATTGAGCCGTTTTCCATAAAGTAGGAGTAAGTGTCATTTTGGTAAAAGCTGTTTTCCCGATTTTTCTACTTACGGAGGGTTCAATTACAAAAGGGCCAATTCCAATAGCTATTTCTGATAATTTTATGGCACTATTATTAGTCGCAAAAGTATAATCACATGCCGCAGCTAAACCTACACCACCACCAACGGTTTTACCATGAATTCTTCCGATAATTGGTTTTGTGCATTTTCGCATAGCGTTAATCACATTTGCAAATCCTGAAAAAAACAGATTTCCATCTTTTTCATTTGATATTGAAAGCAGTTCATCAAAAGAAGCTCCTGCACAAAATGCACCATTTCCTTCGCTTTTTAAAATAATAACAAAAACACTATCTAAAGTACTTAAATAATTAATTTCTGAAGTTAATTTTTGCAATAAATCACTTGGAAATGAATTGCTTGCTGGATGCGAAAAACAAACCGTAGCAATTTTATTTTCATCAATTATAGTTGAAAGATTTCCTAATTTCATTTTTTATCTTTTTAAACTAAAGTGTGATCTAAACTCTTTTCTTTGATTGTTTTCAAAGTATTCTACTTTAAACCAATAGTCGGTTGATGGTAAAAGATTGCCATTAAACGTTCCGTCCCAGCCTTGACTTTGAGCGCTAAGTTGTTTTAAAAGTTTACCATATCTATCATAAACAGAGATTAAACCTTCGTATTCATTTGGTAAACGAATGTTCCAATAATCGTTATAACCATCGCCATTTGGTGTAAAGTAATTTGGATAGGTGATAGTTTGTAATTCTTTAGAAAATAAGATTCCACATCTTTGAATATCTCGAACATAAACAATATAGCTACCGTTTTGTAAATCAGAAAATATAGGACTAGACTGCCAATTAATAGCATCTAAACTGTATTCATAAATACCAAATCCACCAGTAGCAATAGCTTCTATGGTAGCCAAGCCGCTCGAAAAAGCAGGAGTAATTAAATTAGCTTCAATTGTTTCTGGTTCAGATGAAAATGTAGTTGTTATTTCGTCTGAATTTTCACATCCTGTGTTAGTATTTGTAACCTTTACATAAAATGTTCCGCCAGAAGTAATATCAAATAAAGGTGAATCTCCGCTTGGATTTGTTGGTGTCCATTGATACGAATAATTACCAGGTATTGTTGGTGTTGCATCTACAGTTTGTGAACCTAAACCTGTTACAGGATCAATACATAAAGCAAAATCCACACCTAAATTAATGTCTGGTAATGGGTTTACAATTAATTTTATGAATGGACCTAAACCTGCACAATCGTATAAGTTGCTTTCAATTCTAACCCAAATAAGTTGAACGTTTGGAATTGTATTTCTAAAATTAGTGATATCAGTTATTGCATTTTGCTCTGTTTCGGCATCATTTTGATTCAAATAATAAGCAAATGTGTACGATTGTCCTACTGGAAATTGAGCTGTCAAAGCGGGTTGAATTTCGGTTAAATCAAAATAATCAATACCATCTCCATCAGGATCACTTGCGTCGATAAAATTATCACATCTATTAACAGGGTAGCGATAGGTTTGAGGAATTGTGGTTGCAGAAACGACTAAATTTACTTGAGATGTTCTAACACAACCATCTGTATTCATAATTCTTGCCCAAACTGTGCTTCCATTTTCGGCTTGAAAGTTAATCTCATCGGCAACCAAATCAGTGTTGTTTTTAGCTCCTAATAATGAATTATGATAGGAAAAAACATAAGTTGCATCTGTAGAAATTAAATCATTTGCCTCGGTTAAATTAAAAATTGTAGCAGCATCATTATCAATATCACATTGTTTAAAAGGAACGTTGTTATCAATATTTGGAAGTGGTAAAACTACTAAATTAAATGAAGTTACGTTATAACAATTTGTAGTTGTGTTTCTTAATCTTACATAAATGGTTCTATTTCCACTATTAATTGAAGTTATAGGATTAGTTCCTAAGTCTGCTTCATTTTGTAATAAATGATAAGTAACAGCAATTCCAGTTTGTGCGCCATCAGCTTCATCATCTTTTGTGCTTAAATCAAAAAAAGAAATACCATCAATATCAGTTCCAAATATATCATCATCACATATTCTATAATCGGTAATTGGAGTAATTGTTGGTGTTGGATTATTTGTAACAATTATAGTTGCAGATGAGGTAGGACAAATTGCATTACCAGTTATAGTGTAAGTGTATGATCCACTAATATCAACAGTTGGATCAAAAATTCCTGTCCCTGAGGCTAAAGAAGGCGACCAAGTACCTCCTGTAATTGCACCGGTTCCTAACAAGGTAAATAAGTCAAATATTGGATAATTATTACAAACAATAATATTATTGTTATTTCCAACAAATGGAGCTTGTTCAATAGCTACCGTAATATCTACAGTTTCTGGTATAGTTATTCCATCACAAGTTATATTATAGCTATATACATAAGTTCCAGCTAAATCAAACGTAGGGTTAAAAATATTCGTTCCACTTGCTAAAGAAGGAGACCAAGTTCCTCCAACAATTGGATTTCCATTAATAGCTTCAAACAAATCTATAGTTTCATTTGAACAAATGGTTATATTAGTATCTTCTGGTGTGCTCCCAAAACCTGAATAATAACCTCCAAAACCAGCAGCATTGCCATCAGATCCAAATACACCAACTGCTAAAGCTTCAGTTGATTCTACAACGATATTACCTGATAGATTGTTAACTCTATACGTTTTCCAATCTGTATTTCCTGTTACGATATTTTGAGTTGAAGTTATAGGATTTCCATTAATTTTGACAATAGCAGCCGATTTTGTTACTACTATTATTTCACTATCTGAATAAATATTGTTTCCTATAAAATTAAATTGAGGAATCATGTTGACATTTTTTTGCCAATAACAACTTAAAGGAGGAATAAAATTCAAGCCTGAAGTTGCATCACTTAAATTGCCTCCTAAAATTTGGTATACATAAATAGGTTTATCGCTTTCAATATACATGTTTTGGTTTGTGGCTGTTGCTCCAAGATAGTTACTTGTTGGAATTAAAAAATAATCACCAGCATTTAATGTTGTAATTGGGGTAGAGGCTCCGTTTACATATACATTTGTATCGTCTTGAGTTGCAATAATAAGAGGTCTTTCAGTATTAACGCTTCCTTTTCCTTTTACTACCACATATTCAGTCCCAATATTATTAAATCCTACAATTTGATCTAAATTAAAGTCTTGCCCAGAGCTACCTCCTCCAGGATCTGGACCTAAACCACCTGTAGCATTTCCAGTATTTACAACTATTGGTTTGTCAGAAATTAATAATGCTCCGACAAAACCAGCCCAATTTGCAGGGAAATTATCATACCCAGAAATCACTACACTTTCGCCTGTATTCAATGTAAAAGTTTGAGTGTTGTCTGTAATATTTCCTGTTCCAGATGCAAATACAACATTTGTATCGTAATCTGATAATAATACAGTTGTATTATCTTCAGTTGCCATAAAACTACTAACAAAGTTTCTTATACCACTTGAATATTGTTGTGGTAGACTTCCTAATCTAAAAGTAGTTCCTAAAGCAGTTCTACCTTTTGGAACCAATATTTCAGCATGAAATTCTGATCTTACTTTAAAACTTGCATAGAATTCTTTAGATCCTTCTAAAATGAGACCTTTATTATTTTTTATAATATTTATATCATTTGCATCAAGAAACATTATTGAAGGTTGTGAGTTACCTATTGTAATTCTTACAGGAGTATTTTGAGAAATTGTAAATGGTGATCCTGCAATAGGAGAACCTGATCCATTTGTAACAGTTACTTGAAAAGGGGTTACTGAAGGTGTAGAAAGGTATAAATAATGGTCGTTAACAATACTTGTGGAAACAGCATGCAATGGTGGAATCCAATGTTTATTACTTAATTGTGAATAAATTAGATTTGAAAATATGATGAATATTAATAGAATTCCTTTAAACATAACTTGTTTGAATTATAAGCTTGCAAAATTAGGTAGAAATGTAGAATTAATCTAAATATTAACTAAAAAAACGCTCTCAATTGTATATTTCCAGTATGAATGGTTTTACTGGTTTCACTATTTCTGCCCTGATAGTTGATATTTACGTCTAAATATTGAGTTAAGTTTTTTTGTAAAAGTAACCGCCAAGTTTGATTTTTGCCAGGTTGTAAGCCTTCTAACATTTGAAAACCTACTGCTGATAAGGTGTTTCCATCATACGAATTGTTATATATCGAAAATTCGCCATTCATACTAAATCCTTTTTCACTATTGAAGGTAAATGAAGTTCCTAATCTGTTTTGTGTTAAAGTCTCAAACACACCTATTTGATTTCCTTTTTGCTGAAATTCGTAAAAAATATCCCAACTTGCATTTTTGGAAAACAAATACCCAATTTTTGGCTCAATTTGATAACTTTTAATTTCAAAATTTCTAGTTGGGAAATTTTCTGAAAAAGATGTGCTAGTAGAAGTGCTTCCCAAAAGATTAAATAACCAACTTTTTTGAACCAAATGTTGATATTGCAATTGATGCGACTGATTTTTAGCCGAAAGACTTCCCACAGAAAGTAAATTTTGACTTTCGTTTAGCAAGAATGAATAAGTGGTTGAATGATGTTGTTTACCACGATTAAAAAACAAACTATTTCTAAAATTTGTATTCAATCCAATCAATTCATCTTCATCTTTTGAAAACGGATTCAAATCAAAATTAGCACCATTCCTTTTTATTTTTCGATCAATTAAAAACGAAGTCTGATTATAAAAGTGCGAAGCAAATTTCTTAAAACCGCTCTCATTTTGCCATTGGTTAAAATTGAAATTCAACGCTTGCGAAAATTTATTTTGGTGGGTTCGTACAAAAACCTGATTTGGTAAAAATACACGTACATAAATCGCTAAATCAGAATACGGAGCAATTTCAAACTCTTGTAATTCCTGAATTCCATTACCGTTATAATCGTTCCACATGTAAACTCCTTGTCCAGGCTCTACTTGTAAATAGGTGAATTCTTGCTGGGCAATGGTTCCTGAACTCGTTTCATAAGCTGTAGTAGTCTGAATTAATTGGCCAAAAAATCTATCCGAATACAAAATTCGTGAATTCAACGATGGTTCGTCTTTTAAGCTTGAATCTTCATATTTCAAAGTGCGATATTTCAAAAAAATACTCAAATTACTTTTTTCGGTTTTAATTAATTGCGATTTTAAGTAATACGAATTCGAATGATTTACATGTTCAATTCGGTTGTTTTGCAAACTATCATTTTGGCGTTGTAAAAATCCTAATTCCACGAAAACCTTCGTCGAATCGCCTCTTCCCACAAAAGCACCATATTCTAAAAAACGTTGGCTTAAAGCCGAAAACGCATTGGTTGTCTTCAATTTTTCCGAATTGTCTTCTAAATTCACTGTAGCACCAACCCAATTTTTTCCTAATTTATAAGACGAACGATTTTCGCTTCGAGCAAAAGACGAATTTGAAAGTTCGGAATTGCTTTTCATTATACTTGAATTACTCCAAATCATCCAGTTTTTTGTGGCATATCTTCCAGAAAAAGTGTGTTTATTTCCTGAAAAAACATCACCAAAAGTTAAATTTTCAAACTGATAAATCGCTTTTCCTTTGTTATTGAAATTAAAATCTAATCCCGAAGTCAAAAAACTTTGATTGCCTGATAAAGTCGAAGCAATGTTCCAATCTCTGTTAAATTCGATGTTGTATAAACGTTCAATCGTTTTAAAATTTTCCTGTACTAATTGATAATTCGCAAACACATCAATCTTAGTTTTTCCATCAAAAAGGCGTTGTTTTCCGTTGAATTTTCCAGCAAAGCCTTTGTTATTGTTGTCGTCTAAATTTGAATATAAATTTTGGTCGCTGTTGCTTACTGCTACTTCAAAATTTAAAAGTGTTTTCTCACTCGGATTGTATTTTCCTAAAACCGTTGCCATTTGAATTTTTGTAGGTGCAATCAAACGAACAATTGGTTCATAATTTCCTTGCGGAATTCCTCCAATTGGCGCTACATATTCATAAATTTTTCCAACCGCTTGATTGTTGACTAAAACATAATTTCCTTGAAAATTTCCTACCAACGAAAATCGCACATTGTACAATTCGTCTGTTGGATTATTGGAATATTCAAAAACTTCTACAGCACCAATAATCACTTTTCTGTATAGGATTTTATTTTCGGAATATATGTCCAAATAAGCTGAAGGTCCGTTCATTTGCGAAATATCATCACCAGCGTTTTGCAAAATATCAATTTGTTCCGAAGTTAAATTTTGTTGTAAAGGCTGGTTTTTCACATCACTTTCCGAATACACATAACCACCAATTTGCCAATTTTCTCGCTCGTGCGAAATACCGCCATAGGTGATAAATCGCGTAAAATTTCTATCGGTATATTGATATTCTACGTTGATTCGCATTTCGGATGTAATCGGAAATAAAGAAGTAAAAATGATTTCTCCAGCGTTGTAATCGATGATGTAATCGTTGTTCTCGCCTCGCGTTTTCAAAATTCCGTTGACATAAACGCGTTCCGAACCTGAAATAACTAAAACATACAATTCATTATTATTTCCACGCAATTTATACGGACCTTGATTTCCTTCTTGACCAACGAACGAACTTCGTGCATATTGTCCTCGAACCAAAGCGCCAGAAGCAACTACTTCGGTTTTTTTATCAGGAGTTCCAAAGGTAAATCGAGTAGCTAAACCTTGTACTTTTTTGTTGAAATTCAGGAAAGCAGATTTTCGATTTTCCAGAAATAAATCTCCGGCACGAATGTTCCATTTATCGGAAAATAATTCAATGAAAATTTGGTCAAATTCATCTAATTTCTGTGAATAACCGCCTTCTTGCAACGGAATGTTACTATCTTGAATGGAAGCGCGCAAACTTACTTTATCTGAAATTTTTCCTGTGATTTGTAAATCTAAATTGGAATTCACTACCGTATTTTGATTGTTTCCAACCGTAACGCCACGCGTAATACTTCCCGAAGTATTCAACCCGTCGAAAGGTTTGAATTTGGTGTTTTTGTCTTTTTTGAAAGTAACTAATTTACCTGCTTCATTTGAAACCACTTTATCTTCATCATAAATCGAGTACGTTTTGGTTAAAAATTCAGGAAATTTCGCGTAACGAACGACTAGCGAATCGGAAGTTGTGATTTCTTTGGTGAAAACTAACGTTCCTTTTTGGAAATTTACTTTGTAAAAACTAGTGTCGATGAAGGTTCCATTTTTGTCTTTAATTTCAAAAAAGGAATTGTTCAAACTGAATTTTTCTATCGAAATGGTATCTTTTGAAAATGCAATTTTTTTAGTTGGATAGGATTGCAAGGTCTCTTGAGCAAAACCGCCCAAAAAACACAACAGAAATCCCGCTAAAAAAACAATTTTTTGCATAAATACTATAACTCCGAATCTTCAAAAGTAGTATTTATTGTTGGAAAAAAGGAATGATTTTGTTTGAACCGCAGATTCGCAGATTTTTTTAAATAATAATCTGCGAATCTGCGGTGATTTATTTTATAACTACTCCTTCGTAATAACCTGCATCGTTTCTCTCGAAATTTGACGCAGCAATATTGTTTTACTCGTTTCTACCACTTTTGCTGCATTCTCATCAAAATGTCTGATGGTATAAAGCGATACGTTTTCGTTATAGGAAACTTTGAATTTTTTTGCTAACACTTTTCGTAACTCTTCAAAGTTGTTGTATTTATCTTCAATACAAACTGAGAAACTAATTGCTGTATTTTGAATTAAATTCACTTTGATTTTGAATTTTGCAAATAATGCAAAAATCTCACTAATGTGATTTTCCATGATAAAATCGAAATCAATTGACGATAAAGATAACAACAATTGGTTTTTCTTTACAATAAAACAAGGCGTGTGTGGTTCTAAATCAACTCCTTTTGAAACGCTGGTTCCTGGTAATGTTGGATTGATAAATGATTTTACGAATAATGGAATTTCTTTTTTCTGTAAAGGTTGTAATGTTTTTGGGTGAATTACTGAAGCGCCGTAAATGCTAATTCTATTGCTTCTCTGTATGAAATTTGGTTCAACAAAACCGCATTTTCAAAATATCTCGGATCGGCATTTAAAACTCCAGGAACGTCTTTCCAAATGGTAACGCTTTCCGCACCTAAACAATATGCAAAAATTGCAGCTGTATAATCCGAACCTTCGCGACCTAAAGTAGTCGTAAAATTATTCTCATCTGAACCTAAAAATCCTTGAGTAATGTTTAAGGTTTTCTTTTTAACGCCTTTTGAAATTAGTTTTTGAGTGGTTTCCCAATCTACTTGCGCATCGCGGTAATTATTGTCGGTTTTGATTAATGGGCGAACATCAATCCAATTGTTTTTTAAGCCGCTGTAATTGAAATAATGACTTACAATCGTAGTAGAAACTAATTCTCCAATGCTCACCACTTGGTCGTAAACAAAACTATAATTTGGAGATTTGTTACTGCGAATAAAATATTCTAAATCGTCAAAATGTGCATTTACGTCAAAAAACACTTCGTGCTCTTCATCTTCAAATAAGTCTAATAAAATTTGGTTGTGGTATTTTCGAACTTCTTGAAGCGATGCGTGTAATTCCTTCGATTTATCAAAATAATTTTTGATTACTACTTCTAATGCATTCGTGGTTTTTCCCATAGCAGAAATTACCAATAAAACATCCTCGTGTCCTACCGTGTTTAAAACATGTAATACGTTTTTTACGCCTTCGGCATCTTTAACCGATGCACCTCCAAATTTGAATATTTTCATGAGTTCAATTAGTCAATATGGCAATTAGCCAATGTGTCAATTAGTATTTACTTCAAAAATCTTAAATCGTTAATCTTCAATCAAAAATCGTTCTATTCCTTTGTCGTCCATATGCACCACACGCCAATTGCCTAAAACTTTAGCGCCTGATTTTTCATAGAAATCAATAGCTGGTGTGTTCCAGTCTAAAACATTCCATTCGATTCTGCGGACATTTTCTGCTTTTCCTTGTTTAATGATTTCTTTGTAAAGCGCAAAGCCAGCACCTGTTCCGCGTTTGTTTTCTTTTACAATTAAATCTTCTAAATGGATGGTTTTTCCTTTCCAAGTCGAAAAGCGATAATAGTATAAAGCCATTCCGATAATTTCGCCATCAACTTCGGCAATAAAACATTGAAAAAGCGGATTTTCTGAAAAACCATCGCGAATTAAATCGTCAACAGTAACTACAACAGCATCAGGTTCTTTTTCAAAAGTGGCTAACTCCTGAATCAATTCTAAAACCGAAGGCATGTCGTTTTTGGAGGCCTTTTTGATGAGCATTTTTCGTAATTTTTTACAAAAGTAAAATTAAGTTAAACATCTTTTCAAATTAATTCTCTGATTTCACAAATTTACCGATATTTGTGCCTTAAACACAACTACAACGATTTCGTAATGGAAGAAAGAAATAGAACCTTAGGCGAATTTATCATTGAACACCAAAATTCGTTTCAATATTCAACCGGAGAATTATCTCGTATTATAAACTCTATCAGATTAGCTGCTAAAGTAGTAAACTATAAGGTAAACAAAGCCGGATTAGTAGACATTGTTGGTGCTGCTGGAGAACAAAACATTCAAGGAGAAGACCAACAAAAATTAGACGTTTACGCAAATGAAGTTTTTATTCAAACTTTAATTAATCGTGAAATCGTTTGCGGAATCGCTTCAGAAGAGAATGATGATTTCATTACCGTTGCTGGTTCAGATAATAGCCATAATAACAAATATGTCGTTTTGATGGATCCGTTAGATGGTTCTTCAAATATTGATGTAAATGTTTCTGTAGGAACTATTTTTTCGGTTTTTAGAAGAGTTACACCTGTTGGAACTCCCGTAACTATTGAAGATTTCTTGCAACCAGGTGTAAATCAAGTAGCGGCAGGTTATGTAATTTATGGAACTTCAACAATGTTGGTTTACACGACAGGACACGGAGTTAACGGATTTACTTTAAATCCAGCTATCGGAACGTTTTATTTGTCACACCCAAACATGAAATATTCGGAAGACGGAAAGATTTACTCGATTAACGAAGGAAATTACGTTCATTTTCCACAAGGAGTTAAAGATTATATCAAATATTGTCAGTTAGAAGAAGGCGACAGACCTTATACGTCAAGATATATAGGAAGTTTAGTTTCTGATTTCCATAGAAACATGATTAAAGGTGGAATTTACTTATATCCAACCACTTCAAAAACACCAAATGGTAAATTACGTTTGTTGTACGAATGTAATCCAATGGCATTTATAGCTGAACAAGCTGGCGGAAAGGCTTCAGATGGTTTTGGAAGAATCATGGAAATTCAACCAACGGAATTACACCAACGTGTTCCGTTTTTCTGTGGAAGCAAAAACATGGTAGAAAAAGCAGAAGAGTTTATGACTAAGACGAATTAGACACACTCTTCAAATTATTATTTATTCTATTTGTAACATTTTTGCTAATTATACTACTTATCTTTTATAGGATTAGTATTATGTTTTTATATTTACGATTACTTTCAGAAAGTTTCAGTTTTGCTATTAACGCGTTGCGCAACAATAAATTGCGTACACTTTTGTCGTTATTAGGTGTTACTATAGGTATTTTTTCTATTATTGCGGTTTTGGCCGCAGTAGATTCGATGGATAAAAAAATAAAGGAAGATTTGAGTGATATGGACATGAATACGGTCTATTTAATGCGTTTTTCGTTTGGCCCTTCCGAAGTTCCTAGATGGAAGCGTGAACAATTCCCAGATGTTACGTATGAAGAATTTGAATATATTAAACGTAACCTAAAAGAAGTTGATAAAATTTCATTCAATTTATTTACTAAAAACGAAAGTATTAAATACGAATCAAAAACGGTAAATTCTATTCGTGTTAAACCTTCAACAGAAGATTTTTTTGACATAGAACCTTTAAAAATAGATAAAGGAAGATTGTTTAATTCCGCTGAGTCAAATTCGGGAAGCCCAGTTATTGTAATTGGGAACGAAGTAGCTACTGGTTTGTTTGAAGAAAGTGACCCGATTGGTAAAAAAGTACGTTTATATGGTAAAAAGTTTACTGTGATTGGTGTTTTAAAAAAACAAGGACAAGCAATGTTTGGAGATAGTGGTGATGTAGCGGTGTTTTTCCCTGTGAATTTTTTAAGAAGAATGTATGGCGATAACAATGATATGTTAACGCCTGCTATTTTAATAAAACCAGAAAAAGGAATTGATGTTGATGAATTTAAGGCAGAATTAAGTCAAAAATTGAGAGCTTTTAGAGGAGTTAAAACGGGTGAAATCGATAATTTTTTTATAAATGTACTTTCTGGATTTACAGATTTTATTGATAATATTGTAAGCCAAATGAACATGATTGGGTGGATTATTAGTACGTTTTCACTTTTGGTGGGCGGATTTGGTATTGCAAATATTATGTTTGTTTCGGTAAAAGAGAGAACCAATTTAATTGGAATTCAAAAAGCACTTGGTGCTAAAAATAAATTCATATTATTTCAATTCTTATTTGAGGCCATTATTTTGTCACTTATCGGAGGAATTGTTGGAATGTTTTTAGTTTGGATTATTGCTTTAATACTTTCTTCGACCTTGGATTTTGAATTTGTTTTGAGCGCAGCAAATATGTTGTTAGGTTTTGGATTGGCCGTTTTAATTGGATTAATTTCTGGGATTATTCCAGCAATTTCTGCTTCTAAGTTAGATCCAGTTGAAGCAATCAGAAGCGGTATGTAAATCTTATATTTTTTTATATCTCTTTGGAACGTTTAGTAGTTTAATGAAAAATAAATTATTAATATTATTCTGCTGTTTTTACTAATAATGCCTGGCCTGTAGTTGTAATCTATACTTTGTTCAATAGCGAAAGATTGAAGTTAAAAAAGAAGTAAAATGGAAAATGATTGCTGGTGTTGATAAAAAAAAAATGGTTCTTTTAAAATTTTCGGAATAAAGAAATTAAAACAAAACTCTTTTGAAATTTTTTTTCAAAAGAGTTTGAATTCAATAACTAGATGCATAACATTGTTGATAAAACTACTACTAAAATAGTACTACTGGAATTTTGAAGAAATTAAGTTTTTTCTTAACGTTAAATTCTAGCTAAATTAGTATATCAATTTTTTTTGCATTTTTTATTTATTCTTTGCTGTTTTTTCTCTGAAAATTTGTTCCAAGTTTTTACTTTTTAATACAATTTGTAAGGTTTTTAAATTGCTGGCTTGAGCAAAATCAAATAAAGCTGTACGCATATCTGTTGATGTAGTAAAAGTGAGTTCCCAAACTAAATCGTGTGTGTTTTTTGCCGATTTTAAATTCGGTAAAGCCACAAAATCAGATTCAGAAACTTTTTTATCGAATTCTACCTCAATAATTTGTTCAGCTTCCTCAGCAACAAGATTGTTCAGTTTTTTATCGGTTACGATTTTTCCTTTATCGATGATGATAATTCTATCGCAAATAGCTTCCACTTCTTGCATAACGTGTGTTGATAGAAAAACCGTTTTGTCTTTTCCAACATTTTTGATCAAATTACGAATTTCGACTAATTGATTTGGATCTAAACCTGTGGTTGGTTCGTCTAAAATTAGTACATCAGGATTGTGTAATAAAGCAGTAGCTAATCCTACACGTTGGCGATATCCTTTAGAAAGTTCACCAATTTTCTTATGGCTTTCTGGTGTTAATCCTGTCAAAGTAATTACTTCATCAATTCTCGATTTCGCAACGTTATGTAAATCTGCATTAAAAGCTAAATATTCTCTCACATACAAATCTAAATACAACGGATTATGCTCTGGTAAATATCCAACCGATTTTTGTACTTCTTTTTGTGCCAAGGTTACATCATGTTCGTTTACCATAGCAGTTCCACTGTCTGCAGTTAAATAAGTAGTCAAAATTTTCATTAAAGTTGATTTTCCGGCACCATTTGGACCTAAAAAACCCACGATTTCTCCTTTTTTTACAGAAAAACTAATGTTGTCTAACGCTTTTTGGCTTCCGTAATTTTTTGAAATTTTTCGAATCTCTATTGACATGTGATGTAAATTTTAGCAAAAGTAACTTTTTTTAAAGTAACTCAAATTTATTTAAAAAAGTATTTTTATGTTTTAATTTTTTTAGTTTTTTAAACCATTACATTTTTATTTTTTAGTATGTTACAAAAGAATAAATTGTAATTTTACAACTAATAAAAGGGTTATGGAAAATAAAAAAGAATTACGTACTTGGTTAGATAATTTTCAGTTGAATCATCCGCTCGTTATTGCAGGACCATGTAGTGCAGAAACTGAAGAACAAGTTTTAAAAATAGCACATGAGTTAAAAAATTCGGATGTTTCAATTTTTCGTGCAGGAATTTGGAAACCTCGAACACGTCCAGGTGGGTTTGAAGGTGTGGGAGCAATAGGATTAAAATGGTTGCAAAAAGCCAAAGCAGAAACAGGTTTATTAATGGCAACTGAAGTAGCAACGGCAGCTCATGTAAAATTAGCATTAGAACACGATATTGATGTGTTCTGGATTGGTGCAAGAACCACTGTAAACCCATTTGCAGTTCAAGAAATTGCCGATGCTTTACAAGGTACTAATAAAATTGTATTACTAAAAAACCCAGTAAATCCCGATTTATCTTTATGGATTGGTGGTTTAGAACGTTTGTATAATGCGAATATTAAGAAGTTAGGTGTAATTCACAGGGGATTTTCAACCTACGAAAAAACAAAATACCGCAATAATCCAGAATGGCAATTAGCGATTGATTTACAAAATCGTTTTACCGATTTACCTTTGATTTGCGATCCGTCACACATTACAGGAAAGCGCGATATGATTCAAGAAGTGTCGCAACAAGCTTTAGATTTGAATTACGATGGATTAATTATTGAAACCCATATTGATCCAGACAATGCTTGGAGCGATGCAACACAACAAGTAACGCCCGAAGCATTAAAGCAAATGTTTATCAATTTACGCGTTAGAAAAGTGACGGATAATGAAAGTGAATATAACCAAAAAATAGCAAAACTCCGTATGCAGATTGATGAATTTGATGGAAAGCTTTTAGAAATTTTGGGTAACCGAATGAAAGTAGCTGATAAAATAGGTTTATTAAAGAAAGAGAAAAATGTAGCCATATTACAAAACCAACGCTGGAATGAAATTTTAGGCAAAATGATTTTGGAAGGCCAAGAAAAAGGATTGAGTAATGAATTTGTAATAAATTTGTTTAAAGCAATACATCAAGAGAGTATAGCTCATCAAGAGAAAATTTTAAGAATTAAAGATTGGCACGTATTTTGATTCTTTTTTGTAATATTGCGTAATTTCAAAAATTATTAAACAAAATTTTAAAAAGATGAAAAAATTCTTATTATTAGCTGTAGTTTTCTTAGGTTTTGCAGCAAATGCACAAGTTGATAAAATTTACAAACACAACGGAGAAGTTGTTGAAAGTAAGGTGATTAGATTAGATGAATATACTGTTATATTCAAATATGATGGTGAAGATGCAGAAAATACCATTGGAAAATATGCAATTGAAAAAATTGTTTATGGCAAAACAGGCCGTGTTGAAGATGTAACTGAAAAAATAGTTGTAAATGGTGAGAATGACTGGGAAAAAGTAGTTATCTTAGAAGATAAATCATATATAGCAGGTTTAAAAAAGGTAGGAGAAGTTAGAGGTAAAACAGGTATGATCAATTTCCAAACTGGAAATACTGGAGATAAAAAAGCACAGAAAAAATTAAAAATGGATGCAGCTAAACAAGGTTGTCCATTTGTGTTATTAACAGCAGACAAAACTACTGTTGGCGCAAATTCTAATTCTCTTGGTGGTTCTCAAGCTATTAAAACAGGTGTTTCTTACAAATACTAAATAAGTGTTTCGAATATTTCAAAGGCTACTTTTTAAGTAGCCTTTTTTATGTACTGTTTTCACAAGAAACGTTATCTTTGCTACAATTAACGAAGTAGATTTATAAAATTTCTAACTTCTAACTTCTAATTTTACATGACAGGAACCGTATATAAATCTACCGGAAGTTGGTACACCATTAAAACTGGAAATGGTGATTTTTTGGAGTGCCGTATAAAAGGTAAATTTAGAATGCAAGGTATCAAAAGCACTAATCCTATTGCCGTTGGAGATGTGGTAGATTATGATGTTGAAAACACAACAGATAAAACCACTGGAGTAATCACTGCAATTCACGACAGAAAGAATTACATTGTTAGAAAATCAGTGAATTTATCGCATCAAATGCACATTATTGCATCGAATATTGATGTGGTTTTTTTATTGGTAACCATTAATAATCCACCAACAACAACAAGTTTTATTGACCGATTTTTAGTCACTGCCGAAGCCTACGGAATTGAAGCTGTAATCGTTTTCAATAAAATTGATACGTTTGATGACGCAACTTTAGACGAGCAATTATATTTACAACACATTTACACTGAAATTGGTTACAAATGTTTACGCGTTTCTGCAAAAGATGGAAAAGGAATTGACGAACTAAAAGCATTGATGAAAGATAAAGTTTCGATGTTTTCAGGACATTCTGGTGTTGGAAAATCTACTTTGGTAAACACTTTGGAACCATCGTTGAATTTAAAAACCAAACAAATTTCAGAATCACACGCACAAGGAAAACATACTACAACGTTTGCCGAAATGTTTGATTTGTCTTTTGGAGCTCAAATTATTGATACACCAGGGATTCGTGGTTTTGGAATTGTTGACATGGAAAAACAAGAAATCGGTGATTATTTCCCAGAATTTTTTACTTTGAAAGACCAATGCAAATTCAATAACTGTTTACATAAAGACGAACCGCATTGCGCTATTAAAAAAGCGTTAGAAAACGATGAAATTTCATGGTCGCGTTATAAAAATTATACCCAAATTTTAGAGGGTGACGAAGAGCAATATCGTGCCGACATTTATGATGCTGAACGAAGAGCTAGCGACGAAACGAGGAAGTAAAAAATAAAAAGAATCAAGTAAGAAGTGAAAGCAGTTATCCAAAGAGTTTCTCAATCTTCCGTTACAATAAATGACAAAATTGTTGCCCAAATTCAAAAAGGCTTATTGGTTTTGGTCGGAATTGAAGATGCCGATACTCAAGAAGATATTAATTGGTTGACTTCAAAAATAGCGAATCTAAGAATTTTTGCAGACGAAAACCAAATTATGAATTTGTCGTTAAAAGATATTGATGGTGAAATGATAGTGGTAAGCCAATTCACCTTGCATGCTGCTACCAAAAAAGGAAATCGACCTTCTTATATAAAAGCCTCAAAACCCGAAATTGCCATTCCGCTTTACGAAGCTTTTGTGCATCAAATGGAAATAGAGTTAGGTAAAAAAGTACAAACCGGACAATTTGGAGCCGATATGAAGGTAAGTTTAGTTAATGATGGTCCAGTTACGATTATTATTGATAGTAAAAATAAAGAGTAAGTTTTTATATTTGTTCTAATTCTTATAAATGCCAAGATGAAGTATAATAAAATTCGAGAAGAAGAACTAAAAAACAAAGTAGGTTCCGACTGGTTTAAAGCCTTTGATACTACCGAAATTTTAGGAAACATCGATTTTACCGTTTTTCCTCAACAAGATAATCTTTTTGGGCGTACGCCTTTGCTTTGGGCAGAAGCTAAAACTGGTAATTTTGATGTGCCAACCATGTTTGTACAGCTCATTTTAACCATTGGTAAAGCACGAACTTTTGACAAAACCATGCCACCTGCTTTTTTAGGTGCGTTCGATTTTAAAAAAATTGCCTTTGTGCCATATATCAATGTGCAAGATATTTTTTATTTAAACGATTTTAATTGGAATGTTACGCCCAGCAACCACGAAACCAAAGAATTTCAGTTAATTAAAAATCGAATTGAAGTCACACTAAAGCAAAACACCTACGTTTACGATTACGAAAAAGACCAAAAAGAACTCGAAGCCTTTATAAAAAACAACATTGCCAAAGCTACCACCACTAGCAAATTAAAAATAGATAAAAACAATTTTATTCCTATTTATTTGCGATGGCTCGAAATTGTAAAACCCAACATAGATGTCAATTGGGAAGAACTTAAAAAAGCCAATATTTTAGACAGCGATTTTTATTTAGCCGATTTATTTGTAGACGACAAAGACACCCAAAACATTGATGACGACCAGACTATACGAGATAATTTGTTTGTGGTGTTTAGCAATCAAGGCTACAAAATTGCCAAAGAAAACATCAAGCAAATGTTTGATGCCACCATAAATTTAAAAAATAAAGAAACCTATTTCCATTTTTGGAAACGCTACAAACGACCACCATTAAAAGAGTTTCAAGATTATATTATAGAACGACGCGATTTACTCGTGCCGCAAGACATTCGAGAGCGCAAAGGAGCGTTTTTTACACCACGTATTTGGGTAGAACTCTCACAAAAATACCTCACCGATTATTTAGGCGAAAACTGGCAAGACGAGTATTACATTTGGGATTGTGCTGCCGGAACAGGAAACCTTTTAGCTGGATTAACCAACAAATACAACATTTACGCCAGCACGCTTGACCAAGCCGATGTAAACGTAATGCACGAACGCATCGACCACGGTGCCAACTTGCTTAAAAACAACGTTTTCCAATTTGATTTTTTAAATGACGATTTTTCCAAGCTACCACAAAGCTTGCAAGAGATTATTAATGATGAAGAAAAGCGAAAAAAGTTAGTAGTTTATATCAATCCGCCGTATGCGGAGGCTCCAGATAGAAACTTTAATAAAGATGGTAAAGTTGGTGTTGAACAATCATATGTAAATAAAAAATATTCAACTTTACTTGGTCAAGGAAATAGAGAATTGTTTGCCCAATTTCTTATAAGAATTAATAAAGAAATTAATGGTTCAATTGTTGGAGAATTTTCAACTTTGAAAATTCTCCAAGGAAGACATTTTTCAGATTTTAGAAAGAATTACAAAGCAAAACTTGAAAAAATGTTTGTTGTGCCTGCTGATACCTTTGATAATGTTAAAGGTAAATTTCCTATTGGCTTTATGATTTGGGATTCTTCAAAAGTTGAAAATTTTAAATTTATTAGTGCTGATATATACAGTAAGAAAGGAAATTTTATGACACAAAAAGAAATCATTGCATATGATAATTCTGAATACATTAATGATTGGATAAAACCATTTAGAGGAAATAAGAATGATTCAAATTTAATAGGTAAGTTTCCTTTTATGGGTAACGATTTTCAACAGCAAAATATTATTCAAATAAATCATATTGACATGATTTATAACAAAGCAGCTGGGCAATTTTTAATTAATTCTAGCAATCTTACACAATCATCAATCTATTTCACTGTAAGGAAATGTATAGAACAAACTTGGCTTAACGACCGTGATCAATTTTTAAAACCTAATGAAAATTGGCAAACAGATTTAGAATTTCAAAATGATTGTTTGGCTTATACATTATTTAGTAACAATATTCAAAGTCAATTTGGCACCAACCATTGGATTCCGTTTACAGAATATGAAGTTAATGCCCAAGCCAAGTTTGAAAGCAATTTCATGACTCATTTTATAAAAGGAAAAATAAAGCAAGAAGTTACAACTACAGATTTATTTAGTACTTCTTGTCAACCTGAACTTGTTTCAGGTTCTAATGAGATGCTGAAACAAGTTCGGAATGACAAGCCGTTAGTTTTTTCAGAAGAAGCCACCGCCGTTTTTGATGCTGGTCGTGAACTTTGGAAATACTATCACGCTCAAAAAGATGTAAACGTAAACGCCAGCCTATACGACATAAGAGAATATTTTCAAGGCAGAAACGACAAAGGCAGAATGAACTCCAAAAGTGATGATGCTACGTACACCAAATTAATTGCCGAGTTAAGAAGTAAACTTGCCATTTTAGCCGATAAAATAAAACTAAAAGTGTATGAATACGGGTTTTTGAAGGAATAGCATATGAATGAAAATTTGAAACAATTTATACTTTATACAGCTTCAAATGGCGAAGTTCGCGTAGATGTTTTGTTACAAAATGAGTCGGTTTGGTTAACCCAAAAAGCAATTGCGGAATTGTTTGGAGTACAAAGACCTGCAATTACAAAGCATTTAAAAAATATTTTTGAATCGGAAGAGTTACAAGAAAATTTGGTTAGTTCCATTTTGGAACATACCACTCCGCACGGAGCAATCAAAGGGAAAACGCAACAAACGGAAACTAAATATTATAATCTAGATGCCATAATTTCAGTAGGTTATCGAGTAAATTCAAACAAAGCAACCCAATTTAGAATTTGGGCAACAAAAGCCTTAAAAGAATATATTTTAAAAGGTTTTGCGTTAGATGATAATCGTTTAAAACAAGCAAACACAATTTTTGGTAAAGATTATTTTAAAGAATTACTGCAAAGAGTTCGTTCTATTAGAGCAAGCGAACGCAGGATTTACCAACAAGTTACCGATATTTTTGCCGAATGTTGCATAGACTACGATAAAAATGCAGCTATTACAAAAAACTTTTATGCTATGATTCAAAATAAGTTTCATTTTGCTATAACAGGAAATACTGCCGCCGAAATTGTTTATAAAAAAGCAGATAAATCTTCTGAAACCATGGGCTTAACAACATGGAAAAATGCTCCAGATGGTAGAATTTTAAAACAAGATGTTATTATTGCTAAAAATTATTTAGTTGAAAAAGAAATCAAACAATTAGAACGAACAGTAATATCTTATTTTGATTATATTGAAGGATTAATTGAACGCGAAAACACTTTTACAATGGAACAATTGGCTGAAAGTGTGAACAAATTTCTAAACTTTAATGATTATAAAATTTTAGAGGGAAAAGGTAAAATTTCCAAAATAAAAGCCGATAAAAAAGCCATTCAAGAATATGAAATATTTAATAAGACCCAAAAAATAATTTCCGATTTTGATAAAGAAATAAAAAAATTAAATAGATGAACCTAAAAAATTCCCAACAAGAAGTTGATAATTGGATTAAAGAACACGGTGTTCGTTACTTCAATGAATTAACCAATATGGCGCAACTAACCGAAGAAGTAGGTGAAGTAGCCCGAATTATAGCGCGCCGTTATGGCGAACAATCAGAAAAAGAATCTGATAAAAACAAAGACTTAGGCGAAGAATTAGCCGATGTAGTTTTTGTGGTTTTGTGTTTAGCCAATCAAACAGGTGTAGATTTACAAGCTGCCTTTGATAAAAAAATGGATTTAAAAACCAAACGCGATCATGATCGCCATCATAATAATGATAAACTTAGTTAGTATTAAGACTAGAGAATTAAGAATTAAGACTTCAGAAAATTGGATTTAAAACTTCAGCAATCAAAAATCGTTAATCTTCAATCGTTAATCAAAATAACGGGTTCAAAATCTGAAACCAATAGATTACTATTGTTGCAAGCTTTATATCCTAATCTGAGTTTAGAAAATACTTCAAATTCAGATGATTCTGAAGTTATGTTGAAAGCATTGCAAAACTCGCAACTCGCAACTCGCAATTCACAACTTATTGACGTTCAACACGCAGGAACTGCAATGCGATTTTTAACGGCTTTTTTTGCAATTCAAGACGGAAAAGAAGTTGTTTTAACAGGTTCATCTCGTATGAAAGAACGCCCAATTAAAATTTTAGTAGAGGCTTTAATTCAGTTGGGAGCAGAAATTACTTATGAAGAAAATGAAGGATTTCCACCGATTCGAATTAAAGGAAAAAAAATCATTCGAAACAAAGTATCGCTTCTAGCCAATGTAAGTAGTCAGTATATTTCGGCATTATTGTTAATTGCTCCCAAGCTCGAAAAAGGTTTAGAATTAACTTTGGAAGGCGAAATCATATCAATTCCATACATCAACATGACTTTGGCTTTGCTAAATGAAATAGGTGTAGAAACTTCATTTATTGGAAATAAAATTACGGTTTGTCATGCTGAATTAGTTTCAACATCTCGATTAACTGTTGAGTCTGATTGGTCGTCTGCATCTTATTGGTATTCCATTGTTGCCTTATCTGAGATAGGTTTTCAAGTTACACTTTCAAGTTATAAAAAAAACAGCTTACAAGGTGATTCTGCTTTGATTGAAATTTATAAGGATTTTGGAATTGAAACTATTTTTAATAACGATAATTCAATCACGATTTCAAAAGAAAGAGTGCACAACTCGCAACTCTCAACTCACAATTCGCAACTAAACAATTCCCCCGATATTGCTCAAACCATAGCAGTTACTAGTTTCGGATTAGGAGTGGGATGTGATTTATATGGTTTACATACGTTAAAAATTAAAGAAACAGACCGATTAGAAGCTTTAAAAAATGAACTAAGCAAGTTGGGTGCAGTTCTTACAGTAACCAATGAATCATTACATTTAAAGCCATCAACTCACATCAACGAAAATATAGCTATAAATACCTATCAAGACCACAGAATGGCAATGGCATTTGCTCCATTAGCATTGAAAGTACCAATAAGAATTAATGAAGCGGAAGTGGTTTCAAAATCGTACCCTGATTTTTGGGAAGATTTAGAGAAATTTGTTATTTTGGTAAGATAAATTTAGAAAAAAGTCGTGATGACTGGATTCGAACCAGCGACCCCTAGCACCCCATGCTAGTACGCTACCAGGCTGCGCTACATCCCGAATAAAACAAAAACAGGTATTTCTACTTTATTTTTAAAATAAAATAAACCACTTTTTACTTGACAACGCTTATCTCATAATCGTATATTTGCAGCTAATTGGTTTTTAGTAGAATAATCTTCTAAACGCTAATTTTTAAATTCTAAATTTTATTTATGAAATTATCTCATTTTCAATTCAATCTTCCCGAAGAGTTATTAGCTGAGTTTCCTACTGAAAATCGTGACGAATCTAGACTAATGGTAGTCAACAGAAAAACAGGTATAATCGAACACAAATTATTTAAAGATATTATAGACTATTTTGACGATGGTGATGTAATGGTGTTAAATAATACAAAGGTTTTTCCTGCACGTTTATACGGAAACAAAGAAAAAACAGGAGCTCGTATCGAAGTTTTCTTATTAAGAGAATTAAATGCAGAACAACGTTTGTGGGATGTTTTAGTAGATCCAGCGCGTAAAATTCGTATCGGGAATAAATTATATTTTGGAGATGACGACTCGTTAGTAGCTGAAGTAATTGATAATACAACTTCTCGTGGAAGAACATTACGTTTCTTATATGACGGCTCGTATGAAGAATTCAGAGAAAAATTAGTAGAACTTGGCGAAACGCCAATTCCAAAATACATCAATCGTGAAGTAACTCCAGAAGATGCTGAGCGCTACCAAACTATTTATGCTAAGGAAGAAGGAGCTGTAGCAGCACCAACTGCTGGTTTACACTTTTCTAAGCATTTGTTAAAACGTTTAGAAATCAAAGGAATTGATTTTGCTGAAGTTACGTTACATGTAGGCTTAGGAACTTTTAATCCAGTTGAAGTAGAAGATTTATCAAAACATAAAATGGATTCGGAAGAAATGATTATTTCTCAAAAAGCATGTGATATTATCAATAATGCAAAAGTTAAAAAGAAAAGAGTTTGTTGTATTGGAACTACTGCAATGCGCGCCATGGAAAGTTCAGTTTCATCACAAAGAACTTTAAATTCATATACAGGATGGACTAATAAATTTATTTATCCTCCATACGATTTTAGTTTGGCAGATGCAATGGTGACTAATTTCCACATACCAAAATCTACCTTATTGATGATGATTTCGGCTTTTTGCGGACATGATTTAATGATGAAAGCTTACAAAGAAGCTATTCAAGAAAAATATCGTTTTTATTCTTATGGAGATGCAATGTTGATTATCTAATCATTAATGCGAAGAATAAAGTAGTTTTAAATCTCATCAGCAATGATGAGATTTTTTTATTTAAATAAGCATTTTGACACTTTGTAAGTTTTCCATACTTTTACAAAACAAACAACGATTACACTAATGATTTTTGAAAATACACGTAAATTCGCACAAAGTTTAGATGCTCAAGACAGCTTAAATAAGTATCGTGAAGAGTTTATTTTTCCGCATGTAAACGGAAAACAAGTAATCTATTTTACAGGAAATTCTTTAGGATTACAACCAAAAAGAACAAAATTGTATGTAGATGAGGTAATGGCAGATTGGGCAAACTTAGCCGTGGAAGGACATTTTTATGCAGATAAGCCTTGGTGGGATTACCACGAACGTTTTGCTGTACCACTAAGTGAAATTGTTGGTGCAAAACCAATCGAAGTTACTGTAATGAACACATTAACAGTAAATCTTCATTTATTGATGGTTTCCTTTTATCGACCAACTATTAAAAAATACAAAATCATTTGCGAAGAGAAAGCATTTCCAAGTGATCAATATATGTTTCAAAGTCAAGTTGACTTTCATTCAAAAATAGTTGGGTTTGATCCAAAAGAAGCATTAGTTGAAATTAAGCGTAGAGAAGGCGAGCACAACATTCGTTTAGAAGATATATTAGCAAAAATTGAAGAAGTAGGTGAGGAATTAGCATTAGTTTTAATCGGAGGCGTAAATTATTACACAGGTCAAGTGTTTGACATGAAAACCATCACCGAAATGGGTCATAAATATGAGGCTTATGTAGGTTGGGATTTAGCACACGCTGCCGGAAATGTAAAACTACAATTAAACGAATGGAAAGTAGACTTTGCAGCTTGGTGTAGTTACAAATATATGAATTCTGGACCAGGAAATGCTTCAGGTTGTTTTGTACACGAAATGCATCATAATGATTCAGATTTGCCAAGATTTGCAGGTTGGTGGGGACATAATAAAGAACGTCGTTTTAAAATGGAACCAAAATTTGACCCAGTTCGTGGAGCAGATGGTTGGCAAATAAGTAATCTACCGATTTTGTCTTTAGCACCTTATTTAGCTTCTGTTGAACTATTTGCCGAAGTAGGAATGGACAAATTAATAGCAAAAAGAAATGTATTAACTTTGTATTTAGAATTTATCCTTCGTGAAATAGATAAAGAATTGGTTGGTGCAGAATTTGAAATTATAACACCATCAAATCCTAAAGAAAGAGCTTGTCAATTATCAGTTTATTTACATGGGCAAGGGAGAGAATTGTTTGAATATTTGATGAAAAACGGAGTAATCACCGATTGGAGAGAACCAAACGTAATTCGATTAGCACCAGCTCCATTCTACTGCTCGTTTGAAGATATGTATGAATTTGGACAAATACTAAAAAGAGGAATTTTAAGCAAATAGATTTTCTGATATATAAAAATTATAGATCATAAAAAATGACAAAAGAACAAATATTAGAAGTTTTTGATCCATCACAACCAGGGTTAGCGGATGCAACTGTTTTTGGATTGCCTTTTTCTGCAGAGCAAAGTGAGATTATTATTGTGCCAGTTCCATGGGAAGTTACGGTAAGTTATGGAGCCGGAGCTTCTGAAGGACCTAATGCGATTATGGATGCTTCCTTTCAAGTAGATTTAAATCATCAAGAGTTTCCAGAATTATGGAAATTAGGAATTTATATGGATGAAGCACCAAAACATTGGGCAAAAAATTCTGAGAAATACAAGGGAATGGCACAACCAATCATCGAAGCTTTAGAAAGTGGAGAAGATGTGTCAATGTTTCCAGCGTTGCAATCCGATTTGGATAAAATTAATAAAGCATGCAAAGACCTAAACGAAGAGGTTAAAAATCGTGTTTTAGATTGGATGAATAAAGGAAAAAAAGTAGCTTTATTAGGTGGTGATCATTCAACTCCATTAGGTTATTATCAAGCATTGGCAACTAAATGTGATAATTTCGGTATTTTACATTTAGACGCACACATGGATTTACGTATTGCCTATGAAGGTTTTACTTATTCGCACGCATCAATTATGTATAATGCACTTCAAATTCCTCAAATTTCTAAAATTGTACAAGTAGGAATTCGCGATTTTTGTGAACAAGAAGTTGAAGTTGCTCTAAAAGACAGAGTTTTAGTTCATACAGATATGGATTTAAAACAAGAAACATTTAAAGGCAAAACATGGGAACAACAATGCGATCACATTATTGCATCGTTACCAGAAAAAGTAGTTATTTCATTTGATATTGATGGTATGTATCCATGGTATTGCCCAAATACAGGAACTCCAGTTCCAGGTGGTTTTTCGTATGAACAAGCCGCATATTTGTTAAGCAAATTAGCCGATACTAATAAAGAAATAATTGGTTTTGATTTAGTTGAAGTAGCGCCAGGTGATGACAATTGGGACGGAAATGTAGGAGCCAGAATGTTGTTTCACATGTGTGGTATTTTTGCAAAATCTCAGAAAATGAAAGTTGGAAACAAGATAAAATTCAATAAATAGTTCGTATCTTGCATAAAATCAGATGGTAAGTATTTGAATAGTGCAACCCTTAATTTATTTAAAAACAAAAAAATGAGTCACTTTGTAATTGAACAGTGGAAAGAATACCCTATTCAATCGCCAGGAAAAGTTAGGTATGCCGTTTCAAATTATGGTAGACTTAAAAGTTTTACAGATACAATTGAAAACGGAAAAATTTTGAAAGGCGCCCCAACCGAAGGCTTCCTTTTTCTTCGTTACGTTAGGATGTTTAATGGTAAAAAAAAATACTATTTTCATGCATTGCATAAAATGGTAGCTGAACTTTTTATCCCAAGAGAAAGTGAAGATCAAGAATATGTTTTACATTTAGATTATGATAAAATGAATAATCAGTTGTATAATTTAAAATGGGCAACTTATAATGAAATGCGTACTCATGGTCATAAGAGTCCAGCAGTGAAAGCCGCTTTTAAGAAATTTCAAGAAGATAATATTAAGCGCGATGGCAGAAAATTAACATCTACACAAGTCATTCGAATTAAATTGAAAATAAAACGACAAGGCGACAAATTTAACGTTAGAAAAACCGCAAAAGAGTTTGGAGTTTCTGAAATGCAAATTTATCGCATCAAATGGGGTGAAAATTGGGGGCATATTAAAGTTTAATTCATTTATTGCAAAAATGTAATTGAAAATTTGATAAAAGTCAGATATTAAAATTTATTATTACGTATTTTTGTAGTCCAAATTTTTACAAAAACTTCATGCAAATGGCACAAAAAATTGCTGTAGTAGGTTCTGGATTAGTAGGGACTTTATTGGCAATCTATTTAAAAAGAGCTGGACATACAGTACATGTTTACGACAGAAGTCCTGATATCAGAACGGTTGAATTTTCGGGTCGTTCCATTAATTTGGTGATGTCAAATCGCGGTTGGAAAGCATTGGAAGATGTTGGTTTAGATGAGGAAATTAAAAAAATTGGAATTCCAGTGGATAAGAGAGCTATTCATTTACAAGATGGAAAGTTGAATTATCAATATTACGGAAAAGAAGGTGAAGCTATTTTTTCTCTATCAAGAGGTATTTTGAATAGAAGAATGGTGGATTTAGCAGAAGCTGAAGGGGTAGAATTATTTTTTGAACGTAAAATTTGGGATGTAACATTAGCCACTGCAACTTTGTGGGAAGGCGAAACAGAACAAGGTGATTGGACCGAGTTAAAATACGATAAAGTTTTTGGTGCCGATGGTGCTTTCTCCAGAATTAGACATAGAATGCAACGTCAGTCGATGTTTGATTACTCGCAAGAGTTCATGAAAATTGGTTACAAAGAATTGCATATCCCTGCTAACTCTGATGGTTCTCCAAAAATTGATATTCATTCATTACATATTTGGCCAAGAGGAAATTTCATGTTGATGGGATTGGCTAATTTAGACAACTCGTTTACCTGTACTTTATTTATGCCAATTGAAGGCGAAAATTCTTTTAAATCGTTAACAAATGAAGAAAAATTAGTTTCATTTTTTGCGACTTACTTTCCAGATACAAAAGATGTAATTCCGGATTTAGTGCGTGATTTTTTCAGAAATCCGAACAGTTATTTGGCGATTATGAAATGCTTCCCTTGGACATTTAACGATAAAATTGCTTTAATTGGTGATTCAGCACATGCAATTGTACCTTTTTATGGCCACGGAATGAATGCAGGTTTTGAAGATATTACAATTCTGAATGAATTAATGCAAAAATATGGCAACGATTGGGATCGTATTTTCAAAGAGTATGAAATATCAAGAAAACCTAATGCAGATGCCATTGCCGAACTTTCGAGAAGAAATTTTGTAGAAATGAGCACTAAAACTGTAGATGCTAAATTTTTATTGCAAAAAAAAATCGAAAAATGGTTTTCTGACAAACATCCTGAAAAATGGATGCCATTGTATAGTCGGGTAACTTTTAGTTTACAACCTTATTCAGAAGCTATGGCAATTGGCGATTTTCAAAATGAAATCATGCAAGAAGTTTTAAAAATGGATAATATTGAGGAAAATTGGAACTCAAAGGAAGTTGAGAATAAGATTTTAGAATTATTAAAATAAAAAAGAGACGATATAGACTGCCCCCAAATAGTGTCTAACTTTTTTGGGGCAGTGCATTGCAAGGCTTTTTTTTAATCTTCTCTATTAACAGAATCCATACTAAAAGCTGGCGTACATATCGCTAAATATTCACACGGTTCATCAAACGGATTTGAATATTGAACGCGTGTGTTTTTCTCAATTTTAATGGATTGACCTGCTTCTAAAACTACTGTTTCATCTTCGATTATAAATTGTTTTTTTCCTTTAATGATATACGTATATTCATCAAATTCAGGTGCTTGAAAAGGTTCACTCCAACCAGGTGGCGCTATCATGTGAGCAATCGAAATCGCTTCATTGTTTGTAGTTGCCAATCCGTGATGTTCTTCAATTAATTTCCCATCAGTTGTTGGAACTACAAATGGTGCTTTTTGGATAAAATATTTCTTCATTTTGTTACTTCTTAAAAATAAACCGCTAATACTAAAAAACAAAATCCTACTGCGTGATTCCATTTGAAAGTTTCGTTCTTAAAGAAAACCATCGAGAAAACCACAAAGATTACTAAAGTGATTACTTCTTGAATCACTTTTAATTGCATTAATGAAAACGGACCACCATTACCTTCGTAACCAATTTTATTCGCAGGAACTTGAAAGAAATACTCAAACAATGCCAATCCCCAACTAATCAAAACGATGGTAATTAATCCAGCATTTTCAAACCATTTTAATTCTTTAAATTTTAGATGGCCATACCAAGCCAATGTCATAAAAACATTGGAAAGTATGAGTAATCCTATAGTGATAGATCCCTTCATTAACGTTTAAACATCTTCATCAACAAACCAAAAGCACCGCGAATAAAACTCGCACTTGTTACTACTTTGGTAATCGATTTTCCAATAACTTCTGTTGTGCTTGGTTCTTCTTTTGCTTTTCTGGTTGGTTTTTCTGCTTCTTGTTCGGCTACGACTTCTTGTGCTTCGGCAATTTTTTTGTTTAATAATTCGTAAGCACTATCTCTGTCAACTACTTCGTTATATTTCTTCGCTAGTTTCGATTGTGCGATGCTTGCTTCAATTTCACTTTCTGTTAAAACATCCATTCTACTCATTGGTGCTCGCATCATGGTTGCTACTAATGGTGTTGGTGTTCCTTTTTCGCTTAATGCGGTTACAAAAGCTTCCCCAATTCCTAACGAAGTTAACACTTCATCGGTTTCATAAAAATCAGTATCTGGATAATTTTCAGCCGTCATTTTAATCGCTTTTCTATCATTTGCTGTGAAAGCTCTTAACGCATGCTGAATCTTTAGACCCAATTGCGCCAAAACTCCAGTTGGAACATCCATAGGATTTTGTGTAATGAAATAAACCCCAATTCCTTTCGAACGAATTAATTTCACAATCGTTTCAATTTGATTCAATAATGCTTTGCTGGCTTCGTCAAAAATCAAATGGGCTTCGTCAATGAAAATCACTAATTCTGGTCGTCCAGCATCGCCTTGTTCAGGCATGGTGTTGTAAATTTCGGCTAACAAACTCAACATGAAAGTTGAGAATAATTTTGGTTTATCTTGAATATCAGTCAATCGCATGATATTGACATAACCATTTCCGTTTTCGTCAACTCGCATTAAATCTTGAATGTCGAATGATTTTTCACCAAAGAATAATTCCGCACCTTGTTGTTCTAATTCGATTATTTTTCTCAAAATCGAACCTGTTGAACTGGTTGAAATTCTTCCGTATTCTGCTTCAAATTCTGCTTTTCCTTCTTCGGTTGCGTAATTAAGTACTTTTTTGAAATCTTTTAAATCCAACAATGGCAAACTATTGTCATCACAATATTTAAAAATGATAGAAACTATGCCAGATTGTGTTTCGTTTAAATCTAAAATTCTTGAAAATAAAACAGGTCCAAATTCAGAAATCGTAGCTCTTAATCGAACCCCGTTTTGCTCTGAAATCGTCATTAATTCTACTGGAAAAGCTTTTGTTTCGTATGAAATAGAAATTTTAGCATGACGTTCTGTAATAAACGATTTTTCCTCTCCAGGCATCGCAATTCCTGAAAAATCACCTTTTATATCCATCATCAAAACAGGAATTCCATTTTGCGATAATTGTTCCGATAATACTTGAATGGTTTTGGTTTTTCCAGTTCCCGTTGCTCCTGCAATTAATCCGTGACGGTTTAAGGTTTTTAATGGAATGTTCACATGTGTATTTGGAACCGCTTCTCCATCTAAAATTCCACCACCTAATGTGATGAATTTTCCTTTACAAGTATATCCTTCCGTTATATGTTTACTAAAATCTTCTGTCTTGCTCATTTTGATGTATTTTGAATTTCAAATGTAGTAAAATCGGACGAAATTTCAAGAACAAGTGGTCATGTAAAATTAATTTCTAACTTCATATTCTTAAATTCTAACTTCCAAGTTGTATCTTTGCCCACTATTTTAGTTTTAAGATGTTACAAAAAGAAACACAGTTAGCGGTTGAAAAAGGCGAAATGTTGCCTTTAATGGAGGAGTTTTACACAATTCAAGGCGAAGGATATCATACAGGAACAGCAGCTTATTTTATACGAATTGGCGGTTGCGATGTAGGTTGCCATTGGTGCGATGTAAAAGAAAGTTGGAATGCCGAATTGCATCCACCAACCAATACCGATATCATTGTTGCCAATGCAAAAAAATACGCCGACACAGTTGTGGTTACTGGTGGTGAGCCCTTGACTTGGGATATGACGTTGTTGACTTCCAAACTAAAAGCTCAAAATATAAAAGTACATATTGAAACTTCTGGAGCTTACGAAGTTTCAGGAACTTGGGATTGGTTCTGTTTGTCGCCTAAGAAAAATAAATTACCTGTTCAAAGTGCTTATGATATTGTAAACGAATTAAAAGTAATTATCTACAACAAACACGATTTCATTTTTGCAGAAGAACAAGCGGCAAAAGTAAATCCAAATGCCATTTTATTTTTACAACCTGAATGGAGCAAAAAAGAAGAAATGACACCTTTAATAGTTGATTATGTAATGAATAACCCGAAATGGAGAGTTTCGTTACAAACCCATAAATATTTGAATATTCCTTAAATTGTATGAAGAAGTTTTTAGCATTAGCAGTATTTGTTTTGTTTTCTAATTTAAGTTTTTCTCAAATTGGAGGAGAAGACGAAGTGTATTTGGGAGGCGATTTTATTGATGCCAAATTTCAAAATGGAGGGATTGATAAATTTTACGATTACATAATAGCAAATTTCGACACCCAAACAGTAGAGAAAAAAGGACAAATCGTTTTTGAATTTACTGTTAATGAAAATGGAGAAGTAAAAAACATTAAAGTTGTTAGAGATTTAGGTTCTAATTCGGCAATAGAGTTAATTCGCGTTTTGCGAAAAGCACCAAAATGGCAACCTGCATCAAGAGGGGGAAAGTCAGTCAGCATCAATTTAAAAATGCCTTTGACTTTTAAATAAACAAAAAATCCCAAATCGTTAGTTTTGGGATTTTTTGTTTTTACATCGATAGTTTTGCCAAGTAATCAAAATGCTCGCCTTCTAAAATAAGTTCACATTCTAAACCATTTGCAATTGTGGCGTTTTGTAGCGTATTGTAATCCAAATATAGCCAATCAAAAGTATCTTCGGTTTCTCCTTTATATTGAACGGTAAAGGTTAATTCTCCATAATAACCATTGGCTGGAACTTCGTAAGCACCATCTTCATCTTGGTCGTACATATAAATCAAGTCCGAACTATCAATTAAAATTTGTCCGCCTTTGTTTAGAAGCGATTTTAATTTTCGTAAAAAGGTCGGGATGTTATTCATTTTTCCGAAAATTCCAGTTCCGTTCATTAAAAGTAAAATGGTGTCGAATTTTTCAGAAGTATCTAAATCCAAAACATCCGAAACTTTACAGTTTTTTACACCTCTTAATTCACAAGCTTTAATTGCATTTTCAGAAATATCAATAGCTGTGACATCAAAACCTTTTTCTTGCAAATACAAAGCATGACTTCCAGCGCCACAACCAATATCTAACACTTTTCCTTTGGTCAATTGTAATGCTTTTTGTTCCAATTTTGGCATCTCCTTAAAATCACGAAATAAATAAGCAACGCTCATCTCATCCGCTTCCGAAATAGAGGTTTCGGTGATTAAATCTTCGGGAGAATTATTCGTTTGGTAATCCAAAATGGCTTTTCCGAAAAGGTCTTTCATGGTTTATATTTCAAAATTCAACATTAGTTATTCAAAATTCAAAATCGTAACTTTGCAGTAGAAAATCCATAAAATGCTAAAGCCAAATTTAAACGAACTCGAAAAACTTGCCAAAGATACACATATCGAAACCAAAAAGTATTTTGACAAGCTAAAAAAGAAAACACCTAAGAATTTGGATTATGTAATGCAAGATTTACACGATGCCGAATTCAAAAAAACAGATTGTTTGGAGTGTGCTAATTGTTGCAAAACAACTGGACCGTTGTTTACTTCGGCTGATATTGAACGAATTTCGAAAAATTTCCGTCAAAAACCACAGCAGTTTATTTACCAATATCTTCGAATTGATGAAGACCAAGATTATGTGTTAAAAAGTGTTCCGTGTACGTTTTTAGATAGCGACAACAAATGTTTTATCTACGATGTTCGCCCAAAAGCCTGCCGAGAATTTCCTCACACGGATAGAAAGAAATTCAATCAAATCACCGATTTAACGTTGCTAAATGTTGCTATTTGCCCAGCTGCTTTTAATATTGTGGAGAAAATGAAAGCCAAAATACCTTTATAACATGAAAATTTATAAGTCAAAAGTCGATTGGTGGTTGATTATTCTTATAGGATGTGTTTTTGGTTATCCAATTATAGATGGAATTTTGACAAATGAGTATTTTTTATCCGCAATATTTGCATTTGTACTAGTTTTATTTTTCTTGCTTTCAAAGAGAATTAAATATAGGATAGAAGGTGAAAATTTAATGATTTGGAACACAAAAATTGAGATTAAATCAATCCGAAAAATATATAGAACAAATAATCCGTTAAGTTCACCCGCTCTTTCATTAGATAGACTCGCAATTGTTTATAATAAATTTGATGAAATTCTTATTTCACCAAAAGAAAGAAATCAATTTATAGATGAGTTGTTAAAAATAAATCCTAGTATTGAAATCCAAGACTAAAAATAAATCAAATACTTTTTTCTCACTTCCTTAAATCGTTCCAAACCTTCTTGCCAAGTTTTTCTAATTTCTTTTTCGGTCATGCCAGCTTCAATTTGTTCGCGGAGTTTTTTGGTTCCGGCTAATTTGGTGAAGAAATCGTTGAAGAAAACAGTTTTGTCTGTGGTATTTTCGTAAGCTTTCAATATCCATTTTAATTCTAATCGATGCACTTTTCTAATTTCGGTTAAATCTTCGCCAAAGCATAATTTTCCATTATGAACTGGGTCTTTTGCTCCAAAATTCGGTTGTGGAGTAAAACTAAAATCAAATTCACTTTCAGGTAAAAAAGGCGAGCCATAAATTTGGAATTGTTTTTCGGTACCACGACCTAAGCTTACATTCGTGCCTTCAAAAAAGCACAAACTCGCATATAAATTAATCGATTGATCGTTTGGTAAATTTGGCGAAGGCTTCACAGGTAAGCTATATTTCATTTCATACGAATAGTTTAAACAAGGCGCTACTTTCAAATCGCATTGAATACTGTCTTTTAGCCAATTTTCGCCATTAATCATTTTTGCATATTCTCCAATCGTCATCCCATGCAAAACCGGAATTTGATGCATTCCCACAAAACTCTTGTGTTCCTTTTCTAAAATCGGACCATCAATAATAGTTCCGTTCGGATTTGGTCGGTCTAAGACCAAAAGCGGAATGTTGTTTTCCGCACAAGCTTCCATCACATAATGCAACGAAGATATATAAGTGTAAAATCGAGCACCCACATCTTGCAAATCAAAAATTAAGATGTCAATTCCTTCTAATTGCTCAGGTTTTGGCTTTTTGTTGTTTCCGTAAAGGGAAATAATTGGCAAATTTGTTTTGGTATCTTTTCCGTCTACGATTAATTCGCCAGCATCAGCTGTTCCTCTAAAACCGTGTTCAGGAGCATAAATTTTCTGAAGATTAATGTTTTGTTCGATTAAAAAATCAACTAAATGTTTCTCTTTCGAAAGAATTCCCGTCTGATTTGTGACAATTCCAACGCGTTTATCTTTCAACAAATGCAAATAGCTTTCAATGTTTTCGGCACCGGTTTTAAAAGCGACCTCTGTTGAAGTGGAAGTCAAAGTCACATTATCATTGCTCGGTTTTACCTGAGGAATAGCCTTTTTACTACTTCCACAGGAAATAGAAAGTACAAGTAAGTTAATTAATGTTGTAAATCGATATATATTGTATTTCATAACTATTCTTTAATCTGTGTAAATCTGTGTAATCTGTGGCAAAAAACTTTATGTATATTTGCGTTAATTATAAATTATAAACCTTGAATTTAGAATATTTCATAGCCAAAAGATTAATTGCTGCTAAAAGTTATAAAAGTAGTATTTCTTCGCCAATTATAAAAATTGCGATTACGGCAATTGCCATCGGAATTATTATGATGATTATGGCTGTTGCAACGGGTATTGGGCTTCAAGATAAAATTCGCGAAAAAGTTTCGGCTTTCAACGGACACATTATTATTTCTAATTTCGATGATAACCAATCGCAAGTTACTATCGAACCTATTTCTATCAAGCAAAGTTTTTATCCCAAATTCAAAAATGTAGAAGGAATCAGTCATGTGCAAGCTGTAGCAAGCAAAGCTGGAATCATTCGTACAGAAAAAGCATTCGAAGGAATTGTATATAAAGGTGTTGGAAAAGATTATAATTTTACCAATTTGGAAGAATATTTGGTCGATGGTAAAATCCCAAATCTAAAATCCGAATTAAATACCGAAGTTTTGATTTCAGAATTCTTAGCCAAACGTCTCCAATTAAAAGTTGGAGATAAGTTTCTAACCTTTTTCATGAAAGAAAACGGAAAACTTCCAAATAAAAGAAATTTCTTAATAACTGGAATTTTTAACTCAGGTTTTCAAGAATTCGACGCTACTTATATAATAGGTGATATTCGCCACGTGCAACTCATTAATAAATGGCAACCAACAGAAGTCGGCGCATTCGAAGTTTTCGTAGATAATTTCTCAAAAATCAAAGAAAAAGGCGAACAAGTCTACAAAGAAATCCCGCCTACTTATAATAGTATCACCATCGAAGAGAAGTATTACAGTATTTTCGAATGGCTAAAATTGTTCGATTTCAATATTTTGGTTATTCTAATTGTAATGATTGTTGTAGCCACCATCAACATGGTAGTTGCATTATTAGTCCTAATTTTAGAACGCACCCAAATGATCGGAATTCTAAAAGCCATGGGCGCTAATAATTGGAATGTCCGAAAAATATTCCTGTACAACGCTTTTTATTTAATTGCCCGCGGATTATTTTGGGGAAATATAATTTCTATCTCCTTATTAGTAATTCAAAAGTTTTTCGGAGTAATCCAACTCAATCCCGAAAACTACTACGTAAATGAAGCGCCAGTAAGTATTAATTTGCTCCACATTCTATTATTAAATATTGGAACAGTAATCGTTTGTTTGTTGGTATTATTGATTCCGTCTTATATTATTACCAAAATTTCACCAGTAAAAGCTATTCATTTCGATTAGTTTTTTTAGAAGCAGGTATTCAGCATCCCATAAGACTAGTAGTCCCGCTGTACGCTATAATCTGTTGTTACGAGTTTGCGAGGCAACCTAACAACAACAGGATTTCTACTTCTATCAGGGCTAAATAAGACGATTGGTGTTCTAGGATACTATTTCAGAACACTGCACTCATTCGAGTTAGGGAGGAATCTCTAACCCACAACCATATCTTATATAAACTTTCCCATACTTATATATAAGTAAAGAGACTTCCATGAATTATATGTTTAAAAAAATCCTTTGCGACCTTCGTGCTTTCTTTGTGTTCTTTGTCGGTTTAACTTTCTAAAAAACTTTTTT
>Ga0209480_10000176_pt1 | contig 57036 bp, 56 predicted proteins | sample JI61114C2DNA_FD_187501 | JGI IMG/M metagenome (GOLD analysis project Ga0209480, IMG submission 187501) | Wastewater effluent complex algal communities from Wisconsin, to seasonally profile nutrient transformation and Carbon sequestration -... | ecosystem: Engineered > WWTP > Effluent > Algae...
CCTCGTTCGCAGTGAAACCCGGCATTTATATTGACCCGTTAGTGTCGAGGGACAGCAACCAATGCGGAACTATTTGTCTGGTTGCTAAACACTAAATTTTAGTCACAATTTACTTCGCCGCTTTCGCGAACATTTGCTTGCCTAATCTTGCATGGTTGGCCAAAATGGGGACGCGCAGACCGACAGCTGGCGTAGGTCGCGCTGGATAAATCCGCCAAGCATTAAATACGCCGGTCCGGCCAATGGACGGGCGGCCGTGCCGGACAAAGCCTGAATCGGGCCGAACGGCGGCAAAGCGATGGAGTTCGATCGATCCGGATAGTCATCCGGGATTCGACGATTGCGCCAATGCGATTGCTACATGTCACAAATACGAAGTTTGCTAAAAGCGACGGCCGACGTTTCGGCCAGATTTCCCGGTCAAATCTGCCCACTTGACCAAATGTTCAGAGAGGAAAGTGCCGGACTTGCCCGTTACCTAGCCAAAAGGGTCGGCCCAGAAATCGCAAACGACCTTGTTCAGGACGTATTCCTGCGTGCCGCCACTAGCCCGCAACTTACAACGCTCGCCAATCCGCGTGCATTCCTGCATCGGATAGCTCAAAACCTGCTGGTCGACCGAGCGCGCCGTCAACGGAGCAAGATTGTTATCGTCGCTTCGGCAGAGCCCGTTGAGCGCAGGTGTCCCGCCGAACAGGAATATCAACTCGAAGCTGAAGAACTCCAAGCTGCGCTGGCACTGGCGCTGGGCGGATTGCCCGAGCGTACGCGCGCCATATTCGTCATGCACCGCTTCGATGAGATGGCATATCGGGAGATCCAGCGCGAATTCGGGATATCACTGGCCGGCGTCGAATATCACATGATGAAGGCATTGGCGCATGTCCGCGCGTGCCTGCACGATCGCGCTACAATCCCGGACGCCAGCCCATTCTGCCAAGTACAAAAATAGTTGCATATGAAACTAAGGTAATTCTGCTGGCCTGCGTCATCCCCTGCAAGGCGAGCTCGATAAAGGGCCGCCTGATAATGATCAGGGAGTAGTCGATGCCGAGTAAATGCCATTTCATGACCGCCGCGCTCGCAGCCATAGTTGCCGGAACGGTGCCGCAAGTAAGTTCTGCCCAAGAGTCACCGCAGATTTCAAAAGACGAAGATGCACAAAATCTTTCCGAAGATGAATCCGACATCGTTGTGACAGGATCGCGGATCAGAGGCGCAGCAATTGCAAGCGATGTGATTACTTTGGACCAGACAGCCATAATCGCCGCCGGACAAATCGACTTGGGCGAAGCCATTCGCTCATTGCCGCAGAATTTCGGTGGTGGCCAGAATCCGGGCGTCGGATTTGGCGCTGGACGATCCAACAGTAATGTCAATTCTGCGTCGAGCGCAAACCTCCGCGGGCTGGGGCCCGATGCAACTCTCACACTGCTCAATGGGCATCGGCTCGCCGATGACTCTGCTTTTGGTGGTGTTGATATTTCGGCAATTCCTCTTGCGGCGCTCGACCGTATTGAGATTGTACCGGATGGAGCTTCCGCACTTTACGGTTCGGATGCCGTGGCTGGCGTAGTCAATATCATTCTGCGACGCGACTTTGAGGGTGTCGCTACATCGGCGCAGCTTGGCGCAAGCACTGACGGTGGCTACTTTCGGCAGCAGGCCGACATCGTTGGCGGAACCACCTGGGATGGAGGCGGCTTTCTGCTAGCTTATGATTTTGCACGTAACAGCGACATACAGGCGCGTGAACGTTCCTATACAAGCACGCGCTTGCCAGACGCTACGCTGTACCCTTCACAGCACCGGCATGCGGTCACATTCGCCGGATATCAGAAATTAGGAGAGGCAATACTGGCAAAGGTCGATGCGCTGTATTCCCGAAGGACATCGCGAATACAAGGCGGCGTTACGACCAATCGTTCCCTTTTTACACCAGAAGTCGAATCGTTTGCCATCGCCCCGTCGCTGGAGGTGTCGCTGAGCCCGAATTGGCAAGCCACGATACTCGGTGTGCTGGGACGCGATCGCACATATTATTCGGGGACCTTTACGCCGTCGGTCGGCAACGCCACCGTGACCGAAGGTTGCTACTGCAATGGCTTGGCATCTATGGAATTTGGTGCGGAAGGGCCGCTTTTCGCGTTGGGCGGAGGAGAAGCACGCCTCGCAATAGGTGGTGGTTTTCGCAACAATTCGATGGATTACACTCGGGAAACGAATGGGATTCTGGAAGACAGCTTCACGGTCAAACGTAAAAGCCGGTTTGCTTATGGTGAATTGAATCTACCGTTTGTGTCGCCCGAGTTGCAAATTGGCGGCATAGCCAGATTAAACTTTTCAGGTGCAATCCGTTATGAGGATTATCCTGGTCTCGACCGTCTCGCAACGCCGCGATTTGGGCTGATCTATTCGCCGGTTACCGAGCTCGATTTACGCGCTAGCTGGTCGCGTTCGTTCAAAGCGCCAACGCTGTACCAACAATATGTAGCTTATGAAGCCATCCTTCTGCCTGCGGCGGCATTCGGCGCAGGATCAGGAACGAGCACAGTTTTTTATGCAGCCGGAGGAAATCCGGATCTGAAATCCGAGCGGGCAAAGAGCTGGACTGCCGGTTTCGAATGGCGTCCTCAATTGATCGAGGGTCTTAAACTGTCCGCGACCTATTATGATATCCGCTATCGTGATCGGGTCGTGCAGCCAATTGCAGGCTCGCTTGCTGCAGCTTACAGGAATCCGGGCTATGCGTCGCTGATCAACTTTTCCCCAAGCGCCGCATTGCTCAATGGTCTTGCTACGGGCGCGGAAGTCGGCCTGCAGAATTTCACAGGGCGACCCTTCGACCCTGCGACTGTCGTTGCGCTGGTCGATAACCGGAGCATCAATGTCGCTGTTCAGTCGATCCGCGGGATAGATGGCCATCTATCATGGTCGGGCCAATTGGCAGAAGGCGACAGGCTTGGCTTCGATCTAAGCGCTAGCTGGCTCAATAGTAGGCAGCAGATTGTAGCGGAACTACCGGAAGTAAAGCTTGCTGGCTCGATATTCAGCCCGCCAAAATTTCGCGCCCGGGCAGGCATAAATTATCAGAGTGGCGACCTCAGATTAGCTTCTACCCTCAATTTTGTCGGTGCGTTGACCGATGCGCGCTTCGCGACCGCCAGCAAAATATCGAAAAGCGCAAATTTCGATCTGGGCGCGAGCTACGATCTTATCAGGGGGGAGGGGAAGGATGCTGGCCTTTCGCTATCCGTCACGATCAACAATGTTCTCAATGACAAACCTGAAGTGATCCGCACGACAGGTCCGACCGACACGCCTTATGATTCCACCAATTATTCTCCCATCGGGCGGTTCGTTGCGATCGGTGTCCGGAGGCAATGGTAATGAGCTATATCCTTGCTGCGTTATTGGCACAGGGTGCGGTGCCAATTGCTGAGATGCCTATGCCTCTGGCCGACCCATGTGCAGCCTTTGAACGCCAGAAGCCTAACAAATTGGAGCCCCGACATATAGAATCGACCGATCTTGTCGCCCTTGCGGATATTGGCAAGAGCGATTCTCAACCGTCCGACAGTCCCTTCGGGATTTCGCCTGACGGACAGCAGATCGCCTTTCTCGTTCGGCGCGCAAATGCACAGGAGAATGACTATTGCCAGCGGTTGCTGGTAGCAGCGGTGGGTGGGACGGGCGAAGCTCGGGAACTGGATCGTGGCGGACAGTTTATCCGGCGCGATTTTCAGTTGCGTAAATTTGTCTCGGTCATGGCGGGTACAGCAAAAGTCATTACGCCCCGCTGGTCGCCGGACGGCGGACAGATAGCCTTTCTCAAAAAGATCGGTTTGACACAGCAGGTGTGGCTCGTTGATTCTGACGGCAAACGAGCTTCTTACAGAGCCAGCGACCTTCCAGATAATATAGATGAGTTCGCCTGGACGCCTGATGGCAAAGCCCTCGTGATCAGGACCCGTCCTGGAATTCGGTTACAGTCTGAAGCGATTGCGAGGGAAGCGCGCAGCGGATTCCTGTTTGATGACCGCTTCGCGCCGCAAATGGCCGATTATCCCATTCCAACCGAACCACTTGCCAACGTTTTCAGCACGATTGAGATCGCAACTGGATTAAGCAGAGCGGCCAGTGCCGCTGAGCTAGAGCTCCTCAATTCTGGCAACCCTGCAGACGCTCCAAAAGATGCCAGAAATTTTATCGTATCACGCTCGGGAACTGCGGCCTGGGTACATCGCCTGCAGCCTGACCATCTGCTTAGCTCGTCTGGAATACGGCTGCGGTTGACGAACGGGACTGAAATAAGCTGCGATGAGTTTTGTAGCGGCGTTCGGCAGATCTTTTGGTCATCAGATGGCCGCAATCTCTATGCTCTGCAAAAGACAAGCTGGTTCGACAACAGGACAACATTGTTGCGATGGACAGTCGGAGAGCCTGCGCCAAAAAAAATCCAGGTAACAGACAATGAAATGATTGGCTGCGTGATGTCTGATCAACAGCTCATCTGCGCCCAAGAAAATGCTATAACGCCTCGGCGTCTCGTTGCGATCGATCCCGATACCGGAAGATATAGTGTGATATTTGATCCAAATCCGGAATTCAGACATCTTAAACTTGGAATTGTTCAAAAGTTCAGGATCCGCAATGCCTTTGGTGTCGAAAGTAATGCCGATCTGGTCCTTCCTCCCAATCACAAGCCTGGCGACAGGCATCCACTTGTCGTTGTTCAATATGCCAGCGTTGGCTTTTTGCGCGGCGGAACAGGCGATGAGTTTCCAATTCACCCCCTCGCAGCAAAAGGATTCGCAGTTTTAAGCTTCTCGCGGCCCGATCCACCGCCAGATGCTATGGCAGCGAAGACAGAACGCGAGCTAATGCAGGCAAACCGCCGGGATTGGAGCGACCGCCGCAATGTTCAATCCACGCTCGAACTCGCGATCCAGCGGGCCGTTGCTTCTGGGGCGGTCGATCAAGAGCGCATGGGTATCAGCGGGTTCAGTGACGGAAGCACGTCGCTCCAGTGGGCGCTTATCAATTCATCGCTATTCAAGGTCGCCGCTTCGGGGTCTTGCTGCGATGGCATGAACATTTTTCCCCTCATGGTCGGGCCTAATTTTACCCAAGAGGGCCGGGATATTGGATTAGGATTTTTCCGACCGGGAGTGGAGAGAATCTGGCAGCCGCTTTCTCTTACGCTCAATGCCGACAGGATCGATACGCCGATACTGATCCAGAATTCCGACGGGGAATATGAAGGCGGGCTAGACGTTATCGAAATATTCAAAGGCCGTGGCAAAGCGATCGAACTTTTTGTGTTCCCAGGTGAACCACACATAAAATACCAGCCTGCGCACCGCCTAGCGATGTACGAGCGGTCTACTGAATGGTTCCAGTTCTGGCTTATGAACGTCATAAATTGCGATCCGGCAAAAGCAGCCCAGTATGTTCGCTGGAAGGCTATGAAGAATGCGCCCGACGACTCGAAACTTCGTTGCGAGATCAACGAACTCAGGCCTGCCATGACCTTGCCCAGCTCTCTGCTTCAGCAAGATCAAGCAAGCGCAGCACAATTTCGCGGTCAGAATGTACGCCTGTCTGAAAGGACTCATCCACAGCATCGCGGTCAATAATGCCATGATGCGCAAGCAGTCCATCCATCAAATGTTCGCGAAGCATGTCCCGGTGAGCGTAAAAAGTCTTGTGGATGAAGCTATCGGGTCCCGCTTTGGATGTCCTTTTCACAATCTCTTCGGGCAAATCCGCAGCAAATGCTGCTCGGGCAAGAGCGCGGTTGGTTCCCCCCTGACACCAGAGCCATGTTGGCACTCCTAGGCAAAATTCCAGCAGTGGTTGGCTTGCCAGAGGCGAAAAGCGGGGAAGCCCGCTGGCCGCAAGGCCGTGCATGTGCATTTGTGCGCGCATGATCAAAGCAAGATGGTCTCGTTTGCCTCCATGGCGTCCGACAGGCGTGAGAAGCCAAGGCGTAAGGGGATCAGAATTTTCCTGAAGGGGGAAATTCTGCGAAAGCAATCGGGGATCGACTGGCCACGATGGAACACCATCACGCCGAAGCCAGCGCCGGGCCAATGCACGCGCCATAGTCGGCATATCGCACCTAGTGATCAGACACATGTCGTGGAAGGTCGATATTGCGCCGAGCCCCAACCCCTCGCAGCGCAGCCGGTCGACGACCGGAGCCGCGGAATGAAGAAAACAAAAGAGATTGTCGCCACCGTTCCCATCAAGGACCACTTTGGCGCCCGTTTGAGCTGCCGCTTCGAACAGGGCGTTTTCGAGCGCTGTCATGAAAGCTTTGCGACTTGGGCGCGCCAAGCCTAATGATACGGCGCACAAGGGATCGATCAGACTCAAGTCATAAATTGCGGTAATGACATCCACTCTGAGATGTTGCGCGAGCATCTCCACGAAGCGGCGCTCGTCTCCGCTAGGATCCGATGTCGCAACCGTCGCGCAACTGAAAGGAACACCAGCGACCGCGAGTGCAGCGCAGATCAGCGATGAATCTACACCTCCAGACGCGGCAACTATACAATGCCCGAACACTTTTCCCCAAGCGCCGCATATTTGCTGGGATAGATATGCAAGTTGTTCTGATGCTTCAGCGAAGGTGCCGCGGCGCTGGTGCGGCGAAAAGTTCTCGGCTTTCCACATTCGCTGAGACTCTTTGTGCGTACCGGAAAGCGACACCAATTCGCCGGGGCTGAGTTCGGTCACGCCCGTCAGGCATGTTTCGCGCTTTCGCAGTTCGGGTCGCAAAAGAAAGGAGTGCAGGGCTGGCCACGAGACTGAAAGCGGAGCAGTGCCGAACTTATTAAGATGCGCAGGGTGCGTAGAGATCAGAATATTCGATTCCGTATCAGTTCGATAAACAGGGCATAGCCCTGAGGGATCGACGAACAGGTTGACCGTCTTTGTTCGTGCGCACATCAAAATTGCCACATAGCCGCCCCAGCATTCGTGCATCAGCCATGTTGCAATCGCTTGCGCTCCGTCATTTACCAGTGCTTCGTCGGGAAGGATCGATATCCGCTTTGCCGAGTGACGTGAAAATACCAGTCCGATTATGTAACCGTGGTTGCCGACTTTTATCAGCGGAACGTCTGTCCCTGCCCATAATGTTGCGTGCCCCGCAATTGGTCGGATCGGCTGTTTTGGCCGAGCAATCTTAATCGGCAACTCATGTGTTAAGTTCCTTGGCACCGAGAGTTCAAACTGGATCGGTTTCATATGGCTATAATCGGCTGATAGCGCTGCACTTCTTCAACGCTTTCGTTGAGTACGAGATCCCCCGCCTGGACCCAGCAATGTGCACCGAATGGTGCGATCTTTACGCCGATGACGACTTGCGTTCCAACGCGCCGAGTTGCGAGGCAAAGCGCAAGTGCGATGGATCGAGGAAGACATCGATCTGCGGCCGTTCTGATAAGCTGACTGTGGTTAAAAGCAGATATCATCCTATGCGCGGCGTCTGAGGACACGTCTGCATTCGCAGTCCGGACGTTGATCGTCCTACGAAGATCACGAAGCATTGGTGCGAAGCCTTTCAGTGCAAGGCGCCGTTCAACGCGGCGCTGGGCCCACATGGCGCGCGCGACATCGGCGAGGTTGAAGGGACCATTCGCATTTGCGTCCAAGGTTCGACAGGGGCGCGCGAGTTCCAATGGTCTTGGGAGCCACGAGGGCTGGTGCCATTCAGAGAGGCCGGATTGCTGAATATAGGCCAATGTTTCGCGATTAAGATTATCGGTGAGTTGGAAATAGCGATCTTTGGCAATATCCAGAAAAACCAGTTGTCCGTCGATCTCGCACCAGGCCAGTTCGTTGTGGTCGAGGCGCTGCATGATATCCGCGAAAACCAAACAGGGCGCGCATCGTAACACGCGCCCTATCGGAATTAATCGTTTGCGATACCCATTACGTTGAGCAGGCGCCCCGCTCCGGTGTCGCTTTCGAAGATCGCGTCGCCTTTGGTTTCAACAGATGCCTGACCAAGATCGATCCGATCTTCTTCATACAGTTCGAGTTCCTTCATGATACTCACTCCTACACTTCATAAGCGACTCAATCAGCCGCAAACCAAAGATGAAGAGGTCGCCCAACGGTTTCTATTTTATAATAGATTTATAAACGAAGCATGAGTTCAGTCGGTTGACCGGGCGTTGAAAGCACATATTGGGATGTGCACTGGTACCTTTAGCGTTTGCCTGGACATGCGCACCGGCACCCGGTCAAACGCGAAAATCATCTTATCCGGCAATGGTTCCCATCATGCCGCGAATTGCCGCAGCCGTCTAGCCAGCCTGCATTTTGGAATTCCGCGTTTTTGCATAACTCCGGTCGTTTGCAATGAACCGCTCGATCATCGGTGGGATCAACCGTTCAGGGGTCGGCGCTCCTTTGACCTCACCATTATTTATCGCGATTGCATAGGCCAGCAATTCGCGGTGAAGACGGGCGGACAGTTCGACCGTCAGCCGCGCGGGCTTCTCATCGGCGAGGTCGGCAAGCGTCAACCGTGTCATTGTGTATCCCCCAGCACCAGATCCCGTGTCACTAGAACGCGAACAGGATGACCGGGCCGGATCGTCAGTGTCGGCCGCACATTGAGTTCGCGGCCAACAATCTGCTCGCCAGCGCGGTTGATGCTGTCCTGCGAGCCCCTGCGGATGGCGCGGACCAGACTGTCATCGCCGCCTACCCCTAATTCCGACCCAATACCCAATAATGTCGAGACCAGAGCTGCCTTGAGCACGCCGCCCCAATGATAGTCGGTGCGATCCTGGAGCCCTGCAAATCCGGCCGGATCGGATGCTGGCTGGCGTTCGAGTATGATCGAGCGGCCATCGGGGAGGATCAACCGGTTCCAGACCAATAATACCCGACTTTGCCCGAACGCGACATCGGCATCATAATCGCCGATCAGCCGCGAGCCCTGCGGGATGACGACGATGCGCCCGGTCGGGCTGTCATAGACATTCTGGGTGACCTGAGCCGTCACCAGTCCGGGCAGGTCCGAGCGGATCCCGGTAATGAGCGCTGCAGGAATGATCGAGCCTGCCTGAAGGATCGAAGGCGAGATTGGTCCCGCCAGTCGTTCACCTGAGACCGTACGGCGGTCGCTCGCGCGTTCGAGAAAAGCCTGACGCCTGTCTGCATCGTTTTGCGGTGACGCTGCCTGCGCTGCATCGGGAGTGTCGGCAGGCGCAGCCGGAACCGCTATGCCCCCACCGGCGTTTGCGGTTGAACCGCCCCCAAAGAACAGGCGGCTGCCGCGTGCCGCTTCGCGTTCCTGCACGGCGCGCGCTCGTGCAGCTTCGGCGGCACTGACGGCGGGATCGGGTGCGACCGGCGGCACCGCACCGACAGGTGGAAGCGCTACGACATCGCCGCGCCGCTGCGCATCGAGGATCGGTTTACCAAGATCGCCGGGAAGTGCAGGTCCGAGCTTGGGCACTTGGCCGTAATCCGCAGGCGCGCCCGCCAGATTGTCGGCAACTGCCACGCCATCGGTGTTGTATAGTTCGCCTGCACCCTCGCGACCCTGCGGTTGCAGCGCGTAGATCAGTGCTCCGCCGACAAGCGCAAAACCACAGGCCGAAGCAAGACCGATGGCCTTGCGCGACAGCCGCATGACGCGGGGTGGCTGCCCGCGTAGACCGACCGCGCTTTCCGGATCGGAAAGCGGTGCATCGGCTGATGTGTCAGGTGCGTTCGATGCCATTATTTTCCCTTCCGGCCGGTGACGATCCGTACCTTGTCCTGGCCTTTGCGTCCGCCAAGTCGGAGTTCGGCCCGGCCGAATAGCCGGTCGACAATCATATAGCGCCCCGAGACGCGGTAATTGACCAGTTCTACTTCATTTTTTGGGCCGATGACGAACAATGGCGGTAATTCGCCCTGCACTACGCTCTCAGGAAACTCCACGAACACGCGCACCCCGTCATCGAATACGCGCAGCGGCCGCCATTCGGGCTTGTCGCCATCGATCGCATATCGGAAATTGAGGCTGGCAAGGTCCATACCCGCTGCCACCGGCGAAGCACGTATCGCGGCTTCACGCGACTGCCGCAATGCAATGAGTTCGTCCTGCGGGTAGCTCCACGATACGGAAGCCATATAGACAGAAGGATTGGCGCGCAGTTCGAGATGATAGGTGCGCCGGTCGGTGTTGATGACAAGATTGGTCGCGATATCGGCGCGCACGGGTTTCACCAGGATATGGACGCGCGCCGAAGTCCCTGTTCCGCTTATCGTATCGCCAATCATCCAGCGCACGGTGTCGCCAGCTGCAACCGGGCCGGCACCTACCAGCTGCTCGCCTTCCTGCAGCGCAATGTCGGTCACATTCCCCGGTCTGGCATAGACCTGGTAGAGTGCCCCGTCGGCATAAGGAAATAGCTGGATCGCATTGACGAACCCGGTCCTGTCGGGCTCGACCCTCGCGGCATCATTTGCCGCCCCCACCCGATCCCTGGGCGCAGGGGGACGCTGGGATGGACGGGAGCGGCCCGCGGCGTGGGGAGGAGACGCCTGCGGAAACTGTTTGATCTGGCCCGGAAGCGGCAGCGGCACGGGGATGGCCACGATGTTTTCAGCAGCAAAGGCGGCCTCGGCATGCACAGGCAGCGCCAGCGCGGTGCCGGAAACGAGAAGGCCTAAAAGCAAGCGGCGACCTGCCACTGGGAATATGCTGATCATGATCCAAGTTCCTTCGACCAGTTGATGGCGTTGACGAAGATGCCCAGCGGATTCCTGCGCAGGGCATCGGGGGTGCGCGGCGTCTGGACGACGATCGTCAGGATCGCTGTCCAGCGGCTCGATTCGGCAAGGCTCCCGTCGCGGTAGCGCCGCTCGGCCCACGCAACACGAAAGCTTGTGGGCGAAGCGCGGATGACGCTGGTGACATCGACGCCGACCTGTTCCCGCCCTACAATCGCAAAAGGATCGTTGGTGCGCGCATAGTCGTTGAGCGCAAGAGCGCCTCTGTCGGTTGTAAAATCATACGCGCGAAGCCAGTTTTGCCGGACAATGATTGCATCGTCGGGAACAGAGCGGACCTGCTCGATGAAGCGCGCGAGATGGAATGCCACCTGCGGGTCCGAAGGGGTGTAGCCGACATCGGCGGGTGCGACCGCCTGCGCCTCGCCTAATTTGTCGACCTGCACCACCCAGGGAATGATCGACCCCCGCGCGCCCTGCCAGATGATCCCGCCAGTAAGACAGGTCGAGAGCCCAAGCGCACTGAAAAAGGCAAATCGCCAGCTTCGCGCCTGCACGCGCGCCGAGCCGATGCGCTCGTCCCAGACTTGGGCGGCGCGTTGGTAAGGTGTTTCGGGTTCGGGCATTTTGCCATAACGGATCGAGGGGCGGCGAAACATAAGTCAGTCCTTTTCAGATGTATCGACGGAAGCGCCCCCGCCATGGCTGTCGCCAGACTTGAGCGTGTGGGCAGCAATGGTTGCACCGTGCACAATGGCCTGCCGGTCCTTCATTGCCTTTGCCCAGGCAGGCTGGCTCTGGTCGGGATCCGCAGGCGGTTTGGGTGGCGTATTCGGCCCCGGCGTTATTGTGCCACCGGTGTTGGTAATTGCAGCACGGCTGCCTTCGCGAAACGACTGTTTCATGCTGTCGCCCGCCTGTCGAAGCGGAGAGGTTGCGGTTCCAACTGCGGCATCACCGACGGCGGCCATGCCGGAGGCGACGGCCGCTGCGCCCGTCTTGCCTGCCGAACCCAGCGCATAGGCCATAGTTGCTCCGCCTGCCGAGCGCGAGGTGGCGTGCGCCACGTTCGACGCCGCGCTGGCGACCGCGCCGCCAGCCATCCGCGCACCGGCAACGGCGCCGGTCGCGACGCCACCAGCGAGCAACGCGGTGCCGGCAGCAGAGCCAGCGCCTAATTGCGGCCCGCCAGAGACGATGCCATTGGCGATGCCGGGGCCGAATATGCCAAGGCCGAGCAAAGTCAGGCTTGCCAGCACGATCGACAGCGCGTCCTCGATGGTCGGTTCCCCTGAAATCGCGCTGGTGAATTCGGAGAAGATGGTCGAGCCGATGCCGATAATGACCGCGAGCACCAGCACCTTGATACCGCTAGAGATCACATTGCCGAGCACACGCTCGGCCATGAAGGCGGTCTTGCCGAACAGACCGAACGGAATGAGCACGAACCCGCACAAGGTCGTCAGCTTGAACTCGATCAATGTAACGAACAACTGGATCGACAGGATGAAGAAGGCGATGATAACGATCGCCCAAGCCAAAAGCAGAATGATGATCTGCAGGAAATTCTCGAAGAAGCTCACAAAACCAACCAGATCGGAGATCGCCAAGATCAGTGGCTCTGCAGCATCGAGACCGACCTGGGCCACGCGGCCCGGCTGCAAAAGTTCGGCGGCGGTAAAGCCTGTACCGCTGGCCTTCAGGCCAAGCCCTGCAAAGCTTTCGAAGACGATGCGCGCCAGAGTATTCCAGTTGCCGATGATGTAAGCGAAGATCCCGACGAACAGCGTCTTCTTGACTAGCCGCGCGATCACATCATCGGTCTCGCCCCAGCTCCAGAACAAAGCAGCCAGCGTCACATCGATGACGATCAAGGTGGTGGCGATGAACGCAACCTCGCCCGACAGTAGCCCGAAGCCGCTATCGATATAGCGCGAGAAGATGTCGAGGAAGCGGTCGACGACGCCGGTGCCACCCATATCATTCGCCTTTTGCTGTCGGGAATTCGGCGGCGGGTGCCCCATCGCCTTCGACCCCAAGGAACCGCCGCCGCTTCTCGGCCCAGGCCGCACGGCAATCGGGCGATGACAAAGCCTGTTCGCCCATCGCCGTACAGGCACGCAAGGTCGCGGGCAGGGGATCGCCGTCGGGCACCCAGACCGTACTGGTTTCTGCAGGCGGCGACTCAGGCTGTTTGCGTAAGCCGAGCACCGTCATGGCCAGCGCAACGGCGACGAACGCTCCGGCTCCGATCCGCGCAAAGAGCTTGCTGTCCATATCCTCAGTTCCGGAACATCTTGGCCGAGGTCGGCACATAGCCGCGCGGGTTACCCAAAAACCGGCGAAGCTGTTCGCGCGCCTGTGCCTTGGCGGCGGCAGCGCCCGCAGCATCGAGCGATTGCGCACGGCCAAGCGCGGCGACAGTCGCGGTCAAGTCGGCGAGCTGCTGAGATTGCAGAGCGAGCAGCTGGTTTCCGGCCTGCGCTGCCTGCAGCGCGCCGGTCGATGACTGGCTTGCGGCGATAAGGCTCTGAACGGCGCTTCGCGCGCCTTCGATGTTACCGACGGCGCCTGCCTGAACCTTCAGGGCATCCTCGAAGGCGGCAACACTGGACTGCCAGCGTCCCTCGGCACCATTGACCATCGCCCGCTGGCTGGCAGAAAGATCGATATCCTTATACTGGCGGCCGAACTCGCGCTCGATCGCCTGCACGTCAAAGGCGATGCCCTGTGCTTGGCTCAGCAGCGCCTGTGTCTGCCGGATCTGCTGCTGGAGCGGATCGAGCATCGTCAGCGGCAGGCTTTGCAGGTTGCGTGCCTCGTTGACCAACGAGGTCGCCTGGTTCTGCAGCATAGCAATTTGATTATTGATCTGCTCGAGTGTGCGCGCCGCCGTCAGGATGTTCTGAGCATAATTGCGTGGATCATGCACAATGCCGCCGATCTGCGCGGTAGCCGGCGTCGGAACGAGCGTGGCGGCGCTCAGCGACAGGATTGCGGCACTGGCAGCAAGCGAAGTGAGAAATCGGGGGTATTTCATGACGGCTACTCCTTGGGTTGGCCCGTCTGGGCTGGGGGAATTGAATGGGAAGACGGCAGCATGTCGGCGGCCCAGGCAAGGCCGCGCTGGCGCAGCCAGGCAGCGGCAAAGCCATCGGTGCCTCGGCCTTCGGTCAATTCGGATATGCGGAGCTGGTCGGTCTTCGAAGACGTGGCGGTGAAGGCCAGAGCAACCTCGCCCAGACCCAGCTCGAACAGGCGGTTGCCGCGCGCCGACTGACAATAATAGTCGCGCTTGGGGGTCGCCCTTGCGACGATCTCGATCTGGCGATCATTCAAACCGAAGCGCCGATAGATGCTCAAGATCTGCGGCTCGACCGCGCGCTCATTGGACAGGAATATGCGGGTCGGGCAGCTTTCGATAATGGCAGGCGCGATCGCGCTAGCTTCAACGTCGGCAAGGCTCTGCGTTGCAAACACCACGCTTGCATTCTTCTTTCGGAGCGTCTTCAGCCATTCGCGCAGCTGCGCCGCGAATGCCGGGCTGTCGAGCACCAGCCAGCCCTCATCGATGATGATCATCGTCGGTGAGCCATCGAGACGGCCCTCGATACGGTGGAACAGATATGACAATACGGCAGGCGCTGCCGCCGACCCGGTCAGCCCTTCGGTTTCGAACGCCTGAAAGCTGGCTTCACCCAGATGTTCGCTCTCGGCGTCGAGCAGCCGTCCGAATGGCCCGCCGATGCAATAAGGCGCGAGTGCCTGCTTTAAGCCTTGCGACTGGAGCAGCACCGATAGACCGGTCAGCGTCCGCTCACCCACTGGTGCAGTCGAAAGCGAGGTCAGCGCCGACCAGAGATGTTCCTTGGTCGCGGGATCGACGATAACGCCCTCGGCGCTCAGAATTACCTGCAACCATTCCGCCGCCCAGTTGCGTTCTGCAGGCTCATGGATCCGCGCCAGAGGCTGGAGCAGCACCGCGCCCGCTGCGTCGTCTGTCAGGCTGGTTCCCAAATCCTGCCAGTCGCCGCCGCAGGCGAGCGCGGCCGCCCGGATCGAACCGCCGAAATCGAAGGCAAAGACCAGTGCTCGATCGTAGCGCCGGAACTGAAGCGCCATCAGCGCCAGCAATACCGATTTGCCCGCACCTGTCGGCCCCACGATCAGCGTATGGCCGACATCACCGACATGGAGGGAAAACCGGAACGGGGTCGAGCCTTCTGTCCTGGCGAAAAACAGAGGGGGAGCACCCAGATGCTCGTCCCGTTCCGGCCCGGCCCACACGGCGGAGAGGGGGATCATGTGGGCAAGGTTGAGCGTTGAAATCGGCGGTGTCCGGACATTGGCGTAGACATGGCCCGGCAGAGAGCCGAGCCAGGCCTCGACCGCGTTCATGCCCTCGGCAATCACGGTGAAATCGCGGCCCTGGATAACCTTCTCGACAAGCCGCAACTTCTCGGCAGCAAGCGCGGCATCCTCGTCCCAGACCGTGACCGTTGCTGTGACATAGGCTTGCCCGACATGGTCGGCACCAAGCTCCTGCAATGCAGCATCGGCATCGGCGGCCTTGTTCGACGCATCATTGTCGACAAGCACCGATGCTTCGTTGGTCATCACTTCCTTGAGGATCGCGCCGAGCGACTTGCGCTTGGCAAACCATTGCCGCCGGATCTTACCCAAAAGCTTGGTCGCATCGGTTTTGTCGAGCATGATTGCGCGGGTCGACCAGCGATAGGAAAAGGCAAGCCGGTTGAGTTCATCAAGCAGCCCGGGGAAGGTCGCGCTCGGAAAGCCGATCACCGTAAGCGTACGCAGATGGGCGCTCCCCAGACGTGGTTCGAGCCCGCCGACCAGCGGTTCATCGGCGAGCAGCGCATCCAGATGCATCGGGGTTTCGGGAACGCGGACATTCTGCACGCGCGTCGAAATGCAGCTGTGAAGATAGGTCAGCGTCTCGCCATCATCGAGCCAGGCGACTTCGGGCATGAAACCCTCGACAAGGCGCAGCAGCCGGTCGGTACGATCGGTGAAACCGTCCAACAACTCCTTCGGGTTCACGCCCCTTTGCGCTTTGCCTTCGTAAAGCCAGCCCTCCGCGCGCGCCGCATCTTCGGCGGGCGGCATCCATAAAAGCGTCAGAAAATAACTACTCTCGAAGTGCGCGCCTTCCTCGGCAAACTGTGCTGCGCGCTCATGTTCCACCAGTTCCGATACCGCGTCGGGAAAATTGCTCTCCGGATAGTCGTTCGCCGGGCGTCGCACCGCTTCGACAAAAATCGCCCATCCAGACCCCAGACGGCGCAGCGCGCTGTTCAGCCGCGCGGTGGTTGCAATCAGTTCGGCAGGCGTGGCGCTGTCGAGGTCAGGCCCGCGAAAGCGCGCCGAGCGCTGGAAGCTTCCGTCCTTGTTGAGCACGACGCCGGGTGCAACCAGAGCAGCCCATGGCAGAAAATCTGCAAGCCGGTCGGCCTTGTTCCGATATTCGCGAAGCGACAGCATTTCCCTCAGACCCTCAGATAGGTAGGAAAGCGCAAATGCCGCCGGGCGACATCGACAAACTGCGGATCGCGTCGCGCTGCCCAGACCGCGATCATATGGCCGAGCGCGAACAGCACGACGCCAGCGATCCATAGGCGCAGGCCGAGCCCGATCGCGCCTGCAAGCGTTGCATTGGCGATTGCAAGGCTGCGCGGCGCCCCGCCCAGCAGGATATGCTCGGTCAAAGCGCGGTGAACGGGCACCACATATCCCGGTACGGCATCATGGGTGACAGCGTCCATCAGAGCATCGCCCCGCCGCCGAACGAAAAGAACGACAGGAAAAAGGACGATGCGGCAAAGGCAATCGACAGCCCGAACACGATCTGGATCATCCGGCGGGCACCGCCCGAGGTATCGCCGAACGCAAGCGCGAGGCCGGTCGCAATGATGATCATGACAGCGACGATCTTGGCGACCGGGCCCTGTATGGATTCAAGGATCGACTGGAGCGGCGCTTCCCACGGCATCGACGAGCCTGCGGCTTGTACCGGGTTTGACATGGACAGAGCAATGAGACCGCCGAGCAGTGCGACGGACAGCCGGTTGCGAGCACGATGCAGGGTCTGGATCATAATCAATCTCCTAAAGGGCAATAGGGTGGGCAGGGGGTTAAGGGCAAAATTCGGTAATCGCCGCGGTCATCAAGCCCGGTGACAGAAGCGAGTTCGGCCAGACGTCGTCCAGTGCCGTCGCGAACGAGCACGGCGATGATATCGATGGTTTCGGCAATGAGCGCGCGCGGCACGGTCATCACGCTTTCCTGAATGAGCTGCTCCATCCGGCGCAGCACGCCGAGCGCGGTTCCGGCATGGATCGTGCCGATTCCACCGGGATGGCCGGTGCCCCAGGCTTTCAGCAAGTCGAGCGCTTCAGCGCCCCGGACTTCGCCAATGGGGATGCGGTCTGGCCGCAGCCGAAGCGCCGAGCGAACAAGGTCGGACAATGTTGCAACGCCGTCCTTGGTGCGCAGCGACACAAGATTGGGCGCGGCACATTGCAACTCGCGCGTATCCTCGATCAGCACCACCCGATCGGACGTTTTAGCGACCTCAGCCAAAAGCGCGTTGGTCAGCGTGGTCTTGCCGGTAGACGTGCCGCCAGCTACCAATATATTCTTGCGGGACGCAACCGCAGCCGCCAGCGCATCGGCCTGCCACTCGCTCATGATCCCGGCTGCGACATAATCGGACAAAGAAAACACCGCGACAGCAGGCTTGCGGATCGCAAAGCTCGGCGCTGCCACCACAGGTGGCAGCAGCCCCTCAAACCGCTCGCCGCACTCGGGAAGTTCCGCAGACACGCGCGGCGACAACGCGTGAACCTCAACCCCGACATGATGCGCCACTAGCCGGATAATCCTTTCACCGTCTGCCGCAGACATCGAAACCCCGGTATCGGATATTCCGGCACCGAGCCGGTCGATCCATAGCCGCCCGTCGGGATTGAGCATGACCTCGATTACGGAGGCATCCTCAAGCCAGACCGCAATCTCGGGCCCCAGCGCCGTGCGCAGCATGCGCGCGCCGCGCGAAAAAGCTTCGGACCGGATCGGGATAACGCTCATAAAATGCCTCGGTTCTGCAAGGCTACCGACCACCGGTATGCCTACGAGGCAGATCAAAAGGACATCACACCGCTCCAGCGCAACAGCTAAAAACAGACGGCGTATGCTGGCGCATATTTGCAAAGCAACGGCGGGTAAGCCCATTCAGTATCAAGCGAAAAATTCGACAAGCCCCTTGCCAAGCGGCCAGCGAAGATTCAGGGTAGCAGCATCATGCGCACCGATCTCGATCATCTTCCGGCATCCAAACAGCGAGAGCTGGATCATGTGCGCGCGATCATCTTCGAAGAGTTCGAAGACGCGCTGGTTCTTGCCAAACATGAATGGAAGAAAAAGGGCAGAATAGAGAAGATCATCCTGTACGGAAGCTATGCACGCGGCGGCTGGGTAGACGAACCCCACACCGCCAAAGGCTACCGATCGGATTTCGATATCCTGATCATCGTCAACGACAAGCGCCTCACTGACAAGGTCGACTACTGGCTTAAACTCGACAACCGGCTCACAAGAGAGCTCGCCATCGACAAGACGCTCAAAACCCCGGTCAATTTCATCGTGCACACGCTCGGCGAAGTGAATGACGGCCTAGCCCATGGCCGCTATTTCTTCATGGACGTCGCAAAAGACGGCATCGCGCTTTACGAAGCAGACGAGCGCCAACTCCATGTTCCCAAACCCAAGACGCCCGAACAGGCGTTAGCTATGGCCACAGAGTATTTTGAAGAGTGGTTTCCGGCAGCGATGAAGCGCTTCGAGATCACGAAGTTTGATATTGAGAAAAAATACTTGAGAGATGCCGCCTTTGACATGCATCAGGCAGCGGAGCGGCTTTACCATTGTGTCCTTTTGGTCTGTACTTTTTACACTCCGCATGTGCACAATCTGGGATTTTTGCGCACCCAAGCAGAGCGCCTCGATATGAGGCTCGTTGATTGCTGGCCTCGCGAACTTCGAACCGACCGTTCCCGTTTCGAAAAGCTCAAAGAGGCCTACGTAAAGGCGCGCTACTCGAAACATTATCGCATTAGCGAAGACGAGTTGATGTGGCTGGGATCCTGCATCGAAGAACTAGGTCGCGTTGTGCATGTGCTTTGTTCTGAACGTATAGAAGTATTGGAAACTGCCGTTCAAAAAAAGGAAAAATAACGTCAAACTCCTTTATGTGCACTGTCGAAAATGGTAGAGATTTTGACGTTGTTATCTGCTGGTTACCATACTCCTCAGACGTTCTGCGATAACTCCAGCTCAGCCAAGTCGAACTTCTATCTGACTGCCATTACTGCCTTTATGCACAGTGAATCCGTTCGGAACCGCCTGCTGGACCAAGGGTACATGTGAAATCAGACCTACAGCTCGACGCTCTCCGACGATTTTCTGAAGAACCTGCAACACTTGATCCAAAGTTCCCGCATCGTTTTCGGTGTCCAAGCTACCAAAGCCCTCATCGATGAAAATCGTATCGAGCCTGATAGCCCCATTAGTCATTTCGACAATATCGGAAAGCCCCAGAGCCAGAGACAAGGCGGCAATGAAGGTTTCACCGCCTGATAATGTTATGATCTCGCGTGCACGGCCAGTCTCGATGTCGTGAACCCGAACGTCTAGGCCGCGCTTTGACCGCCCGCCCACACTCACCGTGTCGCGTTCGAAGCGGTATCGACCACCGGTCATCGGATCGAGTCTCAGATTTGCAGCTTCAAGGACTTGGTCGAACATCGCACCTATGGCAAAGGTTTCGAGGCTGGTTCGCATCTCGTTTTGTCCATCGAATGCGTCGGCCAGACTTCGCAATGGGCCCGACGATTGTTCAAGGCTCTCGAGTTTCTTTTGTTCATCAGCCAAACTCGATTGTAGTTCGAGAAGCGACTGATGCTTCTGCTTCGTCTCAGCGCTGTGCTCTGAAGCTTCATTAGCGAATGCCTTGGCTTGCTCGCAGCTGAGCCGGAATGGCTCGATATCAGGCCGTTCAGCATCTGTAACTGCGTTTTTGGCGGCTGTTTGTCGTCCCCTTGCTAGGGATAACTTCCCGTCGAATTCCGAGATAGCCGCTTCCAATTCTCCGATCAGACTGATGTCCGGAATGGCCGACCGATAGGCGGCCTCAGACAATCCCAGTTCAACCAGTCGCGCCTCAAATTCAGCCTGCTTCTTTTCGACTTCTGACGCACAATACACCAGCGAAGTCGAAGCATTCTGTAGGTCCGCATCTGCTTTAATATGTGCAGCATTGCAGATCTGCTGCTTTTCCAAGGCGTCTGCTATCCTTTGCCGCCGCTGCTTAATTTCATACGTTGTGATGTCGATTGCGTCCTGCAGCGCGCCTGGATCGCGCAGGAGTTCCGGAACAGAAGCAATGCGATCTGCGTAAGCCTGCCGGGCTAAAGCTTCGGCAGTTGAGGCCTCGCCTAGAGCAGAATTTGCGCTTTGAAGTTTAGTTGCCGCCGTTTGTGTGCGAGCGCGCAACTCTTCAATTTCATTTCCGAGCAGGGTAACGTCAACGATATCGCCGAGGGCGCTAATTTCGCTGGAGGTATTCCGATAGTCGGTAACAATTTCGTCAATCTCGCGCTTGGGTGCCGCAAGCGCTTGAACCGCCGCTTGGCGCGCCTCGAAGGTTGCTCTTGCCGAACTGGCGTCTGCCTGAGCCTCACGATCGATCTTTGCAGCGTCGATCGAAGCTGATTGCGCGTCACGCCAAGCCGCCTCCAGGAGAGTTGCATCACCGGTTCCTTGCGCGGGGTGCGGGTGATCGCTACCGCCACAGACCGGACATGGTAGACCATGCTCAAGCCGCTGTGCGAGCACACTGGCTTGTGCAGCGATAAAATCATGTTCACGCGCTGTTTCTGTCTCGACGGCATCCCGGTGACGGCCTTGGGCTTTGGATGCTTTTGCCAATGCAGCATCGAGGTCAATCTGCGCTTGAGCTTGGGATTCGATTGCACTTTGGTAAGTACGCGCACCATCTAGTTCGATTTTCAGCTTGTTGCTCAGCCCTAACAATTTTTCTCGTTCAAGGGTGTCCCGTTGCGCTGCAGTCAGTGCAGCGGATTTCTCTTCAAATAGCTGCTCGGCTTGGTGGTGATCTGTCGCGGCACTTTCCTGCCCGAGCTTGGCGCTATTGAGATTGCTCTGGGCTTTTTGATGTTCATCATGTCGCTCGGCTGAATCGATCAGAACCTGCTTGTGCCGTTCCAGTTCATCCACCTTGCGGGACAGATTTTCTATTTCGTGTTCTCGTGATTGTAGATTGGCCAGAGCGTCATTCGCTGCGGATGAGGCGTCGCGCGCATGCGCTGCAGCTTCGCTCGCATCGTTCTGAGCCTTAATGGCCAATGCATGACGATTGCGAGCTTCAACTAAGCTGTTGTCGAGATCGGCCATGCGACGTGCCAGTTCTGCATTTGATTTGCGGGCGCGGCTAGCTTCGATCTCCGGAATCTTGCTTTCCAGCAGCTCCACGGCTGCAACAGCACCCTCGACTTCACGGAATTGGGCCTCTTGGGCTTCAGCCGCTGCAAGTGCCTTATTCGCAAGACTTAGAGCCGATGACGTTTCGGTGACTTTCAGACAGGCAAGCTGATACTCTTCGAGCGCTGACGCAATCCCCGCATTCAATTCATCCGAACTGGCAAAGTCTTCCGCCAATAGACGTTGCACGTTCAGGCGATAGCCGTCTGCGATTGTGCGTCGGATATCTGCAGAATCCGTTTTGAGCTTATCCGTCAGTCGCCGGTAAAGCGATACGTCAAATAGCTCGCGCAGAATCTCAAGCCGGTCGTTGCTTTTGGATACGAGGAACCGCTCGAACCGACCCTGCGGAAGAAGCACGATCTGGCGAAACTGTTGTGCACCGTAGCCAAGCAGGCGCTCGACATTCCGCACGACATCACTCACCTTGCGTTCAGCGATAGGGACGCCACAGGATTCAGCACTTACATCGTCAATTGGAACCGCTGAAACGTCAAACAACCATGCCGTGTGCGCCTGCATAGTGTGCCCGTCCCCTCTACTCTTGGGGCGGGGCTGGTCAGGAATTCGTCGGACGAAATATCTCTTTTCGCCAAGCTGGAACTGAAGACTGACTTCAGTCGATAAGTCGTCAGACGCAAAGTCAGAGCGCATTGTTCCGATGCCTTGCTCCTCCTTTGCACCTTGCCCGAATAGTGCGAAGGCGATTGCGCTGAAGATAGACGATTTTCCCGACCCGGTGGGTCCGTAAATTCCGAACAATCCGGCATCGGTGGCTTCGCGGAAATCTATGATTTCGGTACCGCCATAAGGGCCAAAGGCGCTCAGAGTGAGAATGATCGGTTTCATTGAACCTCCTCCGTTGTCGCGAAGGTATGGAGTGCGGTAGCAACAATTTCACCTTCTGCCTCCGACAATGGATCGCCACGAACAAAATCCATAAACGCCGTCGCGAGCGCATACGGGTCGTTGATCGCTGCAGTTTGGTCCGCTAGGCGCTGCTCTAAAGGCCGCTCATTCCGTTCATAAGCGAGTTGCACAGCGTTCGGATAGATCATCCGAACCCGCTTCATCGGGTCGATTTGCGGCGTTTCGTCGGTTAGGACCACGCGAATTAGGTCATTAGAGACCTCAGTCCCAGCTAACAGCTCCTGAAGCCTACCCCGAATGGCTCGAACTTGACGAAGCGGTTTGATCGGCAGTGTTTCGACTTCTACGGTGCCGTCTGCTGCAAGGTTGATCAGGCTGACTGACTTTTCCTGCCCTTCTTCATCAAAGCCGAAGGCCAGCGGCGAACCGGAATAGCGAACATGATCGTTTCCGACCGATTGCGGGCGATGGAGATGGCCGAGGGCAACATAGTGTGCGCCTTCAAAAGCGGCGGCAGGCACCGTTTCAATTCCGCCTACCGTCCGCATTAGTGGACGCTCGCTTTCGCTTGTTGCAGCGCCATCTACAAACGCATGTGCAACCACGATCCAGCGCATTCCGTCTGCAACATATTTGCGTGAACTCGCAATTTGCGCCCGAATGACATCGGCAGGACAGGAAATTTCTTCATTCTCGAAGCATAGCCGAGCCGCATATTCGAAGGCGAAGGGCAGTGCAGAAATCGCCACTTGCCCATGCGCATCGGAGATGATCAGCGGCCGTTCGTCTTGGTCCAATGGTCCTCGCACAATTGCTTCACCGTCGGTAGCAAGGACGCCCAATGCTCCAATCTGCGCCGCTGAATCGTGATTTCCTGCGATCAAAACAATGGCGGCGTTGGACGTTGCCCTGACCGTTGTCAGAAATTCCGAAAGCCGCTTGAGCGCGCTCTGGGGTGGGTTGGCTCTGTCGAAAATGTCGCCTGCGACGATAAGGACATCAGGTTGATGATCGTCGATCATCGACAGAATTTGAATAAGCACATGATCATGATCATCCTCCAAAGCCACACCGTGGAATTGGCGACCCAGATGCCAGTCACTTGTATGCAATATGCGCATTTCTAAACCCTCGAATCCCTATATGTATAAAATTTATATAGACACTCGGGATTGAGTCAAGTATCGTTTGTCTCGATGAACGATGCCACCCTCAAGCCAGCGATGCGTGCCCGTTTGGTCTATCTTGACCAGTGTCTAACGTGGCGCGGGCAGGTGAATCGGAAAGACTTGATTGAACATTTTGGTATTTCTTCGCCGCAGGCGGCGATTGATTTTCGGGAGTATCTGGAGCGGGTTGCCGAACCGAAGCCCAGCTATGACACGGTCCGCAAATGTTATCTGGCCGATCGCAATCATCGTGGTTTGCCATTTGCGTATGAAGCCAGTTCTCCGGATGATATGGCCAGAAGCCCGGCATTTGACCACTTCTCGATATTGCCATCGCCCGATCGGCAATGCCCGCCCATCATCATGCGCCAGCTTTATCAGGCAATAGAGCAGCGACGGAAGATTGAAATTGACTATGTTTCAATGGCAACTGGTCTGCGCCAAAATCAATGGATTGCTCCCGCTAACTTCGCATCAGATGGCGAACGTTTACATGTTAGAGCCTGGAGTTTCCACCGTCAGGGATGGCGCGACTATGTGCCAGTTCGAGTTTCGCCCGACAGCAGCTTTCTGACTAAGCCGATTGGCGAGGAGCTGCCGCTTGACGCTGACTGGGAAGAGCTAATTGAAATCCGGTTGAAACCGCACAGCGGCCTGTCTGAAGATCAAAAGGCTGCTGTCCGGCTCGAGTATGGGTTTACTGCCGATGTTTTGAGCTTTCAGGTTCGCAAATCTCTGGAATTCTATGTTGAAAGGCGTTGGGGACTCAATCGAACGGTGGCGAGATTAGAAAGGTGTTAGGTTTCGGCCGGGGGTAAATCCTTTGCCGAGCGTTTGGAGGTGACAGTGGCAGGAAACGTAACCATTGATCCGCGAGCATGGGCGCAAGCGGTCAGCAAACCCGAGATCGAAGAGGTGAGAAGCCTCAAATCTGGCTTCGTAATGGACGTACGGCGTCTGATCAGTGCCTTCCGATACGAGCGAGCAATCCTGCTGCGCCAAAAGCTCAAATCGCTGGTAAAGAACAACGAAGCGCGAGTGGTCTGTTCGACCTGTGGCGTCCCTGTTTATCTCGCCTGCAGCACCAGCAAGCGTTTCTTTTTTCGGCATCGCCATGAAGATGGATCTTGTCCAGCGGTTACGCGAACAGGTTTTACCGAAGCGGACATTCGGGCCATGAAATATCGCGGCGCTCAGGAAAGTGAGGCTCACAGGCGAAACAAGGCGTTGCTCTTGCGAAGCCTCGCCGCCGACGCTCGCTTTACAGAATTGCTATCCGAACAAACTTGGCGGGCAAGCGAAGGGCTTCCCGGATTACGGCGACCGGACGTCTCTGCCAGCGTTAGCGGCCTGCGTCTGGCCTTCGAAGTCCAGCTAAGCACCACTTTCTTGGATGTTGTACTGAACCGGCGCGCATTCTACCGCGCTGAAGGTGCGGCGTTGGTCTGGGTAGTTCCAAATTTTCACCCTTATGACCGCCGCATGACAGATGACGACATCTTGTTCAGCAACAATTCGAACATTTTCGTGGTTGATGAAGGAACGGCAGCTGCGTCCGAAGCTGCCAGTTCGTTAATCATGAAATGTTGGTATCGCAGGCCGGTAATCGACGGCGACAAGATTGCCGACGAGTGGATCGAACGACTCGTCCGCTGGGACGAGATCAAGGTCGACGTTGATTTGCAAACTGTCGTTGTATTTGACTATATAGGTGAAGCAGCCAGGCTTCGCGAAGAGGTCAAAACCGCCAAGCTCGACAGAATCGCTGCCAGACAGGCGGCAATCGAACAAGCAAAGGTCGCAGTTGAACATGATCTTCGAGAGCAAGTGTTTCGCTTCGTTCTCGATGACGACGAAGATTGCGATTACTTAGGGTTCCAGAAAGAATGGCTTGCGATAAATAGACAGTTGATGGACATAAATTGTGGCTTGAACGGGAAACATCCAGACGTCGCCAAAGTAATCCGCTTCGTGCATTTGATTGAAAGTGCAAAGTCTGGAAGACCGGTCGGGTTTAAATACAAGAATCTTGCAGAAATCGGTCATCACATTTTCCATCAACACCCCGACCTTCTTATGGCTTACGGCTTCATGTTGCGCGCGTTTAAAACGAGGGATGCGCTTGATAGGGACGATCGGACCAAGAAGTTTGAAGCGAAAATTAAGGGTGAGCGTCACCATTTCCGAAGCGACATAAAATATCAAATGGCTGACGATGAGGAGCGGCTGCTTGCATTCTTGTCGCAAGGAGCATCGCGGAAGTCGCAAATGTCGAACGACAACCGAAATCAAGACGGCAGTCGCGCGGCGGCTTAGAGCATCCTCCAGCTTCGTCCGAGGTTAGGCGCGGCAACGAAACGCAGGGTCTAATGGGCACTCGATATTTTTTGAATTACGGTAGTGTTGTGCCTTAAAGTGGGCTGCACGCGTAGGTATTCTTGATCTCGGCGTTGAAAAATACGCCTACCGATGGGGCTTCCATCAACCGTTCATGCATGAACGCGGGGACATTGTAATATTCGTAGACCTTGCCCGATTTGAGAAATTCTACCTCGAGCGTTTCGGAATTCGGATCATATCCTACCGATGCAATATTTGACGAGCTGACGACCTGACGTTCCATGCTTTAGTCCTCTGGGTTCCAACGTGGGTTTTGCGAACGCCACGTTGCCGCGACATCGTGATAATTCTCTTCGCCTTTTGGTGCGGACCAGCTTTGCGCAACCCGCGGATCTTCGCTCGACGGGCGCTTATCAGGCTCAGGCAGCGTTATGCGACACCGTACCGGCAGTTTTGCGGCCTCTCCTGTGATGACGGCCTCTCCAGTTCGTAGGACTGGCAAACTGTCCACGATTCCGCTTAGACTGTCAGGCAGGGCTGCCTGCACTTTGCTGCGATCAGTTGCGTTAGACAGCCGGAGCGAGAAGAAAGTCCCACATTGCGAGAGTATGGTGTCGTCGATTTCCGATGGGCGCTGGCTGACAATCATCGCGCCGATGCCAAACTTACGTCCTTCCTTCACGATCCGTTGGACCGCGTCGCGCGCTGGACTCGCATCGTCGCGGCCAAGATAGCGATGAGCTTCTTCCATAACGATGAGCAGTGGCCTTTCCCGTCCGCCCTCGGGGCGCTCTCTGCTCCAAAACAGAGCTTCGTAGGTGATGTTGAGAATAGCACCGATTAGCCGGGTCAATACCGAACTCGGCACACCTGACAGGTCAAGCACGGTAATTGGTCGGTCGTGGCCAATCCATCCCTCCAGCAGTTCCTTCAGATCTTTCTGGATATGGCCATTGAGGTCTGGCTCCCATTCCCCGGGATGGAGCAAAAAATCGAACTGCCGGTCCAGCAAACGTGACCGGAGTTGATCAAGTTGTCTGCGGATTGAAAGTACGCCAGTCTTATTGGCGAATGGAGTAGCCCCTCCGATGCCTGGCAACGGGTATGCCGGTGGGACTAGTGTATCGGCATCGCCCGCGTGGGTTCTAGCAGACGTGACCTGAGTGTTTTCAACCCATGTTTTGATCTCGGGATCAATCAGATCGAACCAGAGGGACTTTAGGCTGAATGGCAAAGGGCTTTCTGCCGTCAGCGAGTTTGCGTCCACACCGGGATAACTGCCACTGTTTGCGGCCGCGGTTTTCCGGGCTAGAATCCGATCATAGATCGCTGTCAGCGCCTTTTCTTCCGTCTTGCCGAGCAGAAATGGGAGCAGGTCATTGAGATCCAGAGCCCAATAGGGAATGTAGAGAGGAGCTTCCCCCGCCAAGGGATTAACACGGTAAACCTTGGCAACTTCGCCTAAAGCCTTTCCATATTCTCCGTGGATATCAATGAGCAATACGCGCGCGCTCGGAAACCCGGGCTGCCCACCCTGTCCGACAGAGATGGAGCGCAGGAGGCTTGTCACCGTGGTCGACTTGCCCGATCCTGTTGAACCAAGCACGGCTGAGTGGCGCGTGATCAGTTTGTCCAAATCAACGCGCACCGGAATGCTTTCTGCATTTGAAAGGCGGCCAATGGTGACCTGGCCGCTCTCCGCCGTCCCGTAAATTCTTCCGAGATCCTCCTCGACCACGAGATGCACTTGGTCGTTGATTGCGGGGTACTGGCTGATTCCGCGCTCAAAGGTGGCCTCCATCACCTCGCCGACAAGCTGAACCTTGATCCAGCGATCACCACGTGCACCGATGTCTTGTAGGCTTTCCGGCGTCGCGGTCGCGCCTACGTCGGATATGATGCCGTAAAGGTCATGATAGCCTTGGGGAATACGAACAAAGCTTCCAACCTGACCTACGCGATAGCTGCGGCCACCGATAATCGCGATACCCGAGGCTATACCCTCATATTGGCGAACGCTGACGGTCGCGCCTGCTACGGCACCAATATGTCCAAGGAGCGTGGGAGCATTAGTCAAATGATTGGCGCCTGGGTTTGAGCTTGAGCCACGTTTGATAGCGCAATGGGTGGCTCAGGTGGCGCGAAGACCTGCGTTGATCGAGATGCAGAAAAGAAGCGTGCGAATGGCTCAATTCCGCCTAAAATGAACTCGGACGTCTCGCCGTCACCGGGAGCTGTCCAATATGACGCGCGTATCGGCCCCCAATCCTTTGATGGCAATTCACTTGGAACGCGCCACGCACCCCCGGTGCCATTCACAACAGCGGCATCGCGAGCATAAAGGCTAAAGTTGGGCAATCGTCGCGCCAACTCACCGGCATAAATCTCATTTTCTAAAGTTTGATATTGAAAAGCGAACACGCTTGCCGATGGGTTACCGGCGAGACCCTCATCAATCCTTGCGGAGATATGTGCGTCAGCGAAGGAAAACCCGATTGAGATCAGCAATGTATCCGGCGTACCGAGGAACGCGCGAAGCCGATCTAGAAGTGCTGCATATGGCGCCTTTTGAGTTTGCTCGTATTTGAGGTGCTCAGGAAAAACCAGATGCTTGGCGCTGTCTTGACCGGTGCGGATAACCTCCTGCTTTTCGTTGGAGCACCAGCCCAGAGATCCGTGAAGCTTCCACAGCCGAGTCCAGCGGGTCGGCAAATCATTGTTAGCGACAGTTACGGGATCAAAAAATGGCTCTCGCCCACCGGTAAACCCATCAAAATAAGGCGCGCGAGAGCGTTCAAACGCCTCCTCAAGCAGCAGATCGTAATTAGTCGTAAATATCTCAACGGGGTGGTCACGAGCTGTCCCCACGATCCAAGTCACGATCTCCCCATATGCAGAATTCTCGGGAAGTCGAACATTCACGATTTTGCCGATTTCTTCGCAGATGCGTTCGCCAAAAGCAGCATAGCCATCCCCGTCAAGATCGTGAATTTTGGCAGGACCAATAACCTTAGCCAAAGAACGAATTCTCGAAAGAATCGTCTCAATGTCCGACTTTGGCATCAGCTCTTTCTTTAGAGCTTTGATGGCATCACCATATTCAGGTTCGAGCGTGGCAAGAACAAGTTCAGTCAGGCCCGCCACCGCTGGTACTAGCGGATAGTTACCATCAAAGTTTTTCATGCCAGCAGACGCACCCGCACCAAGCAAAAGTCCGATTCGTTTTCGACCACCCGCAACGATTGTTCGCAGCGCCGTCATATACTGATCTGGATTGTGGATAATTTCGTTCGCCAAAATTGCCTCCTGCCCGTTTCCTATGGCAATTTTCCTTTGGTTTGACGAGCGTTAGAAAAAGTTTTTCGGAGTATGTCTACGCTCCGGGATCACCGCAAGTCATCAATCATGCCGGGTCAGGGATTATCAAACTTAACGCCGGATTGCTCCAGCCAGAACAGGTTCTCCGCGTGCCTTGTAATTTCAGAAAGCTCGCGCGGATCACACCCTTGAAAGAGGGTTTCGGCAAGCGTCATGCGCTTGTCGAATGAGACGCGCCCATGGTTGAAAGAAGGGTGCTTGGCCAAAATGACGGCTTTGCGCTTGGTCGCCTTGGTTTCTTCCGAGTGTTTCAAGAACAGGTTAGCATCGGCACCCTCACGGGCACCTTCAAGAATTGTCTCAACGGCGTCGCCGAATTCGTCATTCCAGGCGGCGGTGGAAACCGCTGCATGGAGTATCCCATCAACCATGAAACTCGCGATCGTCGCGCCAATTTGCCCGTCATAGGAGGCAAAACGGCGTTGGGTATCCTTGAGGAGATCGGGCGAAGGTTCGACGCCAATGCCGTCAAGCTCCTCCCTTGCCGTTTCGATGTCATCAGCAAGATCGAAGGTCTGCTCAACAAGATAAACGATCCGAGGCGCATGGGCGCTGATAACCCTGACCGCATCTTCCGAGCTCACGATTACCATAGGGGTGGTTCCATCGTCACGGGTCTGAACCGTTGCTTCGACGAGCATAGATCCTGTTGCGAGCGCTGCATTCTTGATTGCAGCCCCCAAAGAGGCGGCTTCATTTATTGCCATATTCACTCCTGAAGGTGAGCACCGTTTAATTTGCCGGCAAGAGGAAGGGCTAGTCATGCAACTAAAGATTTGCAAGAACATGTTCCGTTCCTCGCGCCTTCAATTTGTTGTTCTAAACCAAGCAATCGTTCGACTGACTTATGTTCCACGTTTGTTCTTGAAATCCAATGATGCTTTAGGTATGTTCCGATGCTAGAGAGGGCAATGATGGCGGGACCGGGATTCACCTTTTACGAGTTTTTTGCTGGCGGCGGCATGGCACATGCGGGCCTCGGCGACGGCAATTGGGATTGCCTATTTGCCAACGATTTTGATCGAAAAAAATGTGATACTTATGCCCGCAATTGGGGTGGTGAAAACTTGGTTTGCGGTGACGTTGCTAAATTGCAGGTTGCAGAATTGCCGGGGCGGGCCAATCTGGTTTGGGCTTCATTCCCTTGCCAAGACCTGTCTCTTGCTGGCGGTGGCGCGGGTCTGAGGGGTGATCGCTCAGGCACTTTTTGGCCATTCTGGCGATTGATGGATGCTTTGATCGCCGACGGGCGAGCACCAGACATAATCGCTCTCGAAAATGTTACCGGGACGCTGACTTCGCACGGCGGCAAAGACTTTGAGGCGATTTGCAACTCCTTCGTGAAGTCGGGCTATCGCTTTGGAGCGGTAGTGATCGACGCAGCTCTGTTTGTCCCGCATTCACGGCCTCGGCTGTTTGTCGTGGGTGTCCGAGAAGGCTTAGCAATTCCACGTGGACTGACTGGTGATGGTGCCTCGGCGCAATGGCATCCAAAAGCACTCCGCACCGCATATGATATGCTGCCAAGTGCCTCTAAGGATCGTTGGCTGTGGTGGCGAATTACACCTCCCGCTCTTTCAAACATGCGTTTTGCTGATCTTATTGAAGCTGCCCCAGCCAGCGTTAAATGGCATTCTGAAGCGGAGACACAAAAGCTGCTTTCGATGATGAGTACGGTCAATCTGGCTAAGGTTCACCATGCCAAACGCACTGGCCGAAAGATGGTCGGCACAATCTATAAACGCACACGGTTTGATTCGGTCGGCCAGAAAGTGCAACGCGCAGAGGTACGTTTTGATGACATCGCAGGATGCCTCCGCACCCCCGGTGGCGGCTCCAGTCGGCAGCTTATTCTTGTGGTCGATGGACACTCGGTGAAGTCGCGTTTGATCTCCAGTCGAGAAACCGCACGCCTCATGGGCCTCCCTGAAGACTACCGCTTGCCTGAAAAGTATAATGAGGCTTATCACTTAACGGGGGATGGAGTCGTCGTACCGGTCGTGCGCCATCTTGCCGAACAATTATTTGAGCCGCTTCTGAGTGCGGTAAAGAGGCTACGAGCGGTTGCATGACGATCATACCCTGCGAACAGAACGCGGAACTTCGCAGGAAAATTGAAACGTTTACCGAAACGCTCAAGACTGAAGCGCATAAGCTAGGCGATCACGGCTTGGACGAAACCGAGTTTTACAACAGCGGTCTGTTCCGCGGGGCGATTGAGCGCATCCGAGGACAGTTTTCAGCGACGATGCGTGAAAAACGGGAGTTTGTTTCTCACATCCTGAACTTCATGCAGGATGGCGGATATATTTCCGAGTGGGAATCTGCTGGCGAAAATAATCGGCATGATTATTCGGTCAGTCTCAACTCCGGCAAGATTGCAGCCATCGAACTCAAAGGCTGTCTCGATGGCAACAACACGAATATTTTCGAACGTCCTCCACACGCCAACGAGTTTGTACTTTGGAGCGTTTGCACGAACCCAGGAGCCGATCCGCGCCACAATGCTTGGTCGGGGATCCATACTCGCCTTAGCGCTGAAATTATTTCACGGTCACAGCGTGTGGACGGGCTTATCGTCTGGGACATGGTCTGCGGCACGATCGGGAGACCGTGCCCCAAAGTTCTGGTGAACGAAGGACGATTAAACGAAGTCGGTCCTTATCGCCTTCCGCCTCCCTGCATATACCTGTTTCCAGCTACGATCCCTGCACCGCGCAACAATCCAAACGCAAAAGCCCAGAGTTTGGACGCCGTTGAACTCCTGTCTGCCTTCCATGCTTGTTTCGGCGGACACGCAGATGAAATCAATTCAGTCGATTTCGACGTTGAAAATCGTGGAGCAGACATGCTGCGAACTACGAGAGTATCACGCGGAGGTGTGGTGATTCAGGAGTCAGGGGCAACCGCCATCAGGCGAACGTAATACGACTGCGCTGAATATTACATGCTTCAGCAACGGTTGTGATTGGCGTTCGCTAATTGTGATTTAGGCAACAAGACCGCACCGAAGGCTCCCCAAAATAAATATGGCGCTTACTTCATGCGCGACAAAATGGACGGCTTTGAATTCCATTGGTGCTCATTTGAACAATTGAAAAGGTAGCTAATGCAGATTTAGCCAACTAGTCTTTCACCGGTATCCAATCTCCGCGCGAGCGCCTGCAAAAAACCATCATACCGCTCCTTCCCCTTAGCCTGCGCCAAAGCCATCGCCTTATCCGGCAGCGGCGGGTTGGCCGTCAGCCAGAACCGAACAAACAAAGCCAAGGCTTCATTCCCGATTTCAACGCTCCGATCCAGCTGTTCAATCTGACGTGAGACACGATCAATCCGCCTGCTGAACGCCGCCTCCATCCGTTCCGAACCGTCAGGCGAAAGGAACGACACCAGAGCGGCTTCGACAATCTCCGCCTGAGATGCGCGCTTTCTGATTGCGTATTCGGCCAGTTGCCGCGCAACGTCTGGCGAGAGCCGGAATGTATGTTTCGATTTCATAGTTCGATCCTGTCACCCGGATCGAGCGCAGCCTGTCGGGCATTGCCGACCATCCGATCGCGGAGGCGGGCCGATCGGGCAGCGTCGTCATCGGCTTCGCTCTCTGCACTAAAGTCGAACTCGTTGATCTGCAACGGTCGCTGCGGCGTAATCTCAACATGCGTTGGCAGTTCGGGCTCCCGACGCAGCCCGCCATTTGCTTCGTCGTTAGTCGCAGGGGCTGCAGACGAAGACGTCTGGCACGGCTTTACCGCAAGGCCACTCCAGTCATCGGATGCCAGCTGAACGCTCCGGTCAGGGCTCGGCTGCGGAGGACCGATGATCCGGCGTTGCAGCCTCGGGTCCGCATAATAGCGCGCTTTCTTTCCGCGCACCGGCGGTGCACCTGATAGCATCACGATCTCATCGGTATCGGGCAGTTGCAATATCTCACCTTGAGTCAGTAACGGTCGCGAGGTTTCAGATCGGGAGATCATCAGATGGCCAAGCCAGGGCGAAAGCCTGTGGCCTGCATAATTCTTCATGGCGCGTTGCTCGGTCGCAGTCCCTAAGGATTCCGATATCCGTTTTGCGGTGCGCTCGTCGTTGGTCGCAAACGCCACGCGCACATGGCAATTGTCGAGGATTGCGTTATTCGGACCATAAGCGCGCTCGATCTGGTTCAGCGATTGCGCGATCAGAAATGCCTTGAGACCGTAACCAGCCATGAACGCGAGCGCACTCTCGAAAAAGTCGAGCCGCCCGAGCGCGGGGAACTCGTCGAGCAGTAACAGCAGCCGGTGCCGGTCATTGCCTGCATCGAGCTCTTCGGTCAACCGCCGCCCGATCTGGTTAAGGATGAGACGGATAAGCGGCTTGGTGCGGCTGATGTCGGATGGCGGGACGACAAGATACAGCGTTGCGGGGCGCTTGCCATCGACCAGATCGGCGACCCGCCATTCCGACCTGCCTGTAACTTCAGCAATTACCGGGTCGCGGTAGAGCCCGAGACAAGACATGGCAGTCGACAACACACCCGAACGTTCGTTCTCCGACTTATTGAGGAGTTCGCGCGCTGCGCTGGCAACGACCGGATGCGGACCATCATCACCCAGATGCGGCGTCGTCATCATGGCTTTGAGTGTGGTTTCGATAGAGCGGGCGGGATCCGAGAGAAAAGCGGCTACCCCGCCAAGCGTCTTGTCACTTTCCGCGTAAAGCACATGGAGAATTGCGCCGACGAGCAGCGAATGGCTCGTCTTTTCCCAGTGGTTGCGCTTTTCGAGGCTGCCTTCGGGATCGACGAGTATATCGGCAATATTCTGGACATCGCGCACTTCGGACAGACCGCGGCGTACTTCGAGGAGCGGATTATAGGCCGCCGATTGCACATTGGTCGGATCGAACAGCAGCACCCGGCTGAAGCCTGATCTGAACCCGGCGGTCAGGCTCCAGTTCTCGCCCTTGATGTCGTGCACGACCGCAGAGCCAGGCCAGGTGAGCAATGTCGGGATAACCAGACCCACGCCTTTGCCCGAGCGCGTAGGCGCAAAACACAGCACATGTTCCGCCCCGTCATGACGCAGATAGCTGTTGTTGAACTTGCCAAGGACCACGCCCTTTTCGCCGAACAGGCCGGCGCGCAATATGTCACTATGGTTCGCCCAGCGCGCCGATCCGTAGGTGCTGGAGTTGCGGGTCTCCCGGCCGCGCCATACCGACATTGCAATGGCAACGACGATCGCCGCGAACCCGCCCGACATTGCGATCAGCCCGCCGGTATCGAAAACCTCCGGCGCATAAGCCTCGAACGCAAACCACCACCAGAATAGTTCATAAGGCCGGTAGACGGGGTGACCCATTAGTTCAAACCACGGCGCCCCGAGCTCTGCCTGAAATCCGAGCGCCGAAGCGGTCCACTGCGTTGCAGTCCAGACGCTTGTGAGCACGATCATCGCCACCGCCAGCACCTGGCCCCAGAGAATTTTTGCGGCCGTCACTGGCTTTGCTCCTGCTGCTTGCAGCAAGGTCATTATGTCTGTCAGCAAAACTCAAGTGCAAAGTCGAGTCGCACGCAGGCTGGCGAACTAAAGGTCGCGTCAGCGTATCAGCCGTCTATGGCCTCGTAACGATAATCGGGCGATCCAGACCAGGAGAGCCGGAACATAGCGCCCTGCACGACCGACTGGACGACATTGGGCCAGAGCGCTGCAATGCAGGTGCCGCCTTCATGACGGACCGACGGATAAATGATACCGTTATGGCCGTCGGCGCGGGCCTGGGCGGCAACGACATTGCCAGCCGCATAGCCGGTGGCCGGTTGGGGATCGAGCGCGGGATGATCGGGCAGGGGACGCAGATCGACAAACACCCCAGACATGCTGGCGAGCATCTCGCTATATTCGACGACTGCATTGAAGTCGCCTGCATCGGCAAGCGCTTTGGTCAGATGATGTCCGACCTCGAAGATGCAGGTTTCGACTGCAAGCGCAGCATACCAAGCGCCTCTGTTTTCGGGATTAAAGCGCATCGGCTCGCGCGGCTTGGCATACGCAAAACTTGCATTGATGAATTTCGCATGTGGAACGCCGTGGACAAGTTCGTCCTCGCTCAGCCCTCCGGTTCCCCGGTTCTCGGCAACCAGACGCCCGCTCGTCGCTCCCTCGATTTCAGCGAGCAGAGCACGCTCTTCACCGGTGTCGGCAAGTGCCTCAAGGACAGCGGCCCGAAGCCTGGCGCTGGCGACTAGACGGATGGTACGCGGGAAGGCCTCGCGGACCAGCGGCAGTGCCGGTTCAGAGCCCGCCACGCAGCGCGTCTACATATTGCCGGGTTTCGAGCATGAGCGGGATGCCGCCTTCGATCATCGCGTCGATCGGCGACCGCTGGCCGAACAGGGGAGCGCGATTGACTAGGCGCGGCCAGCGGTTCGCCATGCTGTCGGCGAACAACAGGTTTAGTGCCTTATATGTGCCGATCAGCGCCGACGCACGGGTAAGCTGATCCTGGCTCAACGTGCCTTCCCATTTGCCCGATTTCATCCGGTCCCAGGTGCTTTCGGAAACGCCCAGTAATGCAGCGCCTTCGGCATTGCTGCCATCCCAGGCATCGACAAGCCGCAATACCGCCTTGACAGCTGTGCCGGTCAGGCGCTTGCGGTCGCCATCGCTCGCAAAATTCTGCAATCCGGCAGCGGCGGGAATAGCTCGGTCAAGAATAGCTGCATGTGCCAAATCGTGTCTCCTGACGCGGATATAAGCATCATGTGGTGCGTTTGTCAAGATTGCTGTCTGCAATGTCCAAACCTCCTATATCGACATCCCGCGCGACCGGCCAAGCGACCATTCGATGCCGCCGCCGGTTTTCATCGTGCCTGACACAAATTGCCCCAGATGCCGGTCGAGCTGTGGTCGCCATGGAACCAGCTCGAACCCCAGACCGTCGTCGAGCATCGCGAACCGGCCCGACGCAAGCTGCAACCGCTCGCGATAGATACCGGATATCGCTTCGCCGTCTGCACTTTGCCGGCGGGGCAGTCCGGTCTTCGTCGCAATCGTATCGCTCACCTCAGCGAGTTCACGCGATCGCAGGCTGTTCAATATATCGCGTGCCAATATGATCCGGCCAGCACGGCGTGTGGCCAAACCTTCCGAAACCAGATGCTCGGCCCGGTCGCGCTTTGCCTGCTCGATTTCGTTACCAAAACCGCCACCCGACGATACAGGATCCGATGCCAGAAGTTGCCGGTCGAGCCAGGTACTGCCGCGCGCTTTAACCTGCTCCTCCAGCGACAGATCTGACTGAACCCATAAAGATTGTCCCTGCCGCTCACGCCGGTCGGTCCATGTACGAAGTTCGACAATCGCGCCCGGGGCAGCGTCGCCGGTCTGGTCGAGATCGGCAAAGCGCAAGTGATGCACGCGGCCATCCGCGCCGTCGATGACCGCATAGGATTGGCCGGTCAGCTCGTCATGCAATCCGCGTTCAACCAGACGGCCGATCACCAGATCGCTTGCAGCATCTTCATGCATCGCAAAGCGTCCAATGTCCGGCTCGACGCCGATGCCGGTCATCGCGCGGTGCATGGTCTTGATGGTGTCGCCGCGTACGGCAAGTTCGCGCAGCGTCGGCTGAAGACCGGGTCCGAGCGACCAGCAGGCAGGCGCAAGCCGGGTCGCCAGTCCCAAGCGTTCGAGCTTTCCGGCACGTCCGATCAAATGGCGGTCCATATCAGTTTGCTTGCGTTGGTGATCCGGGCGCAGGTCGATGACCCCGGCCAGCTCGTCGGCCATGCGTTGCAGCCGCGCATCGAGGCTGGTCCATCGGTCGGCGTCGACCTCGCGCGCCAGAGCGTTGTCGATCTGGCGTTCGCTTCGCATTCCCAGCTCGATCGTGACTCGCTCCTCGGCGCGGCCGCGCAGCCCCTCGCGAATATAGTCCTTGTCGATGACGAGATCGCGGCCATCGTCGGTACGCCCACGCAGCAGGATATGGATATGCGGATTGTCGGTATTCCAGTGATCGACCGCGACCCAGTCGAGGCGCGTTCCGAGATCCGCTTGCATGTCGGTCATGAGTTCGCGGGTGAATGCCCTGAGATCAGCCATGTCGCCTGCGTCCTCGGGCGATATGATGAAGCGGAAATGATGCCGGTCATCAGCACAGCGTGCCGCAAAGGCATTGCCATCCACCGGATCTTCGTCGCTCCCGAACATCTCGGCATCATTGCCATCTCGCGTGACCCCATCGCGTTCGAGATAGGCAATGTGCCGCGACAGTGGTGCTGCCGAAAATCGCGCGCCTTGGTGCCGGACGACCCGTGCCTTGACCAGCACGCGGCGCAGGCCGCGATGCGGGCGGAGCCTCAGCGCCGCGTTTCGACCGCGACCATGTCGGCCGGTGCCCCGACCACGATGGCTTCCGATGCCGATGCGTCCCGATTTATTCGAGAGCCCCCGGACCTGGGCGACGAGCGACTTGGGTTTGGCTGCACCGCGACCGCGTTGCCTGATCGGTCCGGGTCTGATTTCAAAATCATCGTCGCTCATAATATTGCAGGAGATCGGCGCAGCGACGGCGCGGAAAATGGCACAATCGCGCCGTTTCGGGGCAAATGTGCCAGCAGGGGTGACGGCTGGCTGGCGCTTGAAAGCCTTATATTCTGCCCCTCTACACCCCAACCGACGGCGCGGCTTTTATCTTGCCATCGCAAACTTGCCTTCCTCTCTTTCGATCTCAACTTCCTCCGCCCTTCGCCAATCCGCGACAGGGAGCGCCACAGGGCTAAAAGCGGGCTCATTGCGAGCGGCTACCTGCAACAGGCGCAAAAAGGCCGTCAGGCTGGCGCGGCGATGCAAGCGGCGGCATTGGCGAAGCTTTATCCACTTCCACATCGGGCATGTCGGGAACAACAGCGGCACGCACGGCAAAGAGCTCGCTTGCTGTCCAGTGACCGCGGGCGGGCTGCACAGGCGTTGCGCTCGCGATAGCGTTCGGCAAGCTTCCATATTGGAGCAGAGTGGCGATCTTGGCGACATATTGTCGCGTCTCGGCGGGCAGCGGCCTGCCACGATCGCGCCAGTCTTCATACCGGCCGGGTCCGGCATTATAGGCAGCAAGGAAGCCTGAAGCACCGTAGCTGTCATACATTTCGCGCAAGTAAGACGTGCCGGCCAAAATGTTGTCGCGGGGATCGAACGGGTCCGAGCCGAGCCCGAACCGGCTGCGCTGGCGCGCCCAGGTTCCGGGCATCAACTGCATCAGGCCCATTGCGCCTGCCGACGAAACGGCGTTTATCCGGCCTGCACTTTCAGTGCGCATCACGGCATAGATCCAGTCTTCAGGAAGGCCGAAGCGCAGCGCGGCCTCGGTGACCAACGGAACGATGTCGACCCTCCGCGACTGCACTTCAAACCCGGCGTCCCGCCCGAACGCAGGCGATACATTATGCAGATTCAGAGCAGCAAGCAGGGCAATCACGCAGTCGAAGGCGCGCATGGTTCAGTTCGCAGGCTCGCGTTTGGCGGGCCGCGACCAGACAAATATGTGGCCGTTGCCTTCGCCCCGGAAGATATTACCGCGCAATGGCACGGCGAACATCGGGTCGTCGATCTGGACCGCGACATAGGCACCCGCTTTCTCGCCGACGCGCTTCCATCCCGCGCCCACTTCGCGCGTGTCGCCCCAATCGCCTGCCAGTACGCGGTAGTCCGGGGCATTCTCGCTGTCGGATTGCTCGGCGGGAACGAGCGTGAGTTCGGTATGAAGCGCGAGTATCGTCAGACGCCCCTCAAAGCCGTCGGCGGTCGCCACAAATGTACCTATCTGCATATTTCAGTCTCTTTCCTTGTGTGCAGTTAAATTGTCGGGATTGCGCGGGTCGGCGAACCAGATATGGTCGCCATTGCCAGCCTCATCGGTCCAGACTGGCGTCGCGCGACCGATCACGTCGGTCAGCCGCAAGATGCCGAAATAGCGCCCGTCAAAGCTGTCCGGTACGTCCAAGTTCATCGCAAACAGTTCGCCCGCACGCAGCGTCCGGCAGCCGAACCATGCAGGCAGCTTCCGGCCCTGACGGTCGCGCGAACGTGCAACGCCTGCAAAGCTTCCGTCGATGGTGACGCCGTGACGGAACCGGCAAATGCGCTGGCCGCGAACGGCGGCGATACGTTTGAGGAGCGGCACACCAACCGGCAGAAAGCCGCGCTCGGCGAGCAGGCGGCGCAGCGCTGGCGGAGGTTCGATGGCAACGCGTTCGCCGACATGAAGGCTGGCTTTGCCGCGAATGGCATACAGCCCGGTCGGCACGCTGGGCGATATGTTCCACACCGCATAATGCGAAACCGGCACGGTCAGCGTGGCAAGCGTGCACGCACCGACGATGCCAGCCAGGACGAAACCGCGCCGCCTCATGACGACAGTCTTTTGCGCTGGAGCCAGGCGCAGTGGCGCGCTGGCGAATAGCCACGCGGCGTTTCGCGCGCGGCAATCCGGTTGTGGATGTGCCGCCAGTGATCGGGCGCAACCTCGCATGGATCGATCCCAGACGCCTCAATGGCGTCGATCAGACGGAACACAGTTGCAACCATCGGCCAGCCATGAACCGACAGCAAAAGATCGCCGCCAGGATCGACCTGCGGCACAGGGATCACCTGTTCGCCAGCACCAACTGCGCGCACGATATACAAGGACGAATGCGTGGTGCCGTAGTCATTGGCAGTCCAACAGACGAGAGCGAATATCTGGCCTGCCGAATAGGATTCGCGGCGGCACCTTCGGTCGATGATGTGGCTTGCGACAGGCTTGCCGAACTTCAGCCAGTCCTCTCGCCGACCTTTGAGCCAGACCAAAGTCACGTGGGTCAACTGGCGGTCGCTGTAAAGCCCGTTAGCTGCCAGTGAATGCGGCGCTGGATCGCGCGGTGCTTGCCGCTGCTGTTCGGTTAGCAGGAATCCGGAGGATTCCCTGTTAGCATTGTTAAGAGCGTCGGAGTGCCAGCGTTTCTGCAGGTTTGAAGCAGGTTCCGGTTCCCGATAGTCCGAATGTTCGGTTCCTGATCGTCCGAACCTTGCGGTTCCCAATAGTCCGTGTGCGGTCATGACTTATCCCCGGAGCGATGGCCGACGCGCCGCATGGCGACGTCGAATGGATCGACGGGGGTCGCCACAAAGTTCAGCCGTTCGCGGCCAAGCGCATGTTCGAGGCTAAGGACATATCCCGGTAACGCCTGCCGCCGGACGATATCGCGCAACTCGAACGCAAAGCGTTTCAAAGGTGAGAGCGCGCCTGATTTGAGATGAAGATGCTGGAAGTCAAAGCTCCAGCCGCCTTTCTGCCTGCCGCCATGCTTGCGCACGAGCCGATAAAGCCAGCGCTCCAGGCCACCGGTCAGATTGAAATAGGCCGGATCGATCGTGAGTATGAGCGCCCGGTTGATGACGCCTTCGTAGAACCAGTCGGGGATGATCATCTCAATGCCGGTTGCGCGGCCCGTCGTATCGGTCCGCTCTTTCCATTCGTTGATCCACGAGAAGCGGTGCCGCCGCCGCGCATCATTTTGGCGGATTGAGGTCGCGATACTGGTCGATTGTAGGCGGTCGAGCCCTGCTTTGAGCCGGTCATAGCTCGCCTTGCCGGTGCCGCGCCGGGTAAATGCTAGGATTTCGTGCGGAGTCGCGGCAATCAGGCGCGACGTCGGGCGACCGGCATCGCGGGCCTCGACAATCTGGCTTGCGATCCAGATCAGGACATCGGCGTCCCAGATGGTCGCCATGCCATGCTCGGCGGTCGCTTCGACCAGTATCATGGTCTCGCCCATCTTGAAATCGATTGGACGCACACGCTTGGTCTTGGCCAGGCTGAAGAAGGGCCATGCCATCAGGTCCTGCGCGTCGCGCGCGGCGATGTCGCCGCCTGCGCTTATGAACAGTTCGAGTTGCGGGCTGTTGTCAGCAAATAAGTGGGAACGACGCATAAACTGGCTTAGCGCCGGACCGGGCCGGTATAGCCGTCGATCCGCTTGGCGGGGTGGACTACGCCGTTGCCGGGATCGCTGGTCGAACGGCGCAGGCCGAGCTCCGCCCAGGCGTCGAGATCGGTAATCGCATAGACGATCCTTCCGCCAAGCTTGTGATAGGCTGGTCCGGTGCCGTAACAGCGGTGCTTTTCAAGCGTGCGGGCGGATAGGCCCAGATGCAAAGCGGCATCGGGGGTGCGCAAATATCGGGCGATGACTGGGGTCGGTCGGGCATCCATAGACTGGCTCCGCTGAAGTTCGGACACAGCGGCGGGCTGCCGCTTGTTGCAGAAACCAATGGCGAAGCGGGCGAGGCGAGGGGGAGTGACAATCTTGCAGGGGGCGAAATTGTCGCACCATCCCGGCTGAAGAAGTGTCTGTAACTAGCACATAACATTAAGAAAAAATTACATGAGTAGGCCGTTCGGATTTCCGCCAGGGGCTACAGCAATTGCTTTGCCGCTGGGTCGCGAAGCTGCGGCATTGGCCAGAAAGCACATAATCAGCGCTCGAATATTGTAGATTTCCTACACGAGGCTCCTGTGTCATGCCCCACTCATGAAACGGCCACAGCGTATTGAACTGGAATTTGCCATCCTACTTTTTGTCGTAGGCGGAGGTATGGTCTACAGCCTGTTTCGCGGTGTGTTTGCGCTGCTTAGTTGATTGTTGGCGGCTCGGTCATCGATAATAACAGCGGCTTTCCCTGCCTCAGGCTAGCCGCTCGAATATATTCGAGCATGGCTCTGCTATCTGCTCCGATCTGCTTATGCGCTTCCCTCAGACCCTTTGGCCCTTCATTGTGCGGACTCGCTTCATAGATCAGCGCATTTACATATTGCAGGGCATCGCAAGCCACATTTGCACTTATGCCCTTTTCCTGCGACTTCGCTACGACGGTAAATATCTCCGCTACCAGAAGCTTGAAATCGGGATTTTCAAGCAACTCGGTAAAATCATTCGTGCTGGCCATGTTTTGCCCCCTTGCTCAATGTTCTTTTTATGTTCCATAGATCGCAGATGCGATTCACTGGCGAACAATTGACATTCAAGGCTCTACTTGTCGTGCACGAAGCTGTCCATCAGTGCAGCAGCCAACCTGTAAATCTCTCGCTCGGCCTCCGCTTTGCGCTCGCCTATCTTTATGCAACGTCCAAAATCAAGGATGTGGATCACTATAAGCGATTTGCCGCCTGTATCGCCGATCCCCACGCTTGCCAGACCGAATATCTGGGCAATTATCTGCGTGCGCAGCAGGCCAGAGGCTTTTTGTGCAGCTTTATGGAGGGCGCGGGCGTCTCGCCATCGATCGACAGCCAGAGCATATTGCGGACCGCCTTCGAGCAATTGACGAACCAACCCAGCCCAAATCCGCCGTCGCGCAACCGAGATTGACGCTTTGTCCGCTGCATGGTCTATCAATTTCCACGAAATGATCGCGCCCGTTGGCAGCAAGTTGCAAATCGTCGCTTAAAGGTCAGGATATGAACGAATCGATTCACGACAATATGGCGATACTGACGGCCAAATTATTGCAGACAGTCGTAGCGCATGGCGATGACGGTGTTGAACGCGAAGCAGTTGTCGGCGGTTATGTCGATACCAATGTCGCGACGACGGCGCTGTTGCACGTAATCGCTGCAATCAATACCCAAACCGAATATGGCAGATCGCCAAAGGGTCAGCGCGAACTTGCCGATGAAGTCCGCAGTAATTTACGCAAGATCATGAAGGATCAGATCGCCGCCGGTTTCCAGCCATTCGCCACGGTGTTCGAAGCGCCGAAATCGACAAACTGACATGTGCAACCATTACCGCAACAACCCCGAAGCGATACCGTCATGGCGCGAATATATCGGAGCGCCGCCTTATGAAGGCGAATGGTCCGATACAAAAATCGATGTCTGGCCGAAATATCAGGGGCTCATTGCGCGGGTCGATAATGGCCAGACGGTTCTCGATAGCATGGCCTGGGGCGTACCGATCACATTGCCGGGCAAACGCGAAGGCACGACCGTCACCAAACGCGTGACCAACGTGCGCAAACTTTCAAGCCCGTTCTGGCGCTCGATGTTATCGAAACCGGCGCAGCGCTGTCTGGTGCCATTCTCGTCGTTCGCAGAACCGAAACGCAATGCCGGGCGCGCGGAAATATGGTTCAGGGTCACCGATGCGCCGATTGCCGCATTTGCAGGAATCTGGCGGCCGTCGGCCGAAGGCAATGTCTATGCGTTCCTGACCTGCGAACCTAATCCTCTGGTCGCGCCGGTCCATCCCAAGGCGATGCCGGTGATCCTTCATCCGCATGATTATGCGCGATGGCTTGCGGGCGACGATGCCGAGGAGATGGCAACGCCGTTCCCTTCGCAGTTGATGACAATCGACGAGACTGACGGACAATGACGCCCGAGCGCCATATCTGGGCTTGTGCCAGTACGTTGATCGAGCAGCATGGGCCCGACGCTTGGTTTCATGCATCGAGGCGAGCGGATCAACTGCTGTTGGCGGGCGATTTGGACGGCAACGCAATGTTCCGTGCGATTCTGGCGCGAATTACCGACCTGGATAATCTGACGCCCGCCGGAATGGTCCAGTGATGCTGGCTCTCCTGCTTACCGCTGCCATCATCCCCGCAGGCCAGTCGTTCGAGTGCACTCCGGTCCGGGTCTGGGACGGCGACGGGCCGATCTGGTGCGCCGAAGGGCCGCATGTCCGCCTGTCGGGCGTTGCCGCAAGGGAGTTGGACGGTTCGTGCAGCGTCGGCCATCCGTGCCCCGATGCCGATCCGGTCGATGCGCGCAATGCGCTGGTTCAACTGATCGGCAAGCCGACCGGACAATCACGCGAAGGCCATGTCCTTGTTCGCGGCCCGACCATGACCTGCCGTTCGGACGGCAGTGCGGGCGGCAACCGGACAGCGGCATATTGTGTCTCGCCGCAGTCGGGCGATGTGTCGTGCAATATGGTTGCAGGCGGCTGGGCCGCCAAATGGCCAAAATACTGGCGTCGCCATACATGCAGCTAGATTGATTCAATTCGTGTAAACCAGTTCCAGCTTATATTTGGAGGCGAGGGGGTTTGACGATGCGTTTCTTTATAGCTCTGAGCCTTTTGAGCGTAGGATTGCCCACCGATTTTGCCAACGCACATGGCGGCGGTCTGGCGGCCGACGGATGCCATAACGACCGGCAGAACGGCGGTCGGCACTGCCATCGTGGTTCGGGTGGTGCGCCGCCGCCCGTCCAGCGGGCGGTCGGCGTTGACATCTATTTTCCTAATTGCGCATCGGCGCGCGCCGCAGGTGCAGCGCCGGTGCGCGCGGGACAGCCGGGATATGGCAGACATCTCGACCGGGACGGCGATGGCAAGGGGTGCGAGTAAGTGAATCGTGCTGATCTGTGCCTTTGGCCGCTGGCCCAATAAAGTTCAACCGACAGCGATTTTATGAACAAGCAGCCAGCCCCGTCCGGCAGGGCCGGACGGGGCTGTGCTTGTGGCGATCAGTCGCCGTTCGATGCGCGGGCGCGTGACCAGATGAGGTTGAAGGTCTTGCCGTCCTCGTCGTCGAACAGGTTGGCGTAGATGGGAGCAGTGAAGCTCGGATCGTCCAGCTTGATCCCGACATATTCGCGGCCTTCGTTCGAACGCTTGGCCCAACCTGCTCCGATTTCCGCGCGACCGACGAAGACGCGGTGGCTTGGAGCGTTTTCGTTTGTGCCGTCGGGTTCTGCAACGATGCGGACGTTCTTCTGCTGAACGCTCATCGTGACGATTTCGCCCTTGTAGCCGTCGCTGGTCTTTGTGAATGTTCCGATATTTGCCATGATAACTTCCTTTCAGTGTCTCGAGCCCTGCGCCCATCGCAGCCTCGATGGCTGGTGTGAGGCAGCTGCGCGGGACCGGTGCACCCCCCGGGGTCCCCGCTCGGCTTGCCGAGTGGGGTGGGTCTCAGGGCCGAAGTGAAACGAAGGACCGCAGACGGCGGCTATTTTGTTTCGCGGTGCAAAGAGCGTAGCTCGGCGGAAAATAGTCGTCCGGCGGCGGTTGCGCCGGTCCTGCGAGGGCGAAGCCCGTCTGCTGCCAGCCAGGCCATCAACGAGGCTGTTATGGCCGCAAGGCTCTGGGTTGAAAGATCAGGAAGTCTGGCAACCGTGACCGTCACCACGTGCGACGACCTGCAATGAGATCGTCTTGCAATATTTGTTCGGCAGAGACGCTGCTGAATCTAAGAACGCGACGCAAAATGGGGTCACTTGAACCACCCTTGTCAGAGGCACGCGAATGTCGAAGCGAGCGGTGCCAGATGCAACGAGGGCCACGGCTAAGTCGGGTCGAGCGCGTCGTCATAAATGATGGCCATCTTACATAATAGCTAACCGGCGTGCGGGCGGCGATGCCAGCCAAAGACTGGCATCGCCTGCTTCAAGCGGGCTGATTGCCAAAGTTCATGCTCCATTTGGCGCTGCCGGACGCGTCTGGCTGCGCGGGCGAAGCGCGCCGCGGTAGGCCGCAGTCGCGGTGAACAGCGCAGCAGTTACCGCCACAATGACGCGGGTCGCGCCTTCGACGCCCGATGCGGCGCACAGCCCCGACGCCGCATGATATCCGGCGATGGCGGCGGGCAAAGCGAATGCCAGCCCGACGCCGATGCGCGGCAGCGGCGAGCGCGCAAAACCTATCAGAAATTGCCCGATGACCAGCGTCGCGGTCGCCGCCACCAGACCCGTTATCAGGGCCGCTAATATCCCGCCGCCCGCCGCGTGGACCATGACGGCGGCAAGACCGCCGCACCATAAGGGCAGCGCGTGGACCGCAAGCGACCATAATAATGCGCCTGCTATACAGGCAGCAGCAAGAAGTAATATTCCTGATATTACGATCATGGGCGACCTTTCACGGCGGATGCTTGGACAGACGCAATTTTATGCCTTTCCCCCAGCGCCTCCGAAAATTTTTCATGGAAGATCATGGTCTGCTTTTGCGAAGTCGGCCTTAGTTCGCCCGAACCGCAAATGCCGGAATGTCTATTTCGGCCTCGGCGATATAGCGCCTGATCGCGCGCATCGAACCGAGCTGCCCGATGGTCTGCGCGTGCAGCACGAGCCGGTCGTCCTCATCGACGGCAAAGTTGAACGGGCCAGTATTGCCATCAAAGACAATACGCTCGGCTCCGAACGCGCCGGGAAAGCCGCCTGACCTTCGTTGATAGGCGATCTGCTGGTTGCAGCAATATTGTTCGAGCCCCTCGAAGCTTCCCCACGCCACCTCATAGGCATAAAGGCGCAATGGCTGGTCGGGTTCAATGTGCTCGGGGTCAAACGGTTCGCCGTCCCATTCCACGCGCAGATCTTCGGCAGCAATAAGCGCCGCGAGAGCCTCAAACTGTTCTGGTGTCACGCACCCGCCGATGATGATATTCGCCGCAACACGGTCGGCCATGTCCTGTCTCCTCATAATGTCCAAAAACAGACAGGCGGCGGTTTCCCGCCGCCTGTCGCTCCCTGCTCATGCCGCAAGTCGTTCTTCCTCATGTGCAGCGGTTTCAACTTCGTCGCCGTCATCTTCCGCCGGTGCTTCGCCAGCAACGTCCGGCGCGGCGGGGTCTGGGCTATCTGGCTCCTCGGGCTGCAAAAGCCATTCGGCACGGTTGGCAGCGGTAACCGTCGAGACGCCGCCGCGTGTGGTGTAAGCTGACGGCGGGAAAGCCATCCAGCGCGGCACCCATGTCTCCACTTTTGTGCGGCCATTCTCGCCGGTCAGGCAATCGGCGATGACGCCTTTGATGACCTTGCCCTTTTCCTTGGCATTGGCTTGCGACACCGCGTTTCCGCCGACCTCTGCGAGAACGGCAGTCGCCACTTCCTTGTCGCGCAACAGATCGTAAAAGGCCTGATCGGCCTGCCAGTAATCGGCCATGCTGACACCGAGTGTCACCCCAAGCGTTTCAATGAGTTCGCTGCCGCTGGCCAGCGTCTCGGCCATGACCACGGCCAGAACATCGAGCACGGTGGTTTCGGGAAGGTCGAGCAATCGCGTCACTATGGGCAACAGGCTGCGGTCGCCATAGCCCTGCGCCGTCACGCTTGGCTGCTCGGCATCGAACCCAAGCACATTCAGCACGGCACGGCGATGTTCGTCGAAACGGGTTTCGGCGGCACAGGTTTCGATGCTTTCGTTGATTGCATCGTTGCGCGTTCGCTGGTCCTGCACCTTCACGCTCCACAAGGGCGAACCGCAGATGGCATGGGCAACCATGACGCAGAGCGCAACATGGGGTCGCGCTGCCAGTTCGGTCCGCACCGCTGCGTGGCGGTGCAGGTCGACATATTGATTGAGCGCCGAAGTCAGTTCGGGCCGTGCGGCTTTCGTTGCGCCTGCGTCTGCACCGCCGCTCCCGTCGCCATTGCGGAAGCGCCGCGCTTCCTTGGCAGACAGATAGCCTTCGTGGAAAATGACCTCGCCGTTGTTGCGGCACTGGATATAGACGCGCCCGCCTTTGCGCTTGGGGGTCTTTTCATATTCCCATGACGAAAAATGCTCATGCGGCGGCACGATCTGAACATCGCTCCAGCCTTCGGCAAGATAGGCGGCTTTGCGCGCTTCGATTTCGGCGGACTGTGCGGCCCAGAATGCATCGGCATCGGCAAAATAGCCATCTTCCTCGAACAGGTTCTGGACGATCTGGCCGCTAAACATGCTCACATCGAACAAAGCCATGCCGACCGAGATTGACGCGCCGCCGAAGAGCCACGCCTTCAACTGGTTGCCACGCGGGGCATAGCTGTCAGCGTCGTCAAACAACGCCAGCCATGCTTTCTGCTGGGCCTTCGTCGCCAAAGTCAGATGCTTGACCGTGGCCGCATCGATTTCCTCGGCGCGGTAAGCCTCGCGGATGCGCGGCAACAGATTGCCCAGCGCGAGAATTCGTTTAACCTGTAATTCGGTCAGCGCAAAGGTTGCGGCGATATCCTCGACGCTTCGGCCTTCCTTCACGAGCCGCGTGTAGCTTTCCCACTGCGTCACTGCGTCGGGGTTCTGGCGCAGCATGTTCTCGATCATCGAGATTTCGAGCGCTTCGGCATTGTCGCCTTCGCCCACCGAAATGCAGGGCAGGGTAATATCCTCCTTGCCCTGTCTGGCGGCTTCTAGGCTGGCATAATAACGCCTTTTGCCAGCGACGATTTCATAATGACCTTCCTGACAGTTTGGCCGCACAAACAGCGGTGAAATCACGCCACGTTTGATGATGGACGGCAATATGTCGCTCACGTCGGGGGGCTTTTTGCCAGCCCTCATATTGGCTTTGGACACCGAAAGCCGGTCCAGCGGGATTTGGTCGATTTGCATGTCATATACTCCTTTGTTTGGTTGGCCCCATCCCCGGGGCATCTTGAGTGGGCATTGAGGATGGGGCCGGTTGACCGCGCTGGACCATCCAGCGCGGGTTCTGCCTCCGCCTTGGGGGTCAAGGCGGCGGAAGCTCTGAAAGTTCGCGAGCACGGGCGCGGGCAGCGGCGGCGGCCTCAAGTCGCGCCTCGTCCTCGGTGATGCTGCCCGCGATGCGGGCGGCATCGGCATAAATGGTCAGCGGGAAGCGCCCCTCAAAGCACAAGTCGCGCTCGATAGTCAGGCCGAACGGCAGCGACACCGCCGCAATCTCGGACAGGCTGGCCGAACCCATTTCAGGGCAACCAAAGCCAAGGTCGCAAAGCCCGAATAATGTGTCGCCGTCTGCGTCCAGTTCGGAAAACAGCCATGTAGCCGCGCCAACGGGATTGAAGAATTTCACGACTGGCACATGGTCGCCAAGGCTTTTGCCGTTGGCAATTAGAAGGGCGCGCTGGTCATGGGTAAGCAAAAGCATATGAAATCCTCCGTCAAAACATCTCGATCTGAAGCCGCGCATTGATGTCGAACAGGCCATGATCGGCGGGGCGCTGCGGGCGGCGCGGCTGCATCGGCGCGTTGGCCAGCATGGCGAGCCGTTCGGCAGGGGTGATCGGCGCTACGCCACTGACCAAGGTCTGGACGCCGATGGGCGTGACCTCGGCTTCAAGCTCGGTTGGCGTGGCCTCCCTGCTCATGCCGCCGCCTCCAATTTGGACTGCTCGGTAAAGGCCAGCAAATAGTCAGCCGCCTTGCTGGCTTGGCTTGCCGCCTTGAAGATTGCGCGGGCGTCGGCGCGTAAAACCTCAAGCCACGACCCCAGATAATCGGCATGGCGCACGGTGGGCTGTATGCCGAGCGCCGCGCACAGAAAGGCCGAGGCCAGTTCGGCACATAATTCTTCGCGGGCATAGGCAGGGCTTGCAAACCGTCCCGACTGGTCGCGGCCAAGCCGCAAGGCATGGCCGGTCCAGTGGCCGAGTTCATGCAAGGCAGTACGGTAATAATCGATCTGGGCTGTGAATGCGGGTTGCGGCGGCACCTGCACATAGTCGCTGCCGACGTCATAATAAGCCTGCGCGCCGCCAATCCTGAAATCTGCGCCCGTCGCCGCGATCAGCGCCTCGGCAGCATCGTGCAATTCGCGCTCCGGCAGCGGCGTCGGGTCGGCGGTCAGCCGTGCTGGCAGGCCATCGCATTGCGCGGCGTTGAACACCGTAAAGCGTTTGAGGAAGCGAACAGAACGCTTCTCGCCATCTGCGCTGCCACCCTCTGCGCTGCCTGCCTGCTCGTGCCCGTCGTCGGGCGTGAAGCGGTCGGCGTAAAAGATCGTCTGCCCGCGCTCACCCTTGCGGACGCATCCGCCAGCGGCCAGCGCCTGCTTGAAAGTCAGCCAGTCCTGCGACGGGAAAGCGCCGCTTGCGACCGCGCCCCACAGAATAAGGACATTGATACCAGAATAGCGACGGCCAGAAATCGCGTTGCGGGGCAGACCCGGCACGGCGGCTGCCGAACTCCACGGCTGCGCCCAAGGAAAAATGCCCGCTTCCAACTGCGCGATTATCTTGGCAGTCACCTCGTCATAAAGCGAACCGAGCGCGGCACCGTCCCCGCGCACGGCGCGCAGCGCCGCCTTCCTGCCCTTGCCGCCTGAACGTCCTTTGCTTTTGCCACCTGCCATCACAGCCTCCGAACACCCAAAATCCGCCGCAACCGGCCCCGGAAGAGGCGGGGTGGGCGGCAAGAAGCGACCAGAGAGGGGCTTGGCGTGCCGGGCACACCCGAAGGGCTGTAACGAAGAGAAAGACCCCGAAGGGGTTGTGTCCCGGGGCGCCATGACCCTAGGCGGGAGCGCCGCTCACCCCGTCTCTTTCCGGAGCCGGCACAAACAACGCCGGTGCGCGCGCACCGTCTACAGCAACCTATTCGTGCAGCATTCGCTTGAGCGGCCAGCGAACTGACCAAAGCAAAAAGTCCGCACCCTGAAAGGAGGCGGATATCGCAGTTCTGCCTTAAGCAGGCGGAAAGCCGGGACCTGTCGGCCTTCAACGCCTGCACGTTTTTCCATGTCTGCCGGTTCAGTGTGCCTGCGGGACCCTTCTCTTCGGAAAGGCGCGCCCTAAGGAGACCGCCGTTAGGCGGGCGGGATAGAGCGCGTCATCAGCCCCGCTCATTTTTGCAGGCGTTGCGGGGAGCATCCCCGCTCGAAGGGGTAGCCCGAGACGGTTACAGCGGCTCGGGCTTAGGGGAAGGCCTTCCCCCCTTGCATTTCCTGAAGCGATGCGCGCCCTTACCCCGGCGTGCCGCTGACTTTCTCCAGTGCCGGAAAAAATCCTTGTTCTTTTTCACGTTTTTAGGGATCGGATCGAGCTTCACCTGGATTTCCCGCACCTTATTTGTGCGATCCAGATACCAGACGCTAAAGAAGGCCGGCACGCTTTCAGTCTGATTGCGATGCAATGCGAAAACATGCTGCTGCAGTAAGCCACAACGTGCAAAAGACCAGGCTGTAAAACAGATAGAATATCGAAGCGCCGGGTATACGCGCTACCACAGGCGCGGTCGCGACTGCCAGGCCAAACAGAGCCTGCATTAATGCAACGCCAAGCATCGTCCTCGCCAGGGAGCCTGCTTCGAGTTGGCCAGCAAAACCTCCAACGCCCGCTCCCATCACAATGAGAAAGAATCCGACGCCATGGCCGTCATCGCGAACGAGCGTACTCCAGACAAGCAGGAAGCAGCTACCCAGCGATATGGCTGAACCGATGCGATAGGCACGCACAATGCTCATTTTTTCAGCCAGCTCATAAAGCAGGCCGACACTTCCTATGGCGATCGCAGCAAACAGGAAGTCGCTGAGTGTCCAGTTCCAGTCCGAGTTGAATTGCATCATTATCAGCGGCGCTAGAAGTAGGGAGAGGGCAATTGTCCAGCGCGCAATTCGCCAGCGGTTGCCGACTGAGATTTTTTTGGAAACAGGCTTGGATACAGCTTCTTCCATCATGATTAATGCTCCTAGTGGTTTATAAAGCCGTTGGCACGAAGCAATATGATTGCCCTGAGCAAAATATGAGGAATTGCTGAAAACTGGCGGAACGCTCTGTGATCTGGCACTTGCCGTGTCGGTTGCCTTGACCGCAGATTGCAAATCCGTCGTTGCGCAGCCTCTCATTGTTTCAGTTTTGCTCGACGGAGCAGTTCTGAGAGTGTTTTATGTGCCGCAGATTCATTTCGGCGATACATCGCGGTTAGATTCGGAAAAACGCTCTCCATAAAGGGTCGCAATCGAACAGGCTGTGGCGCTCACTGCCCTTCGCGGTTCGAACATGGTCGATATCTTCGGTGCGAAATGGAAATGCCCCGAAGCAGTGCATCAGTTGTGCAAAGCGTGGCGGATTGCGTTGCAGGACAGAATCGGTCACATCTTGCCGGAACGGCGACTGGGTTTGCAAGTGGCCACGGCAAAAATCGAGTAATAACGTCGCACGTAAGCCTTGATCGGTTCGTGGCTTGGCGACATGCCATGTATTGGCTGGCCAAACGACGGCCGATCCAGCAGGCGCAATAATCGGAATCATTTCGGGTCCGAGTTCGCGCAATTCGGCCTGGGTGGGTTGCCGACGGAATAAATGGCTCCCCGGAAGAAAGGCAATGGGTCCGCTGCCTTCGCTATAGTCGCTCAGCAGCAGGTTGATATTCGCGGATTGAGGCTGGTCCGGATAGACTGGCGTTGCAAGATCGCCATTATCATTGTGCAGCGCAAGCGGTCGTCCACCCGGTCCTTTGAGCATGGCGTCATACAGGCTCAAGAGCGCATCGAACCCGACCAGATAAGTGATAAGACCGATGAGCACGGGATTGGTGAGCAGCGGTTCGAATACCGGGTCTTCCCACAAAATATAGCGCATGAACTGACCGAGCGGATGAACCTGTGCGGCATGAGTTGAACCTTCTTCCCAGTCCGGTTCGATGCCCGTTCGCTTTTGCGAAATCTTCAATACGGCGGCTCGTAGCGCGACGATATGCTCTGGCGGAGCCACCATTTCCGGTGGAACCACAGTATAGCCCTGCATAGCGAGATTGGCGATATGCGGCTCAAGTCCCAGCGCCCGAAGTTCGGGATATAAAAGCTGCACCCGCTGCTGTATGTCAACATAAGGCGCGGAAAGATATCCCGGCCTGACGGTCTTAGTTCCTTGCGGATCAGATGGCTTATCCATGGCCGCGGCAATCATTTGGTCGGTTATCGAGTTTGACTTCGCACATAAGCAAACATTCGGGCGCGATAGCGCTCACGGCCCGCTTGCAATCTCTGGTTCGTCAGCTGGCTGACGGGCTATCGCACGCAAATTCGCTTCATGCACCTGCTTGGTGATCGGAAAAGCGATTAGCGCGAGAAGCCCGCAAATCTGAAGAAACATGATGACGGCAGGTTCGGTGAGCGCAAGCAGGTGCAAGACCGGTTCGGGCACACTGCCTTGAGTCGCATTTTCAGGAAATGCGACAAAAGTCAGGATCAGTCCGGCTCCAAAGACGCCGATCCCTGACATGGCTTTGAGCAAAAACGCGTTGGCCGAAAATATAAGGCCGGCTGAATCGCGCCCGGTGCGCACCGCTGCATATTCAACGACATCGGCAAACATCGAAGATCCCATCGTGCCCGCGCTGACGGCGATGGTCGTGTTGATAAAACCCATCAGAAACAGCAATATATAGAGAAATTGGGTTCCATTTTCCGGAGCTATTCCCAGCACTCGGCTAAAATACATGATCGGGCTGCAGATGATTGCTGCAACCGAAAGCGCAATGGCCGCCCGTTTCTTACCGAGTTTGGCACCAAGCCAAGGCGCAAAAAACAATGCCGTCACAAGAGCGGCAAAATAGCCCAGCATCAGTCCGGAAATTTGGTCGCCGGTCAATTCCCATAAATAGATCCGGAAATAAGTCAGGGTCGCAGCGGTGATACCGCCCGCTGCCGACGCAAAAAAAGTACCTGCCGCCAGAAGCAGGAAAGGCTTGTTCACAAGCGTCTCCCAAATTTCGCGTGCGCTTTGCGCCCAAATAAAGGGTCTTCTAGGCGGCGGCGCAGCAAAACTCGGAATGTGCCGCGCCGTTCCCAGCGAAGAAATGACAATTGCGGCGAGCATGATGAAAGACGCTGTCAGGCCATAATTTGCATAGCCGTCCACATTGAGCTGACCTGCAGGATCATTTGGACCGGGACGTAGGAAATAGCTAAAAGCAAGGATGTTGCTGCCGAGGCCTCCGACATAGCCGAAAAACCAGCGCCAGCTCATGAATGCGGTCCTTTTGTCATAGTCGCGCACAAGGTCGACCACCAACGCGCTAGAGGGAATTTCATAAACCGAAATGAACACCCGGATGACAATCGCAAGACACATGAGGTAGACGAACAATCCGTCCTGCCCGAGATGCTCTGGCGGATTCCAGAGGAAATAGTAGCTGATGGCGATCGGCAAGGCAGCTCCGAGCATGAAGGGATGGCGGCGTCCCCAGCGAGATCGCAGGCCGTCGCTCATTCGCCCGATGAATGGGTCGGCAACGGCATCAACCAGAAGCGCTATCATGATCGCAAAGCCAACCGATGCGGCAGGAAGTCCCAGGGCCTGATTGTAAAAGATCATCAACAGGACGGTAAATCCTGTATCCTTGACACCAAAAGCGATCGACCCGACACCGTACAGAACGCGGTCCACGAGTGTTTTTTCGCGCGGTGGCTCTAAACCCAATGCGACTTCTGCCATATCCATCCTCCTGCCGCGCCGATGTGTCAGCGTCATACTTATTTTCTTAAGTTATACGCTAACCCAGCAAATCGCACAGGTCAAATAGCATTACCAGGGATCGATCCAGCGCAGCCTTTTACCTTCTGCGGGAAATGTCTGTCGGGGCAGGGATCGCAGAGCTGAGCTGATCCAGCGGCGGGTATCTGCTGGGTCGATCACATCGTCGATCCCGTAATAGCCAGCCGTGGTTACCGCTTTACCATGCTTGTATAGCTGGCCGACCATTTCATCGAATTTGGCTTGGCGCACGGCAGGATCGCTGATCGCTTCCAGTTCCTTTTTGAAGCCGAGCCGCACTGCCCCTTCAAGTCCCATCCCGCCAAATTCGCCTGTCGGCCAAGCAACTGAAAATAAAGACGCCTGGTAGCTTCCGCCGGTCATTGCTATTGCACCCAAACCATAGCTTTTGCGCAGAATTACAGACAGCAGTGGCACCGTCAGATTGGCGCCTGTTACAAACATTCGAGCAGCATGACGGACCAGACCAGTTTTCTCAACTTCCGGACCGACCATGATGCCTGGTGTGTCACTGAGCGAAACGACCGGCAATGCATGCGCTTCGCAAAGTTGCAGAAAGCGGGCCGCTTTGTCAGCGGCGTCGCTGTCGATAGCACCGCCCAAATGACCTGGATTATTGGCAATTACACCAACCGGTTTGCCCTCTATACGCGCTAGCCCGGTCACCATGGCAAGACCGAAGCCGCGGCGCAGTTCAAGCCAACTGTCTTCGTCAAACAATAAAGCGATCAATGCGCGGATATCGTAAACGCGCAATCGATTTTCCGGAATAGCATGGCGCAAGCCGCGCTGGTCGGCTGCGCTCCAGCTGGAAAGGGTGCCTTGAAAATATCCCAGATATTTTTTCGCGGCAGCGACGGCCGCAGTTTCGTCTTCGACGAGCAGGTCGATAACGCCGCCTGCAACATGAATTGGAGCAGGACCAACCTGTTCAGGTGTGAAGACCCCCAGTCCGCCGCCTTCGATCATGGCGGGGCCGCCCATACCAATAGTCGTATCTCGAGTTGCGATGACCACATCGCTACAGCCCAAAAAGGACGCATTGCCAGCAAAACAACGACCCGACACAATACCTATTATGGGCACCCGCCCGCTGAGTTTGGGCAAAAGTTCAAAGGCGCGGATAAAGCCACCGCCATCAGTATCGCCCGGCCTGCCTCCGCCGCCTTCGGCAAATTGTACGAACGGAATACGCCAACGGTCTGCCAATTCGACGATCCGGTCGGTTTTCACATGATTGCGTGCGCCTTGTGTCCCTGCGAACACAGTATAATCATACGCCATTGTAGCAACGCGCGCCTGTTCGGCACCAAAAAGACCGGCATTGACGGTTCCAAGACCCATGACCAGTCCGTCGGCAGGACTTTGTTCGACCAGCTCTTCGTGGGTTGCGCGGCGGCTTCTGCCTGCAATGGCAAGGCCGCCATATTCTACAAAGCTGCCATTATCGAGCAGGTCGTCGAGATTCTCGCGGGCCGTCCGATGTCCCGTCCGACGGCGCTTGGCCACGGCCTCTGGCCGCCCCACATCAAGCGTTGCACGATGTCTGGAAATGACCTCGGCAAGATCGGGCCGGATATGGTCAAGATCGATTTCTAATTCCTCCCGAACTTTCGTTGGCGCAATGAAGTCGCCGTCGGGACGGATAAGCAGGATTGGCTGACCTTCTTCGAGCGTATCTCCAAGTGCGGTTACCTGCGCTTCGACTATGCCACCGCAGCTCGCTATAATCCCGTGCTGCATTTTCATTGCTTCGACCACGGCCACTTCCTGGCCCACATCGACATGTTCGCCGGCTGTTACGCTGACTGAGACCAATGTACCCAGCATGGTTGCAGCGACAGGAACGACCCCTTCGGGCACCAACAACTTAGCCTGATCTGACCTGTTCGCACCCGGTTCGGAAATGGCAGACTTATTGCGATCCTCTGCGATCCGAGCTTCAGCCTGCAACAAGTTGTCAAGCCTGTCGTCGATCAGTTGCACATGGGCAAGCCCGGCGGCAACGTCGGGATCTGCAAGCAATGCCTGCAGAAAGACAATGTTGGTTGAAACCCCGTCGATGTCGAATTGAGAGAGTACACGGCACGCTTTGGCCGCAGCCGTCCGGAACCCGCCATCAGGGACAGTGACAATGACCTTGGCCAGAAGGGCGTCATAGCGCAGGCTGGTCTGGTAGCCCGAACGGGCAAACCCATCGATACGGATACCGCGTCCTCCGGGCGGGGCATAGCAAGTGAGCGTGCCTGCTGCGGGACGCACGCCTTGGCGTGTCATGGATTCAAGATTGACCCGGCTTTGGAGCGATGTGCCCCGCGGCTGGGAAATGCGCGATTGATCAAGGCCGAGTTGCAGAAGCGAAGTACCGCCGGCAATGGCAAATTGCAGCCGGACCAAATCGAGGCCCGTAACCTCTTCTGTCACGCTATGTTCGACCTGCAGCCTTGGGTTGACTTCGATAAAGGCCCAGTCGCTGCCGTCGGGCGTCACTAGAAACTCGACCGTTGCGAGGCTTTTCAATCGCACGGCGGATGCCATCGCGACCGCCGCGTCGAGCAATTCCTGCCGCGTCGCTTGCGGCAGGTTCTCCGCTGGCGCCCATTCGACAATTTTTTGGCGCGCACGTTGCAACGAGCATTCGCGGTCCCACAAATGGCTGACCGCGCCGCTGCCATCGCCTATGACCTGGACTTCAATATGACGGGCATTCCGGATAAGCTGTTCGGCGTACAGAGAGTCATTTCCAAAA